>Ga0268283_1000088_pt1 | contig 91934 bp, 72 predicted proteins | sample saktaG_13_FD_190140 | JGI IMG/M metagenome (GOLD analysis project Ga0268283, IMG submission 190140) | Saline water microbial communities from Sakinaw Lake, British Columbia, Canada - sak_2013_06_06_36m | ecosystem: Environmental > Aquatic > Non-marine Saline and Alkaline > Saline ...
AGACTATGTTTGCTGCCGAAAACTTTGCCATCCTGAGATCCATTATCGAAACAGCCATCAAAAACAAACAAGATGTGCTGCAAGCCCTCAATGTAATCGCTCATTATAAATAGGACTGATTAGTTACAATATGATTTTTTTGAGAAAATCGCAGAAAAACCTCCTTGAAATCAATCAAGCGTTGAAAAGTTTGCCGGATGTTGGCAGGGGACGATTAATCGAAGAAACAAAATTAATTTATCATTCAAGTTGCTCCATCAAAATGGATTTCCAATCATAATAGTTATTCTTTGACAATGCCTGAAAGAAGTTGGAAATATCATTTCCTTCCGGGGATAAAAATTTAAGATAATAACGGTCCGGAATACCGGTTTCCTCAAGCTTTTTGTTCAGAAAATCGAAATGATTTTTTCCATCTCTGAACTTAGCCTTGTTCTTTTGTTGATCATCCTTTTCCTTTTTAATCTCCACAACAACAATATCATTGGTGTTTTTTACCCAAAGAAAAAAATCAGGATTGAAGTTTTCTTGCCGTGGATGGGTTTTCCCTTTCACTGCGGGTTTATAAGAATAGGGGAAATGATAAAACCCTTTATCGGCCGACTTAATGAAACTTTTGAAAAGATTGGTATGAAGGAACAGTGCTTTGGCAAATTCTATTTCCGGATTGAAAGAAACATAGAGTGCATTCAGTGGTGATGGAAAATTCTTCTCCGAAATCAAGATTACCTTAGCCTTAAATTCATTCAGCTTCATAATTTCTTCATCCAGAATGGCTTTTACACGCTCAACACTGGTTTCGGCTTTCTCTTTTTCAAGTTGTTTTATCTCTGCCTCAACATTAGAAAATTGGTTAAAAAGAATACTTTCATCTCCTGAATACCACTCTTGTGTCGTCTCTGTATAATAAAAAGCACCATGAGACCTCAAGCTTTCTTCGCTAAATGATTGAACCGGAAAATCCTCAATCATTTTGGTAGTTAATGAATCAGGACGAAGGGAAATTCTGGGCACCTCTTTCCCAAGTTCCCAGAAAAACGATCCAAATGATCGCTGCGCATTATGATAATTGTCTTTACTTAAAAAACCACCTTCATATCCTTTCGTCACCAGTTCTTTGATGATTGCCTCCTTTAACCTGGTTTTCGGCCATTCCTCTGCAAGCTTTTCATTCTTGTCTTTTAAATAGGCATGGAGGTTGGCAACGGCAACATCCGTTTCATAATACGCTTTATCCTCGAATACATAGGATATTTCTCCGCTCACTGTATATTCCTGTTTGTATTCTGCTGATCTTCTCTGGTCTTTGAAACCGAACTTTCCGGTAAATGCTGCTGGTGTTTCCTTTGACTCGGTCGTGGTTTCTACCGGCAGATACTCAAGGTTGTAGAGCTTAATCGCGTATTCCTTTCGATTTTCGTCAAACCCCCAGCTCAAACGGTCCTCTATTTCTGCCACTTCGTTGTACAGGTCGTTGATTTCGGGGGTCCATTTTTCATGATTGCAAACACTGATCAAAGGTGTAATTCCCTCTTTCTTTAAAGATGGAGGAACCCTTAGTCCTCTCCCGAGGACTTGAGCAATCAGAAGTTTTGAATTGAAAGCACGTTGTTTATGGGGTACGATCAGGAATACATTTTTTACGTCCCATCCTTCGGTCAACATTGCAACTGAAACGATCCATTCGACAGGATTATCAGCATTGTCAACTGTTTTCAACAAAGCCAGATTTTCCTGCCGCACTTGTTCTGCACTCTTATCGTCACGTTCTGGTATTCCCTTGATCCGTTCCTTGTCTTTTGGTGAGGTTGGAAGGCCGGAGGTAACCCAAATCACCTTCTTCATGGCTTCTTCACGTGCGATTCCATGAGATGAAATGTAATCAACCAGGATTTTCCATTCGATGATGGCGTCGGCAATGTTGGCACACACTAGAATGGTCAAGGGTTTCACATAAGGGCCATATTTTTCTTTGTTTCTTAAATGTAAGGCCCAAACATCCTGGTATCCTTTATCGTCTTTGTACTCGTCATATTTTTTCGGATCCAGCTTTTTTACTATTCCTCGTTCAGTCGCATCCTTGATGGAAAACCGGTAAATAATATCGAGAAAATACTGGTTGTATTCACCATTCCGGTCGCGATAATAAGGTGTACCACTTACCCCAATGATATACCGGAAACCATATTTCTCCTCTTTGAGAAAATCGAGCCATTTTTTATCCCGCGAATCGCTGGCGCCTGTATATATGTGATGAGCCTCATCATTGAGTACCAATACATCAGCGCCATCATGAGTAAAACTGTCATCAACTGAAGTTCCGGTGCGAGAATAGGTTGCATGAATGTTTTCGATGCAGATGTTATTGACCAGGATGGTATCATTGGCATTTTGTATTTCTGGTTGAACGAAATTCGGATTCACAGAACGAAGCAATACCAGCAAATCGCTCCGGCTGTTGAGATCGTTGAACTTCCCGGTTAAACCCTCTTCAATCGTAAGCGACGGACACAATACCAAAACGCGGTTCACCAATCCTTCACAAAGTGCTATCTGCGAGAGTGCAAACATAAGGTAGCTTTTCCCTGAACCGGTTGCCAGATCAAGGGAACACGACTTTTTATCCTGAAGTGGAAAATGTTGTTCGCTCAGGTATTCTTCAAAAGTCGGGAATATCTGTCTGATCTTTTCATTTTGCCGGTAGTTTTCATTTGCCAGTGATTTCAAATCAGGATAGTGGTCATTCAGTAAAAACTGCAGGGCTGTTTTTGTTGCATCACGCAAAAAGGAGTAATCTTCATTGAACAGTGCTTCCAGGTAGTCATCATACCTGTTGATCCGTTCTGTCACATCTTTCGGGATGTTGGATTGGCGCAATACCAATTCATTATTTCGTACTCTTACGGCCATGATCAAAGTCGTTTTTAGTGAATACCAGCGATTTTTCGTTCCCGTAAATATCAATCAGGATCACGGCCAGTTTTCCTTCGGTCCAGCGATCAGGATCGAAAACGATGTCAGCCGTTTCTGAGTCTTCCTTCACCACATCGGCGGCCCAGAAGTGTTCATCCATAGTAAAAACATCGCTGGCATAATTGTAATCGAGCAGGACCAGCGAAAGGGTTTCGAAATTGCGGAAATCTTCGGGTGAATAGAGCAACCCTTTTGAGCGGAACTCCTTCAGCCGGATGATCATTTTATCCTCCTCCAGCAACCCATGCGATTGTTTGCCTGAAATAAGATCATAGTCAACCACCGGTTGCGAGACAAAATCAAACCCAAACGAATCAATCACCTCGTTCACATTACTTTCTGACCGGGGTTGTTTTAAACTGGCCAGGGCGTCTGTTTTTCCCGAATTATGGGCTTCGATCAACCGGATCAGCACTGAGGCGGGAACTTTCAGAAAGGTATAAACCGTATCGCCATGTTTGATTTCATCCTCCATGAAATTGATGCTGTCTTTGGGCACAATGATGTACATGCGGTCGCCCGCGCGGCCTTTCAAATAGTCGTGAAGTTGTTTCACATATTCATAATCAATGGCCACGTTTTTACGCTCCGGGTAATTCCAAACATAAGCCGGGTAAACCCCAAGGTAACCATCCACCTTGAACCCAAGAATATCGTGCGGGTGCGGCCTCACCTCAAACAGTTTCATCACAAAATCGCGGTACTGCGGCCAGTTGTATTCCAAAATCTTCTCCTTGTCGTAAATCCCGGCATTGTAAAGCACAAACGATTTAGCTTTTAATGGTTTCGGTTTCGGCTCTTTAACCTTCGGCTCAATAAAAGATATTTTGTAGGTGATGTGGTCTTTTTTAATGGTTTTGAGGCCGTTTTCGTCTTCCTCATAGCCGGCAAGAAAGAATTTTTCTTCAGGGCAAACCAATGAAAATGTATCTACCCGGGGCAGCTCTTTTAAAAACTCATGCAATTTATGTAGGAAATCGTCGGTTAAATCCAATTCGCCATTACGGGATTTTTCGGAAATATGCAATATTGCTCTGGAATCAACTATTTCTTCTCTGTTCTCAATTCGTTCATATTCTGTCCTATTGTCGACATCTCCACTCCCAACTTTAGAAGTCAGGTGTAATAACCTTTTTTGAATTGTATATATAGAAAGTTTCCCACAATCCATACCAATCCACTTCCGACCTAATTTTTCTGAAACACCTAATGTAGTTCCAGAGCCAGCAAAACAATCAAGAATAATATCCTCATGACTTGAGGATACATTTATTATTCTTTGCAGCAAATCTTCAGGTTTTTGAGTTGGGTATTGTATTCGTTCAATAGCTTGTGAATTCGTAGGATAAATATCTGTCCAAATGGTCTGTAAAGGAATACCTTTTGCTTGATCGAGGTACTTTTTGACTCTTAATCCTCCTTTTTTCGTAAAGTGAAGTTTCCCTTCTATATCAAGTTTTTGCATTGTCGATAGTGGACATCTCCAAAGACCATTGATACCCTTGTATGAATAAGTATAACCACCTCCTGACAATCCTTTCGCTGTTAAGGGCCCATCTTGCCATCTTCTTCCGTCAGGATCAACATTACGAAACCGTTTTAAATAAATCGAATTGTAGTATTCATATTGTTGTGACCACAAGTACTTTTCTCCTTTAGTATAAAAAAACATGAAATCAACGTTTATCCCATATTTTCCAGCGTCGCTATGTGCACTGGTTCTCTTCCAGATTATCTCATTTTTAAAATTTTGTTCTCCGAAGATTTCATCAAGAATTGCTTTTAGGTAATGACTCTTTTTTTGATCCAAATGCACATAAATACTTCCATCCTCTGCAAGAATCTCTCTCAGAAATATCAACCGTTTTCGCAGGAATTCAATAAACTGTGCTCCTTTGATTTTATCGGCATATGCTTTCTCCTTGTCCTTCATGAAGTCCTGCTTGGTTGCGAAGGGCGGGTCGATGTAAATGAGTTTTATTTTGTTGCGGAGGTTGTAGTTGTTGGGTCCGCCCTCTTTCATGTCTTCGTAGAGGGTTTTCAGCGCCATGAGGTTATCGCCGAAGATAAGCATGTTGCGCCAGCCATCGGGCCAGGGATTGTCGTTGTTGAAAACACGAACTTCCTGTAAAGGCGCTTCAAGAGTATTGGTCAGGATGCTGGCTTTGGGCTCTTTTCCGGCGTAAACGAGTTTGTATTCGGCGGTGGGTTTATATTGATTGTTGTTTTGTAGTGGCATTTACTGGTTAGTTGTTAAGAAATGATTGCAGCCCTTTTATCAAATGGTTAAAGCTAAGAGACGTGTTTTCGTTGATTTTAAATCACTTTGAGATTTCACGGGCAGCAACCCCTTTCTGAAACTCAGGAATGATCTTACGCAATTCATCGGAAGCATTGCAGAGATCTGAATTCCTGAACTTATTCCAGTTCCGATACCGGGCAGCTTTGAATTTCGGGTATACTTGTTCAATGGCATCCATGTCTCCAAGATACCAGGCCTCCAATTCCCTGCAAGCGATGCGAATTAGATGCGGAAGTGGACCTGAATCATTGACCAGCTTTGTCAAATCGGCTTTTAAAACTTTACAGTCAGCGGAATCCTGATCATGGATGATGATTACTTTAACAGGAGTTCCATAGTGTTTATATGCTCGAACCTTCTTTGGAATTTCTTTTTTAAGATGTTGCTTTCCCTCGTGTTGCCGGATGAAACAATTCCGGTTCAGGCAGATACCATCAGGAAGAATCAAAGGCAGTATATTTATTAAAAAATGCTTCATGGAAGATTCTTCCACGAGTATTTCAACCTGGATGTTATTCATTTTGGATGACTTCCGTTAAAATATTCCTGTTTCCACAAATATCCCATCTGATCACCTTCTTTTACCAATGAAGAAATCATTTCATTGTCCCTGGCTCTTAAAATTTCGGTGAATCCATTGTCCTTAACAAGCCAGAAAACTTCAGCAAGTTCGGCATGATTTAGTAAATCGGGTGAGTGTGTGGAAATAAATACCTGTCCCCCGCGGAATGAATAATCCCGAAACTCCTCCATGAGTTCTTCCATCAGGGTAGGGTATAATTGATTTTCAGGCTCTTCAATACATAGCAATGGATGTGGTTTAGGATCGTATAAAAGGACAAGGTAGGCAAACATTTTAATGGTACCATCCGAGACAAAGCGTGCGATAAACGGATCCTTGAAACTACCATCCTGGAATTTAAGGATGATTCTACCATCCTCGGTCGATGCCGCTTGAACATCGGAAATACCTGGGACCCGCTCCTTCATTTTTTCGAGAATGCGGGAAAATAACTTAGGATGGTTTTCATAAATATATTGTGCAACCAATGGAAGATTATTGCCAGTGGGGGAGAGGTGTTCAGCATATCCGGCTTCCTGGCTTGGCCGCGCTTCGGTGATATGAAAATCTGACACATGCCAATTCTCAATGAAAGTCCTGAATGCGCTTGCAGCCTTGAATCGTTGAAACTGGCCCAAACCCTTTATAGCCAAAATATCTGGCGATCCTAATTTTTGAAATTCCCGATCAAGGTCTTTATCGGGTTTGTCAAACATCTCCTCATTGGTAATGGCAAATCCCTCGCCTTTGGAAAAATCGAGGAAATGGAAAGGGGAACCATAACTGCCTCGTTTATATCTCAGAATTTCCCGTTCAATAATTGGGGTTCCATTACTTTCAGAAATAATAAGAATGTATGTAACCAACCTTTCCTTTTCAGCAATGTTTATCCTGAATTTAAGTTCAATCTCAATGTTGCCGATTTCCCCCCGGCTAATCATTTCTTTAAATCCACCACGTTTTTGAAGCGCTTGCCTTACATTATTCTTCAGAACATCTCTCAAGAAGCTAAATACATCAAAGAGCGTGGACTTTCCAGATCCATTGGCGCCAACAAATACTGCAACCGAAGGAATATTTGTTAGCTCAAGAACCCGAAAGGTTTTGAAGTTTTTAAGATGAATACTTTCAATTATCATTGGAAAAGGCATAAAGAAATTAAGAATATAAAATTATCATAAAAATTGAAACTAAATCTGAGAGAGACGATTTGTAGTTTTCAAGTACAAGCTGACAACAAAGTAAAACCAGCGTAAGTTACATGATTAATATGTCCAATACTTGTACAAAAATGATCCTTTTGGGGTGCAAAGAAAACCTGGGTTTTATGTTTGAGCCTGCGAAATGGATCTGAGTGAAGGATTCGTGAGTAATCCCGATAGAATTCGCTCCTTATATCATCTGTCCTTGGGTAAAGGACTCCATGCCTTTGTAAGGCTGAATCCCAGTTCGGATGTCCTTCGAACATTCCCTCTTTGGCAAATTTTCCAGGCATCGATTTATTTTTTTCAAAGCTAAGTCTAAAATATTTTTTTATTTATCTCAATTCTTGAAATTATATAAATTTCTCAAACCCGGGCGCAAAACTCCTTGCTTCGAACGCTATAAATGAATATTCAGCTACTCCTTCAATAACATAGGGATCATTCTTCATTATCTCCAATGCTTCTGATCTGCTTTTTGCGTTCATCAGGATAAATCCCCCGGTTCGCGGGATTTGCGGGCCGGAGCATATTATAACCCCCTTCGCATAGTAGTCTTTCAGAAATGCACGGTGTGCGTCGAGATATTTATCCACCTCTTTTATAGGCTTTAGGTAGACCGAATGTACTGCGATCATATAATGGTGCTATTTAATACAAATGTATTTGAATTTTCTCATTAAATCATCAGGAAAGGAGTTCCTATGGCTTTTCCCTGATAAAAGGGAATAAGTTTAAAAGGCTTGAATGCAAAAAAAACATGTAATTTTGTAGTATGAGAAATATTATTTCCCAGGCAATGGTTATTGCAACCATCCTGATGATTTGCCCGCTGATCGCTTTCAATCAGAATGTTCGTATTCCTGCCTATCAAAAAGCACGGATGCATAAGGAAATTCCTGACCAAAAATTTATGGGGCCGCAAACTGGCATCAGGAAAACCTCACCCGCACCCCGGTTTGAAACCCCGGGATTTTTCACAGCCCAGGTCAATGTTGATGCAAATGGAGACAATATTCTTGGTGATGCAGCTAATGAACCATCCATCGCAGTTGACCCCACGAACCCGGACAGAATGGTCATGGGGTGGCGGCAATTCGACGATGTGAACAACAATTTCAGGCAGGCAGGATATGGTTTTTCGAGTAATGGAGGACAAAACTGGACATTTCCGGGGAAAATTGAGCCGGGAATCTTCCGCTCTGACCCTGTGCTTGATTTTGACGAAGCAGGAAATTTTTACTATAACAGCCTCACGACTGATGGAGTTAACTATACCTGTCAGGTTTTTAAAAGCACCGACGGTGGCGCTACCTGGGATATGGGAACCGAAGCCCATGGTGGGGATAAACAATGGATGACCATCGACCGGACAGGTGGACCAGGAAATGGGAATATCTATTCCTTCTGGACCTCTTATTACAGTTCATGCCTTCCCGGCTTTTTCACACGGTCGGCCAATGCCGGATCGAGTTTCGAAAATTGCGTGACGGTGAATGGCAGCCCATACTGGGGAACAATGGCTGTAGGACCTTCGGGAGAAGTGTATATTGCTGGTGCCGGGTCAGGTGATGGCATTACCGTGGCGAAATCTGTCAATGCTCAAACACCCGGGTCAGTGATCGCATGGGGTCTGCCAACCATCGCTGACGTGGATGGGGTTATCGTTGGACAGGATCCCATAAACCCGGTCGGTATCCTTGGGCAGGTGAGTGTAGATGTTGACCGATCCAACGGACCGGGACATGGAAATGTTTATGTGCTGGCCTCCGTTGCCCGTCAGTCAACACCTGATCCTGCAGATGTGATGTTTGCAAAAAGTATCGATGGCGGGCTCACGTTTGGTGCCCCGAAACGTATCAATACCGATGGCAATAACTATAATTATCAATGGTTTGGAGTCATGTCGGTAGCGCCAAACGGGAGGATTGATGTAGCATGGCTTGATACCCGCGATGCCAGTTTCGGCTCCTTTAATTCAGCTCTTTATTATTGCTATTCAGATGACCAGGGGGCAACATGGTCGATCAACAAAAAGATTTCTGACCTGTTCGACCCGCATGTTGGTTACCCGCAACAGGATAAAATGGGGGATTATTTTGATATGGTTTCTGATGATGCAGGAGCACACCTCGCCTGGACCAATACCTTAAACGGGGAAGAGGATGTGTACTATACCCATATCATCCCTTCGATTGTCGGGATAGGTGAAAAACAGGAGAGCCAGGAACCACTTTCCCTGTCATGTTACCCCAATCCTTTCAAGGACCACACCGCAATTCAGTATACGATCCAGTCCGGCTGTTCAGTGAAGATGTCGGTCTGCAATCTGTATGGAGTGGAGATCAGAACCCTGGTTGATAAATACCAGCCTGAAGGCACCTATTCTGTGAACTTCTCTGATGTGGATTTACCCGCCGGATTTTATTTGTGCCGGTTATCTGATGGAAAAAGAACTGAAACAACAAGGTTGATTAAGTTGAAATAGGTACAGGCTCAGCGTATCATGCGGCATTTTTTTTATCTTTACGCCTGATCCAACCTTCAGCAGCCTATGCTTGATCCGAAACGCCTTCTCCCAGCCTTTTTCGTCTCTTTCACCATTGCAGTTATCGTCCACCTGGCCGATCATTATTTTGCATTGCAGCTGCCCGGCTGGATTCTCATTATTCTTCGCCTGATTCCGCTGGTTGCCTTTTTCCTGTATGCCATCACAAAAAAGAAACTGACCACCTGGATTTTTTTAAGCATGCTGGCGGGAGTTGAATTTGGATATGATGTCCCTGTCGTTGCCAAAGAGCTGAACCTTGTCAGCCAAATATTCATTCACCTGGTCAAAACCATCATTGCCCCGCTTATTTTTGCCACCCTGGTTACCGGTATTGCAGGGCATGCCAATCTGAAACAAGTTGGCCGCATGGGATGGAAATCAATCGTTTATTTTGAAGTGGTGTCAACCATTGCGCTTTTCATTGGGCTGGCCGCCATCAACCTGAGCGGGGCCGGGAAGGGCGTTGTGATACCTCCGGAAATGGTCAAAGGGACATTGCCGGTTGTAGTTTCCCAGAGCTGGCATGATGTTATCCTGCACATTTTTCCGGAGAATATCGCAAAAGCTATCGCCGAAGGCCAGGTATTGCAGATCGTTGTTTTCAGCATCCTGTTCGGAATAGCCCTGGCGATGGTGAAGGAACAATTCAGGGCTCCCATGTTGCGGTTTACAGAATCACTTACGGCCGTAATGTTCAAATTTACCAACATCATTATGCTTTTTGCTCCCTTTGCCGTTTTCTCAGCCATTGCATTCAGTGTTGGCCATATGGGTCTCAATGTCCTCGTAAATCTGTTTACTTTACTGGCAACCCTCTATGTTGCATTGGCGGCCTTCATTCTGTTGGTCTTACTACCCATCATGCTGGTGACAAAGATCCCGATTATAAAGTTCGTCAAAGCCATCGCCGAACCGGCTACCATTGCCTTTGCAACCACCAGCAGCGAATCGGCCCTTCCGCGTGCCATGGAAAACATGGAACAATTCGGGGTCCCCCGGAAAATTGTCTCTTTTGTCATGCCTACAGGTTACAGCTTTAACCTGGATGGCACAACGCTCTATCTTGCCATGGCCTCCATCTTTGTAGCCAACATGGCTGGAATTCACCTCTCGTTTGAAACCCAGATCATCATGATGCTCACCCTGATGCTGACGAGCAAAGGCGTTGCAGCGGTTCCCCGTGCCTCTCTTGTAATCCTTATGGGCACAGCAGCCAGTTTTGGCCTCCCCACCTGGCCCATCTTTATCATCCTCGGAATTGATGAATTAATGGATATGGCCCGCACTTCCATCAATGTAATCGGAAACTGCCTGGCAACGGTTGTGGTCGCCAAGTGGGAGGGGGAATTTGATCAGAACAAGCAGGTGCCTAAGGATTCCGAATGTAGTTGATAGAATTTTCCGGTGAGGTCATTCCCGGAAAGACTGTCCAGTCCTTGTACTTCAGTTTCATTGCCTCCTCTTTCGACGGGTCAGCCGCAGCCGCCTTCATGTCGAGAAAATAGGTCTTCATCTGGGAGATTATTGCCCTGTCGCCGGTTTCTCCATGCCCGGGTACCACCATGGCGAGATCAGGAAGCTTCAGCATCCAATCGAGGGTACCGATCCATGTATCAACATTTGCCCCGCTCTTCTGAACCAGGAACGGGTTAATCCTGTTAAAGACCAGGTCGCCGGTAAAGAGGACTTTCCTGTTTTTCAGCACCACCACCATATCCTTCCAGGTATGCGCAGGGCCTAAGTTATACAGGCACACACGTTCATTGCCAAGGTTCATGATCAGGCTGTCTTTTACAAAATGGTTGGGCAGGTTATCAGGGTCCAGGTTCTCCTTCAGGAAGCCCGGATCATAGGATCCGATGTAAATATCACTTCCTTTGTAATACATGTTCCCCTTCACGTGATCATTGTGATAATGGGTATTCACCACGATGATCTTTTTTGCACCGGCTTTGGCTTTCGCCTGGTTATACAGCTTTTCGGCATCAGGCCCCATTTTGGTGTCAATCACCACAACCGCGCTGTCGGTAACCAGGATCCCGCTGTTTCCGCCGCCTCCCACCACAATAGTCAGATCCTGGTCAATAACCTGGTTCCCTTGTTGAAACATAATGCGGTGGATTGGAGGATAAAGAATGGCAGCGCCCCCGGTAATCAACAGCAGGAAGATGGGGACTGTCAATATGATTCGTTTCCGGTTCATTTTATTTACAGAATAACCGGAGCAATTTTACCTGTTTTACGGCTCTCTTCGGCCGCAAAACCCATCAAATGACTTTCAATCGACTGGTCAATGGTAGAGGTCAGGTATGTTGGATCCTGGTTGGTAACGGCCTTCACAAAATCACGCATCAGGAGCCAATCTCCGCCGCCGTGACCGCTGTTTTTATAATTCTCGACCTCTTCCGCTTTCGGTACCAGCGTAATGCTTTTCTCTGTTCTGAAATCATTGATGGTCAGCTCTTCCATATCACCGACCATATCGCCCATCGATCCCATCACCCGGGTGCGCCGTCCCATGTATGAGGTAAAAGCTTCCATGGAAAAGTTGGCGGTGACCTGGTCGTCAAACTGAATGGATGTGATGTAATGGTCAGGCTGGTCATTCTCCATCCTGTATACACAACGACCATAGTTGGTCGTGCGGAGGTATTCCAGGATGGCCTCACCTTGTTTCTCTTTCTCCTCCGGAAGGTCAAAAACATAGAGCCATCCCCGTTTACGGTAATAGATTTTCATGGCGGAATAGGGACATTCAGCTTCAATGGCACATCCGTTCATGCAGCGGTCGGTACATCCTTTCGGTGCATTTTCCTTGCGGAACCACTTCAGGTCGCCCATGGCTGCAATGCTTTTACTCTTTTTCCCGATCATCCACCGCAGGATATCGAGATCGTGACAACTCTTTGCCAGGATGATCGGCGTGGTCTGCTTTGAGTCATGCCAGTTTCCGCGAACATAGGAGTGCGACATGTGGATATGATCAATGGGCTCCATGTGCTGGATACTTACGAGTTCGCCGATGGCACCCTCTTCAATCAATTTTTTCATTTTGATGAAATAGGGGGAATAGCGCAATACGTGACATATCGCAACAATTCTCCCGGTCTTTTTGGTCATGGCAAGGATGTCCCTGCATTGCTGGGCGGTTTGAGCCATGGGTTTCTCAAGCAGTACATCGTATCCCATTTCCAGGGCCTTCATGCAGGGCACATAGTGCAGATTATCGGGCATGGTGATGATGATGACATCAGCGAATTTTGGTTTCTTGAACACATCTTCCCAGGTTTTGAACCTGTTTTCTTCAGGGATGTTATGTTTTTTGGTGTATCGTTCATTCCTGATCGCAATGGGTTCGGCAACCCCGACAATGGATATCTGTTCAGGAAAGTTCGTTACATAATCCCCATAGGTATTGCCCCTGCTTCCGGCTCCACAGGTGATGGCTGTGATGGGTCTCTTCAAGGGATTATCGAGGGGTTTATAAACTTCGTCGAAGTTGAGACCGTATTCATAAACGTTGTCGGAAATCTGTGTAAATCCTTTGAAACCAAGTGCTGCAGCTCCGATGGTGAGCCCCATGGTCCTGAGTGCCTGCCGGCGTGTAATCTGTCGTTTCATAAGCTGAAATTATAGATACGAAGGTATTAAGAACTCTGTGGAATTTAACGATATCTTTGTAAAATAATTTTCATATAAACACTTGAACGATGGCTTACGATGAAAATTTGGCCGACCGGATCAGGCATAAATTCAGGGAGCTGGACATTCCTTTTGAGGATAAAAAAATGATGGGTGGGATCTGCTTCCTGGTGAATGATAAAATGTGCGTTGGCGTTATAAAAGAGAAAATGATGGCCCGGATTGATCCCGAAAAAAGCGAAGAGGCTTTCGCAAGGAAGGGGTGTCGTGAAATGGATTTTACCCACCGTCCCATGAAGGGTTTTATTTTTGTGGAACCCGAAGGAATTGATATGGACAAGGACCTTGAATATTTCATCCGGCTGGCTATGGAATATAATCCCAAAGCGAAATCAAGTAAGAAAAAAACAACCTGACCCTGTTCTCAGTCATTACATGCCTGCATATGATCCAGTTCAAACTCCGTCAATGGAATTTATCTGACCTCGATGACCTGGTCAGATTCGCCAACAATAAAAAAATTGCCGACAACCTTACCGATGCATTTCCCCATCCCTATAAAAAAGAGGATGGCATTGCGTATATAACCACCTTCGGAGCGGAAAGCCCGCAGCGGATTTTTGCCATTGAAGTAGAGGGCATCGCCTGTGGTTCCATCGGGTTATACCCGCAGGCTGATGTGCACAGGAAAAATGCCGAAATGGGATATTGGCTGGCAGAGCCTTATTGGGGAAGGGGAATTGTAACCGAAGCTGTTAAGCAAACCATTGCCTATGGCTTCAAAACCTTCGATATCACCCGTATATTTGCCCGGCCCTATTCAACGAACCTGGCTTCGCAACGGGTGCTTAAAAAAGCCGGGATGAAGCTTGAAGGCCGTTTTGAAAAGGCCCTTTTTAAAAACGGTAAATTCCTTGACGAACTCATCTTTTCTATTTCCATACCACCCGGTCCCGATACAACTTAAGACCGCCCTGCCATTTTCCTCCCTGATAATGCTCGCCAAAACATAAACAGCTGCTGGAATGAAAGATAGGCTATCTTTGCCTGCTCTCCTCATAAATTGACGATCATGAAGATCCTGCTTACGGGTGCCACCGGGTATATTGCCAAGCGACTTTTGCCGGTTTTACTGGAAACTGGTCATGAAGTTGTGTGTTGTGTCCGGGATACCAACCGATTCGATGCAAGCAGATTTCTTACTGATCAATTGAGGGTAATAGAAGTAGATTTTTTAAGGCCAGAGGAGTTGGCCCGGATCCCGGAAGACATTGATGTGGCCTTTTACCTGATACATTCCATGGCCTCCTCCCACAAAAGTTTTGAAAAACTGGAAGCCATATCCGCCTCAAATTTTAAAACCAGGATGGAAGAGACCCGGGTAAAACAGGTTATTTACCTGAGCGGAATCGTGAATGAAAAGGAGCTTTCCAAACACCTTTCCTCCAGAAAAAACGTGGAGGAGATCCTCTCTTCCCAAGTTTATGCGCTGACTACATTGAAAGCCGGGATCATCGTCGGCTCGGGAAGTGCCTCGTTTGAAATCATCCGCGACCTGGTTGAAAAACTACCTGTAATGATCGCACCAAAATGGCTAAATACGAGAAGCCAGCCCATCGCGATCCGCAATGTGGTTCAGTACCTTTCGGGTGTAATGCTGAGACAGGAAACCTTCGGTAAAAGCTTTGATATCGGGGGGCCTGATGTACTTACTTACAAGGAAATGCTGCTACGGTTTGCAAGAATCCGCGGACTCAGGAGATGGATTCATGTTGTTCCGGTCATGACATCCCACCTTTCATCCTACTGGCTGACCTTTATCACCCCCATCTCATTTTCACTGGCCAATCATCTTGTAAACAGCATGAAGGTGGAGGTGGTTTGCAAAGACAATGACCTGGAAAAAATGCTTGGGATAGTCCCCATCACCTATGATAAAGCCATTGAACTGGCTTTTGACCGCATTGAGCAGCAACGCGTACTCTCAAGCTGGAAAGATGCCCTGACCAGCCCGGTATTGGAAAAAGGTTTATCCCGGCTGATAGAGGTGCCTGTCTACGGCTGTTATAAGGATATCCGGAAACGTCAGGTTTCAAGTACCGGGAGAGCGCTGGAACGGATCTGGTCCATTGGTGGTGAAAACGGATGGTATTATGCCGACCTGCTGTGGAATATCAGGGGGTTTATGGATAAAATGATCGGTGGAGTAGGCATTGAAAGAGGAAGAACCAGCCCCGGTGAAATTGCAGCAGGAGATGCACTTGATCTTTGGAGGGTCATTTATGCTGATAAAAAGGAGATGCGATTCCTGCTTTATGCCGAGATGAAACTTCCCGGCGAGGCTTGGCTTGAATTTTACATTGACCGGGAAAATATTCTGAACCAAACGGCTACCTTCCGTCCAAAAGGAATCTGGGGAAGGCTTTACTGGTTCTGCATGCTCCCATTCCATGATTTAATATTCAGAGGGATGATAAGGAATATAGCCAAACCCTGAACCCATCCAAACAGGAACTTTTCTTGCTTCCCTATTTAATATCGCTCGCTTTGGCTTCCTCCATGATGACATCATATTTATAACCTGAACCAAAATCCTTGTCCAATATGATGATGCCCTTAAAAGTAACCATTTTCCCTACAGAAAGACTGTCAAGGGTGGTCACAGCCAGATCGAACTGATCAGAAAAATCGGTCCCATCCTGGATATGGACCCAGTTTTTTTGCATAACAGCTTGGTTATACCGGACAATCTTACCCCGGATAATCAAAGGCTTCCCTGCATAGTTTTGTTTATTCTTGTACAATTCCGCAATGGTAATGCCGCCTTTCGGGATTTCAACCTTAATATCCGGCCAGCGCTCAATTTTCACCTTTCCGGGTGTCATCTGAGGAGTTGTGGCTGCCTGGGCTGTGGTCAGCATACTGCTTGGATCTTCCACGAAAAAGATTGTAGGAAAAGTACGCCCAAGTTCCTTGCTCACAAAATTTTTCATTTCAGAAGCCCTTGAATAATAGAGCGAATCACCCTGTTTAATGGCAATTTTGACGACAGCTATCCAGAAATCGCTTTTGTTCTCTTCAACCTGTAGGTAGGTGTAATTTGAAGTCTGGATAACCTCGGTCACCACAACACCATGGGTGCCGGGAGGAAGGGTCGCTCCTTTGCTTTTTTCACCACTTCGGTAACAGGTTGTCAGAACAAAAAATATCCCAAGGATCAATAATACGATGATAAAGATTATCTTATTTCTATTCATAAAAGTGTGTGTTTTGATATTTTTTGAGGGCACAAAGATATGGATTATTCATGGAAAAACGATGCATGTAATGCCAGCGCAGGAGCTCCTCTCAGGATACAGTCTCATCCGGTTCCGCAAAGGCAATGCATTGTTCATATTGGTTGCCGGATTTACAGTTTAAAATCGCTGAGTGATGTTGATGTAAAGGCGGTTAAAGATTGAATTTTTATCGAACGTTCCTTCAACATAAAGAGCACAGGAGAGTTTCTTGATTATGCGCCAGGTGAGGTTAACCTCACCGGTGTTTTGCACCAGGGGCGTTTCACCGCTGACAAATTTGTAACTGACATATTTGTAATCCAGCCCGGCCGAGAGTTTTCCGGGTACGAGATCACGGAAAAGGCCGAGGCCATAAATTCTACCGGAGATATAACTTGTCTCCAATACAGATGCTGACAGCGTGGCCGAGACGTTGATGCCGGGAATCCGGCTGTAAGTCACATAACCATAGAGATTTTTTGTTGGTTTTGGGTCCTGCTTGCTGTCGCGGTACCCGGCCTGAACGCCGATGGAGAGGTACTTGATGGGCTGGTAGTTTACCTGGAACATAAAACCCTGCACCGTTGCCAGCTCAAGCATTCTTTCCACGATGTTTTTCGGATAGGTTTCGTAATAGATCACGTTTTGCAGGGCGCTGTAAGATACGCTCAGCGAGAGCTGCCTGAAGGGCCGGTACCGCAGGGAGAGATAGAGGTTTGACAGTGTGGGTGAATTGTCCTGCTTGTAGGTTGTATCCTTCTTAACGGTATCCACCGGGTTCATTACCTGTTTGTATAAACTCACCTCGGCTGATCCGAAGAAATAGAAATTACGCAAAAGAGCATTGGAGTGCTGGAAATAGGCAAACCTGCGGTCGGTAAAACCATTGTTCATCTGCTGGATGAAGGCCACCGAAGTTTGCATGTTCCCCTTTTTGGTGACCAGGTCATGTCCGATGTATCCGCCGAACTGGAGCAGGTTGGGGTTAAAGCTGTAATTTTTGTAATCGGGCCTGGTACCGGCAATCACGCCGAAGGTAAAGGCGCCGGATTTGAGTTCATACTGGAGTCCGTCCACGGCACCGGCATTTGAGATGCGGGGATTGATCCTTCGGCCGAGCCAGATCTTATGGTGTTGGTTGAATTCATAGCTCAGGGCCAGGCTGTAGATCTTCAGCCCGTTGAAAATGTCCTGCTGCACCAGGTTCCATTCCCCGATCTTATGGACGAAATCGAGATAGACTTCGGCCGAGAGTTTCGAATTGCCGATGCGCTGTGCGTTCAGGGAGAAGGAATACCTCATCCTCTGGGAGTTGGCCGAGGTGTTTGAGAAATTCAGGTAGGCTGCAGCCGAGATATTTCCGGTGATCAGCTGGCTCTTGGATTTGGGCAGTTCTTTTTTTGATACAGTGGAATCTTTGGTTCCGGCAATGACCGGTACCCCAACGGTTAAATTTTTTTCGCCTGTTTTTTCCTGGTTTGTAACCGGCTGCCTGGAGATGATCACATCGGCAACCGCAAACTTCCGATCGGCAATGGGGGTGCAGACGCATGAGATGGAAGATATTTCCTGGACAGTCAGCGCCGGGACAAGAACCCCTTCATAGCTTGTGTAAAGAGTATCCCCCTTGGCGATGTGTTCAGTGGAGGGGAATTTAACATAGACATTCTGGGTGGTCAGATAGGACACCTTTCCCTCCCTGTTCTTATACACAGTTTGTCCCAGCAGGACATGGCCGGACATAAAAATCAAAAGGAAAGCAAGGATATATCTCATATTTTAACGGTTATTCAGATCTGAAGCTGTTATTCATCATTTTCCCTCCATTGCCACGCGGATGGCAGTTATAACAGGCTGTGCTGTTATAAGAGTATCCTGAAACGCCCTGGTGTTCGTTATTTGTTGAATTTTGAGGGTGACAGGAGGTAGTGCAGGTGAATACCGCGTAATTTGTGGCATTTGGATGACAATCGGCACAGGTATTCCAGTGGCCGTTATGCTTTCCTGAATAAATAGGGAAATATAAATTATCGTGATCCCAGGTAGAGGGAATCCACGCAGATTGATTGTGACAATTGGTACAGGTGGTCGGGAACTGGGCCGCTGCGTGCGGCGGATTGGTTGTCTGGTTGTAATTAGTCAGGTGGCATCCAACACACGTGTTGGGTGTCGAATTATAGTTGCCGTTATGACAGACGACGCAGTTGTTGGCAATGGCCACATGGGCGCCGGCCAGTACGTAATAGTTGTTGTGGATCGGGAAGGTGGCCGGGGTCCAGTTCGGGTTGGTGGTATGACACGTTTGGCAGGTAGTGGGAATATTGATGGCTGCGTGGTTGGGGTTGGTGGTTGCATTAAAATTCGCCTGGTGGCAGCCGACGCAGGTATTGGGCGTGTTGACATAACTTCCCTGGTGGCAGGCAAAGCAGTTGCTTGCTATGGTAGCATGGGCGCCGGTAAGCGGATAAACATTGTTGTGGTTGAATGTTGATGGAGACCATGCAGTTGTTGAATGACATGTTTGGCAGGTGGTTGGGAAGTTTGAGGTAATATGATTCGGGTTGGTCGTAGCGTTGAAATTTGCCAGGTGACATCCTACGCAGGTATTGGGGGTATTGACATAGCTACCCTGGTGGCAGGCAAAGCAATTATTTGCAATGGCCGCATGTGCCCCGGTCAGCGGGTAAACATTGTCGTGATTAAAGTTGGATGGAGTCCATGCCGTTTGCGAATGACAGGTTTCGCAGGTTGTGGGGAAATTGGCGGTAATGTGGTTAGGATTGGTCGATTGGTTATATTTATCAGCATGGCAAACAAAGCATGCCCTCGGCAGATTGGTATAATTTCCGTTATGACAGGTGGCACAATCATTGGCAATGGGAATGTGTGCACCGGCCAGTACATAGTAATTATCGTGGATCGGGAAGGTGGCCGGTTTCCAGCCAGGTTGCGTTGTATGACAGGTTTCGCAGGTGGTTGGTATGTTGATGGCAACATGGTTCGGATTGGTCGAATTGCTGTAGTTAGTTGTATGACAGGAGAAACAATCAGTAGGCGTTCCGGGAAAACCATGGGTATGGCATTTCAGGCAATCGGTTGTAAGATGGGCGCCTGTAAGTGGAAATACAGAGGTACTGTGGTTAAAGGTTCCTTCGGAGGTTCCGGTTGGATGGCATGCATAACAGGCCGGGCTGTTATAGGCATATCCCTGTGTTTCACGATGTTTATCGTCCATTTCAGACTGATTGTGATCATGGCAGTCAATGCAGGTGTATTCTAAATAGTTCGAAGGATTCAAATGACATTGGGAACAGTTGTCCCAGGCATTGCCTTGTCTATGCTTCCCTGAATAGATGGGAAAGTCCTTTGCATCATGATCCCTGTATTCGGCAGGTTTCCAACCCGGATCTGTTGTATGGCAATCAGAACAGGTGGTTGAAAAACCAAGTTGGGCATGGTTTGGATTGGTGGTGTTGTTGTAAGTGGTCTGGTGACAGGAAATACAGGCTGCGGAGGTGCTCGAATAATCTGATGTCTTGTGGCAATCCTGGCAATTTGCTATATCATGGCCGCCGGTAAGTGGGAAGAAATTGTGATTGATCCCTGCCCCGGTCCATGTAAAAGAAGAAATGTTATGACACTCCGTACAATTGGTTGAATATCCGCCTGTCACATGATTTGGGTTGGTGGTGGCTGTATAATCTTTCTGATGACAATCGAAACATTCGATGCCAAGGGGGCCAAAAAGCAGAAGATTGGCAGAGGCATTCGTATGACAGGCATAGCAATCGGCCGTTACATGGGCCCCGACCAGGGGGAAACGGCTTCGCTGATGGATTTCGGTAATATTATTCACTACCCACGAAACCGGGGTATGGCACCTGGAACAATCAGGCCCCACGGTTTGGTTATGGATGTCGGTATGACAGGATATGCACTCTTTGCCGGCTTTTGAAAATTCAAGTGAGGTGTGACACAGTTTGCACGAAACAGACTGGTGCTGTCCAACCAATGGGAACTTTGTCGTACCATGGTCGAATGCGAGTGTTTTGAGATCTATTTTCCAACCGGTGGTATTGTGGCAATCCAGGCATTTGACAGTAAAACTGTCTCCATGCGGGGATTTCTGTGAGAACAGGCTTACAGAAAGTACCAGGAACAAAATTAATAATGACAGTTTTCGCATTTGAAATCGTTTATTTTGTAAAGTACATAAGTCAGTCCTTCGTTCTGTGCAGTCTTGTGACATTTGTTGCATGCCACATCCTTGTGCTTTCCATCCAATGGGAAACGAGTTTTATTGTGATCAAATCTGGAAGCGGGCTTGAATTGTGCAAGTTCATGACATCGGGTACAATCAGTCAACCCGTTGATCTCAAACTGTTTCATGTGAACATCATTATGGCAGTTTGAACATATAGTTTGAAGCCCGGTGAACTTCTGAACCACAACACCCTCCTTGTCCTTTTTGAAATGACAGTCCCGGCAGGTCAGCTTTGAATGAGCCCCCAGAAGTTCAAAACTGGTGGTTTTATGGTCAAACCGGATGATGTTCCATCTGCTTTCGATATGGCAGCTTTCGCAACTCGATCCGGGATAATATTTCTCGCTGATCAGCGCAAGATGGACATTCTCATGACAATCAACACAACGTTTTCCGATCTGCCTGAAATTCCATGTCGTATCTTTTGCGGTTGTCCCCTTTTTATGACAGGCAAAACAGGGTGTTGCAAGATGAGCCCCCTTCAGCGGGAAGGGACCATCGTTGTGCTGAACGATGGTGTAGGTAAATTCTTTAAATCCTTTTACAGTGTGACATTGTGAACAGTCGGGAGATATGCCCTGTTTTGCGAACTGACTTTTATGATAATCCGTGTGGCAATCGGTGCAATGGGCAAACTTCAGTGCATTGGTGAGTTTTGTCTTGTGACACTGTTTACATTCAACCAGCTGGTGTTTTCCTTCCAGCTTGAAATTCGTTTTATTGTGATCAAAATTCTGAACGCCTTTGATCACGCTGAACGACTCCCCGGTATGGCACTGGGTGCAGTTTGGACCGAACTTGTTGTTGTGCACATCCACGTGGCAGGGAGTACAGTTATCGAACTTCAATCCCTTGAATTCCTGAAATTTCTGGCCGTTTTTCGTATTCGTCTTATGACACTGGATGCAGGTTACCTGCTGGTGTTTTCCTGTCAGTTGAAATTTCGCCCTGGCATGGTCAAATTTTGTTGTGGGCTTAAACTTCTCAAAATCATGGCAGTCCAGGCAGTTTGCCGAAAGCGTTTGCTGATGGTAATCGGTATGGCAGGTCAGGCAGGCAGGACTGAGTCCGAGGTAAGTGAACTTTTTCTTCCTGATCTTCTGATCGGCAATATGTTCTGCTTTATGGCAGTCGATGCATAATTTTTTGCTGTGCGCTCCCGATAATTTAAATCCTGCAAGGTCATGGTTAAATTTCTCCTTTTCAAAACGGATGATCTGGAAATTTAAACCGTGATGGTCACTGTGACATTTAATGCATTCTTTCCCTCTGACTTCGGCGGAGGCATGATACCCTTTCTGGAGTTCAACCCTGACTTTCAGTTCAATATGGCAATCCAGGCATTTTTGATTGGAAACCTTTTCTCCCAGGATGTGGCACTTGGTACAATTTGACATTCCCTCCAGATGTGCGTGAACCTTTGCCAACTCACCCGGAGAGATCTGAGCCTTAGCTATATTACATACCATGAGGGCATATCCCAGTATACTTAAAATGAATGCTTTCCTCATGTAAGTAATTAAGTTTTCCAAGACAAAGACAAATTTCAGTTGTTATAGTTGCTTACCAACCTGATAATTTTTTTTATCTTAATACACAACCTCACTATTTATGCTTTAAAACAGCCTCCCCGAATTTTTTCGTGATAGTGATCCCCGCTTTCTGTAAAAACTGGATAGGAAGTTCTCCTCCGGCAAAAATATAGACCAGGTCATTTTTAAGTTGCATTTCCTGCTTTTCAGCCCCGGTTATAATGGTAACAGAATCTTTTTCAATCCTGACCGGGTTTGTGTTCAGCATTGCGGTTATAGTACCCTCTGCGATGGCTTCGTTGATCTTTATGCTGTTCTTTGGTTTTAACCGGCTGAAAACATCGCTGCGGTAGGTGAGGGTTACCTTGTTCTGACCAGCCAGCAACAGGGCCGACTCGATCGCAGAATCACCTCCGCCAACCACCATGATATCTTTCCCCATGATCTCTTCTGCCTCCAGGAGCCGGTATGCCACCTTTTCCATGGTTTCCCCCGGGATATTCAGTTTCCGCGGTGTTCCCCGTCTTCCAACGGCAAGAAGCACCGTACAGGTGGTAAATACCTCCTCCTCAAGACTTTCGACCTTAAAATACCCGTTTCCCTGCACGATGGACTCTACTTTGCAACTCTCCTTGATGGAGATGTTGTTTTTAGTTAAAACCGTGTTCCAGAAATCAAGGAGTTCTGTTTTGCTGGTCTCCGATAACTTGATCCTTCCATGCAGGGGGACATCCATGGCCGATGTCATCACGATTTTAGATCTCGGAAAGGTAAATACGGTTCCACCCAGGGTATCCTGTTCAACAGTGAGGAACCTGAGATTGTGTTTTTTTGCATTAAGCGAGGCGGATATTCCCGCGGGTCCTGCACCTATGATGATAAGGTCATAGTCAGCATGCGGGTTTTTCTTCAGCGATTTCACAATGTTATCAACAGCCTGACGTCCCTGTTCCACGGCATTCTTGATCAAACCCATGCCACCCAGTTCCCCTGCAATAAAAATACCCGGGACATTGGTCTCGAAGTTTTGATTCACGTGGGGCAGGTCTACACCGCGTTTTTCAGTCCCGATGCACAGGGAGATCGCCTGGGTGGGGCATGCATGGAAACAGGCTCCGTGTCCAATACAGTGCGAAGCATTGATGGTGGTTGCTTTTCCGTTCCGGATGCCCAGGATATCCTTTTCCGGGCAGGCTGCGATACAAGCTCCCGTCCTAATGCAACTTCCTTCATCTACAACTGGATGAAGAGACACTGGCTCATACATTCCCTCCAGCTTCGCAATGGCTATCTTTGCCTCAACCTGTTTTGATTCCCGCCTCTGCTTGCGCAGGTAAATAATAACAATGATTGCACAGAAGAGGATTGCTACTGAGTAAGCAGCAAATTTTTCCAGAAATAACTCCATAGTTAAAAGATCCAGTGATACCCAAAAGTAATGGTTACTGCCACGTGAATGACCATGATAATCAGCATTACAAGCGCAAAGGGTAAATGAGCAACATGCCAGTATTTAAAAAGATTCTGCATGGTTTGAAGACTTTCAATTCTTTTGTTGATTGAAATATCGCTTTTCACAAGGGTGAGTATCTGCTTTTGCTGTGCTTTGTTTACGTTGTTTCGTTTAAGCACCTCTTTGATGTTACGAACGGTTACCATGTTTCGGGTAAAATTCCGGATATAGCGAACTAGGAAATTTGGCTGATAGAGTTCGATCTGCTTTTTAGTAGAATTGACAATCATATTGTAACTCTCATCGTCCAGGGCTACCAGTTTTTGAATATGATCACCGATGTTACTTTTCATTTCCCGTACTTCATTTAAACTCAATTCCCGGCCTTCTATTGTCCTTGGGATTTGAATATAGATAAATCTGCCTATGATTCCACTCAGGAAAACCGCAACCATGCTCCAGAAACTGATGGCTACGAGACCTCCGAATTTGAAGGAGGTATGATAAAGCACAAGGATGGGTCCGAGAGAACAGAGGAAAATATGAAATTCGAGCCAGTGCTTCAATATGCCAACCCGTGTGAATGCCCTGAATCGTTTCCTGGCCATATAGGCAAAAACGCCGATCAGCATGAAAAAAGATCCGATGATACCCAATCCATGACCCCAGACTCCGCTGGGTTTCAGGATCAGATGATCGGGATGAAAGAACCGCTCTTCAATGGGTAATTTGTAATAGAAAAAACCAAAATACCCTATCGCAATGAAAGATGCAACAACAATGATTGTTAAAACAACGAGGTAGGCTATATGGGTATACTTTGACATTGCTAGATAAATCTAAAATGGTATCCAATATTTAATGAATAGAGTCATTTTGGCTGTGCAAATTTAAGCATTTGAGGGCTATAATTCACATTAGCAACTTATAGAGAACGATTCTAAATATAATGATTTATTATCAGTCATTCATTTTTTCAATAATTTTTTTTTTAAAGTACTTGACTATTGTGCAAATATAATTTAGATTTGTATCAAATAAAAATAGTTACAACAACCGAACTCAATTGTAAACAATCCGGCACAGGCCAATTGTCACAAGACGATGTAAAATCTCCAAACCGTATGAAAAAAACCAACCTCTGTGTTTCCCTTGCTATTCTCATCTTAGTAGGATTCACCTTTCCGGTATCTGCTCAGAAATATCCGTTCGAACTGCCAAAGTTACCTTACAATTACAATGCTATGGAGCCTGTAATCGATGCAGCAACCATGGAAATTCATTATTCGAAACATCATGCCACCTATGTAAAAAACCTCAATACTGTATTGAAAGGCAGCGGCCAGGAGGGTTATTCACTGGACGAAATTATGCTCCATGCCGGGACGCTGAATGTGGCCATCCGGAATAATGCGGGCGGACATTATAACCACTCCATGTACTGGGCCATCCTGGCACTGGATCACCCCTTTGACTCCACAAGCGAGGTGGGAAAGGCAGTCATCAGTACCTTTGGCTCTGTTGACAGTCTGAAAAAACTGTTGAACAAGGCAGGGGCCACGCGATTTGGGTCAGGCTGGGCCTGGCTTTATGTAACGACCGATAAAAGGCTGGCAGTTTGTTCTTCGCCAAACCAGGATAATCCCCTTATGGATATTTCGCCTGAAAGGGGTATCCCAATCCTTTGTGTTGATGTATGGGAACATGCCTACTATCTGAAATATCAAAACAGGCGTGGTGATTATCTTGCGGCCATACTGAATGCCATTAACTGGGATGTGGTCAATAAAAATTACACGGAAGCGCTGGATAGCCCATTGCTGAAAAAAATTGGAATGCAGGGAGTGAAAAAGTGAGAACTCCTACCGTTTTGCCTGCATCTCATCAACCAGGAATCCTGCATTCCCAAACTTCTGGGTAATGTAAAGTACATACCGGATATCGCATGAAATGGCGCGCTGAAGAGCTGCATCATATTGCCAGTCGCTGATCATGGCTTCATAATTCCCGTCGAAGACCACCCCGACAAGTTCTCCTTTTGCGTTCATCACCGGGCTTCCGCTGTTACCTCCGGTAATATCACATGTATTGAGAAATGCTACTGGTACATCTTTCAATACCGGGTCCATCCAGTTGCCAAAATCATGTTTATTGTACAATTCAACCAATAGATCCGGGGCATTGAAAGGCTCTGTGCCGGTATTCTTTTCAACTACCCCCTTCAGCGATGTAAATGGGTCATACCACACGGCATTGCGCGGCTGGTAACCTTTGATTTTGCCGGAAGTAAACCGGATCGTGCCATTGGCATCGGGATAAAGATTCTTTCCTTTCCATGCAAAAAGGGCATCCAGGTATTCCTTCCTGATGTCGGTAACATTGGCAGCAAAAACCTGGTTTGTCTTCTGTATCTCTTGTCCCATTGGATAAAGCTGAATGGCCATGTTCATAAAAGGATCGTTCAGAGCCTCCAGTTCCTTGGAGGGTTTTTTATAGAGTGTTTTCACGAATTCAAGGTCCTTCATCCTGGATGAAGCGACCGCTTTGCCGGCAAACTGCTCAATGGATTGCTGCGGATTTCCAAATAAATATTCAAGGGCTGTGATCCGCTGATTTGCAGGCAGCTCGCTGGCCATTTTCAGGGCGCGGACAAGTAACGCTTTATCAACCGGCTCATAATAATCGGCAAACTGGTATTGCAGTCCATCCATGGCCTCACCGATAGCTTCCTCGGTCAGACCCGGCTGCCTTTCTTCAACCGGTTTTTCCATCTCCCTGGCAAGATAATAAGCCTGGCTTGCCATGTTAAACTGCAAACCGGCCAGGCCCTGGAACACACCATAAACATTGTCCCGTTCTTTTGTATCTCCAAGCATTTTATATTGTTCCTTTTCCCTCGAAAGGATGGTGCTGTATTTATCCCTGTTTGTCTGGCTACTGTTGGCCCATGCAAGAAATTCTTTTTCGAAATCAATCTTCTTCTGCAGAAAATTGGTCTTCTTCATCCCTTCAACTTTTCCCTGGTAGTTTTTCATGGCATTTGCAAGCCCCTTCGTAAGACTGGCGACCTTTAATTTTCCTTCGGGATCTTTTTTGGTGAGTTCATCGCACAGATCGATGATCTCCCTGAAATTCTGAATAGAGAAGGGATAATTGTACTCCTGGTTCCAATGTACCGAGGTAGAGGAACGGTAACGTGTCGTATTCCCGGGGAATCCCATAATGAATGTGAAATCGTCATTCTTCAGGTTATCGCGGGTGGTGTGAAGCCACACTTTGGGTTTGTAGGGAACGTTTTCTGCACTGTATTCGGCACCGGTGCCGTCGGGGGCCGCATATACCCTCAGAAATGAAAAATCACCGGTATGCCGGGGCCACATCCAGTTGTCGGTTTCCCCTCCGTAATTGCCAATCGACAAGGGCGGGGCATACACGATACGCATATCTTTGAATTCCTTGTAAATGAACAGGATATATTGTTTGCCGTTAAACATTTCAGAAACCTGTGCTTTGATGTCCTTTTTATCCTTTTCAATCAGGTCGGTCATCGCAACAATCCTGGCATTGATCTTCTTCTCCTTTTCAGTCGGATCGGCAATGCCCTTCCCGGCTTCCTGCACCTCGGAGGTTACATCCCTTATATCTGTTACCATCAGTGCTCTGTAACCGGGCGCTTTGATCTCCTCATTCCTTGTGCGGGCCAGAAAACCTTCTGTAAGATAGTTGCTGCCTGTTGTAGAGGCTCTCTGAAGTGCGGTAAATGCCACATGATGATTGGTAAGAACCAGTCCGTCGGGGGAAACAAAGGAACCGGTGCCGCCTCCCACCTGGAGAATGGCGCTGTACAACGCAGGTTTATCCTTGCTGTAAAGTTCACTCACAGGGATGGTGAGTCCCTTTTTATTGAGGTCTAGCTGGCCTATCTGAGGAAGAAGCCACATCCCCTCCTGGGCGAAAGATGGGAGCGACAGGAAAACCAGAAGAAATAATGCAATGTTGATTTTTTTCATGGGAACCTCCTTTTAATGTTGGGAATAATTCTGTTGGAACGACATATGACGTAAAATGTGAACGAATGTTACAAAATTAGTGACACGAGACGCCTGAAATATCTGAATCACTTCGGCTCCGGCATTGTGAAGATCTTCAGGTCGACCGGTTTGTTCAGTTCCACAGATTCAAGCTGGATCTCGTTAACCCGCCCCCCGTTATTGGTTTCCACGGTGAACGCGAAAGGAATACCCTCTACTTTTCTGTAGTCCCTGAAGAAATTTTCAATCGGGATCTCTTTTCCGGCCGCCTTCCGGTAGGAAAGGCGCTTCAGCAGCATGAATCCGACAGAGTCGATGAAATTGTATTCGATCCCGCCATCCTTCCGGGTTACCTTGATTTTATAAACAATAACGCCGTCGACGGTATCGGTACCCGCAAGTTCGGGAGTATGCCCCTTCTCTTTGCAGTTGAAAAGCACACCTTCGATATCCGCCCTGTTTTTCATGTCTGCGGCCCGTTCGGGCGGCATCACCTGTGGCGCGGCTTTGCCTGTCCAGGGTGCTGTCATCCAGGCAGTCTGCCCATCGTATACATGGTAAGCGGTCATGTCAGCAACATCAAACTGCATCATGTACTTATCAGGTCGTACCCGGACAATTTTTACCGGCATCAGATCCTGTTGGACAATGTTGCCGGTCATGATGATGGAGTTTACTTTCTGAAGCTTATCAAAGTTCCCGGCTCTGTAATAATTGTCCAGGATCTGGGTCAGGGTCAGTTGCTGTGCAAACAACCCCGGCACAAGTGTTATAAGCAGAAACACCAGCGATGATCTTGTTTTCATTTGCATTGCCTGCATTATTTATTTTACCTTCTTTTTACATCATAGGCCATCAGCGATTGTCCGTGCCTGACATACATAACTCCCTCGCAGATGACCGGGTGTGCATAGTGAGCCTTGGTTCCACGGGTAACCTTGAACGACCCCGCCGGAACCATTTTGGGGCCATTTGGTTTGAAGAGTCCCAGTTGACCTTTTTCATTGTAGCAGTAAAGCATGCTGTCGGCATAGATGGTGACCCCTTTGTCGAATTTTACGGAATCGACAATTTGGGCGGTGTTCGCATTGAGCGTATACCAGTATCTCCTTCCATAACTGGCCGTATAAATGTAATCATTCAGTTTGATAAACCCACCCATGGTGTTGTCGCATGCCCCGTTTCTCCACACTTCGGTGATCTCCTTCCCGTCTGCTGACAGTTTCAGTTTCACCGATCCGTTCCCGTCGCCCGTGATATAGTAAATGAATCCATCATCAAAAAGCGGGGTGTTGATGTGCACATCTCCTTCACTGTCCTGTTTGTGCGACCACAGTAGGTTTCCATCTTTGGTATCAATACCAAGCAGGGCGCTTTTGGTGAAGGTGACCAGGATATCCCGCCCGGGCAACCGGATGATCGCCGGTGAACAGTAGGATGTCATCTGTCCGAGCCCTTTGCAGATCCACCTGATTTTGCCGGTAAACCGGTCCAGTGCCACCACATTGGTATCGGCGCCCCCGGGGCAGCAATAAACATCATTGCCATTGACAACCAGCGACTCAGAAAATCCGAACCGGGTCATCGGAGCATGAAAGTCGGTTGCCATATCGACCGACCACACTTTTTTTCCTGATTTTGCATCCAGGCAGGCCACCGTTCCAAGGCCGGCAGTTACATAAATCAGGTCATTCACAAATGTTGGCGTGTTGCGCGTTCCGGGGTAATTCAACGTCCATTCCTTTCCAATGGGCGCTTTCCAAAGGAATTTTCCTGAACGGGATAGTGCAAACAGATAGCTTATCGTGTCAATCTCCCCGTTCACATAAATGGTTGAGGCGGTAATGATCGGGGAACCGTATCCATTCCCAATATTGTCGCATTCCCAGATCAGCACCGGCCCTGCATCAGGCCAGCTTCTCAAAAGGTTTGATTCGTGGTAAATACCGGTACGTTCGGGTCCGCGCCATTGCAGTATCTCCTGTGAAAACAGCCGCGCAGACAGTAAAACATACAGTGCGGCAACAAAGTAAATTTTGGTTTGCATATAAAAATCAGATTATTTCAGATTATTGGAGTTTTGCAAATCTAATCCAACGGACGGCAGTGCGGAAAATAATTCGGTAAAGCTGAAGATAATGACGATGACCAAGGGAAAAAACGTGATACGGGTCGGGTGACCTATGACAAAGGAAAAGACTGAAAAGATCGATGTACCGCAGGATTTATTTTGTATTTTTGATCGTTCATTCTGCGCCGACAGTTGTTATCCGGTGAACAGGCAACCGTTTTAAAAATCGTCCCCGGCATATGAAAAACATCAATCTGAAGGCCATCTTTCCTTATGGGGTGGCAGTGGCTGTTTTCCTGTCTATAACCATCATCTATCTTTCCCCCCTGCTCGAAGGGAAAAAGCTATGGCAAAGCGACATTGCACAGCACCTGGGTGCATCAAAAGAGATTGCTGATTTCAGGGCAAAAACAGGGCAGGAGCCATTATGGACCAATTCCATGTTCGGTGGCATGCCTGCGTACCAGGTCTCCACCGTTTATAAGGGTAACTTTATAGGGTACCTTGATGATCTGCTGACGCTTGGCCTGCCTCATCCGGCGAACCTGCTGTTCCTGTATCTCATCGGGTTTTTTATCCTGCTGCTCGTCATGCGGGTCGATCCATGGCTTTCTATTGCCGGGGCAATTGCATTCGGTTTCTCTTCATTCTTTTTTATCATCATAGAGGTAGGGCACAATTCGCAGGCTCATGCCATTGGCTACATGGCGCCTGTCATGGCAGGTCTCATCCTGACCTTCCGCCGTCATTACCTCTGGGGCGGTTTGATGACGGCCATCTTCCTGTCGCTCGAAGTAAAAACCAACCATCCCCAGATCACTTACTACCTGGCGATCATCGCACTCCTGCTGGGCCTCTTTAAACTTATTCATGCAGCCAGGTTCAGGGAGATCGCCCCGTTTGTCAAATCGGTGGGCGTACTGCTCATTGCCCTCCTTTTTGCAGTGCTCACAAACATCACCACCCTTTGGGCTACGTGGGAATACGGGAAGTTCACCATCCGCGGGAAATCGGAGCTGTCAACTGCAGGGCCTGTGAAAACTGCCGGACTTGACAAGGACTATATCACGCAGTACAGTTATGGAATTGGGGAGACGATGACCCTGCTTATACCTGGTTTTCAGGGCGGTGCTTCAGTGAGCCCCCTGCGTGAAAAATCGGAGGTGGTCAGCGCCATGCGGGCCAATGGCATCGAACCCGGCACCATCAGCCAGTACATCAACCAGCCGGTCCCATATAATTACTGGGGAAATCAGTTCAATACTGCCGGACCGGTATATGTGGGAGCGATCGTTTGTTTTCTTTTCCTCCTGGGGCTCATCATCGTAAGGGGACCCATCCGCTGGTGGCTACTGTCGGCCACCCTGCTCTCCATCCTCCTGGCATGGGGCCACAACTTTATGGCGTTCTCTGATCTCTTCATTCATTATGTCCCTGGATATAATAAATTCAGGGCGGTGACCATGACCCTTGTTATTGCCGAATTTGCCATGCCACTGCTTGGGATCATCGCACTGAAGGTGTTTTTTGAAAACACTGCCGACCGGGAAAAGATATTCAGGGCGCTGAAGATCGCCTTCGTCCTTGCAGGCGGGATCACCCTTTTCTTCGCCCTTTTCCCGGGGATGTTTCTTGATTTCACCGGTCCCAGAGATAGTCAGATGGACAAACAACTGCCCGACTGGTTCATGCAGGCCATCCGCAATGACCGGAAGAACCTTCTCAGGATGGATGCCTTCAGGGGGTTCGTATTTATCACACTTACCGCATTGCTGCTCTGGGGAGTGTTATTTGATAAAATCAGGAAGCAACATGCATACATGGCCTTGGTCATCCTGTTTCTTGCCGACATGTACCCCATAAACAAGCGCCATCTCAACAACGATAGTTTTACCTCCCGGAACAAGGCTGAAGTGCCATTCCAGCCTGGTCCGGCTGACGAGCAGATCCTGCAAGACCGGAATCCGAACTTCAGGGTATTCAACGTTACGGTCGACCCGTTCAGCGATGCCAGTACCTCCTATTTTCATAAGTCCATCGGGGGATACAGCGGGGTGAAGATGCGCCGTTACCAGGAGCTGATTGAACATCACATCAGCAAGCAAAACATGGCGGTGCTGAACATGCTGAATACGAAATATTTTATAGTCGCCGATGAAAAAGGCAACCCGGTGGCACGATACAATCCGGCGGCACTTGGAAATGCGTGGATTGTTCAATCCTATTTTTTGGCAGACAATGCCGACGCAGAACTCAATGCACTCACCGGGTTCCGGCCCGATTCTGTGGCAGTTGTTGACAAACAGTTCAGTGCTGAATTGACCCGGATCCAGCCAGGGCACGACACCGCCGATTTTATCCGTGAAGATAGCTATGCCCCCAACAGGATCATCTATGAGTACTCAGCCAAAAACAACAGGCTGGCGGTCTTTTCCGAGATCTGGTATCCCAAAGGCTGGCATGCCTTTGTTGACGGAGCCCCTGCTCCCCATTTCCGGGCCGATTATGTTTTACGTGCCATGGTTCTTCCAGCCGGCAAACATAACCTCGAATTCCGGTTTGAACCCGAGGTATATTCAACCGGGGAGAAAATTTCCCGATCCAGTTCCATCGTGCTCGTGATTCTTTTGTTTGCAGCAGCAATGAACACCATTCTCAGGAAAACAAAAACCAAGAAAATCCCATGAAAAAAAACCTGATTTTATTTTTACTTATTGCTTCAGGCCCGATGGCCCAGTCCCAGAAAATCATTCATTCGGCCGCCAAGAACATAACCGTTCTTATTGGTGGCAGGCCAACCGACTGGAGGATCTCCCCTGAAGAAAATCCCGATAGGCTGAAAGTATATTGTTCCCGGGAGAAAAATGAGGTTATATTCCGGACCGATATGGACACTGCTGCATTTCAGGTAACAAAAAATGATACGATAAAATTCAGCATTGTGCTCAATTCCAAGGACACTGCCCATACCGAGATCATTGGCATCAGGGATTTACCCGATAAAATAGCCCGGGAGGAAAAACTATACTGGTTCAGCCAGGTATGGTCTGAAACTAAATACAATTTTGTGAACATCGACCGGTGTGGATTCAATCTGGACAGCCTCTACAGATCCTATATTCCGCAAGTAACCGCAACCAGGAATGACTACGAATATTACCGGCTTTTGCAAAAGTTCATGGCATCCCTTCATGACGGGCACACACAGGTTGGTTCCGACGGGCAATTTTACAGGTACAAAGATTATATCCCGGTGTCTCTTAAAGACTTTGACCATAAAGTATACATCACTGCGGTTCGTCAGATGCCGGGGCAGGATTCAACCTGGGTAGGTGCAGAAATAACAGAAATAGATCATATTCCTACAATACAATATCTTGAAAGGTTTATCTTCCCCTATATTTCCGCCTCCACAGAACAGCATTTGTGGATGCAGGCGATCTATGATATTCAGAGTGATTTCAAAGACCATCCTTTCAGGGCAACGATAAAAAAACGCGATGGTACAATTGTAAACATTGAGCTTCAGCGGAACGGGGAGGAGATTCGCACAAAGAATGACCGGTACTGGGGCACGATCCCTGATTATTCCGGAAACGTGGTCGATTTCAAATGGCTGGACAACCAGATTGCCTATGTGAGCTTTAACCGGTTTATGCCGGAAAAAGAGGCCGCTGATGAATTTGACAGGATTGCAAAGGAGTTATATAGGGCAAAGGGACTGATCATCGACCTCCGGAAAAACGGAGGCGGTTCAACAGAGGTAGCATGGCATCTGCAGAAATACCTGACCCGGGGGAACTTTTTCCTGAATTATGCCTGGGAAACGAGAACCAATGACGGTGCGAGGAAAGCCAACGGGAACTGGCAGGAGGAATACAGGGATTACTTTTTAAATAAAGCCTATCGTTTTGAGAAGCCTGACACAGTCCCTGTTCCTGACACCCTCAGGAGAATAACATGTCCCGTGATGATCCTGATTGGCCGGTTTACCTTTTCAGCAGCCGAAGACTTCCTTGTTAACCTGTACGAAGTGCCCGGGCGGCCCCGCTTAATCGGCGAAGAGACAGGAGGTTCGACCGGCTCCCCCCTTGTGGTACCTGGTCTTCCTGGCGGAGGATATGCACGGATCTGCACCCGGCGGATTTGCTTCCCCCTGAGCAGCAAGCGGTTTGTGAACAGTGGGATCAAGCCCGATATTGAAGTGAAACAATCCATTGATGATTACCTCCACGGGAAAGATGTGGTTCTTGAGCGGGCGGCCAGGGAAATAACCACTACCCCGGTTACCAGGTAAATATGCCATACCGCAGATGATCTTCTATAATCCCCTGGAGAATCAATCTTCCTTTAACCTGAATACTTTCACTTTCATCTTCGTCCCCTTGCCGGAGTGGCACGCAACCCATATTGAATTGTTCTGGCCGGGTATGATTTTCGGGGCCCGGGCAGGCTCACTTCCTGACGTAAGGCGGATGGGCCGGGTCCAGGAATCCTTTTCCCGGATGGCCATATAGAGCGCCCAGTCTCCCTCCTGCGTCCTTCCGCTCCAGGTTAAATAAATCTTTCCATTCTCCGCGCAAACAGCCTGCGGGGTTTGGTTCAGGATGGTGTTTTCATCTTTCGGGATAGCGGCTGACGGCGACCAGGCGCCGGTCAGGGTGTCAAAAACAGAATAGCGTATTGTCTGCTTTTCCCCGTGTGGGACACCCCAGGAAGAGGATTCCCAGAACACCCATCTCCGGCCGGAAGCATCATGTAAACCGCTGGGATATCCGCCATTTTCACAATTTTCTACGTCATCTGTTACCCGGGTTACGGGAATGGCCTTCCCGTCAAGGTTTCCCGAACACACCCCCAGGATCGCAGGGTAATGCTGATTCCATGCGCCCCAGACCTTGCCGGAAGCATCAGCGGTGAGGCTGACGTACCAGCTATTCACATAGCCGGGGAGGGAGGCGCTTTCGGCCGCAGAAATTGCATGTACAGTATCAGGGATCCCGTTCCGAATCAGGCGGTAAAAGGGGAAGCGGAAATTTGCCTTCCAGTAGGTCCAGGCCAGCGTGATGCCATTTTTGGAGGAGACCATTGCAGGGGTTACCGCATCGCAGGGCAACACTTCAGAGCACAGAACCGGTTCACCCAATACCCGCTGATCGAAACTCCGACCATAAACCCGGTAAAATCCATCACGGTTGTTGAGGTAAAATACCCACAACCTGCCATCGGCAAAGGTGACCAGCGGGTTGTAGCTGTCGGAATGGTCATGTTCAACGGCGATACTGACCGGGTTTTCCCGGTCGACGGAGGAGAGGAGAATGTCTCCCTGTTCTTCCCAGCAAACCCAGGCAGTTCCCTTGTCATCGGTTGCTATGGAGGGAAACCTGCAGGCCTTGTTGCCAAAGGTATATTCATCACCATGGGAATTTTTTCTAACTCTGGGTTTCGCTATTTTCACCGGGTGTTCGGCAAAATATTTTTTGTCAGGGAGTTTACATATACCTACGCAATTTTCAATGGCTTCACCGGCCTTCAGAAGAGAGAAGCATAAGGAATCTGCGAAAATCCACCGGTTCCCCGGATGTTTGGCAAAGAAGCCATGGATCAGTATCCGGGTGGTTTTCGAATGACTGTCACAAGTGTAGATGGTATAATCGACACTGTTGTCAAAAAAACCTTTTTCCACCTTCAGTCCCCTGATATGGCAGACCAGGTATTTCTCCGGATTCATTGGGTTCGGGAATCCTGCCGAGATGCCGATGGTATCAACCCCGAACCGGTACCGGCCCAGGCACAGGATCGAATCACCCTCCATTCTGAAAGGACTTTGACCCTGGGTAAGGTTCCGATACACCTCCCGGCCAAACTTTCCTTCCAGGAGAATGTTTTTTCTCCCATCACCGGGGGTAAACTGGCCCAGGTATTTCACATGATAGCATCGGGCTTTCAATGCGAATTCGGAATTCCTGTCAAATGCCATCTGGTTACCGTCTGCCACAACACATGTTGCAGTGTAGTTCATGTTTTCATCGATGATCCGGGTAGCAAAGTGCAGTTCGGACACAGGCTGAAAATGGACCGATGTATCATTCCAAAGGGTCATTTTTAACTTTTCAAAGCTTGAATCATAAGGATAGAGGCTTCCTTCGGGGATTTTAACAACCTGTTCCCCGTTCCTGAATGCAAGGATGGCCGGGAAACCATCCTCATGGTACCGGTAAAGGTCGGGAGGCCAGGTAAGCACCGGGGTGAGGGTATCGCGGTAATGCTTGGTAAAGGCATAGTTGTCCTGTTGCGGATTGAACAGGCTCAGGGTGAAATTGGACCCTCCCTTCGTCCGGTTGGTCTCAAAATAGTTTTTCTCAACAAACCATCCATCAATCAGGCAATAGCCGCAATTGGAGGCAGAAAAGGGCTGGATGATGGTCGTTTGCGGGGATCTGATTATCCTGCCAAAGGGGATAGTGGTTCCCCATAGGTCTTCGGCCTGGCTGACCCCGGCTGGCTGTGCATGGAGGTGGAGGAAAGGGCATAGCAGTAGCATCCCCGAAATAATGATGGTTCTCATAGTTGTGTGATTTTCTATTCGTTAAACTTGCGGGGCTAATAACCCCCGTCGATGTTCCAGGTTTGGAAGGAATTATCCTTCCTGATTGCGATATTCCCTGTCAGGGTATCGCCCGATTTTAGTCTGACAACATAGGGAACATATACCCCGGCATAAATACCGGAGGTAAATGAGTTGCCAATCTTCAGCAACGTGCATCCTTTAAAGCGGCTTTGAACCGGCTTCAGTGACTTGCCTCCCGGGACGGAAAAAAGAGGGGAAAAGCGTTTCACTGTAGCCCAGTCACTCTCTTTACATGCGATGAAAAATATTTTTATGGCCTCTTCCACGCTTACGTCTTTCAATCCCCTGGATGTTGCCTGGTCCCATTCATCGAGGGTAAGTACCGGCCGGTTGTTCAGGTTGCCCAGGTAAAACAATGAATCGTCAGGGGTTGGATTTACCTTGATGCCATTCAGTTTCAGCACGCAGATATATTCCGCTCCCGACTCGACAAATACCGTCAAAGCCCTGAGCATATGAGTTTCCTTGTCAAAGTTATAGATCCGCCGCGTATTCGCTTCGGGGATGGTTGTATTCAGTGCCCAGGGATTTGAGAAATCACCCCGGGCTTTTGCTGTAACCGTGAGTTCTATCTGATTATCCTTTTCCTTCAGTTTACAGGCAGATGGATTGGTTTTGGCATATTCCAGTTCGGATTTTAAAATCCCGGTGGGTTCCAGGAACAAACGCATCCAACCAACGAACCCCGCCATGGGTGATCCCTTCAGGATATATCCACCGGCTTCGTTGATCAGATATTGTGATTGTCCATTCATGATAACGGTTCTTCCGGGTTTTTCAAACCGCCACCTGGGTTCATTCCCGAACACCTTCCACACCCTGACGTCGATAAAACCGGAAGCCGGCTCTATGGTTTCAAAGTTTTCGTTTGCACCAGTCCGAACTGAAAAAACCATATACACCGATTTCAGCGAATTGATGGCCCGGATGGATTGACCCAGCAGGATCCCCGCAGCCAGTGACGGGTTTTTCAGCGTGGTGACATAAACCAGGCCTGAGGAAAGGCCGAGGAAGATCATGATGGATGCTGCGATCCGCATGGCCTTTTGTCGTACCGTGATTTTTTTGCCGTCTGTAATCTTTTCCATGATCTCATTGATCCGGGCAGGTCCTGAAGCTATCTTTCTCCGGGGTTTCAGTTCACTGGCCATCGACAGATAATCGTTGTAAGCCTCCCTGCAATCGGGACATTGCTCGATATGGGCAAGCAACTCCCTTTTATCTCCTGGTTGCAGTGTCTCGTCGAACAAATCGGCAAGCCTCAGCTGCATTTCTTCACATTTCATGGATTACCTCCTTTTGTTCCTTCATCATAGACCTTAGCTTGATCATGCCATATGAAAACCTTGATTTAACGGTCGAGACCGGCACATCAACAATCGCTGCGATCTCCTGGAATGTAAGTTCGTCTGTAAACCTGCAGCGGATCACTTCAGCCTGCTCTTCCGGAAGCTGATCAAGCAGGAGCCTGGCCCGCAGCTGTTGTTCCTCCCGGATAATATCGTTTTCACGGGGCTCCGTGTAAGGCATTCCATGTGAATGCTGCATTCCGGCCAGGTTGTTTTCGCGTGAATTTTTGCGCCGCAGCAGGTCAAGGGCACCGTTGTTCACCATCCTGAATAAGTAGGCTGCCGGATTGAGAACCGTTACCAGCGTCTCCCTCATCCTGTATGCCCTGATGACTGCCTCCTGCACCACATCGTCAGCATCGTCGCGGTTTCCCAGCACATGACACGCATGGTTTGTCAGCCGGTTGAGATGTATCCCCAGGAATGACCTGAGTTCGTCGGGTGACTGCGGAAATCGGGAAGCCGGTTCGTTCATTTATTTTCTTTTCTCCTTATTATGACGCAACAGAAATGTAAAAGGACTTAAATTTCGTGAATATTTTTTAAATTTGATCACCGCTATTCTTATAGGTGAACTAATAGACCTATTCAGATATTTCAAAAAACAACCAGCACCATGAAAAATCTTTACATTTCAATTGTTTCATTGTTCGTTTTCGGCGTTGCAAATGGACAGGACTGGACTCCACAGTCATCGGGAACAGGAAGTTATTTGTACGCGGTTTCCTTTGCCAATACCGATACCGGTTATGTTGCCGGCAGCGAGGGGACCATTCTGAAAACCAGTGACGGAGGTATACATTGGACTTTTCAGAATTCAGATATTGCCTATTCGCTGAAGTCGGTTTTTTTTACCGATGCGAATACGGGTTATGCAGTAGGGGGAGGCAGCACGGGTGGTAAAATTTTAAAGACAACCAATGGAGGAGTACCCTGGACAAGTCAGTTCGCCGGGACTACAAATTTTTTGAATTCGGTCTTCTTTACTGATTCAAATACCGGATATGCAGTTGGGGAATATGGCACAATCATGAAAACTACCGACGGAGGAAATCTTTGGACCAGTCGACCTTCAGGAACTTTTTCTTCTTTATATTCCGTTTATTTTACCGATGCCAATACCGGCTATGCAGTCGGAGGCGGAGACATCATCCTCAAAACCGTGAATGGAGGCACCGACTGGACCATTCAGCATGGGGGCAGCACCGGCGGAGTTTTATTTTCCGTTTATTTTCCGCAGGAAAATATCGGTTATGCGGTAGGTGAAAACATAAATCCAATGCATGGAACAATACTGAAAACCATCAATGGAGGAGCCGACTGGACAAGCCAGGAGTCAGGGACCGGAAATTCCCTGCAATCCGTATTTTTCACTGATGTCAATACTGGTTATGCCGTGGGCGGGTTTGGAGAAGGCATAATTCTGAAAACCACGGATGGCGGAACCAGCTGGATAGAGTTGACTTCGGGGACTTCAAAATCGTTGTATTCTGTTTATTTCCCGAAGGCCGATACGGGTTATTCAGTAGGCGAAAACGGCACCATCCTTAAAACCATCAATGGAGGAGGCGTGGGAATCGATGAAACTTCAGCTTACCTGACCCAATTCAAAATTTATCCCAATCCGGCAAAGGAGTTGATCAGCATCGAATCATCCCTGATGCCTGGAAAAACTGGGCTTACGGTTACCGATCTGCAGGGCCGCGCCTTAATGGAGATGGAGATCACAGGTCTTAAAACACAGATCGATATCCGGGATCTTCCGTTGGGGATCTATTTCCTCAGGGTTAAAAATGCGAAAACGGCCGAAACTTTAAAACTGTTTAAAAGATAAGATGAAAAACAACCTGCTAAACTACCTGACCCTGATCATTGCCCTTGTTTCCTGCCCGTTACTGATCCTGTGGTATTTCTCGACCGGGCCCAGCTGCATTTTATGATCCCGGTGATCATTGTGGCCATTTCGGGGTTGTCGGGCATTGAGGGGTTGTTTTTTGCCAGGGAATCAGCCGAAGCGAAGGGGTTCGAGGTCGGCAGCAACTACCAGCGTCAATCGGCTATCGCATTGCTCTCCTATGCAGTCATCGCGGTTCTGGTCTGTTTTATCAAATGGGGCCTCAAAGCGGAGCTGACCATCTTCCTGGCTTTCATCTTTTTCTTCTTTTTTTCAGCATTGAACCATGCGGTGGATGCAATCAAACGGAAAAACTACAAATGGCAGAATATAAACCGGCCTTTTATCCTGCTGCTCCTGATTGCCGGGATGATATATCCGTTTGTGATGGCGTTGAAAAGCCTGTAACAGCAGTTAATCCAGGACCAGGTCAGCGGAATGATCCAAAAACACCTATGAAAACCTACATTTCCATTTTTCGTGGCATCAATGTAAGCGGCCATAAAATGATAAAAATGAAATCCCTGCAGGAAATGTATAAAGGACTGGATTTCAGGAGTGTGAGGACCTACATCCAAAGCGGGAATGTCGTGTTCGAAAGCAACGCTCCGGAGATCAGAATCCTTGAGAAAACCATTTCTGCCGCAATCCTGAAAACTTTCGGCTTTGAAGTGCCAGTCATAGTGCTTGGGAAGGAGGAATTGAGAAACATCTCGGACCACAATACATTCATCAGCGAAAGGGGAGAAGATATCGCCCGGCTGCATGTTACCGTTTTATCTGCTGAGCCGGAACATTCCCTTACTGAAACCATTGGGCATGATGAATATTTGCCTGATGAATTTTATATCAGCGGTAAATCAGTTTACCTTTTCTGCCCGAACGGGTACGGGAACACAAAACTCAGCAATACCTTTTTTGAGAAAAGGCTGAAAGTGAGGGCAACGACCAGGAACTGGAAAACCGTGCTTGAACTGGTGAGAATGAGCGGGTGAAATAAGCGAATATCTTGAAACATAAGAAATAAAAATCTGCAGACGGAAATCGATACCAGCCGCCTCTATCAGGTACCGGCAAACCGACCTGTTACTGTGTTTGTCCCGCCAGGATTTTCCTGTTGAATGTCCTGTTAATAGCAAATCCCTTAATGGTCCATTGGAATTCAGATTGGTTTAAACTCATCAGGATCCAGCCATAGATATATTCAGTTCCTTTTTGAATTCGGATTCCAAAATAATTATCTCCATTGGTACACTCCTCATTACAACTCCAGGATTTCCAGTAGACCCTCACCGTTTCTGCGCGGTCAGAATACACGAGCATATCCGAAACAGTTTGACCAAGGGGGATCACGTCGGCACAATGGCCGATCAGATTATTGACTGCTACGGAATTTGTTGTGCCAAGGGCTGTAATGTCTGAATAACGCATGAAATTCATACAGGGCATACTGGCGCTGTGAAACTCATACCAGCTCTCGCTGTAAACCCTGAAATCAAAGGTCCCGTCATCGTCAACATCAATATCATAATGGGCAGATGAATCCCTGGGTACGGGTTGTTTACAGTCGTACTGAAGGTTCGGAGGATCCCAGTATCTCACTGGTTTTATGGTCGAGGATCGTGGGCGTTGCACCTGTACTCCAGCAGATACCGCGGCCTTTGACCGGGGCTCCCCCGTCGGTAGTGACCTCTCCCCCGCAGGTGGCCGTGGTAGTAGTTATTTCAGTGACCTGGCTGGTGCTGACATCCGGTAAAACAGGATCGGGAAGGGTGACCGGCTCCTTTTTTTTGCAGCCCATGCCTGAAAGCAGGGATAATATTGCGATCATACCCAAAGAAAGCCTCCAGATTCGCAAGATCTGAATCATAACAAACAGGATATATTTCAAAGATAAAGAGAAAATATCGTATTGGCAGAGTTCCCTGAATGAAATTAAAACCAATATCCCAGGTTCAGAAACAGCATCAGGCCCGGATTCAGGTTAGAGCTCATGAGGGATAGTTCCAATGGTCCTATGAAACTGTCGTACCCGGCTGTGACTCCATATCCGAAGAGGAAATTACGTCCGGCAAAAAGCTGGTCAAATTTAGATTCATTGCCCCCCGCATCGGCACGGAGGGTCAGGTATAACTTATTGTAAACATTACATTGAAGCTTCAACCGGCCCACCAGGGCGTATGAGCCGAATTCCTGGATGAAATGCAGTCCTGTGAAGGGCACGATGGATTCAATATAATTGTCGGGCGCCAGTCCCCCCAGCCCGAACAGGTGCTGAATGGGAGGTTTTCCGGTATTGTTTAGCGTGGCGCCGGCGAATATACCCGGTTGTAAAACAAACCGGTGCGATAACCGGATGTTCTGGTCAAATTTCAGGCTGATGATCGCTGAATTTGTAAAAAGTTGCTGTGACCAGTTCTGCGAAAATGGCATGACATATTCCGCCTTCAGTACCGCCTTGATGCCGGATGAAGGATAGCAGACCTTGTCGCGGGTATCGGCATTCAGGTATACAAAAACACTTCCGTAACTCGAAAAATTTGCAAAGGGAAGGTAGTTGCTGTCGATAACGATATCCTGCCTGAACCGGAAATATTCATAATCAAACCCTGCTTTCAGATTGACCATGTTCCGGAAGTTGTAGTTGAAATAGAGGGAGGCCTTGTAGTTTGTTAAATTAAAACGGTTGGTCTTGCTCTCTTTATTATAGGTGTCAATCTGAAAAGTATAAAATTCAGCGCTGGCACCAAGTGCCGCTTTTCCACCCAGTCCGAGCATGTATATTACCCTGATCCTTGGATTTACAGCAACATTCAGCTCTGCGAACAGTTTGGAATTGTTTCCGAGCACGTTGCGGAATGTCCCGCCCAGGGTTAAAATAATTCCGTAATCGGTATCGTAATGTACGCCAGCCGAAACCTCCCCCGGACCTCCCTCCACCGCATTGATCACGAGGTTTGTTTTCCCGTCATGGTATTCCATTTCATACGAAACCCGTTTAAAATATCCCGAACCGTAGGTAAGCCGGATGTCCTTCTGCAACTCATCCATCGATACTTTCCTGTGCAAATAGCTTCCAAAGATGCTTGTGAAATAACTGTCCCGCATCTTTTTATTCCCACGGACTATCAGGCTGTCTACCTTGAAGGATGTCACCGGAGTCGTTTTGTAACTTTTCAACGGCCTGAATTCGATGGCATTCAGGGAGTCAGCAAGGGCTTTGATCTCTTTAAAGTGTGCGCGTGCTACCCGTTCACCCACCGCCATGATGGAGTCATATTTTTCGAAATCCATCATCCCGTAATTCAGCTTGATCCGTACTTTGAGATCGGTGAGACTGTCACCAATCTCATTGGCCCGGATCCTTGCAAACGATGTGATCTGGTCGAGAATGGCGGGAATAGAAGAAAGTTCTTCCCGGGTTTTTGAGAGACCCGACTGAACGTCGCCCCCGATGATGATTTCGGCACCCATCTCTTTTACCTGTTTCACCGGGTAGTTGTTAACCACCCCGCCATCAACAAGGTAATATCCCATATAATCAGTCGGTTCGAAATAACCCGGGATCGACATGCTGGAGCGAATGGCCATGGGCAGGTAACCTTTGTTCAGAACCACTGCCTCCCCGGTAAAAAGGTTTGTGCCGATGCACAAAAAGGGAGTCTGAAGGTCATGGAAATCTCTGATTTTATAAGCGGGTGAAAAAAACCGGTTGAGTAGCAGGTTGATCTCCTGCCCCTGGTACATGGAGCCGAGTCCGATCTTTTTGTTTCTCAGAGGTAGGCTTACAACAGTTTTCTCCCCGATCACCTTTTCTTCATAAGCAACATACTTCCGATCGGTAACGTCCTTGAGGAGGTCATTCCAGTTCTGGCTCCTGATCAGTTTGGCGATGGTGTCGGGATGATATCCAATGGCATATAACCCGCCGATGATGCTGCCGATGCTCGATCCGCCGATGTAATCGATCCGCAGGCCCGCCTCCTGAATCACCCTGAGCAACCCGACATAGGCAAATCCTTTGGCGCCCCCGCCACTGAGCACCAGTCCTACCGATGGCCTCTTTCGCAGGGTGTCAGGAAGCGACGGACCCGCAAGGACTGAAACTTCGAACAGGCAAAGGAGCACCGGAATCAGAGTCGAAAGGATACCAATACGCCGGGACAGGATGGAAAAATCTTTCATCTGGTTAAATTTGAGGTGAATTTAATCAATTCTTTGAAAATCCAGGAAACAGGAAACAGGAAAGAGGAAACGATGTACGATATGCGAGTTGTAATGGGCACTCAGGAGAAAAATTTCATTAGCTTTGTTATAAATCTGAATCCGGAATTTAATTTCAACCCTTCTCGTATAGAAAGCATCATGGGAAATCAGCAATTCAACCTTTTCATTGATAAACTCCAATCCCTGATCGGCAGCAGGGAACTGATCAAACTGGTGATCAGCAACCAACGCGATCATTCCTCCGACCTGAAAAGTATCGTCATCACCCTCATTGAAATTAAAAAAGGGGCCAGGTTAAATTTCGTGTATCGTTATAAAACAAAGGATACTACGAAGAATTATGATCCCGGAGAAGCCATGATCCTGATCAGGAAATCACTGGAGGATGACTTTTTAAATGCCGACCTGTTCTCTGGAAAGGAGGCCCTGCGTTTGCTGATTACTGACCGGGGAAAGGTGAAAATCAGGGCAAACCAGCCTGCGATGAAACAGGTTGCTGATTTCAGCCACGACCGCCGGAAGGAGCGGGTTATTGGTACTGAAAACAACATCTATCTCCGCGAACTGGGAATCCTGAATTCTAATTTTGAATTGAGGAAGGAGATGACCGACAAGTATCTCCAGGTGAACCGTTACATCGAATTGCTGGAGCCCTTTATCAGGGAACTCGAATTGCCCGTTGGTTTTCATGTTGCCGATATGGGATCGGGAAAGGGATACCTCACCTTTGCCCTCTATGATTATCTGACCGCCACTCTTGGAAAAACACCGGTGATGACCGGGGTTGAATCAAGGAATGAGCTTGTACAAATGTGCAACGACATCGCCGGAAAGGCCGCCTTTACCGATCTGAAATTCATCACGGGAACCATCCGGGAGGCCGTACTGGAAAAAATTGACATTCTCATAGCTTTGCATGCCTGTGATACCGCCACGGATGACGCTATTTTCAGGGGAATTAGCTCCGGGGCGTCCCTTATTGTCTGCGCTCCCTGCTGCCACAAGCAGATCAGGAAGGAACTGGATGTTAAGAACGACCTGAAGGGAATCCTGAAACATGGCATTCTTGAAGAGCGCCAGGCCGAAATCATTACGGATGGCATACGCGCCCTGGTCATGGAGGCCCACGGGTATAAAACGAAGGTTTTTGAATTTATATCCACGGGACATACGCCGAAAAATGTGATGATCGTGGGCCGGAAAATCCCCGGGAAACCCGCCGTCATTAAAAAAAGCCTTGAGCAGATCCGGGCGATCAAGGAGTTGTTCGGGATAAAGATGCATTACCTGGAGGAGTTGTTCGTAACACGTGACGCGTGACACAAAGCTTAAAAATATTATCAAAATGAAAAAATGTTATTTTCTTTCAACAATTTGTAGTCTGTTTCTTCTCGGGCTGTTTTCCTGTCAGCAAGGTGTAAAAAACGGGGAGGAGGCAGCCGCAAAAATTTCACTGGATGAAATTACCATTGCTGAGCTTCAGCAAGGGTACAAGGATGGCAGGTTCACCATTGAAGCTGTTGTTAAACAGTACCTTGGACGCATCGATTCAATCGACAAAAACGGACCAAAGCTCAACTCCATCCTGGCCATCAATCCCGATGCATTGAAAATTGCCGTCCTGCTTGACAAAGAGCTCGCCGCGGGTAAATCTCGGGGCCCCCTGCACGGGATTCCCGTGCTGCTGAAAGACAACATCGATACCCACGATAAAATGCCGGTAACGGCTGGTTCAACGGCACTGAGGAATTCCTATCCGAAGAATGACAGTTGGGTGGCGAAGAAGCTGAGAGAAGCGGGTGCGGTCATCATCGGAAAGGTCAACCTGAGTGAGTGGGCCAACTTCCGTTCCAAGCTATCCTCCAGTGGATGGAGCGGGGTGGGCGGACAGACTAAAAATCCCTATATCCTTGACCGGAATCCCTGCGGATCCAGCTCCGGGTCAGGGGTGGCTGTATCGGCAAACCTGTGTGTCCTGGCCATTGGAACTGAAACCAACGGCTCGATCGTTTGCCCGTCGAACAACAACGGCATTGTGGGCCTCAAACCCACGGTAGGGCTGATCAGCCGTTCAGGCATTATCCCCATCTCCTTTACACAGGATACGCCGGGACCGATGGGGCGCACGGTGACCGACATAGCCATCTGCCTGGGTTCATTGACGGGTGTTGATCCGGCCGATACGAAAACTTTGGCCTCAACGGGGAATTTTCAAACCGATTACACCCCATTTTTAAAGGCGGATGGTCTTAAAGGAAAACGCATCGGGCTTTTAAAAGAGTCGATGGGTTTTCATCACAAAGTTGATTTGCTCATGGATCATACCATCGCATGGTTGAAAAGCCAGGGGGCCGAGGTAATAGAATTAAAGGAGCCCTTCGATCCCGCGATTGAAAAAGCATCCTTCGAAGTCATGCTTTTCGAATTCAAGGATGGACTGAACAGGTATTTTCGGAGCCTTGGAGAGAAGGCCCCGGTAAAAAGCATGGCTGATCTGATCGCTTTCAATAAAAAGGATTCCATCGAATTGAGATATTTCGACCAGAAATTGCTGGAGGAGGCGGAGGCGAAAGGCGGTCTTGATTCCCCTGAATATAAAAGGAACCTTGAAGTTATGCTGAAGGGAACGAGGGAAAAGGGAATCGACAAGCTGATGAATGAGAACAAGCTGGATGCCATTATGGCTCCAACCGGGGCCCCTGCCTGGAAAACCGATTTGGTTGACGGTGACCTCTTCCTGGGAGGAAGTTCATCCCCGGCAGCCATATCAGGCTACCCGGCCATCACGGTTCCTATGGGATTTATTGACGGACTGCCTGTTGGAGTCTCGTTTTTCGGCAGGGCCTGGAGTGAACCCATCCTGCTTGAAATCGCCTTTGCCTATGAGCAGGGAACCAAACACCGGAAACCACCGCAATTCCTTGTCACGGGGCCTTAAATAAACCGATTCGCAAAATTTCGGGAACATCCCTTGATGAGAGGATACGAAGCCTGACCCTGGCTGATTTTACCGGAGCGAACTGCAGTAGCCGCTTATACCCGATGGTTGTTCCTTCAATAACCTCCTGCCAGGATTTTCCATTCCATGCTTCCAACCTGAACGACTCAACCCGTTGCCCGTCCCGGAACTTTTCACAGAGCATGGCCCGGTCGAACGTCATGGGGGATGGGAGTTCCAGCAGGATGACCGAATCGGCGGTGGTGGTTATGGCTTTTTCTGCGAGGTCATGACCGAAGGTTGCATCGAGGATTTTCTTCATCCCTTTTAGTGCGGCTACATCATTTTTGTGGATCAGTCCGCGCCGGTCGGGAGGCAGGTTGAGCAGGAGCACTGAATTCCGGCCAACAGAACTGTACCAGATGTTAACCAGTTTTTCCGGGGTTTTTACCAGCGTATCCTGTTCAGCATGGTAAAACCATCCCGGACGGATTGAAACATCCACCTCAGACGGATACCAGATCAGGTTTTTTGCTCTGGTTATTTTCTCCCGGCTGCCGAGATCCTCATCCATCATATCTCCTGGGGGTAAAAAGGTTCCATCTTTCAACCCGTTTTGTTGTGAATGGGCAGCAATGCTGTCGGTTGATCCGGCTGCCAGGGGAACCACGCTCCATTCGGTTTCGCGGCCATAGCCCGATTCATTTCCCACCCACCTGACATCAGGGCCCATGCCGGCAATGACCGCCTGGGGCTGCAGTTTCCGGATGGTGTTGTAATATTCCTGCCAGTCGTAAACTTGTCGTTTACCGTTAGCTCCCTCCCCGCAGGCGCCGTCAAACCAAACCTCATCAACGGGGCCATAGAGAGTGAGCAGTTCCGTAAGCTGGTTTTTGAAATGCGTGTTGTAGTCATCTGTTCCATAAAGAGGGGAGGCGATATCCCATGGCGACAAATAGATCCCGAGTTTGATCCCGTTTTTCCTGCAAGCAGCGGCAACTTCAGCGATTATATCTCCCTTTCCGCCCTTCCACGGTGAATTTTTCACAGAATAATCCGTGAATTTACTTGGCCACAGGCAAAATCCGTCATGATGTTTGGCAACTATGATCAGCAGCTTCGCCCCGGCCATCCTGGCAGTTTTCACCCACTGGTCGGCGTCCAGGGCTGTCGGGTTGAAAACGGATGCCGGGGTTCCTTTTACACCCCATTCCCGGTTGGTAAAGGTGTTCATCCCGAAATGGATGAACACCGTAAATTCAAGCTCCTGCCAGGCCGCCTGGCGTTCGCTCGGACGGACATGCGCAGCTTGTTTCACGATCTTTTCAGGTGAATCCCGGGGATGAACAGTTACAAAATTCTGAGACAGGAGATCCCCTGCAGCGAAGAGCTGCATGATCCCCATAGCCAGGAAGGTCAGGGTTTGAATTTTCATATGGAGGAGATGCCCCGTAAAAGTATCAAGATTTCGCCATTTTCATCCAATCAGGTCATTTCCCGGCATATCATTGGGAATCCGTTAGGTGTTTATCGCCCTCTTGCTTAATTGATATTCCTTTCGGGCCTTTAACCATCCGGGAATGGCATCTTTCAGAATGATGATCACCGAAAGCATGATGACCAGGGTCAGGCCCAGGTTAATCGACCCCTGAACATACATTTTATCGGAACTCATCTGGGGGATATAGATCCCTATCATGTTCATTATCCCCGCTACAAAGGTGGTTATCCCCACAAACGTGAGAGGAATAAGGGTGACCCAAACATACCGGATCTTTCCCTGGTTAATGATATAAGATGTACCAATGGTGAGGGCAATGGTTGCAAGCAGTTGATTGGCAGAACCAAACATGGGCCAGATGGTGGAAACGCTACCAGTATAGATGAAATACCCCCAGAAGAACACCACAATGGCGCTGGCGATCAGGTTTCCCGGAAGCCAGTCTGTTTTTCCAAAAGGTTTATAAAATTTACCCAGCAGTTCCTGGAGGATGAATCGCGCCACCCGGGTGCCTGCATCGATGGTTGTAAGAATGAAGAGCGCCTCGAACATGATGGCGAAGTGGTACCAATAGGACATCAGGGATTTAAGTCCCGGGATGGAGGAAAATATCTGCGCCATACCCACCGCCAGGGAAACTGCACCCCCGGTGCGCCCGGTGATCGATTCGCCAACCTGGGCTTCGAGGTTGGGCAGGTCGGAGGCGGTAAAGCCCATTGCCTTTAGCTGGGGCAGGAAGTGTGCAAGTTTTTCGGCCGGGACATTGATCAGGAAATAATCCATGGGCAACAGGCTGGCAGCGGCAATAAGCGCCATGATGCTGACAAGTCCTTCGGAGAGCATCGCGCCGACGGCGATCGGGCGAATGTGACTCTCGGTCATGATCATCTTGGGCGTGGTTCCTGAGGCGATCAGGGCATGAAAACCGGAGATGGCTCCGCAGGCAATGGTGATAAACAGGTAAGGAAACAGGGTTCCCGGGATGATGGGTCCGCCACCGCGTATGAAGGAGGTAAAGGCTGGCATCTTCAGGTCGGGGGCAACCACGATAATCCCAACTGCCAGCATGGCAATGACCCCCAGTTTCATGATAGAGCTGAGATAGTCGCGGGGTGAAAGAAGCAGCCAGACCGGCAGTACCGAGGCAAAAAATCCGTAGCCTGCAAGCAGCAGGGCAAGTGTTTTTGGGGTATAATCGAACCAGGAAGCGATGGGGGAATCCGGTATGTATTTTCCGAAAATGACGGCCGCCGATAGCAAAACAACCCCGATACCGGTGGCTTCTGCTGTTTTGTGCTTTCTGAATTTGAACATCCAGACACCCATCAGGATGGCAATCGGAATCGTTGCTGCAATGGTGAAGGTCCCCCAGCTTGATTCGGCCAGCGCATTGACCACCACGAGCCCCAGGCCTGCAATGGCAATGATGATAATGACGAAGGTGGCTACAGAGGCTGTTATTCCACTGGAGGCCTTCCCGATTTCAGCCCTGGCGATGGCGGCCAGTGACTTCCCGTTGTGACGCACGGAGGCCGTCAGGATCACCATATCATGCACCGATCCGGCCATGACGGCCCCTACGATCATCCACACGAAACCGGGAAAGTAGCCGAACTGGCAGGCCAGAACAGGTCCGACCAGCGGCCCGGCTCCCGCAATGGCCGCAAAATGATGACCAAACACGATCCATTTCTTCATCGGAACGTAATCGCGGTCATCGAACAACAGGGTGGATGGGGTTGCCCGGCCAGGGTCGAGGGTAAGAACTTTGGCTGAGATAAAACTGAAATAAAATCGGTAGGCTAGTGCAAAGATAGCGATGGCAGCAATAACGAGTGGCATGGCATTCATGGAACAAAGTTAGGAATTCTCTCATTTTTAAGTCGGGTTCCAGGCCATTTTAAAAAAAATAATTATCTTTGTAAAGAATAATTCTAAATAATGGAAAAAGTATTTGTTCCCACCGACTATTTTCCCTTACTGGTGCAATCGGTTGTCGCCCTTGGCTTCGTTGTGGTTACAATGCTGGCAACCCATTTCATCGGAGGGAAACGGAAAAAATTCCACACCGTGCGGAAGGACCAGAATTTTGAATGCGGAATAGAGGAGAAAGGAAATGCGCGTTTCCCATTTTCTGTTAAATATTTTCTGATCGCCATCCTCTTTGTGTTGTTCGATGTGGAAATCATTTTCTTCTATCCCTGGGCGATCAATTTCAAGGAGTCCGGATGGGATGGATTATGGGAAATGTTTTTATTTCTGGGCTTCCTGCTTTTCGGGTTTTGGTATATTATTAAGAAAGGTGCATTGAACTGGGAAGATTAGGAACTGATCAGGGAGCAGGACTGAAATTCATTATTTAATATTTGAAAACGCTTTGAATAGCTTGAATAGCTAGGATGCAAATGGAAACAGCGGCATATAATAAAGTTGATCCACCCGATGGGTACACCGCTCCGGGGATTTTCGCCACCACACTGGATAAAGTGGTTGGACTGGCACGGAAGAACTCTATCTGGCCATTGCCATTTGCCACATCCTGTTGCGGTATTGAGTTTATGGCAACCATGGGGGCACATTACGACCTGGGACGTTTCGGAGCCGAACGGCTGAGTTTCAGCCCACGCCAGGCCGACCTTCTGATGGTGATGGGTACGATTGCTAAAAAGATGGGCCCGGTGATCCAGCAGGTTTATATACAGATGGCAGAACCCCGTTGGGTGATTGCTGTGGGAGCCTGCGCCGCAAGTGGAGGAATATTCGACTCCTACAGCGTGCTTCAGGGGATCGACAAAGTAGTTCCGGTCGACGTCTATGTCCCCGGATGTCCGCCACGTCCTGAACAGATCATCGATGGCTTCAGGAAGGTACAGGATCTGGTGGGGAATGAAGCGCTCCGACGCCGGTATTCGGCTGAATATATGGAGTTGCTGGCGGGATATGGAATTTTAAAGTAACAGGGTGACAAGGTAACAGGGTAACAGGATAACAAGGGAATATAGATGGAGAATTCGTTCATCATAGATAAGTTATACAAGGCTTTCGGTCAGGATATCCTGAAGATGGATACCACTTCGGATATTTTGTCCTTTACCGTTGCAAGCCCGATGATCCATGATGTGATCCGGTTTCTGAAGGAGGACGACCAGCTGCAATTCGGTTTTTTGACTGATCTGTGCGGCATTCATTATCCCGACCGCGGATTGCCGCTGGGGGTGGTTTATCATCTGCATAACCTGGCTGAAGCGAAACGTGTCCGTATCAAGACCTTTATCACGGTAAATCATCCGAAGGTTGTCACCGTCACTGATCTGTTTGCGACGGCCAACTGGATGGAACGTGAAACCTATGATTTTTATGGGATTGAATTTGAAGGACATCCAAACCTGAAACGAATTTTGAATGTAGAATATATGGATTTTTTCCCGATGCGCAAGGAATATCCGCTGGAGGATCCGACAAGGGATGATAAGGATGACAGGTTTTTTGGGAGGTAACAAGTGTAACAGGGTAAAAAGGTTTCATGGAAGATAGTAACAGGCAATATACTACGCTGAACCTGGGTCCGACGCATCCGGCCACTCACGGGATTTTCCAGAACGTGCTGACCATGGATGGTGAAAAGATCATTGATGCCGTGCAAACCATCGGATATATCCACCGTGCCTTTGAAAAGATTGCAGAACACCGCCCCTTTTACCAGATCACACCGCTCACCGACCGTCTGAATTATTGTTCCTCTCCCATCAACAACATCGGGTGGCACATGACCGTGGAGAAACTGCTTGGCATTAAGACCAGCAAGCGCATCGATTACCTGCGCATCATCCTTATGGAACTGGCCCGGATCACTGACCACCTGATATGCAACAGTGTCATCGGGGTCGATAGCGGCGCGCTTACCGGTTTTATATACGTTTTCCAGGAACGGGAAAAGGTTTACGAAATATATGAAGAGGTTTCGGGAGCACGGCTTACCACCAACATGGGACGGATTGGGGGATTTGAACGTGATTTGTCTCCTTTGGCCATTAAGAAAATAAGGGAATTCCTCGATCACCTGCCAAAAGTTCTGCAGGAATTCGAAAAACTGCTGATGCGCAACCGCATTTTTATGGATCGCACCATCGGCGTCGGGCCAATCAGCGGCGAAAGAGCCTTAAACTATGGATTCACCGGCCCTAATCTTCGTGCTGCCGGTGTCGATTTCGATGTGAGGGTGACCAGTCCCTACAGCAGTTACGACGACTTTGATTTCACCATTCCGGTTGGAACACAGGGGGACACCTACGACCGGTTCTGTGTAAGGCAGGAGGAGCTGTGGCAAAGCCTCAAACTGGTGAAGAATGCCCTGGAAAACCTGCCGGAAGGCAACTTTCATATGGATGTTCCGCAGTTTTACCTCCCCCCAAAAGAGGCAGTCTACTCCAATATGGAAGCCCTCATCTGGCATTTTAAAATTGTAATGGGAGAAATAGAGGTCCCTGTTGGGGAGGTTTATCATTCAGTTGAAGGCGGGAATGGAGAGTTGGGGTTTTATCTGGTAAGTGATGGGGGAAGAACGCCATTCAGGCTACATTTCCGCAGACCCGGCTTTATCTATTACCAGGCTTACCCTGAGATGATCCGCGGAGGCGTTCTTTCGGATGCGATCCTGACCATGAGCAGTATGAATGTGATAGCAGGTGAATTAGATGCGTAACAATATGGAACACAATCCTATAATAAACCACAGGCAATTCCCCAGAGAGGGCAGGCCGATTGCTTTTTCACCGGAGATCATGGTCAAGGTGCAGAACCTGATATCCCGATATCCTGAAGGCAGGCAGAAATCGGCCTTACTGCCCATTCTGCTTATCGCACAGGAGGAGTTTGGGGGCCATCTCACCGTCGATATCATGGATTATGTGGCTTCACTGCTTGGCATTCAACCCATTGAAGTTTATGAGGTTGCCACATTTTATTCTATGTTTTACCTGGATAAAGTCGGAAAGTATGTAATTGAAGTGTGTCATACCGGTCCGTGTGCGATTGCGGGGGGCGAAAAAATCCTGGAGCATCTGCAGGAGATCCTTCAGATCAATACAGGAGAAACAACCTCCGATGGTCTATTTACACTTAAAGAGGTGGAGTGTCTCGGTTCCTGCGGAACAAGTCCTGTGATGCAGGTAAACACGGAGTTTTATGAAAGGCTGACCCCTGCAAAGGTGGATAACCTGATTGAAGAACTAAGGAAATTGGCAAATAAAGATAATCCGGACGATTCGGCATGGGTGGAAAAATTCTTTTAGCGAAAATTGACATACCCGGGATCCGGGGATTTGATGTCTACCGGGCCAACGGGGGGTATACTTCCATGGAGAAGGCACTGCACGAGATGACGCCTTCGCAGGTGGGAGCTGAGGTTACCAAGTCAGGTCTCCGCGGAAGGGGTGGAGCCGGTTTTCCGACAGGACTGAAGTGGACCTTCCTCGACAGGAAATCGGATAATCCCCGCTATCTTGTTTGCAATGCAGATGAAAGCGAACCGGGCACCTTCAAGGACCGCTATTTGATGGAACATCTCCCACATCTGCTAATTGAAGGACTGATCATTTCAAGCTATACGCTTGGGGTCCGCACCTGTTACATCTATATCCGGGGAGAGTTCAAATACCTGGTCGGTATCCTTGAAAAAGCCATCCGGGAGGCTAACCAGCATGGGTTCCTCGGCAATCGCATCCTGGGAACTGATTTTTCACTGAACATCTTTGTTCATCCCGGAGCGGGTGCTTACATCTGCGGGGAAGAGACGGCCCTGCTCGAATCCCTGGAAGGCAAGCGCGGCAATCCCCGTATCAAACCACCTTTCCCGGCATTCAAGGGATTATATGGATGTCCGACCGTCGTCAACAATGTAGAGACATTGGCCACAATAGGTCCCATCATCAGTATGGGAGGAGAAGCCTATTCCAAGATTGGGAAGGGAAAGAGTACGGGAACTAAGCTGATGTCGGCATGCGGGAACATCAACCATCCCGGCGTATATGAAATTGAATTTGGTCTTCCGGTTGAGGATTTTATTTATAACCCTGAATATTGCGGTGGCATTGCCGGGGATAAATATCTGAAGGCAGTCATCCCCGGCGGATCGTCGGTGCCCATACTTCCGGCCGACCTGATCCTGAATACAGCCAAAGGTGAACAACGTCTGCTCACCTATGAATCTATGGCCGATGGTGATTTTGCTACAGGAACCATGCTCGGTTCAGGCGGATTTATCGTATTTGATGAAGATGCCTGCATCGTTCGCAACACATGGAACCTGACCCGTTTTTACGCCCACGAATCGTGTGGTCAGTGTTCTCCATGCCGCGAAGGTACCGGCTGGATGGAAAAGGTCCTTTACCGGCTTGAATATGGCCTGGGAAAAATGTCGGATATCGACCTCCTTGTCCGGTTAGCTAAGAATATTGAGGGCAACACGATCTGTCCGCTGGGTGATGCAGCAGCCTGGCCCGTTGCCAGTGCAATCAGGCATTTCAGGCAGGAGTTTGAATATCATGTTGAACACTCCGAAGTGGTTAAAAACATTCATCACGGAGCTTTAAAAATTGAGACCGGATCGGGGAACAGGAATAATGTACTGGTAAGCCAATGATAAAAGTAACGATTGATAACATTCTGGTTGAAGTTGAAGATGGGACCACCATCCTCCAGGCGGCACGTAAGATCGGGGGGAAGGTCGTCCCACCGGCCATGTGCTACTATTCGAAGCTGAAGGGCACCGGTGGAAAATGCCGTACCTGCCTGGTGAGGGTTTCGCAATCCTCTGCCAAAGATCCGCGCCCGATGCCGAAATTGGTTGCATCATGCAGCACCCCGGTGCAGGATGGCATGGTGGTTGAAAATCTCACCTCGCCCGAAGTCATCGACGCCAGGAAAGGAATCGTTGAATTCCTTCTCCTCAACCACCCGCTCGATTGTCCGGTTTGCGACCAGGCCGGGGAATGTGATCTGCAGGATCTGAGCTTTGAATTCGGAATGGCAGAGACCGGCTCAGAAGAAGAGCGCCGCGAATTCCCAATGACCGATATCGGCGACAGGATCAAACTTCATATGAACCGGTGCATCCTTTGCTACCGGTGTGTTTATGTGGCCGATCAGCTGACCGATCAGCGGCTGCATGGGGTCTTGTATCGTGGGGATGTTACGGAAATAGGCACCTTTATTCAGAATGCTGTTACAAATGATTTCTCAGGAAATGTTATCGATGTTTGCCCGGTAGGGGCGCTGACTGATAAGACATTCCGTTTTAAAAGCCGGGTTTGGTTCCTGAAGCCGATGAATGCCCACCGCGAATGCACCAGATGTTCAGGGAAAGTCACAGCCTGGATGTTCGGGAAGGAGATCTACCGGATCACCGGGCGGAAGGATCAATTTGGTGAACTGGAAGCTTTTATCTGCAATGAATGCCGCTTTGAAAAGAAAGATCCGGCTGATTGGGTGATCGAAGGTCCGCGCCACATTAGCCGTCAGTCGGTAATTTCAGCCAATCACTATGAAAAGGTGAAGAAGCAGTCGATCATTAAACCGATCGAGGGAGAGATGGAACCACAAGAATTCTGAGTTTAATTAAACAGATGGTAACACAAATTATATACAAGACCATACTTGCCAGCGTCATCCTGGTGCTCAGCCTGCTCGTTGCGATGTATTCCACCCTCATCGAACGAAAGGTAGCCGGGTGGTTCCAGGACAGGCATGGCCCCAACCGGGCAGGTCCGTGGGGATTGCTGCAACCCCTGGCCGATGGCATCAAGCTGTTTTTCAAGGAGGAGTTCATGCCCCAATCTGCCGACAAATTCCTTTACATCCTGGGACCCTCCCTCACCATGTTCGTCGCCCTGCTTACCAGCGCGGTGATTCCCTGGGGACCCGATCTGGTGATCAACGGAGAGACCTATGCCCTTCAGGTAGCCGATATCAACATCGGGATCCTCTATATTTTCGCCATTGTTTCCATCGGAGTGTATGGCATCATGATCGGGGGATGGGCATCCAACAACAAGTATGCATTGCTTGGCGCTGTCAGGGCTTCATCCCAGATGATCAGCTATGAACTGGCCATGAGTTTATCGATCATCACCATCGTGATGATGACCGGATCGCTCAGCATGCGCGAAATTGTAGCGCAGCAGCAAGGCTTCAACTGGAATATCTTTTATCAGCCATTGGGATTCCTGATTTTCCTGATATGTGCCTTTGCCGAAACCAACCGCTCCCCCTTCGACCTGCCTGAATGTGAAACTGAGCTGGTGGGTGGCTACCATACCGAATACAGCAGCATGAAGCTGGGTTTTTACCTGTTTTCAGAATATATCAACATGTTCATCTCCGGTGCGGTGATGGCAACCCTCTTCCTGGGCGGTTATTATTTTCCCGGATTGGATAAACTCGGGCTCTCCACCAACGTGTTTGCCCTGGTCAGTTTCATGGTGCTCTTTACCAAAATCACCTTTTTTGGTTTTATCTACATGTGGATCCGGTGGACCCTGCCGCGTTTCCGTTACGATCAGCTGATGCGGCTTGGGTGGAAATCACTGATTCCGTTGGCGATCTTGAACGTGGTGGTAACAGGAGTCGTAATATTGCTGAACAAATGAAAACCTTAACAAACAGGTCAAAAATAGTATCCAACAAGCGGATGAATTTCTGGGAACGGATCTATCTCCCGGCCATCGCAGGCGGGATGCGGATTACATTCGGGCACCTGTTTCGTAAAAAGACGACCGTTCAGTATCCGGAGGTAACCCGGGAATTTTCGGAAATATACCGGGGAAAACATGTTTTGAAACGGGATGATGAAGGACGGGAACGGTGCACTGCCTGCGGACTATGTGCGGTTGCTTGCCCGGCTGAAGCCATCACTATGATTGCGGCCGAAAGAAAACCAGGCGAAGAGCATCTTTACCGCGAGGAAAAATATGCAGCTGTGTATGAAATCAACATGCTTCGGTGCATTTTCTGCGGCGATTGTGAGGAGGCCTGCCCCAAGGAGGCGATCTTCCTTACCAAGGAGATGGTGAAGGCTGATTATGTACGCGACAGATTCATCTATGGCAAGGATGAGTTGGTGGAGCCGATGGATCCGGCAAAACGGATCGATGTTTCAAAGCGTCAAACCCCGGAGGTGCTGGAGTTTAAAAAAGATAAACGGTATAAACACAATAAATAACCAAATCACAGATCAAAGGTCAAACATGTTTACACACTACATTTTTCACTTCCTGAGCATCATGGCCCTGTTTTCGGCAGTGATGGTGCTGGCTTCGAAAAAGCCGATCCATTCGGTGCTGTTCCTTACCATGACCTTTTTTGCCATTGCCGGGCATTATATACTGCTGAATGCACAGTTCCTGGCTGTGGTCCATGTGATCGTTTACGCCGGGGCCATCATGGTGCTGTTTCTCTTTACCGTGATGCTGCTGAACCTCAATAAGGATGAGCGGTCCCCCAAACCGATGTGGGTGAAAATCATGGCCTCCATTGCCAGCGGCATGCTGATGCTCACGCTGGTCGGTATCTTCCGGAAGTATGATATTCAATCGGCCATAGACCCGGGACTCACCCAGATCGGCCTGGTAAAGAATCTTGGTAAAATATTGTATCATGATTACCTTTTGCCCTTTGAACTGTCGTCGGTACTCTTCCTGACAGCCATGGTTGGTGCGGTGCTGTTGGGGAAGAAAGAGCAGATTTAGTAGAATATTCAAATAACCTAAAATAGATGTCAACTCTGTCTATCATCCCGATCCACTACTACCTCATCTTCTGCTCGGTGTTGTTCTGTATCGGCGTTTTTGGGGTTTTAATCAAACGAAACGCACTGGTTATCCTGATGTCGATCGAGCTGATGATCAATTCCATCAACCTTCTGCTGGCTGCATTCTCAGCCTACATGAACGATCCGGCAGGACAGATCTTCGTTTTTTTCATCATGGTGGTGGCAGCAGCTGAAGTGGCCATCGGCCTGGCGATCGTGGTACTCATTTACCGGACCACACATTCGATTGATATTGACGTGCTGAATAAACTGAAATGGTGACAAGGTAACAAGGTGACAGGGTGACAAAGTAATGGAGTAATGAAGTAATGAAGTAATAAAGTAATAAAATCGTAAATCGTTAATGAAGCTAATATTGATACTCATTCCGTTGCTGCCGCTTCTTGGATTTCTTTTCCTGGGACTGGGGTTTCGATCAATTCCCAAAAGAGTCACATCCGTTGTTGGCCCCGGAACAATCCTCATATCATTTATTTTATCCATCATCACCTTCATCCACCTCACCCAACAGGCCGGTTCACAGGCATCCCTGTTTCCCCGTTCAGATGTTTATCCATTATTTTCCTGGATCTCCATCGGCTCCCTCGACATTTCCTTTTCCTTCCTGATCGACCCGCTATCGGTCCTGATGCTGCTCGTCATTACCGGTGTCGGGTTTCTCATCCATGTCTATTCGGTCGGATATATGAAGGAGGACCCGGGCTACAACAGGTTCTTTGCCTACATGAACCTCTTTGTCTTTTTCATGCTTGTCCTGGTCATGGGTGCCAGCTATCCCATCATGTTCATCGGCTGGGAAGGCGTGGGGCTTTGTTCTTACCTGCTGATCGGATTCTGGTTTAAAAACCATGACTACAACAACGCCGCAAAAAAGGCCTTTATCATGAACCGCATCGGCGACCTGGGCTTTCTGCTGGGGATGTTCCTGCTCTTCACCACCTTTCAGAGTCTCAGCTACCAGAATATCTTTCTGCAGGCCAAAGGAATGACCTCAGGAAACGGCACACTGGTTGCCATAACCTTGCTTTTATTCATCGGCGCTGTCGGTAAAAGCGCCCAGATTCCGCTGTACACATGGTTGCCCGATGCAATGGCAGGACCAACGCCGGTTTCAGCACTCATCCATGCGGCAACCATGGTCACTGCCGGGGTGTATATGATTGCTCGTTCCAACATCCTGTATGTGCTTTCACCCGCCACCATGGAGATCATCGGAATCACTGCCCTTGCCACGGCGATCTTTGCCGCATCCATTGCTATTTTTCAGAATGATATCAAGAAAATTCTTGCCTATTCCACCATCAGCCAGCTTGGCTATATGTTTGCCGGCCTCAGCGTCGGAGCCTTTACAGGAGCCATGTTCCACCTTACTACCCATGCATTCTTCAAAGCCCTGCTCTTCCTGGCTGCCGGGAGTGTGATCCATGCCATGGGAGGAGAACAGGATATTCGCAACATGGGCGGCCTCCGAAACAAGCTTCCAAAAACATACTGGACCTTCCTCATTGCTACCCTGGCCATCGCCGGCATACCGCCGCTGTCGGGTTTCTTTTCCAAGGATGAGATCCTCGCCAAAGCATTTGAATCAGGCCATGTCATCTGGCTGGTCCTGCTCATCGGGGCGGTCATGACTGCTTTTTATATGTTCAGGCTCCTTTACCTGACCTTTTTCAGGGATTTCAGGGGAACCGGGGAGCAACAAAATCACCTGCATGAATCCCCGGCGGTGATGACCATTCCGCTGATCATCCTGGCCGTTCTGGCTGCTGTGGGCGGAATACTCAACATCCCGGCCCTCTTCGGCGGAGGAAGCGGGCTTGCCGGATTCCTGGCTCCCGTTTTTGCCGATGCGGCCTCCATGTCATCCAAGCCGGCACCGCTGTCCCATTCCGCCGAATGGATGCTGATGGCCATTACACTGGCAGCTTGTCTCGTGACAATTTGGTGGGCCTACGACCGCTATGTGAGACAGGAAAAGGGATTGCATCCCGATGGTGAACAACGATCCATCCTCGTCCGGCTGGTTTCAGGAAAGTATTATATTGATGAATTGTATGATGTCCTGTTTGTTAAACCAGCGCTTTGGTTGTCGCGGTTCCTGCATAATGTGGTTGAACTCCGCTTCATCGACCGCATCGTGAACGGGGTCGGACAGGTGGTACTATGGACCGGCAACACAGTACGTTATGTGCAGTCCGGCAATGTTGGTTTTTATATGTTTATGATGATCCTCGGGATCATCCTGATCCTGTTTTTTAATATCCTTATCTGACCTATGCTGACGATCCTGCTCATACTGCTCCCGCTGGCCCTCTCGCTGATCCTCCTTATGATGAAAGGGGAAAAAGCCATCAGACAATTCGCCCTGGCCGGGTCACTCATCGAATTTGGCGTCGGCGTGGCCGCCTTCATCCAGTATAAGACCTCCTGCCATTGCAACCTGCTGTTTTCTGCCGGCTGGATCGAATCCCTGGGCGTCACCCTCAAGTTTGGCATGGACGGTATCAGCCTCCTGCTGGTCATGCTGACCACCTTTTTGCTTCCGGTCATCATCCTGTCCTCCTTCAATCATTCCTACCAGCGCCCTGCAGCCTTTTACAGCCTGATCCTGCTGATGGAGATGGCCCTCATCGGGGTTTTCACCTCCTTCGACGGACTGGTCTTTTACATTTTCTGGGAGCTGGCGCTCATTCCGGCCTACTTTATCTGTGCGGTATGGGGTGGAAATGACCGCATCCGGATCACCTTTAAATTCTTCATTTACACCTTCACAGGAAGCCTGCTGATGCTTGTTGCCCTGATCTATCTCTATTTCAAAACCCCCATGCCGCATTCCTTTGATTTTCAGTGGTTCTACACAGTAAAACTGGATGCGGGGGAACAAACATGGGTCTTCCTGGCCTTTTTCCTGGCCTTTGCCATTAAAATCCCCATCTTCCCTTTCCACACCTGGCAGCCTGACACCTATGCCGGCTCACCGCCCGCCGGGAGCATGCTGCTTGCCGGGATCATGCTGAAAATGGGAATTTACGGGATGATCCGCTGGATGATCCCCATCTGCCATGATGCCCTGCACCAATGGGGAGTCATTGCCATGATCCTGGCCATCACCGGGATCCTGTATGCATCGCTCATCGCCATCCGTCAGAATGACATGAAAAGGCTGGTTGCCTACTCTTCAATCGCCCACGTAGGATTGATTGCGGCCGGACTCTTCACCCTGACCACCTATGCCATGCAGGGGGTGGTGATCCAGATGGTGTCGCACGGGATCAACATCGTCGGGATGTTCATCATCATCGACTACATCGAACAGAGGACAGGAAGCCGCAGCATCAGCGACCTGGGCGGAATTGCCCTGAAAGCGCCCCGCCTTGCCATCTTCTTCATGATCATGCTGCTGGCCAGCGTTGCACTGCCGCTGACAAACGGGTTTATCGGCGAATTTCTATTGCTTCTCGGGATCTTCCAATATTCCTATGTATTTGCAGCAGTTGCCGGACTGACGATCATCCTCAGCGCCGTTTACATGCTCTGGATGTACCAGCGAACCATGCTGGGGAAGGCCAATGAATTCACCGAAAACATCCATGATCTGACCTGGACCGAAATGGCTGCCCTGGTGCCGTTGGTTGTGATGGTCTTCTGGATAGGGATGTTCCCGGGACTCTTCCTAAATGTGGCATTGCCCGATGTGATGCAAATTTTATCCTTTACCAAATATTGATTTCGTAATTCGAACTTTGTTTAATGACAACTATAATATCTTTAACCATCCTCGGCATCCTGGTCCTCTTTCTTGGGATCATGAAAAGACAATCATGGCTGTTGCCTTTGATCCTGGCTGGACTGGTGCTCTCGATGGTCCTGACCATCCTTGACTGGAACAGCTTCAGATCCTATTATCACGAAATGCTGATCGTCGACAACGCCGCGGTGGCTTTCAGTGCGGTGCTGGTCTTTTCGACCTTCCTGATATTTTCACTTGCTGCCCACTATTACAGGGGGGTACTGCGCCCCCTCGACGATATTTTCGGGGTGATGATCTTTGCCCTGGTGGGTGCGGTCATGATGACCTCCTATGGGAATCTCATCATGCTTTTCCTGGGCATTGAAACACTTTCCATCGCACTCTATGTGCTCGCCGGAAGTCACAAGGAGGCCATTACCTCCAATGAGGCCACCCTCAAGTATTTTTTGCTTGGGTCCTTTCTTTCGGGGTTCCTGCTGTTCGGGATCGCCCTGATTTACGGTTCAACCGGGTCCTTCGACCTTCACACGATATCAGTTTACGTCAGCGCCTGTGCCGGAACCTATCCGCCCATGTTCCTTGCCGGGGTGTTCCTTCTTCTCATCGGGCTGGCATTTAAAATTGCCATTGTTCCTTTCCATTTCTGGGCTCCCGACGTCTATGAAGGTACCCCAACCCTGCTTACCGCCTTTATGGCCACCGTGGTGAAAACCGCCTCCATTGTGGCCATGTTTCGTTTTTTCACCCATACCTTTCATGGAATCCATGGTCCGTGGGAAACCACCATCTGGGTCCTGGCCATCCTCACCATCCTGCTCGGCAACTTCACCGGGATATACCAGCCAAACCTGAAACGGATGCTGGCCTATTCGAGCATCAGCCATTCAGGATACATGATGCTGGCTGTGGTGGCCTTCAGTCCGATGTCCGACAACGCCCTGCTGCTTTACACCCTGTCTTATTCCATTGCCACAATCATTGCTTTCGGTATTCTGATCCTGATCCGCGAAGCACACGGGAATGATTACTTCAGTTCCCTCAACGGGCTGGCGAAAACCAATCCGCTGGAGGCCTTCTGTCTTACGATTTCGATGCTTTCGCTTACGGGAATTCCTCCGCTGGCAGGCTTTATGGCCAAATATTACCTGTTTACAGCGGCCTTGGAAAAAGGATTGGTATGGTTGGTAATCGTGGCCATCGCCGGCTCGGCCATCAGCGTAGCCTATTATTTCAAGCCCATCATGGCCATGTACCTGAAGGAATCAAACGAGGTGAAGCTGACTGTGGAGATGCCCTATAAAGTTCACCTGATGTTCATGACTCTGATGGTCATTCTGATAGGACTGCTCCCGTTTTTGGTGATGGGAATTTTATAGAAACTTTTCTATCTCCCCTGCGTGCTCCTTCTCCTCATCAATGATCTGCTGCACGAGGCGCTTTGAATCGCTGCGGGTATATTTGAGCAGTTCGGTATAAAAGGCAACGCTGTCATTCTCAAACTTAAAGGCGGCTATAAGCCCCTCCTTCGGGGTCTTCAGCTTTTTGGCCAGGGCAGTTCCGGAATCCGGTTTTCCGAAAATATGCGATTCGGCAAGGTGGTTGATATAGGCCGAGGCATCTTCGGTGCTGAAATCAAAACTTTCGGCATCGAACTTTTCCGCCAGTTTCTGGAATACGGCGATGTGAACAATTTCCTTTTCTGCCAGGTCGCGAAACAACCGCCTGATTTCAGTGTCTTCCCTGATCATATCGGCTGCAGCATTGTAAAATTCATTGCCGTTTTCTTCAATTCTTACGGCGATCTCAACGATTTCTTGTCCGGAGTAGTACATAATGTTTGAATTTGTCTGGCAAATGTAAAAAAAATTCAAATGATGTTGAGGCCAAAAGGCCCGTCAGCGGATAAAATCTAACTTTGAAGATACTCCCGGGCAAAAGATTATTCCTGTGATTATTGGTATCTTTGCACCCCGGAAAAAAAAGATGACAAGGTGACAAAGTGACAAGGTAACAGGGTGGCAAGATAATTGGTAATTCATAAATTCCTAGTCACGCGTCACGCTTCACGTGTCACGTTTGTTCAACCCTTAAAATAATGGATAAAAAAAACCTCGAAAAATATAGTTCCGCCTTCACCCTGAGCGACATGGAGATCTTCATATTCCCTGATCTGCTGTATGCCCTGGTATTGGCCAACATCATGTCGCCCGAAATCTGGAAATGGCGTGATGACCCCTGGTTCGAAGGGATCACCCGGATGGGACCCCTGAAGAAGATCCACCGGGTGAAACAGTATGTGATGGATCACTACAATTTCAACCTCGATCTCGAAACCTGGGGACTCACCGACAAACAGACTGAGATCAGCCGTTTCAGCGATTTTGTCGATATCGAAATGCTCTCGAGATCCAATGCGCTCTTTGGCTACGAGGGGGATAAGTATTATTTCGACATGGACATTCGCCGTCATTTCGGACTCGATAAGTTTGATTCCGATATCATCCCCTACTGGAAAACAGAAACAATAGAGGCCATGAATGCCTTCAGGTTCAAGACCAACCACGAGGCCGGTGCCGGGGAATGCGTATCGCTGGCCTGTTTATATGCAGCCGCTCTTTTCATTGTGGCCGAAGTTCCGCTCGAAAAGATTTTCCTGATGGGAACCCCGCTCCATTCTCAGAATTTTGTGATGGTCGATGAGGGGGTGCTTACCAACAACCGCCGCATCGTTACAAAATCGATGTGGTACAATGGGACCGAACTGTCGGCCCTTGCCCGCAGGGCCCTGGAACATGAGCAGGTAACCTATGTCGCCCACAATACCGGCTGGATCCATTCCATGTATCCCGAAGCCACCATCAATGCGCAGGAATATCACCTGTTTCGGGAGAAATTGTCGAAATTCCTTGAAACCACGATTGACTTCGAGATCTTTATGAACTTCCTGCGTGATTACAGCCGCCATCAGAAACTCTTCCAGTTGTGTTTCAAATGCCAGGGAGCCGAACGCTTTATCCAGCTCGAAAAAGCTTTTGGATATGAACATGGCAGCAAAAACCGTCTTGGCGATAAAACCGGCCGGAAGCTCTATTGTGAAATGGATGAGGAGGATCTTTATCTCCAGCCGATCGACCACCGGTTCAAAATTTACAGTGAAGATGAGATATTTAACCCAACATCCTGCCAGGTATTCATTGAATCATTGAAACTAAACTTTCCGGGGCTCGTGAGCAGGGGAGAATTTTTCTCCGACCTGAAAAAATTCATCCATACCGTGCCCCATTTACCTTCGGCTAAGAAAGAGTTCACAAGCGCCCGGCCAATCAAAATATCTCCCGACCAAACCCGCGAAGAGATCATAACCTACCTCTCATCTATTCGCCAATCGTCAATCGTCAATCGTCATTCGGAATCTGCTTCCGTTATCGCTGACCTCGCCTTTTATGCCGGGCGGTATATGGATTCGTGTGAATGGAAACCCTTTGTTAAAGCTGCATTTGAGCGCAACCCGGTCTCCGTTGAATATTTTATCGACATGGATCTTGCGGCTGTTTATTCGCGGTTGCAATCCTGGCCCGGCGAATCGATATACGATGGCAACCGCCTGGCCCTGCCCGACGAGGTGGTCAACTATGAACGGGGCGATGGCATGGAGAAGGCCATCACCCTGGTGAATGTGGCAAAGTCGCGCCACACCGACGTTTCATGGGAGCAACATCCTGGTCATGTTACAGTGCGGCAGGGAAAAGTGCGATATGATTTTACCACGGTGAAAAAAATCGATGCTCACCTGGAATAACCTAACGGTTTTGTTCATACCTTGGTATGACATTTACAAAATATCCGGATCATGAAAATTATTTTAACTGCCATAGCACTGATGGTATCCATCCTGCATGGCCAGCAAGGTGTATTCGCCCAGAAAAGTGAACGCCCGGAACAGGCGGAAACCGGCATGCCTGAAACAACTCCACCCGACAGCCTCTCCTGCGGGCTCCTGGACTACGGGGGCCAGGTTTACCATACGGTGAAGATCGGTCAGCAATGCTGGATGAGCGACAATCTGAATATAGGGAAGTGGACCGATGAAAGCCAGATTCAGAAGGAGCAGGATGACGGCATCATCGAAAAGTATTGCTATGGCAACAATTTCACCCAGTGTGATTACTGGGGAGGTCTTTACCAGTGGAATGAACTGATGGGCTATTCCCAGGCCTCAGGAGCACAGGGAATCTGTCCCGCCGGATGGCATGTCCCATCCAGCCAGGACTGGAAGAACCTTATCCGGTACCTTGGCATGAATTCGGAGGCCGGCGGGAAACTCAAATCCACCCTGAACTGGCAAAACCCCAATGTCGGTGCCACCAATTTCAGCGGTTTTTCTGCTTTTCCCGGGGGCTACTACGATTTCATGGCCAAGCAATGGCATGACCTTTACAGGGAGGGATACTACTGGTCCTCCGAGATCATCTCCAAGGGTACGGCTGTCGCAGTGTATCTTGAGTACCGGACCAGTGCCGTGACAATGTATGAGGAGTATCAACCCAGTGCATTGTCTGTCAGATGCATCAAAAATTGACCTGCCCGTCCGTATCTAAATTTCCTACCTTTGTGGCCCAAATTCAGAATCACCATGGCCAACAACGAGGAACTCTTTAAAAAAATCATATCCCATGCCAAGGAATACGGCTTTGTATTCCCCTCCAGCGAAATCTACGACGGACTGAGCGCCGTGTATGATTATGGCCCCTTTGGCGTTGAACTCAAGAATAATATCAAGGAGAACTGGTGGCGCTGGATGACCCAGTTCCACGAAAACATTGTAGGACTTGATTGCGCCATCTTCATGCATCCCACTGTATGGAAAGCCTCGGGGCATGTGGATGCCTTCAGCGACCCGATGATCGATAACAGGGATTCGAAGAAGCGATACCGTGCTGATGTGCTGGTGGAGGACCATCTTCAGAAAATTGAAGATAAGATCCAGAAAGAGGTGGATAAAGCCCGCGGCCGTTTTGGGGAGTCGTTCGATGAAAAGATGTACCGTGAGACTAATCCCCGGGTGAAAGAGTACCAGGAAAAGATCGATGCGATCAAAACGCGGTTCTATGCCTCCCTTGGCAAGGATGACCTGGCTGACATAAAGTTACTTATCGAGGAAGCTGGCATCGTATGCCCCATCAGCGGAACCAAGAACTGGACCGATGTACGGCAATTCAACCTCATGTTCTCGACCCAGATGGGATCAGTGAACGAAGATACCAACGTGGTTTACCTCCGGCCTGAAACAGCCCAGGGGATTTTCGTAAACTTCCTGAATGTGCAGAAATCGGCGCGCATGAAGATCCCGTTTGGCATTGCACAGATCGGCAAGGCTTTCCGCAACGAGATCGTGGCAAGGCAATTCCTGTTCCGCATGCGCGAATTCGAACAGATGGAGATGCAGTTCTTTGTCAAACCGGGTGAAGAGCTGAAATGGTATGAATTCTGGAAGGAAGAACGCATGAAATGGCATCTTTCACTGGGACTTCCCGCTTCGAAATACCGTTTCCACAACCACGAAAAACTGGCCCATTACGCCAATGCCGCTGCCGATATCGAATTCGAATTCCCCATCGGATTCAAGGAACTGGAAGGGATCCACAGCCGGACCGATTTTGACCTGAGCGCTCACCAGCAATATTCAGGGAAGAAGCTCCAGTACTTTGACACAGAGGCAAATGAAAGTTATATACCCTATGTGGTGGAGACCTCCATTGGTCTTGACCGTACTTTCCTTGCCATCCTGAGCCATGCCTATCGCGAAGAGAAACTCGAAGATGGCAGTGAGCGCGTGGTGCTTGGGATCCCCGCAAAACTGGCCCCCATCAAACTGGCCGTTTTACCCTTGACCAAAAAGGATGGATTACCTGAAAAGGCACGTGAGATCATGGATGTGATGAAATACGACTACCGGTGTTATTATGAGGAGAAGGATACCATCGGCCGCCGTTACCGCCGGATGGATGCATTGGGCACGCCCTTCTGCATCACCATCGACCACCAGACCCTCGGGGACAACACCGTCACCATCCGCGATCGCGACACCATGCTGCAGGAGCGGATAGGTATAGCCGAATTGTCGGCGATCGTCCGGACGAAAATCGGATAACCGCCGAATTATTTACCTTTGGTCAGCCGATCAGGTTGTTTCATGAGAAGAGTCAGGAAAATTGCCGCTACCCTGTTGATCATCGCCGGTCTCTTTTTTACCGTGATGATCATCATGGCTTTTACCTCTGCACCTTTCTGGATATGGTATGGCCTCGGGGTAAAAAAAGCAGGCATTCATCGTCCGCCCGACTACATTGTCGTCATGGGAGGTGGCGGAATGCCCAGTGAATCGGGGCTCATGCGATGCTGGTATGCATCCAGGGTAGCCAACCACTTTACCCGGGCCCGTATTATCATTGCTCTGCCGGGTGATATAAAAGACAGCCTGAGTTCTGTAAATCAAATGAAGAAGGAGATGGAACTCAGAGGCATTGCACCGGAGCGGATCATGTTTGAAGATTCCGGAACAAACACACGTGCCGAGGCACTTAACATCTTTAGAATAATTTCAGATATCGAGCATAATATAAACACGTCACGCGTCACGCGTCACGCGTCACGCGATTCGTCACGCGTCACGCGTCACGCGTCACTCGATTCGTCACACGTCACGCGTCACGTGTCACTTTTGATTGTCACCTCTCCGGAACATCTTTACCGTGCCGTTCTGACATTCAGGAAGGCCGGCTTTCTGAAGGTTGACGGGGTCCCTGCCTTTGAGAAGACCATCGAGTCGAACCTGAACTTCAATGCGCGAAAACTTGGTGCCAGGGGATGGGTCCCCGACGTCGGAAGGAACATTACCATCCGCTATGAGTTCTGGGTTCACCTGGAGTACGAACTCCTCGTTCTCAGGGAATACATGGCACTGGCCTATTACAAACTCCAGGGGTGGATCTGAAACACCAACTTTGCATTTTACAAAGGTGACCCTGCCTGGCAGATGGCTTCGTCGCAAACAACGCGGCGACGCGGTCAGATCTTGGCAAACATGGTGAACTGAAACCGGAAAGTCTCCCTTGTTTTGTCATCCATATCTTTTCTCTTGCCATAAAGCACTTCAATACCAAACTTGAAATGATCGTTGGGATAATAAATCAGGTTGGTGGAAGCATAGCTGGTGGATTTAATGGTATTGGCATCCGTGATCACCTTGGTGTCAAGCATATCCACATAGCCACCTCCCAGGGCCGAGCTCAGCCTGGGCGTCCACCAATGGTTGTAATAGGCAAAGAGATTCACCTGGTTCGCCGTAGATAACTTGGCAGTATCACTTTTCCTTTGGAATGCATCATACCCCAGGCCGCCCAAGTCGTTGTTGTATTTACCAAAACCGGTACCCACTGTTGCCTGCAGATTGATATTGTCCAGTTTGGTAACCTGGATGCTGGCTGTAAAATTCACAGCCCCTCCCAGGGTGTTCTTTTCAACTGCGTTCTCATCGAGCCAGGTGATCGGGTGTGCCAGCGCGGCAACCCGCAAATGGCTTGTTCCCTGCCAGAACTGGTGTGTGAAACTGAATGTCAGATCAGGGTACACGTTTTTTGAACTCCAGGAGGCAGGAACTGTTATCTCAGCGCCGGGTGCCTCCAGGGAAACGGCCATCATATTGGATTTGCCGGCCTTGAAGCTGTACCTGACCTGTATCTGGCGGATGGAAATTGTCGCATTGGGTCCTTCGAAGTCAAGGATTTCCGGATTGTTGTCGTTATCCATGAAGTTGCTCCAGTACTTCCCCGCGCTCCAGTTTTTATAGGTTATGTAGGCATGCCTCAGCCGGGGGGTCGTTGCTCCGTTGCTTCCTTCAAAATCAAACTCCAGCAAAGCAGAAAAACTGTTGTCAGTGCTGCTTCCCTTGAATGAAATACGGGAAGGCCTCACGCTGAAGCTGGTAACGTTCTGCGAACCGGGTGTGGGATCCATCACGATGGTTGATGTCGTGAACGAAGATTTATCTTCCAACGGATTCAAATCGTGCATCAGGTCTGCTTCAACGAAACCTCCGATATTCAGGACCACCCCTTTGATACTGGAAATCACGAACCCCGAAAAGGATTTATTTTCAACTTCATTTCTTGAATTCGGCAGGTCATTGTTTAACAATTTTTTATACAACGAATCCTGGGTGGACACCTTTTTTTCCAATGCATTCATCCGTACACTCAACGCTTGATAAGCCTGATCCTGTGCCTGCAGGCCGGTAAAGGCGAGGATGAAAACAAGAATATACGACGTTTGGAATATTTTCATGATTTTGATAAATTTTATTTTTTACCCAGGGTAATTAAAAATGGCAGTATGGTAAAAAGAACCGTGCCTCCAAGGACCAGTCCCACGTATTCGAGCGGACTTCCGACCGGAAGCTGCGAAGGCGGGAAAAAGGATACGATAAAGGCAAACAATACCGCCAGGAAACCGATCCCTGCAAAGGCCCACATCCCGGCAATCCCTCCCGGAACTTTGAATGACCGCGCCAGGTCGGGTTGGGTATAACGCAACTTGATACCCGCTGCATACATGAACATGTACATGATCAGGTATAGCCCGATGGTTAAAGCGCCCAGTAAAAAGAAAGCGACGCCTACGTTGGGTATGATAAAATAGATAGAGGCAAGCAGGGTGACAATCAACCCCTGGATGATGAGAATGTTTTGCTGAATCCCTTTTTTGTTGACTTTCGCCAGGGAAGGGGGCAGCAATCCATCTTTCGCGGTCCATAACAGCCCGCGGCTCGGACCCGCAATCCAGGAGATCACGCTGCCAAGGACTCCAAAGGCCATCAGGACACAGATAACCGGAAGCATCCATTTCATCCCCATGCTGATAAAGAGGTTCTCAAAAGTCTGCATCAAACCTGATTGTAACGTGATCTTGCTTTCAGGCAGAACAACTGCTACGGCCAGTGATCCCAATATCTGGAGAAAAAAGATCAGCGCAGCGGCAAAAAAGAGCACTTTTGGAAATTGCCTGGATGGATTTTTTAATTCGTTGGCATGTACTGCCTGGACTTCAATCCCGGCGAAAATCAGGATTACGGCGGCCAGGAAGGTGACATTGTCAAGGCTTGTAATATGGGGAAACCAGCGCGGGTAGGTGATCCCCTCCATAATATAGGCATTGGTGGTATCGACTGCCGATGGATGTAGAAATGCCAGGGGATTTCCCATGGCCATATAGATTAGTGTGAAAAGAATTAAAGCAGCACCCGGTATGATGGTTCCCAGCAGGAATCCATAGCTGGCAATTTTTGACATCAGCTGTGAACCGTTCAGGGTAATGATGGTTGAAATCCAATACACCACGATGCAGAAAATGCCAACGTAGGTGCCATTGTTGCTTAATTCAGGTTTCCCGATCATGTAAGCTATGATGGAGGCTGCAAATCCCAGCAAAATAGGGTAATACACCACATTTTGTATCCATTGCAGCCAGATGGCGAGAAATCCCAGTTTTTTATGAAACGCCTCTTTCACCCAGGTATAAACTCCCCCGCCTACACTTCCGAAAGCGCCACCCAGTTCGGCCGAAACCATGGATGCCGGAACGAGGAATAGTACCGTTCCGAATAATACATAGAAAAACATGGTCATTTCTTCGATCGCCATAAAGGATAATCCCCGAAGACTGAATACGGCAGCGCCTGTCATGAAGACCAGGCGGGTTGTTGTCATGTTAACGTTTTTTGTCGGTTCCATCTTATATTTTGATTTTGATTTTGTTTTAGTTGTGATTAAACCCGTTGCCCTCTTCGATCCCCTTGGTGTTGTTGACCGGGTGTTTCTCAAACCATTCAAGGGCACGTTTGAAATCCTCGATCAGAAGATCGGCCATGTCGCGGCTGAACCCGTGCCGTATCAGAACTCTTTGCACAACCAGGTCTTCCCGGTTTTCAGGCATGGAGTAAGAGGCAATCTGCCAGCCCCTGCTGCGCAGGCGGTCGGACAGATCATACAGGGTGAAACCGACGTTGGCATCTTTTTTCAGGGTCCAGCAGGCCCCGGGTAGCGCACCCTGGCCGTTATAGATAATTTCAAAGACCTTCATTTTTTCGATTTTGCCGGCTATATAGGATGCATGGTCGGCACAGGCCTGCTGAATTCTCCGGTATCCATCTTTCCCCAGACGGAGAAAATTGTAATACTGGGCAATGATCTGACCGCCGGGTCTTGAGAAATTGAGCGCAAACGTAGGCATGTTGCCTCCCAGGTAATTGACATTAAAAACCAATCCTTCGGGCAGGTCCGATTTTTCACGCCAGATGACCCAGCCAACCCCGAGGGGAGATAATCCGAATTTGTGACCGGAGGTATTGATCGATTTTACACGGGGTAACCTGAAATCCCAGACAAGGTCGGGATGGAGGAAGGGAGCCACAAAACCACCGCTGGCGCCATCCACATGGATGGGAATATCCAGCCCGGTTTTTCTCTGCAGTTCATCCAGTGCATCATTGATGGATTTTACATCTTCGTACTGGCAGGTAAATGTGACCCCCAGGGTTGGGACAACGCCAATGGTGTTCTCGTCGCAGCGTTTCAGGACCTCCTCAGCATTCATCAGCAAACGCCCGTGTTCCATAGGGATCTGTCGTATCTCCACATCAAAATAACGGGCAAATTTTTCCCAGCATACCTGAACCGGACCTGTTACCAGGTTTGGTTTTGAGCTGTCCTTCCCGGCAGCCTTCATTTTTTCGCGCCAGCGCCATTTCATGGCCAGTCCTCCGCACATGGCTGCCTCGCTGGAGCCGGTGGTGGAACAACCGATAGTGTTTTTACTTTTCGGGGCATTCCATAAATCAGCCATCATATGAACACAGCGCTCTTCAATCGCAGCGGTTTGCGGATATTCATCCTTGTCGATCATGTTTTTATCCAGGCATTCATCCATCAGTTTATGAATTCCATCATCAAGCCAGGTCGAACAAAATGTTGCAAGGTTCAACCTGGAATTTCCATCGATCATCAGCTCATCATGGATAATAGAATACACATCTTCACTTTTGCTTTCTTTTTCCGGAATTTTGTACTTGGGAACACTTATCCGTAAATCGGTTGAGGTATAAATGTCCTCATCCATCTTAGCAATGATTTTTTCTTTCTCGTGCAGTGCCATAACTTGATTATTAAGTGAATGATTTATGAATTATAGATTTATCAGATTATGTATGATTCTTTGTATGCTTTTTCTCATGTGCATCGTCCATGATACGGAGTCCGCCAACACCTTCAATGATGACACTGTCCTGGTAACGTTCGTTCTGGATAAAGAGCGTATGTTTCGCCTCATCGATGAACCGGGCGATACGTTCGCGGTCGTTGGCCGGACACCAGGTCAGGTGGGCACCCGCGGTGGTCATTGAATCAGCCGTCCTGGAGTCTTGCACTATAGTAAAAATAATCCCTCCTTTACGCTGAAAGATCAAGAATTGCGCTTATCCAATTCCGGAAAAAGAGGGAATGCCGGGTAAGGGAATTGTTTTTCACAGAGGGAATTTAATTGTTCAATGATGAAGATATGCAAAGGGTGAGCCAGAAACAGGTATTAAATTAAAGCATATCGCTCAAAAAATGAAATACCTGATTTTCAAAGTATAAAGTTAGATTATATTTCAGATCAAAGATATAATCATAAAGAATTTCAGGAAAAAGTTGTGCCGGATATCAAAATTATCGCGTAAGTACGCGGAAATGAAATATTACCAAATGTTTAAATCTCCAGAAACACAAGCCGCTCAGCAGTGAGGGCATATTTTTTTGCCTGAGCAGCGTGTTGCGACTATTTGATAAGGAGATTATTGCTGCTGGCAATTGAAAAGCAGGTTTGCAGCGTGGTATTTTGACCGGATGACAGGAAAGGATAGCAGAATAAAAGCAAGATCAGGACAGGAGTCAGGATGACATTTCTCATGTGGGATGGTGGGTGAGTATAACAAAGGTATCATATAAAACACCCAATTCTTCATTCCGATCACCTGATTATTTCCGGGAGGTCATTTCCTGCAGGCAGCGCCTTATCTTTTATTAAAGAAGTTCATCGTGCGTTCGGTTCCGATCAGCACAAAACTCTTGATCAGTTCAACCGTAGTTTCGATCCTGGGTATCAGGACCTTGGTCTCCTCTGCTGTCCATCGGCCCAGCACATAATCAACCTGGTATCCCTTGGCGAAATCGTTGCCGATGCCGATCCGAAGGCGGGCGAATTCGCTTGTTTCAATGGTTTCGATGATGCTGATCAGGCCGTTGTGACCCCCGTCACTCCCTTTGGCCTTTAACCGGAGCGCCCCCAGCGGCAGGGCAAGGTCGTCGACAATGACCAGGAGGTTCTCTTTAGGGATATCCTCCTTTTGCATCCAGTACCGGACCGACTTTCCGCTCAGGTTCATATAGGTTGTCGGCTTGATCACCACCAGTGTCCGACCCTTCAGCGACATCCGGGCCACAGAGGCAAGCCGGCCCACCCCGAATGTGGCCTTGAAATTCAATGCCAGGGCATCCGCCACCGTAAAACCGATGTTGTGACGTGTATCAGCATACTCGTCCCCGATATTCCCCAAACCCACAATAAGATACTTCACCCTGTTACCCTGTTACCTTGTATACACTTGTTACCTTGTCACTCCATCACTCAAAAAAAAGAAAGGTGCAAAGTTACGCACCCTGCACCTTCCTTCCAAAATAATCGTTCAGTTTGCTTTAGGCTTTCTTTGCGCCTGCAGGAGCAGCAGCGGCAGCACCGGGAGCGGTGGCGGCAGTAGCAGCGGTGGCGGCGGCAGCAGCGCCTTCAGCGCCGGGAGCAACCTCTTCAACAACGACACGTGCGGTACGTACGCCAACGATCACACTGCTTGCAGGGTCAAGGAAGGTCACGTTTTCAAGCACCATATTGGAAACTTTCACAGAATCGCCGATCTCGAGTCCGTCGATGGAAACGGTGACCTCATCAGGCAGGTTTTGAACCAGCGCCTTGATCACGAGCTTACGCATTTTCTTGATCAGTTTGCCGCCACGGAGCACGCCGGGGGCGGTACCGATAACCTTTACAGGAACGCCAATGGTGACAGGTTTTTCAGGAATGATCTCCATGAAGTCGACATGCAGCATGCGGTCGGTGACCGGGTGATACTGTACATCCTGCACGATGGTGTTGATGGTTTTTCCGCCAATGTTTAATATAAAAATGTGAGCAACAGGCGTGTGCATGATCTTCATCAGCGCCTTTTCATCTGCCACAAAGTGGATTTGTTCTTTTCCGCCATACACGACACAGGGCACCTGAAATGCCTTGCGATGCATTTTGGCATCTTTTTTCCCTACGTTCTCGCGAAGAGAACCGCTCAATGATACCGTTTTCATGTAATTATAAATTTAGTTATTAATTATAAAGGTGACAAAGTAAATGAGTGATATGTTTTTTTGTCACGCGTCACGTGTCACGCGTAACGTTTTTTCGTCACGTGTCACGTTTTTCGGCCGCAAAGGTAAGAATTTCTTTCAGAACTTAAACAGCGACGAGATCGATTCCCGTTTTTTAAGCCGGCGGATCACCTCGGCGAAGAGGTCGGCCGTGCTGAGAACCTTTATTTTAGGGCTGTCGATCATGTTTGGAATGGTGTCGGTCACAATCAGTTCGAGGAGCTGGGACTTCTCGATATTTTCCCGGGCATCGCCTGAAAGGAGCGGGTGGGTGACCATGGCGCGAACCGAAGCGGCGCCGTTCTCCATGATGATCTCGGCAGCCTTGCACAGGGTTCCGCCGGTATCAACGATATCGTCGAGCAGGACCACATCCTTGTCTTTCACATCGCCCACCAGTCTCATCTTTGCCACTTCATTGGGTTTTGACCTGTGTTTGTAGCAGATCACGAAGTTTGTATGGAAGTATTTGGCATAGGATCCGGCGCGGCGGGTTCCTCCGGTATCGGGGGAGGCGAAGATCAGTTCGGGAAGGTGAAGGGCTTTCAGGTAGGGGATGAAAACCGAGGAGGCGTAGAGGTGGTCGACCGGAACGTCGAAGAAGCCCTGGATTTGGTCGGCATGCAGGTCGAGGGCGATGATGCGGTTCACCCCGGCGGCCGAAAGGAGGTTGGCCACAAGCTTGGAGGCGATGGATACGCGGGGTTTATCCTTGCGGTCCTGGCGTGCATAGCCGAAATAGGGGATCACGGCTACAATGGTCTTGGCCGAGGCGCGCCGGGCGGCATCGATGAGCATCAGCAGTTCAAAAAGGTTATCGGAGGGGGCGTGTGTTGACTGGATCAGGAAGACATCGGTACCGCGGATGTTTTCTTCAAAGGAGGGTTGAAATTCACCGTCGGCAAACCTGACTACCGCTGATTTGCCGAGTTCGGCGCCATAACTTTGCGCAATTTTCTCGCCCAGGTAGGCTGTGGCCGAACCTGAGAAGATGCTGATCTTTGCTGCCATGAGGTGGAGGGAATTACTTTGCGCAAATATATACCATTAAAAAGCGTGGTGCAAATTAAAGTATCAACAATTGGATGGTGAAAAAAAAATGGTATTTTTGCACTCCTGTTTACCCCAACACCGAATTCTTCAATTACCAGGATCGGATGGAACAACTGCCCGGATGGCGGAATAGGTAGACGCGTTGGTCTCAAAAACCAATGAGGTTACACTCGTGCCGGTTCGATTCCGGCTCCGGGTACAAAAACACCACTAAAACCCACGTTAATCGTGGGTTTTAGTTTTCTAAGTACCCAAATAAGTGCCCAAAAGATTTTTTGATCGGGAGATCTAACTTTTCTTATAATTAGTGTGTCCCAGCTTCGAATTCAGACAGGGAGACAAAAATGACAAGGATTTCAGAGATTGCAAACTGGAGCCCTCCTTTTTGCAAACAATTTGTATTACTGAAGAAATCCAAATCGCACAATTATCTTGATCGCCTGGTTAACCAAGATGTCACTTCTTCGAACATTTGATTAGTTCACTTTGACTTTTTTGACCGTCTAATTCAAGTAATCCCTTTATTTATCTGCTTTAAGTATGATTTTGTAACCTTTATGGTTACATCATTATGTATTACCAAAGACATATGACATAATAATGGGAAATAAAGGGAAAACTCATTTCGAGAGAGCTTTGGCGTGTTCTAAAAACCACTCCAATGAAAAAAACGCTATTTTTTAATGTTTTGATCGGACTGATGCTTATCATGCCTGATCTGTCGCATGCAAAATCTATTGATGCGATCGTTGCTCAAAAAGTTGCCGAGCAGTTTTATCGGCAACAGATCCAACCCATCACAAATGTAAGTGTAATTTCTATCTCTTCTCACCTTGCCTTCACAAAGAACTCGGGGGCCGGGACTCTCTTTTATATTTTCAACATCGACCGCAATAAGGGCTTTGTTGCCGTTTCAGCCGATGACAGAGTCTATCCGATTCTTGGGTACTCCTTCACCGGGAATATTTCTATGGACACAGAGGAGGATCTTTCACCTGGTTTCATGGATTGGATGGAAGATCGCGCATTACAAGTTCAATTGGTACTGGAAAGACATTACACACAGGATTCCTCAGTCAGTCGTTGCTGGCAGCAGTTGTATGATACTGCTTATCATTCCTCCATGAACATTAACTCCTTATTGTTGCCGATGAATACCCTGTGGAATCAAAATAAATATTATAATGCCTCTTGTCCTTCAACCGGTGGAATCCATCCGGCTGGACTTTCCGGCTATGACAATCGTGTTCCCACCGGGTGTGTTGCTACGGCGATGGCACAGTTGATGAAATTCTGGAACTATCCCAACCAGGGTTCGGGTTCAAAGACCTACACCGATCTTTCAAATTCCCTTGGCAATCCATGCTCATCAGCAGATCCCTCTTACGGTTCTTTAACTGCTAATTTCGGCTCAACGACCTACAACTGGACTAACATGCCCAATTCCTTGTCAGGTTACAATAATTCTATTGCCACACTCATGTCACATGCGGGCATTTCGGTTTCAATGGATTATGCTTATTGCGGGTCCGGAGCATCGCTTGATAATACGCGTAATGCGTTGGTTAATAATTTTGTCTACGCGAGTATGGCTCAGATCATCTCAAAAAGCAGTTATACGCAAACCGGATGGGAATCCGCACTAGTCAACGAGATTGATGCGCATCGCCCGGTTTTTTATACAGGATTTAATGCTAGCAATTCGGGACATGCGTTTGTCTGTCACGGTTACCAATCAACTTCTCAAGGCTATATGTTTTACTTTAACTGGGGATGGGGAGGGTCTCAGAATGGCTATTTCTATGTCTCAAGTCTGAGCCCCCAGATTCTATTCCCAAATACGAATCAGGCTATTATTAAGGTTTTTCCGCCAAATAGGTTGCCTGACTATGTTATTCAGAATCTGACTGTATCGCCTGCTACTGTGAATGCCGGGAGTTCTGTGAACATTTCTTACCAGCAAAAAAATCAAGGAGTGTACTATGCTGGACCATCAAGAACACGGTATTACTACTCTTTGGATAACACTTACAGTTCTGACGATTATGAACTCGGTTATCAGGATGAAGGAGAGGTTTCGGCAGGAGGTTATGTCACCAGGACAAAAACTCTGACCATTCCATCTTTTGCGACTCCTGGCACACGCTATATTATTGTATACGCGGACAAAGACAACTCAGTATTAGAGACCAATGAATCCAATAACACACAGGTCTATGCTATTACCGTCCAGTCTTCGTGCGTAAACTGCCCAAGCTACGACTACAACATCACTACCTCAACCTCATGGCAAACCCATAGTGCTTCCCATCCTACAAACGGTTGCAAGATGTACCGCATTTCTGTTACGTCCGGTAATGAATACACATTCAAGACCGGATGTGGTGATGGCGCTATTGCTAATTATGATACTTACCTTGAACTCTTCAATTCGGGATGTTCCAGCATTATTTCCAACGACGACGGATGTGAAAACAACCGATCAAAAATTACCTTGCTTGCGACGACTTCCGGGTATGTTTACCTTAAGGTCAGAGGATTCAACGGATCAGGGGGTTCATATACCCTAGCGTACAGGTACGTTAACCAATCCGCTCCCTGCCTGAATTGTCCGACTTATGATTACTACATCACCCCGTCCACTTCATGGCAGACTCACTCTTCTTCTCATGGGATTAATGGTTGTAAGGTCTATCGTGTCTCAGTCATCGCAAACAGAACGTACACATTCAAGACCGGGTGCGGTAACAACGCAACGGCGAATTATGACACTTATCTTGAGCTCTTTAACTCAGGATGTTCGATCATTGCCTCGAACGATGACGGTTGTGAAAGCAGTCGTTCTATTTTAACATGGACATCCACTTATTCTGGATATACCTACCTTAAAGTGAGGGGTTACAATGGGGCCGGGGGCAATTATACCCTCGCCTATAATTATGTTTCATTGAAGGACCTTACCCAGGAAAAAATCATTCCGAATGACTCCTGTCTGATTTACCCCAATCCAGCTAACATTTCGGTTATGGTCGAGATTTCCGGGTCTAATTTCCTGACAAGCCTTGAAATCTACAATTCACTTGGAGTTCAATTAAAGAAAGTAATGATTTCCGGCAAAGAAAGTAGGTTTCAAATGATGTGCCTGGACCTTCCATCCGGTGCTTACATAGCCCGTGTCTATTGCGAAAAGGGTATGTACACTAGGAAACTTATAATCCAAAAGTAAAAAGCAATTCTTCCCCGGGACAGGATTCTCCTTGTCCCGGGTTTCTAAAATCTTAAAAAAATAACCATGAAGACGAGAACCCTTTTTCTAACAATCTTGATCATGCTGTGCAGTTGTTGCGGCATGGCGCAAAGTGCATCCCCTTTCGTGTTTTCTGCATCCGGCGGCTATTTTTCGAATGGAACCTGTTCGATTTCAGAAACCATCGGCGAATTGTCGATGATAAAAACACTGACCTTAACGAATATCATCCTGACGGAAGGATTCCAGCAGCCTTTTGAGGTTGATCTACCCACGGTTGTTCCTCCGGAAATCTCATCAAATATACCACCCACAATATTTCCTAATCCATGCAATGGAAATTGTTTCATTCAATTCAACTGTACAGCTGACTATGAAGTGACAATGCATGTTTTTGATACGTATGGGAAAAGTCTATTTATTGAACGATTTCCTGTAACTGCAGGTATTCCTATCCATCAACTGAATCTCATTGACCTTCCTGACGGTCTATACATTTTACTCCTAAACGAATCATTTAATAATGAAATGATTACAATCAGATCATTAAAAATCCAAATTATTAAATAACCCTTTAAATTTTACAAGCTATGAAAAAGAGAACATTTTATCTTCCGATCTGTCTGCTGATCGCTTTTTTCACATGGGCAAATGTACCCACACTAGCGCAGCACAGCCAATACCTCAATTATCAGACAGTTATCCGTGATGCATCCGGATTACTGATTCCCAATACTACGGTTGCCTTTCGCATCAATATCCGGGATGGAAGCGGAGGCTCTTCGAATTATTCAGAACGGCAGGTTGTCACTTCAAACCAACTGGGACTCGTTACATTTGAGATTGGTAACGGTCAGGCCTTAAGCGGATCCTATTCAACAATTCCATGGAGTACAATTGATGCATGGCTACAGATTGAATTAGATCTCTCGGGAGGAACGAATTATATAACAATGGGGGAATCGAGATTGAACAGCGTTCCTTACGCCCTCTATGCCGTAACACCTGCCGGGCCCCAAGGACCTCCGGGGCCACAGGGAGATCCGGGGCCAACCGGGCCACAAGGGCCGCAGGGTCCCCAAGGAAGCACCGGTCCTGCTGGTCCTCAGGGTCCGCAAGGGCCACAGGGAAATTCGGGACCAATAGGGCCACAGGGGCCTCAAGGACCTCAGGGAGATCCCGGACCAACTGGTCCTCAGGGTCCACAAGGGCTCCAGGGTGATCCAGGGCCTGCAGGACCTCAAGGACCTCAGGGACCTCAGGGTAATCAAGGTCCTGCTGGACCGGCAGGACCTCAAGGGCCGGCCGGGTCAGCGAACATCAATGGTACCGCCAATTATCTTGTCAAATTTACCGGAGCGACTACAGGAGGTAATTCACTTTTGTATGAGACTGGAGGGAAAGTTGCCCTGAATAATTCTTCCCCTGCCGCAAAATTCCATTCATACTCGTCATCCGAAGATGCCATCGAAGGGGAAAGTTCTTCGTCGTCATGGAGCGGAGTGTACGGTAAAAATACAACAACAGGAACAGGTATTACAGGTCAAAGTATGAGCAACGGACTGGGTGTTCAGGGAATTAGCTCAGGAGGTTATGGTGTATATGGTACCACAACCGGAAGCAGCGCTGCAGGAGTAAAAGGTTATAATTCGAACACAACCGGTACAGGAGTCAATGGAAGTGGTAATGGCATTTCCGGACTGGTACTCACTGCGGGCAGTGGTGTTGCTGGTACTGGAACTCAGTATGGAGTTGCCGGTTTTTCAACCAGTACATCATCCGGGATCATCCGGGCTGGCGGTTATTTTCAGACATATAACGGGAACTCTTATGCCTATGTAGGATGCATTACAAATTCAAATGTAGTCCGAAAAATTGAAGGGAACGGCACCGTTAACACTACTGTAAAGGATAGTCAGGGAAAATCCGTTGTCCTTTCAGCCCCGGAAGCCCCGGAAAATCTCTTCATGGATGTTGGTACCGGAAATCTTGTCAATGGTTATGCCCATATTGACATTGACCAAACCCTTGCTAAAAATATAGTTGTCAACGGCTATCATCCGCTTCGGGTCCTCATTCAGCCCGAAGGGGACTGTAACGGCACATACGTTTGTAATAAATCGAATTCAGGTTTTGATGTCAGGGAACTTATGAAAGGGCAATCGAACATACCTTTCACATGGTACGTCATTGCAAACCGGGCAGATGAAATCCTCCCGGACGGATCAGTTTCAAAATACTCGAGTGAAAGATTTGCACCAGCTATGATGCCGCAACCGCAGGAGGTTATTGATGTAAAGAAATAGAATTACGAAAGGAGGCTGTCTCAAAAGTCCGAGATAGCCTCTTTTTTAATTTTATCAGCCCCCCCTACTAAATCACTTTCAAGTATTCAATTCTCTAAAGGATAATTTGACTGACCGTTGAGTCAGCCTACTTTATTCTTTTGTAATGTTAATCCTGCTGTTTTCAGAAGGCTTGAGTAAGAATCAAGACTTGACTTTATGGCTCTCTTTTTGTTAAAATCAACAGCCATTAGTAATCATTTATATTTAAAGACTTAAGAAAAATCCATGTCAAGAAAATCCCAAATGATCTATTAGTTCTTTAACCAGATCATTAAGTTTTTTAGGGAGTTGGTCAATATCAAATTTATCATCATAATCAAGAAAAAGGTTCTTTATTATGGAGCCTTTTACGTCATTCACCGGATTTTCTTCATGAAGAATAAGTTTAAAAAATTTAATAAAGGAATCTTCATCAATATCTGTCGCGTTAAACCAAAGTTCAGGATAGCTGAATTTGAAACGGCTGCTTTCCCTGTTCTGCAAAATTTCTTTTAAAATGAGTTGATAGGCCTCAAAGGCAGTCTCACAAAACTCAGGGAAAGAATCATATAAATCAGTCGCTCTAATTTTTCTTAATCGCGAATTTGCTTTAATGAAATCTACCTCCTCCGGAAAGAGCTTTCCGTATTTCAGGTTAAAAGTAATTTCCGATTGTTTTGAATCGGTGGACGATTTCAATGATTCCTGGCCAAAACCAACAAAATTGAGATATTGCTTTGGTGAATGAGGGATAGGACCGGCCCAAAAAGGTGAATCAAAATAACTTATACTTTTGTTTTTATCGCTTTTATAGAAAACCAGATCACCATTTCCGTACTTGTTGATCATAATAAGCCGGTGCATTAGTAACTGACAAAGAAAAGCGATTTTCATCTCATCATCGTTTTCCTCCAGCCAGGTCCTTGCATCTTCAATTTTAATAAAACCCGAAGGGATTGTATGCTCTTCAGGATGTTCTAATGCGTTATTAACAGTTTCATTCACCTTGTTCCATACTTCATTGAAGCGAGTTTCATTATATATCTTCAAATCATAATAATACCTTTTAAACCTACCGCCTTCATTACCCTGCCTTGTAATATCCGCCCAAAATGCAGTATTTGGTCCTTGCATATTCAGCAATACAGAAGACTTTTCAATATCTCTGTCCAGCTTTAAAATAAAATCATAAAATGAATCTGAATCTTTAAGACTGAATAAATGTTTTTTAAAAATGATATCGGATTCGCTCATCCTTGGCAATAATTCTTTTACACCGCGTGTTCCGAGTTGGGTGATAACCCTTCTCGCCAGATGAGGGTAATGCCTTTCAGAAAATTCCAGTAATTCGATACCCTGTTTAGGCTGATGGAATTTCTGGTTTTCAGCAAGGAGCTCCAGATCGGTGATCAATGTATGATAAAATATTCCGGCTGTAGTCATCTCCTTCAAAGCCTCTGTTCCATCAGAAAAGTCAGAGATATTGGTATAGAACTCGGAAAAAAGTGACTTTAATTCTGATAATTTTTCCTTTTGGTCTTCAACTAAAAGAATCCTGTATTTGCTCTTCTTTTTCTCATCCCTTATGTCAGTTGCAGCTTTTTTAGGACTTAATTCTCCGATTCTGCGTATAAGTGAGGTGTTAAGCTGCCCGATAAATTTCTCGAGTTCTTTTTTATCGGGCAAATACTCACTCACTAAATCATTGATTTCTTTGCCAGCAATTTCAGGGATAAGACGAAGCTCTTCGATGGCATCATGTACATACTTCTTAAGAATCGCGGGTTGGTTCACAACTCCCAACAGTTTATGCTGAATGATATCAAGTATGCCGTCTTTAGTCAGCCCATATTTTCTGTGATAATTCCATTTGGCGACAGAATATTCTTCAAAGTGAAATTCAGTTTGTTCGGGTATCTGGTAATGGTTGAAACATTTTACAAAATACTTACTGATCCCGCTGGTAATATCATACAACTGCCCCCTCGATAAAAGAGATACGAATTGGATATTTGGCGCTTTATTGGAAGTTTGGATCTTGTGGAGAATTTCCCGTGCAATCTCGTATCCCTGCCAATCGACATTTTCCCAGTATAGTTCAGCAAGAATGAGAATTTGAGAGAAATTTTCGATTTCAGAAATTTTGAAATCTTTCCTGTTCGTAACGTATTTTATCTCAGTTAACCCCATCGACTTTATCAATCCTTCAATGAAAGTCTTTGAGGCTGAATTCCATAAAATCAGAATATTCATTTCAAAATTTTGTTTGATCACAAAAACCTTAAGTCATACTTCATGGTTTTCATGTAGGTTACGAGATCTTTAACGAAGTTATCCCTGTCCTCCGTCGTCAGAGTACGGATGTCGGATCCAATAGTAAATGAAATTGTAATACTTTTCTTGTCCTGAGGTAGTTGCTCACCATGATATACATCTATAAATGAATACGATTTCAGCAGGTCATGGCTAAAAGATTTTAAATGACCTTCCAAATTCTCGAATTTCTCTTTTATATTGCTAATAAAGCTCAGATCAATACTCACAAATGGGAAAGAGGATATATCCCTGAATTGCACCGGTTGGAATGGAATATTTAAAAATTCAGAAAGATCGAGCTCAGCGACCACAACATATAGCTTTTTATCTAATTTGAAAGCGATTTCGGGGTTGATCAATGTTAAATACCCCAGGTATTTTTCTCCACAAAAAATATCTGAACATATAACTGGATGTATCCATGATTTTTCCCCTGACCTATCAATCTGTTTGTAGGTCACTTCTCTATTTTTCAATATCCGGAAAAGATCGTTGATGAGGCCTTTGATAAAATAGAAAAGTTCATCACCCCTCTTATTCCTTGAAGCTTTTAATAATCCAATCCTTTTCTTTTCAATACAAGAATTGTCTTCTTCATTTCTTTTGAATGTTCCTCCGATCTCATAAACAGATACATATTCAACATTCCTGTAATTCTTTTCCAATGTGTTCAACAGTGATGGGATTATACTTGCCCTTAGCATGTTCGTCGCAGTGGATTGAGGATTGACGACTCTAATATCTGCTAGCGTTTCTATTCCATATCTCCTATGAAAATCGGAATCTTCCCATATATAACTGTGAATTTCTGTGAAACCATGTTTTTCGGATAAAATCTCTTTTATTTTGTGCTCAAACTGCCTTTCATGGTTAATGTCAAGAGGCATCAACTCAACTTCGACCGGTCGCGGCTGTATGTTATCGTAACCATAAATCCTGGTTATCTCTTCAATGATATCAGCTTTGCCCGTAATATCTTTTGTAGCACGAAAAGAGGGGACTTCGATCATCAAGGAATGATCATGGACCGTTATCCGGAAATCAAGTGATTTCAGGATAGAAAGAATGGTATCGATCTCCAGCGATTGGCCAATGTACTTATCGATATATGTCTTATCGAGCACTATTTTCCTTTGGTCGGGCTTTTCAGGGAAGATATCGGTAACTGTTGTCAGGAACATTACATTGGGCTGGATATCGGTAAGCAGCTTACAGAACCTTTTTATCGACAACATGGTTAATTCGGGGTCGAGGCTTTTTTCAAACCTTGTGCTTGATTCAGTCCTTAATCCCAATTGAATGGATGATCTCCTTATGGAGAAAGCATCAAAACAGGCCGATTCAAGAAAAACACTGTGGGTTGCATCGGTTATTTCTGAGTTCTTCCCGCCCATGATCCCAGCAATGGCAACAGGCGTTTCATCATCGTAAATAAGTAGGGTGTTCACAGGAACTGATCTCTCTACCGAATCGATGGTGATGAATTGTACCGGGTTTTTCGTTGTATCGACCTTGATCCTGCTGATCATCGAACTGTCGAACGCATGCATCGGCTGGCCCAGTTCAAGCATGATGTAATTGGTCAGGTCAACCAGCAATGAAATGGCTTTAACGCCGCAATAATGAAGCCGCAGTTGCATGTTGCCTGGCGAAGGAGCATTTGTAATACCCCCTATGACAACGCACGAATACCTTAGGCAGCGTTTGCTGTCGCCGATGATAATCTCAGCATTGGGCAGATTTTTTTCAATCCCAGATAATTCCAATGGCTGTAGCGGCTTACTGTAAAGGGCTGCAATTTCTCTGGCAAAACCATAATGCCCCCACAGATCCGGCCGGTGAGTCAGGGATTTATTGTCGATATCAAGAATAACATCATCGATATCAAAAATTTTCTTCAGGTCCTCACCCGGTTCATGAACTCCTGGTAAAATCATCAGACCTGAGTGATCGTCCGATATTCCGAGTTCTGCTGCAGAGCAAAGGACACCATTGCTTGCAATCCCGTCGAATACTGCCTCCGTTATTTTTGAAACATTGACCAGGCTGCCACCCTTTCTTGCAAAGGGAATCAGCGAATTTTTTATCAGATTTGGAGCTCCGCATACCGACTGTATTATTGCATTCCCATCATCAATCTGTACGACAGATAACTTTGCTGAGGAGGGATGAGGTCGAATATCAATAATTTTTCCGACCGCGACATTGACTATATTTTTCCCCTTGTATTCAATTCCTTCGACCTCAGCAACAGACATGGTCAATCTGTTGGCAAGTTCCTTGGGATCAATATCATGAAGATCAACAAAATCCTTTATCCAGTTCAAAGATAGTTTCATCAGGAAAAGTTATAATGTTTTAAATTGATTCAAGGCTCTGAAATCTCCGGAGTTCAATACCCGGATATCTTTAATACCATATTTCATCATGGTCAAACGGGTAAGACCCAGTCCGAAAGCAAAACCAGTGAATACGTCGCTGTCGATGCCACCGTATTGCAAAACATTCGGATGAACCATCCCACAGGGAAGGACTTCGATCCATCCGGAATTCTTGCATGTCGGACATCCTTTCCCTCCACAAATCTGACACCTGAGATCCAGTTCGAACCCCGGTTCGACAAAGGGAAAATACCCGGGACGAAGTCTGATCTCAGGATCCTGGTTGAGGATTCGCTGCACGAGCAGTTTCATAATATAGATCAGGTTGGCAATTGAGATGTTTTTATCGATCATCAAACCCTCCAGTTGAAAAAAAGTGTTTTCATGGGAAGGATCGATTTTTTCGTTACGGAAGCACCGACCGGGCGCAATAGCTCTCAATGGTGCTCCAAATTTAAGCATGGCCCTGATCTGGCAGGGAGAAGTATGTGTTCGCAATAACTGTCCATTATCCAGCCAGTAAGTGTCTTGCATGTCTCTGGCAGGGTGATCGGCAGGAATATTTAAAGCTTCAAAATTGAAAAAATCGTCTTCTACCTCCGGTCCATCTACAATCCTGAATCCCATGCCGGTAAAAATATTCTCTATTTCTTTCTGAACAATTGTTATTGGATGCAGCGATCCCCGTGGAAAATCTTTTCCAGGTAAAGTGATGTCAAAGGCTTCATCTGCTTGTGATATCTGTTCAATCTCCCTCTTCGTTAATTCTTCGTTTTTTGCTTTGATTTGATTCTCAAAATACTCTTTAAGAAGATTTGCCTGTTTCCCGATTTCTTTTTTTTCATCCACACCCAGGTTACCAATAGTTTTAAGAAGAGATGTTAATTTGCCCTTTTTCCCTAAAAAAAGAACACGCATCTCTTCAAGCTCAAGTAATGAATGGATGTCTGTCATCCTTGTTTCGAATTCTTCAAGGATTTTATCGAGGTCTTCTGCCATATATCATTTTTTTATTTCGGCTGGTCGACATAATACTTTTGATTCCATTTGTGAATTTCAACAAGTTTACTTAAAATCCTGTTGCATTCTGCCTTTGGGTCTGCTTCTTGTTTACCCTTTGAAAGGTATTGTATGTCTTTTTCTTTGTCACTTTCTTTTACAAGTCCAAGATATTGTAATTCAGCATGTACAATCCGTTCTTGGATATCATTTTCTTCTTGATTATCAGATATATACTGGGAATAGACAAGTATCTTTTCCCTGAATCCAGGGATTTTACATACTTCGGATATAAACCAAAGACCTTTATAATCAGGCTCTGCATCTTTTTTATCCCCTGTTCTATGTGGTTGTGAGAGGTTGATATCCACGATGATAAAGTCGAAAGGTCGTCTGCCACGACTCCCATCAATACTTTTGTTAAATAATTCAAATGCGTCATCCGTGGTGGATACAAAATTGTCACTATCCATGTTGAAGAATCTCCCGAATCTGTCATCAAATTCAAGCATTTTCCTCGTCTTTTTTATGTCCTCTTCGTCTTCCAGCCATAAGATCTTAAACCGTTCTTTGCGTTCACTGAAGATGATCTCAGGAAGAGAATTTTCTGTGATGGTCACGAGTTCTTTCCAGAATTCAGCGAAGAAATCTGGCTTTTTATCAACGAGGAATGGATTCATGATAACGGTCCGAAGCACAGTCAATTCTTTATTCACTGCTTTCAGTTGGGCGGGATCAAAATCAATGCCGGCAATATTCAAGACATTTGTGATATTCTTTTCGTAACTGGCGAATTTAAGATCAGAGTTGGAAACAATGAAATTGTAATTCTGAACCATCTTTTCATTGATCTTGACGGTTAGGGAATTATATAAATTCTGTTGAACAGACTGGAATTCATCAAAGGTTGTGATCAGTCGTTTATGAAGAAATACATAATTAACAATGTTAAAATCGGGAACGAAAAGAGGGATGATCTGGTAATCCATGTTCATTTCATTAAATTCATGCAATGAATGCCAGAACAATGCTGTCGCCTTGATGGTCTCCTGCATCAGTTTTCCATAACCCAAAAGGTTTAACGGAACTACCTTTGAAGCAAGGTAACAGGCAATAGCCGGGGCCCCGGGGCGACTACCTTCAATGGTCCATTGACCGATAAAAAGGCGGGAGACATCGTTCTCATCTCCAGGTAAATAGGGTGGTTTGTATGATACATTATCCTTGACACGATGATCTTTGAATATAATCGCACCACCAGGATATGGTGTGTACCCCATTTTATGAGGATCAATAGTGATTGAATCTACCTCCTTTAATTTATCTATTTTATCATAAAATTTCTCATCGAATTTGGCAATAAATTCTTGATCGTATTTTGGGAATTCTATTTTCTCATCTTTATCTTCTTTCCCAAAAAAATTTATTAAAGTGTTTTTAATTTTTGATCTGAGGACCAAGCTAAGGGATGAATTGTCGTTTGGGGAAACTTGTAACCCGTTATTCTCAGGTTCCCTCATCAAAGCCGGCAGATAACCTCCCCATGCTGCATCTGCATGGATGAAGAATGATCTTTTATTCTTTACTTCCTGATTTCTCCGCTTCTCGAGCAATGTTGGCAAGTCGTCTATCGCTCCCTCCTCAGTACTGCTAAATACGCCTACTGTCATTAGTATTGGTTTGCCTATATGCTCTTCGAGTTTATTCTCAATGTCGTTCAAATCCATCTCGAAATTATCATCAACAGAAATGTCAATTACATTGCTGTGACCGATTCCACAAAGATCAAATGCTTTTTTCCAGCAATAATGTTGGGAAATGGGAATAAATACAATAGGTTCAGGCAAATCCTTGTCGCTTAAAGATTTAACCTCCCTGTGAAGCCTGGATACACCTAAATGAATGACTGAAAATTGATTAATCAGGGTTTTCAATAGCGCATATTGGTCGTTTCTTTCTTTTTCCGGTTTTCCTACGCAAACCTCCTCATCAATGATCTGCTTGATTTTTGATTGCAATTCGCAAATGTTTTCAGGTGGTAAATTAAACAGATGTAAAGGGGTGCAATCGGAAAAAAGTTGTGGTTGTAGGAAATTCATTTTGATCGCGTTGATTTTTTCGACGCAGAGCCCAACAAACTCGATAAAATTTCTTATCTCTGGTGATATTGATTTTTGGCTACTTAAATCCGTTTCTGTCTTTTTCTTGTATATCTCTGATGAAAAAACCTTTCTTATAAAAAGATAGACTGAAATCGGAAAGTATTTCGTATTCCGGGCCACCCACACCGCTTCACAATTTGCAATGGTGCCTCCTGTGCAAAGATGACCCCAGGATTCCGGTTCTGCATTCTCTTCCTTGGATTTCTTCCTTTTTTCGACCGATTCTTTGCTGAAACGCATTGGCGGGTACCCGACCATTTTGCACAGTTCTGAGATATATTCCATCTCCAGTTCGGTCGTTATGGGTGAAACCTCGCCCACAACATTGTTCGGATTGTACAAGAGTGTGCTGAGGTACCCAACCAGTGCCGGCAGAAGCACATCGCTGTGCATATGACAGAGGTACCTAGGATGATAGGTTGGTACCGTCTTTTTTAAATAATCAAGCACAATGTACAACTCATCCTGGAACTTTTCCGTTGTTTGAATAAAAGAATCCTGGTGTTTATCCTCCTCCTTGATCATCCTTGCATCTTCATAATGAAAAAATCTTCGGAAGGAAGCGGTATCATTCACCACATCCATGATGAGTTTCAGATAAAGGTCAAAATTCTCTGATTTAGGACCGAGAAAAAGGGCTTTAAGATCAACAGGTAGCAATTCTTTCTTCATATTTCTAACTTTTAATGAATTCTTTCATTTTATCAATGTCGCTACCCGAAAGGGGTATTTGATATATTCTTACCAGATCAGAATGAAGGTTGCTTAAGTAGTAATTTTTTTTAATACCGTTTTCATGATTGTATCGCAGATATGCCGTAGGAAACCAGGTGAAAAATATGAATTTTGCTTTGAATTCCGTTTTTGCAATCTTGTCAATATCGCCGATTTCATTTAATATATTGCAGTCATCCAAAAGTTCGCCGTAATGAACATCAATGATGAAAACGTTATTTCGATTCGAAATCTCAGATGCTATTTTTACAGAAGGATCTGTCAAATCTTTAATATGATGAACTTCATCGGGATAAAATATTGTTTCTGCATATTTTTGAAATTCTTCGTTTGTGAATATCGCAAATATCTTTTTCATAAAACCTCTGTTTAAATCTATATTAATCCCTTTTGTCTATTTTTATCACTCCGGTCTTTTTTAGTAAGTGTTCCCTCAATTTTATTAAACCAATATTATAATCATCTTTGTTCATTTTTTCTAAATTTCTTATCAACCCTTCAATAGAAAGCCCTCCTTTTTCTTTTTCGTTAATATTAAATACGTTTTCTAATGTTTCCTTGCCTTTTACTTCCTTATTTAATGATTCATGTAAAAAAAGCAGAACAGATTGTAATTCTTTGTCAATGCCAAACCATTTGATTAGTTTTTCTTTTGCTTGTTTGTATTTTTGATTATCGAATGCTGTTTTGTTCCAAGCCTCTGTTAATTCTTTTAGAAGAGTATAACCCTGCCCAGGATCGTTAATATGCGCACCTTGCTTGCATTTTCGAATTTGTTTCTCATTCTGAAGATTTTCAAAGAATATTTTTACTTCAGTAGGTTCTTTGTGATACATTACCATTGTTTCTGCGGTAAAAAGAATACTTTTAATGTTCTCTAATGGCACATTATCGCAAACTAAAAGGATATCCCATTCCTCACCTTTGTGCGGGGGTGCAATTTGGGGTTTTGGTGCGGCTTTTGGATTAATAAGTAAAAATTTATTTGTAACATTATTACCAAATTCGGCAGAAAAAGTATTCGAATCTGTATAAAAATATCTTTTTATAAAATTGTTAGTATCCTCATGGAAAGCTTGCCTTAATCCTTCCCCATTTCTATTACTGATCTTCTACAGTTGTTAATAACGTGCAAAGTTAACAGTTTTGATATTCAGTGCGTTACGATTTAAAAGGCAGGTATTTTGTAATAATGTGGTGCCATTAACAAAAACAATAAAGTTATTAA
>Ga0268283_1000089_pt1 | contig 90011 bp, 87 predicted proteins | sample saktaG_13_FD_190140 | JGI IMG/M metagenome (GOLD analysis project Ga0268283, IMG submission 190140) | Saline water microbial communities from Sakinaw Lake, British Columbia, Canada - sak_2013_06_06_36m | ecosystem: Environmental > Aquatic > Non-marine Saline and Alkaline > Saline ...
ACAAAAAAACGTTTCCACCCGCCCGTTTTTGATTTTGGTGGCACTGCGTTTATTCGTAATGGTGCGGCAAGTAAACTGTAAAAAAACGCGCGATCATTCGTCGGCAAAGTAAAAACGGCGTTGTAACGACGAAAAATTTGCCAAATAAGCTGACATTGTTCTCGAAAGGTGGCACGATGCAGGGCTGTTATCACAGTTGAAATATCGGGATTGCCTTCCAACATAATTTGCGTATTTTTAAACACCAACACATCAATTTGTGCGTTGGGATATGCCGCACGCAACGAATGAATCAGCGGTGTAGCCAGTAAAACATCGCCCAAATACGGCATGGCAATCACAAGTATTTTCTCTAATTTTTCCATTTTTTCCTGTTTTATTTATGACCCACAATCAACATTTAAACTATCGCCCCGATATTGACGGATTGCGTGCCGTCGCTGTTTTACTGGTTTTAATTTTTCATGGTTTCCCACGATTTATTAAAGGCGGTTTTATCGGTGTGGATATTTTTTTTGTGATTTCGGGTTATTTAATTACCAGCATTATTCTCAAATCCCAGGCGAAAGGCGAATTTAATCTTATCGAATTTTACAGTCGCCGCATTAAACGTATTTTTCCATCGTTATTGGTCGTGTTAATTTTTTGCTTAACATTTGGTTGGTTTTCGTTGTTGGCTGAAGAATATCAAGCCTTGGGCAAACACGTTGCTGCTGGTGCAGTTTATATTTCTAATCTGGTTTTGCAAAATGAAGCGGGTTATTTTGACACCGATGCTGAATTTAAACCGTTGTTGCATTTGTGGTCGTTAGGGATTGAAGAGCAATTTTATTTAATTTTCCCCCTATTATTGATGCTTGTTGCACGATTCAAAGGCAATGCGTTCACGTTGATTATTTTAAGTTTGCTGAGTTCGTTTGCATTGAATGTATTTTTGATTGACCAAAATCCAACTGGCGTATTTTTCTTTCCGCAAACTCGCGCGTGGGAATTATTGGTTGGTAGCAGCGTCGCACACGTTAATTTATACCAACGTCAACGTTTTGATAACTTTCTCGCAAAACTCCCTTTATTTGAAAATCATAATGCGGCGAATTTATTGGCGTGGCTGGGGTTGACGTTAATTATTGGCGCGTGGATTGGTTTGGATAATTCAAAAATTACATTCCCTAACGGCTGGGCATTATTGCCAACATTGGGCGCGGCTGGCTTGATTTTGGCGGGTGAAAAAGCGTGGTTTAATCGGCACATTTTAGCGAGCAAAGGTGCGGTTTGGTTGGGTTTAATAAGTTATCCGCTTTATTTATGGCATTGGCCTTTATTAGCTTTAATGCGAACGATTGAAATGGAAAAGCCAAAAGGTTATTTGCGTGTTTCGGCGTTGCTTTTGAGTGTTTTATTTGCGTGGTTGACCTATCAATTTATCGAAAAACGGCTACGATTTTGGAATCACAAAGGCATTACGACTGGTTTATTTGTCAGTTTATTATTGGTCGGTTTGGTTGGCTTTCAAATTAAGCAACACGCGGGTTATCCGAATCGATTTCATTTTGAAAAAAGTTGGAACGAAGGCAAATTAGGACATGACGAATGGAATAAAAAGTGGTCGCCAGAAAAAGCGTGTCTTGATAAATGGGGAAAAAAACTTGATTTTTGTTCCGCAAAAGATAGCAATAAACCGCCAACAGTCATGTTGATTGGCGATAGTCACGCGAATCATTTATATCCTGCATTGTTGAAATACACGCCGTTTCAAAACGATAATATCTTGAATGTAGGCGGTGGTGGATGCGCTCCTTTTTTTGATATTCCAAAGAAAGAATGTTTAGATTTAACAAATGCGATTTTGAATCAAGCCTTAGAAACGTCATCAGTTCATACCGTTGTTTTGAGTAATCGAGAAATTCTCAATTTAAAGAGTTTTGATAACCTAAAATTCGATTATAGGTTGCACCATCTTTTTTCAAAAAAAATAACCGCAGAAGACAACGCAACAGCCTTTCAAAATGCGATGCGCTTCACATTTCGACAACTATTAAAAGCAAATAAGCGTGTTATTTATATCCAAGATATTCCAGAATTAGGCTTTAATCCCGCCCCCGCCACTTGTGAAAATCGTCCGTGGCGAATCGGCAATCAAATGTTAAAAACACCTTGTGCGACAAAACGAAACCAAATTGAAAATCATCAGAAAGCCAATATTTCTTTAATTTCTAAGGTGTTAAATGAATTTCCGCAAGTGATTGTCTGGGAAACAGCACCTGTCTTTTGTGATGCCGATTATTGCTGGGCTGTGAAAGACAAAAAAATGCTTTATCGTGATGACAATCACCTGAACGAAACGGGTTCGCTTTATTTAGGTGATTATTTGAATGAAAAATATCCGATTTCTAAAAACTAATTACTCGCATTCCAACGCTTCCACTCTTTGAAAGCCACGCGGCAACGCCAAACCGCGTTTGGCGCGAGTTCCAACATAAGGCACCAAATCGGTCACTTTCAACGTCAAAAAGCGTTTTCCCGCCACAATTCTCAACGCGCAATCGGGTTTTAACACGGTAAACGTTTTCACAAAATCGGTGCCAGTTTGTAAATCATTCGCTGGAATTAGAATCAATTTATTGCCTTTGCCTTTCGGTAATGTCGGCATTTCATTCAGCGGGAAAATTAACAAACGCCCTTGTTCGGTGACAACCGCCAACAAATTCGATTCGTCGGCGGTCAATAATGGCGGCAACAGTTTTTCATCATTCGCCAACGTCACCAACGTTTTCCCCGCTTTATTTTTACTCGCCAAGTCTTTCAGCTGCGTTTTAAAACCATAACCCCAATGATTCACCAAAATGACAAAATCATCCGGATTTCCGGCGATTAAATGCGTAAACGTCGCACCTTCTGGCGGATTAAAACGCCCCGTCAACGGCTCGCCTTGCGTTCGCGCCGACGGCAAATCATGCGTCGTCGAACTGTAAACGCGCCCGGTCGAATCAAATAAATAAACGGGCTGCGTCGAACGAGTTTTCACCGCCGTTTGAAAACCATCTCCCGCGCGATAATTCAAATTTGCGACTTCAACATCGTGACCTTTCGCCGCGCGAATCCAGCCTTTTTGCGACAAAATCACCGTCAACGGTTCATTTGAAATTAACGCTGATTCGTTCAATGCTTGCGCGGCTTGGCGCGAAACAATGGGCGAACGGCGGTCGTCACCGTAAACATTCGCATCTTGTTGTAATTCTTTTTTGATGAGTTTTTTTAGCAACGTTTCAGAACCCAGCGTTTTTTCCAATCCGTCGCGTTCTTTTGCCAACGAATCTTGTTCGCCGCGAATTTTGATTTCTTCGAGTTTAATCAATTGGCGCAATTTCAATTCTAAAATCGCTTCCGCTTGAATTTCACTCAATCCAAAACGTTCAATTAACACAAATTTTGGCGTATCTTCGGTGCGAATAATCGCAATTACTTCGTCGATGCTCAAATACGCAATCAACAAACCTTCCAAAATATGCAGCCGCGACAACACTTTATTCAATCGATGTTGCAACCGACGGCGCACCGTTTCGATTCTAAACGCGAGCCATTCGCTCAAAATTTCGTGCAAATTTTTGACTTGCGGACGACCGTCCAAGCCAATCATGTTCATATTGACGCGATAACTTTTTTCCAAATCCGTCGTGGCGAACAAATGCGACATGATTTCTTCGGCGTTAATCCGTTTCGATTTGGGAATAATCAGCAATCGGCACGGATTTTCGTGATCGGATTCGTCGCGCAAATCTTCCAGCATTGGCAATTTTTTCGCCAACATTTGCGCGGCAATTTGTTCCATCAATTTTGAGCCAGAAACTTGGTGTGGCAACGCGGTAATAATAATTACGCCGTCTTCCAATTCGTAAGTCGCCCGCATTTTGACCGAACCGCCGCCAGTGCGATAAATTTTCTGCAAGTCTTCGCGGCTGCTGATAATTTCGGCTTCGGTCGGATAATCGGGTGCAGAAACAAGCGTTAATAACGTGTCTAAATTCGTGTCGGGCGCGTCGAGTAATTGCACGCACGCGCTGACAACTTCGCGCAAATTATGCGGTGGAATATCCGTTGCCATACCGACCGCAATGCCCGTCGTGCCGTTGAGTAAAATGTTCGGCAAACGCGCTGGCAAACGTTCGGGTTCTTTGAGCGACGCATCAAAATTATCGCCCCATTCGACCGTGCCTTGTTCGATTTCATTGAGCAACGTGTTGGCGTAAGGCGTTAAACGCGATTCGGTGTAACGCATCGCGGCAAACGATTTCGGATCGTCGGGCGACCCCCAATTTCCTTGTCCATCGACCAACGGATAACGATACGAAAAGGGTTGCGCCATTAACACCATCGCTTCGTAACACGCCGAATCACCGTGCGGATGATATTTTCCAAGGCAATTATGCACCGCACAGCCGTGAACTAGAAACTCATGACTTTCATCTGCAATTTGCACATCAAAAGTTTCTGCGGGTTCGGCCCGAGCAACATTAGTGACACTCAAAACACAATACGTTTCTAATAGCGTTTTTAAACGCGGCAATAAGGACGACCCCACACGTTCTAATTTGGTTAAAATTTGCCATTCATTTAATTGCCGATATGAAATATCTTTATCTTGTAAATCGCTGGAATAACGGATTTTAGAACCGTTTGGATATTTAATGCCGGCTCTAAATTTGTTGCCATCTTTGTCACGATACCAACCACCTCCCAAATGATGCTGCGACAATTCAGTAAAAATCGCCGCGCCTGGAATACATTCAGAAGTTGTATTGGCAATGCGTATATCCACGGATTCGGCAACTCTGAGCGCGTGCTGGCGTTTTTTACTAATTTGTAAATACGCTTTGATTGCCGCGCAAAACCGTGACGCATCGTTGCCCGTCAACGTTAAACAATGTTTTGTTTTATGGTGATTTTCTTTTGGTGCATAGTTTGAATAGACGGCATGAATGCCACTATCGGCTAGCATTGCTTGAATTTGTGTTAATAACACAGGTGAAGTAGAAGCCATTGAGGCTTCGCGCTTCTTAGATTTCGCACGAATATGCCCATCGCCGTCCATAAATCCAGCTAAAAATGGCATGAATAACCGACGATCATTTAAAATCCACTGCGGTACTTGCTTAAATTCACTGGTTGTTTCGCACGCTTGATAGGCTTCTTCCAAGCCAGTGAGGCGAACGCAATGTTGCAATTGATGGTGTGCGATTTTAGGTACCATTTGCCGCCAACTCACTTTAATGCTTTTTTCAACACAATACGCATATAAAAACTCTAACGGTTCGGCATCAACCATGTTGATTGACACGCGCTTACTTTGATTGCGGTCGGCGAGAGAGCCTTCGGCAACTAATAAGCCAACGATATACGCCAACGAAATTTTGTCCGCATCTGTATGGGATTCAGGCTCTCCCAAAGAATATGGGCTGCTGACTAAAACTCGTCTTTCCGCTAAATGTTCAGCGCGTTGCCAATCGATGGTTAAATCATCATTTAACACACGAAATAATTGCCCATCGGTGACCGTTAAAACCGCACCATTTGATAATTCAACATCGACAACGGGTTGCGGAGGATTGCTAAATAGCTCGACGACTTCACTTAAACGCCCAGTCGGCAATAAAACGTTATCGCCTAAAGAAATCGTTTCAATCGGTGCCAAGCCGTTTTCAGTGTGAACTAATGTGCCTTTAATAAAGCAATCACCGACCGTTCGCGCCGACTTTTTATATTTCGCCTGCGAGTTCAAACCGAGTTCCGACATCGCATAAATAATGCGGCGTTGCACGGGTTTTAAACCGTCGGAAATGTGCGGCAACGCGCGATCTAAAATCACATACATCGAATAATCGAGATACGCTTTTTCGGCAAAATCTTTCAGTTGTTGTTGTTCAAAAGTATCGGCAAAGCTCACCATTTAACTATTTTCCTTAATAAGTAAATTATTTTGTGTCGTATGTGCTAAGTTTAACTTAAATTTTCAATTTCGAGGTTGTAATGTCCACGCGCATTTGTTCGGTTTTGCAATTAACTGAAAAATATATATAATTGCCACTCTTTTACGAGCATCCCGCTCCTCCTTGCTTTACCATTTTTTATAATAGTGATGGAAGGCTTAACCAAAAGGAAACACAATGCGACACTACGAAATTGTCTTTTTAGTTCACCCTGATCAAAGCAGCCAAGTACCTGCGATGATTGAGCGTTACAAAACAATCATCGAAGCTACATCAGGAAAAATTCACCGTTTAGAAGATTGGGGTCGTCGCCAAATGGCGTACCCGATTAAAAAAATTCACAAAGCTCATTATATTTTAATGAACGTTGAATGTGACCAAGTTGCGTTAAACGAACTTGAAAGCGGTTTCCGTTTTAATGATGCGATTTTGCGTAACCTGATTTTGATTCAAGAAGAAGCGATTACAGAACCTTCTATCATTGCGACTTCAACAGCTGAAGAAAATAGAGCGGCTGAAATCCGTGCTAAAGAAGCAGCCGTCCGCGAAGAAAATGCAGCACGCGAAGATGCAGCGGCACGCGCAGCAGCGGCTTTAGCACCTGCAAGCGACATCGAATTAGATGACGCAGATGAAGACTTTGATATTGATGATTCAGCAGAATAATCCTTTTTCACTTTCATTACGGAATTAACATGGCACGCAACATTAGACGTAAAAAATTCTCCAGTTTTAGTAATACAGAAAACAGCATTAAAATTGATTACAAAGATTTGGGTTTGTTAGGCGATTACGTTACCGAAACAGGTAAAATCGTTCCAAGTCGTATCACAGGAACACCTGCGAAATATCAAAGACAAATCTGCACCGCGATTAAGCGTGCGCGTTACATCGCGTTATTGCCTTATTGCGACGCACACAAATAAATTGAAAATCTGATGGGATTCTTAGCAGCTTACATTATGCGCGGACGTTGGCAAGCCATTACGGTTGCTTTCGGACTGGCGTTTTTGTCTTTGTTTATGCCACCCATCAGCATTGTCAGTTCGGCGGCGGTGGCATTAGTCACACTGCGTCGCGGAGCTGTCGAGGGATTAACGGTTTTTGCGATTGCCTTGGCGACGATTGGCGTGTTGGGCGCATTGCTGGGTAGCGCACAATTTGCGTTACTTTACGGCGTGGTGTTGTGGTTGCCGATTTGGGTTATTGCCGTGTTATTGCGTGCGGGTCGGCAATTGTCACTCGCTATCGAAAGCGCGGTATTGCTCGGCGGCGTTAGCATTATAGGCTTTACTTTGTATAAGCCCGATGCTGCCGAAATGTGGCAAAAGATTTTGGCACAAATGGCACCCGACAACGCTTCGTTAGAAACCATGCAGCCGAATTTGGATGTCATTGCTCATTACATGACAGGTATTGTTGTCGCGGGGACGGTGTTTGGCTGGATATTTGCGCTATTTTTAGCCCGTTGGTGGCAAGCGCAACTTTATAATCCAGACGGATTTAGAACCGAATATCTGGCTTTGTCCACATCGTCGCGTTTAGCGTTGGGCAGCATTGGATTGGTTGGTATTGCAGCACTCACGTCGGGCGGACTTGCAGAATTGGCGTGGAATCTCAGTATTCTCGCTTTCGTGTTGTATACCTTTGTAGGAACAGCCGTGATGCACAGTCTACTTGCCCCACTGAATCAAGGTCGCTATATCGTTATTGGTTTTTATGTGACGGTGTTTTTGATTCCTCATCTGCTGATTCCAGTCGCGACGATTGGCGTGGCGGATGCGTGGTTGAATCTACGTCAAAAATTCCAAAAAAAATAAACAAAAACCGTTAATCAATCACAATTAAGTGCGTCAAAATCGGCGCGAAACTTTATACAAATACCGAGGTTGTAACGATGGAAATCATTCTTCTTGAGAAAATTGCAAATTTAGGCAGTTTAGGCGACAAAGTCACCGTTAAAAATGGCTACGCTAGAAACTATTTAATTCCACAAAGAAAAGCGGTTGTTGCTTCTGCGAAGAAAATCGCTGAGTTTGAAGTGCGTCGCTCAGAATTAGAAAAAGCAGCAAACGAAAAATTGTTAGCCGCTCAATCACGCGCTGAAGCATTGGGTAAACTGCACATTGTTATCGCGCATAAAGCCGGTGAAGAAGGTCGTTTATTTGGTTCAATCGGCACACACGCTATTGCTGATGCGATTGCAAAAGCAGGTGTTGACGTTGATAAAAGTGAAATTCGTTTGCCACACGGCACCATTCGTCATTTAGGCGATTTCGAAGTTCATGTCCACTTGCACGCGGACGTTAATGCGATTTGTGCAGTTAAAATTACTGCTGAGGCTTAAAAACAGCTTGAAAGGCGCGAAGTCTAACTTTGCGCCTGACGCTCTCACATTATGCGACGACTTTATTCGCTTCTGTTTTATTTCGTAATTCCCTTCGTTATTTTGCGTCTTTGGTGGCGTAGTCTTAAAAATCCCGCTTATCGCCAACGTTGGCTCGAACGCTTTGGCATTTATTCGCAAACCTATTCGCAAAATGTGATTTGGTTTCACGCCGTTTCAGTCGGTGAATGCGAGGCATTATTTCCGTTGATTTTTTTAATTCAAACGCGCCAGCCACACCGTTCTATTTTAATTACCACCACCACACCAACGGGTTCAGCACGAGTTAAAACCGTTTTGGGCGAAAGCGTTCAACACGTTTATTTGCCTTACGATTTACCGAATGTGATTGCGCGATTTTTGAAAACCTTTAAACCCAAAATGGCCGTGATTGTCGAAACAGAAATTTGGGCAAACCTTTATCACGCTTGCGCTGCACAACAAATTCCGCTGTATTTAATCAACGCCCGTTTATCGGAAAAATCGGTGCGCGGTTATCAAAAAATTCCGTCGCTCGTCATTCCAGCCTTAAACGCAATCACGAAAATTGCCACCCAAACTGAAAACTATAAAAATCGTTTTATTTCAATCGGTGCAAATCCGAATGCGGTGCAAAATTTAGGCAATATCAAATTCGACGTAACCGTTTCAGGTGCTATTTTTTCAGAAGGTCGCGCGTTGAAAAATACGCTTTTCGCACAACGTTTTATTTTATTAGCCGCCAGCACCCACGATGGCGAAGAAGCATTATTGCTCGAATGTTACGCAAAATTAAAATTACAAATTCCAGAATTATTACTCGCCATCGCCCCGCGTCATCCAGAACGTTTTGCCACAGTCAAAACGTTGGCAAAAAACGCAGGCTTTAATATCATCACACGCACATCGCAAAAATTCTGCGATAATGAAACCGACGTTTTTTTAATTGATACATTGGGCGAATTAAAATTATTTTATGCCGCCGCTGATATTGCGTTTGTCGGCGGAAGTTTTGTGCCGATTGGCGGTCACAATGTATTAGAACCCGCTGCTGTTGGCGTGCCAGTTTTATTCGGTTTAGAAATGCGAAACTTCGCACAAATTGCTGAAAAAATGTTGGTCGAACAAGCCGCCATTCAATGTGAAAATATCACCGAATTAGAAACCGCTGTCATTACACTTTATACTCAACCAGCATTGCGTCGTGATTTAATTACACGCGCCAAAAACTTTATCGTGCAAAATCAAGGCGCGACAGAACGAATTTATAACTTACTAAACCTTTAACTTTTCACCCAAAATTATGACCCAAAAACTTTATATTCAAACCAATGGTTGCCAAATGAACGAATACGATTCGGACAAAATGCGCGACGTGTTGCAAGCCTCGCACGGGTTTGAATTGACCGACGATCCAAAATTGGCGGACGTATTATTGCTGAACACTTGTTCGATTCGTGAAAAAGCACAAGAAAAAGTGTTTTCCGCGTTGGGCAAATGGCGAAAAATAAAAGACATTCGCCCCGACGTGATTATTGGCGTGGGCGGTTGCGTTGCCAGTCAAGAAGGCGCGGCAATTCAAAAACGTGCGCCGTTTGTTGATATTGTTTTTGGGCCGCAAACTTTGCACCGTTTACCGCAATTGTTGAATGAAGTGCGCGAAAAACATAAACCCGTCGTGGATATTTCATTTCCCGAAATTGAGAAATTCGACAATTTGCCCGAACCCAAAGCTGACGGCGTAAAAGCCTTTGTGTCGGTGATGGAAGGATGCAGCAAATACTGTACTTTTTGCGTCGTGCCGTACACGCGCGGCGAGGAAATCAGCCGTCCGCTGGAAGACGTATTGGCAGAAATTCGCGTGTTGGCAAAACAAGGCGTGCGCGAAATCAATTTATTGGGGCAAAATGTTAACGCTTATCGCGGCGAAATGTCCGACGGCGAGATTGCCGATTTTGCGTTGTTGCTTCATGCGGTTGCAGCGTTGGAAGGCATTGACCGCTTACGTTTTACCACGTCGCACCCGATGGAATTTACCGATAATTTAATTGAAGCGTTTGCGGAAATTCCGAAACTCGTCAATCATTTACATTTGCCTGTTCAAAGTGGCTGCAATGCGATTTTGCAAAAAATGAAACGCGGTCACGTTGTCGCCGATTATAAAGAAATCATTCGCAAACTGCGGTTGGTGCGTCCCGATATTAGTTTGTCGTCCGATTTTATTATTGGTTTTCCAGGTGAAACAGACGCTGAATTTGAAGAAACGATGGCGTTTGTGGATGAAATTGGTTTTGATTTTTCGTTTAGTTTTATTTACAGCCCACGACCTGGAACGCCCGCCGCCGAAATTCCTGACGATGTGCCGATGGACGTAAAAAAACTGCGTTTAGAACGTTTCCAAAATCGCATTAACGAAATGACGTTGGCGATTTCTAACGGCATGATTGGCACGACGCAAACCGTTTTGGTCGAAGGACAAGCGAAGAAAAATGCGTTGCAATTACAAGGTCGAACCGAAAATAATCGCGTGGTAAATTTTATCGGTCATCCGCGTTTGACTGGTCAATTTGTAGACGTGATTATCACCGAAGCGATGCCGAATTCATTGCGCGGTCGAATGATTGATTTAACGTCACCAAAATGAACATTATCGAAGTTCAACGAATTTGTGCAACCCCTTCACAGCCGAGTAAGGAACAATTGGAATATTGGGTCAATACCGTTTTAGCAAATTTAGACGAAGAATGTGAACTGGTTATTCGGATTGTGGACGAAACCGAATCGGCAGAACTCAATGAAGCGTATCGCCACAAAAAAGCCGCGACCAACATTCTTAGTTTTCCGTTTGAACAGCCAGAAGGCATTGATTTAGTGTTAAATTTATTGGGCGATTTAGTGATTTGTGCGCCTATTTTGGAACGTGAAGCGGCTGAACAAAAGAAATTACTGCATCATCATTGGGCGCACATTGTGATTCACGGAACGTTGCATTTGTTGGGTTACGATCACATTGATGACGCGGAGGCTGAGGAAATGGAAGCGAAAGAAATCGCTTTATTACACACCTTATTGATTCCTAATCCTTATGAAGACGGTGCTGATTTATGAGTGACGACTACCCCCCCGCGCCGCCGGCCAAAACGTGGCTCGATAAAATTAGTCATTTACTCACTGGCGAACCGCAAGATATTGACGATTTAGTGGAATTATTGCGCGAAGCCAAAGCGCGAAGTTTGTTGGATACCGACGCATTGGCGATGATTGAAGGCGTGTTGCAAGTTTCGCAAATGCGCGTGCGGGACATCATGATTCCGCGTGTGCAAATGGTGGTGCTGCCGAAAGACGCTACGCTCGAAAGTATTTTGCCGCTCGTGGCGGAATCGGGGCATTCGCGTTATCCCGTGATTGATGGCGATAAAAGCAAAGTTATTGGCGTGTTGCTCGCGAAAGATTTATTGGTGAGAATGCTCGAAAACAAAACGCTCAAAGTGCAGGATATTATGCGTTCGGTCAGCATCGTGCCAGAAAGTAAACGCTTGAATGTGTTGCTCAAAGAATCGCGCACGAATGGCAATCACATGGCGGTCGTGGTCGATGAATACGGACAAGCGGCAGGATTGGTCACGATTGAAGATGTGTTAGAACAAATCGTGGGCGACATTGAAGATGAACACGATGATCCAGACGATGAAAATTATGTATTTCAGCGCAGTGAAAGCGAATATATGTTGAAAGCGTTGATGCCGATGGATGATTTTGACGAGTATTTTGGCACGCAATTGGCGACGGATGAATACGACACAATTGGTGGATTTATTGTGAGTCAGCTCGAACACATGCCGCATAAAGGTGAAAATTTGACCGTGGAGGATTTGAAGTTTGAAGTGATTAAAGCGGACAATCGTCGTGTGCATTTAATTAAACTCAAAAAAATAAAATGAATAAATCGAATCAATTTATCGGCTTGCACTGCATCAGTAGCGCGGTGAAACGTTTTTTGCCGAATCCGCAAGCCGTGTCGCTGGCAATTATTTTGCTCGTCAGTTTTCTGCTAATTTCGTCGTTGTCGCATTTATTGATGCCGGTGTTTGTGTCAATTGGCATTGCATATTTACTCGAAGGTATTGTGCGTAAAGCAGAACGTTTCAATATGCCGCGATTTCCTGCTGTGACTTTGGTTTTTTCGTTGTTTGTCGCCTGTTTAGTTTTTCTGCTGTTTATTTTGATTCCGATTATTTCGCAACAAGCGGTGGAATTGGTGCAGCAAATTCCGGATATTATCAGTCACGCGCAAATTGGCATTATGAGGTTGCCGAAACTGTATCCGAAATTGGTTTCTGAAAGTAAAATCCAAGAAATTATGTTGGTCGTGCAAACAGAATTGCTCAGTTATAGCCAAAGTTTATTATCCGTTTCTGCCGCGTCGTTGATGGGGCTGATTAGTGCGATAATTTATTTATTTCTGGTGCCGATGATGGTGTTTTTTTTGTTGAAAGACAAAGCCTTGTTGATGGCGTGGTTTATGCAATTTTTACCCAAAGAACGTCATTTAAGTGTTGGCGTGTGGCGCGAAGTCGATACGCAAATCGGTAATTATGTGCGCGGCAAATTAGCCGAAGTGTTGGTTTTATGCGCGGTCAGTTATGTAACGTATGCGGTGATGGGCTTGAATTACGCGCTATTGTTGGCGGTGTTGATGGGATTGCAAGTGATTTTGCCGTATATCGGCGCGACGTTGGTGACGTTTCCCGTTTTGGGTGTAGCATATTTTCAATGGGGTTTGAGCAACGACGATTTTATGGCGATTGTGATTGCTTACGCGATTATTCAAGCAGTGGACGGCGTGTTGCTCGTGCCATTACTTTTTTCCGAAGCCGTGAATTTACACGCGATTGCGATTATCGTGGCGATTTTATTTTTCGGCGGATTGTGGGGGTTTTGGGGCGTATTTTTAGCGATTCCACTCGCCACCGTTGTCAAAGCGGTTTTAACCGCGTGGCCACGTTTAGGTGAAACGAATGACTTTTCCGCTACGGTTTAAAACTTAAATATCATGGAATCAAAACTTGCCGCCCAACTTGAAAGCCTGAAATTACAAGGTTTGTACCGTTCACGCCGAATTATCGACGACAAAACGGTTGTTAATTTTTGCAGTAACGATTATTTGGGCTTGGCAAAAAATGAAACCGTTATCGCGGCATTCAAAAAAGCAGCGGATATTTATGGCGTGGGAAGCGGCTCGGCGCATTTAATTTGCGGACATTCTTACGCGCATCATGCTTTAGAAGAAGAACTCGCCCAATTTACAGGACGTGAACGCGCGTTATTATTTTCAACGGGTTACATGGCGAACGTCGGAACCATCAACGCTTTGCTCAAACAGGGCGACAGCGTATTTGAAGACAAATTAAATCATGCGTCATTATTGGACGGCGGTTTATCGTCGGTCGCACATTTTAAACGTTATCCACACGCTGATTTGAAGCAACTTGAAAAATTATTAACGGGCGCAAACGGACAAAAATTGATTGTCACCGATGGCGTTTTCAGCATGGATGGCGACGTTGCGCCCTTGCACGAATTAGCGAAAATCGCCACACAAAAATCGGCGTGGTTAATGGTTGATGACGCACACGGTTTTGGCGTTTTGGGCAAAATGGGCGGCGGTTTGGTTGAAGAATTAAATTTAACGCAAAACGACGTGCCAATTTTAATGGGAACATTGGGCAAAGCGTTTGGCACATTTGGCGCGTTTATCGCGGGTTCAGAAACGTTGATTGAAACGTTAATCCAATCTGCTCGGACTTACATTTACACGACCGCTTTACCGCCTGCGATTGCCGAAGCCACACGCGCCAGCCTAAAAATAATTATTCACGAAACGTGGCGCAGAGAAAAATTACAATCGTTAATTACTCAATTCAAAACGGGTGCGGCACAGTTGAATTTACCGTTAATGCCATCCGATTCGCCGATTCAACCGCTGTTAATTGGCGATAGTTTTCGTGCGACGCAAATGAGTGAACAACTTTTAAATGCGGGTTTTTTGGTGAGTGCGATTCGTCCGCCAACTGTGCCGAAAAATAAAGCACGGTTACGGATTACATTTTCAGCTTTGCACGAATCCGAAGACGTGGCGCGATTACTGGAAACATTGCACCGATTATATAAATTGGAGAATTGAAAAATGGTCGAATTCACGTTGCCGAAAAATTCTGTGGTTACACATCCCCCCCGCCCCTCTTCAAAGGGGGGAGATTTTCAGCGGATTGAAGTGTATCGTTGGTTGCCAGATTCGGGTGAAAATCCGCACGTTGACACGTTCGATATTCCCCGCGATGAATGCGGTTCGATGGTTTTAGATGTGTTGCTGAAAATTAAAAATGAGTTGGACGGTTCGTTGACCTTTCGTCGTTCTTGTCGGGAAGGCGTTTGTGGATCGTGCGCGATGAATGTGAATGGTAAAAATACGCTTGCTTGCACGAAATCGCTGGAAAGTTACGCGGGCGAAACATTACGCATTTATCCATTACCGCACATGAGCGTGGTGAAAGATTTGGTGGTTGATATGACGCATTTTTACGCGCAATATGCAGCGATTAAACCGTGGCTCGAAAATGAAACCGCGCCCGAACGTGAACGTTTACAAAGTGAAACACAACGCGCCAAATTAGACGGTTTGTACGATTGCGTGATGTGTGGCTGTTGTTCAGCGAGTTGCCCAAGTTATTGGTGGAACAGCGACCGTTATTTAGGGCCAGCGGTTTTATTGCAAGCCTATCGTTGGATTGCCGACAGCCGAGATAAAAATTCGGACGAACGTTTAAATGCGCTGGATGATGCGTTTAAATTGTACCGGTGCCACACGATTATGAATTGCGTCGATACTTGCCCGAAAGATTTAAATCCTGCGAAAGCGATTGCCGATATTAAACAATTATTGCTAAAACGCGCGTGAAAACGGCGCAACTTTATTGGCAATGCCGACGCGGTAGTTTGGAATTGGATTTGTTGTTGAAAAATTATTTAGAAGGCGATTATTTACACGAAACGGAACAAAAACGTGAGAAATTTGCCCAGCTTTTGAAACTTGAAGACGATGATTTATTACCCGCGTTACTTTCTTTTTTAACTTAAACTTACGAAGGATTTACCATGAAAAAAACACTTTTAGCTGTTGCATTGACCGCGTTATTCGCCTCACAAGCGTTTGCGGAACTGCAAACTTACAAAGAAAACGAAGTCGAAGAAATCGCGCTAAAAATTCATCATGAAGCTGCTCAAGGCGGTTATGAATTGTTGTCAGTGGCGGATTTAAAAAAACTGATTGATGACAAAGAAAACTTCGTTTTAATCGACGCGCATCCAGAAAACCAATTCAAAGAAGCTCACATTGCTGGCGCAAACAATTTTGAATTCCAAGGTCAATTTACGCGCAACTGGAAAGACGATGTCGTCGGTGGCAGCGAAGAGGCTTACAAAACTCTTTTGGGTCATGATTTAAATCATAAAATCGTGGTTTATTGTGGTGGCAACAAATGCGGACGTTCAAATACGGCGGCCATGTGGACAAAAGAGTTAGGCTATCACCACGTTTATCGCGTCACCAGTGGCATTAAAGGCTGGCAAGATGCGGGCTTTCCTGTGGAATCTGCGAAAAAATAATTGTAGGGGCGTACCCTTGTGGTCGCCCTTTCATCAATAAAATTCGTTAATGAAGGGCTGGCACAAGGCACTGCCCCTACAATCAGAAAATAATATGACAAAAACAGACATCGAAAACCATTTAAAAACCTTCATCGACCCGCATTACGGCGTGGATTTAATCACCGCGAAAGCCATCAAAATCCTTGAAATCGACGGCGTAAATGTGCGCGTTGAGGTGGAATTGGGTTACGCGGCGCAAAGCTATTTAGAAACATTAAAAGCCGATCTCACCGACCTTTTAAAATCGTTCCCAGAAATTGGTGAAATTAGCGTGAATGCGCGGGTAAAAATTGCATCGCACGCGGTTCAACAAACGTTAAAACCCTTGCCGAACGTGAAAAACATTATCGCGGTCGCATCAGGAAAAGGCGGGGTGGGAAAATCTACCACAGCGGTGAATTTAGCGTTGGCGTTGGCGGCAGAAGGCGCGAATGTTGGGATTTTAGATGCTGATATTTATGGCCCTAGTATTCCGATGATGTTGGGATTATCGGGCGCACCCGAAAGCCGCGACAACAAAACCATGCAACCCAAAATAGCCTTTGGCGTACAAACGATGTCGATTGGTTATCTCGTGGCGGAAGATCAAGCCATGATTTGGCGCGGGCCAATGGTGACGAGTGCGTTGCAACAATTACTGAAAGAAACGTGTTGGGATGCGGTCGATTATTTGATTATCGATTTACCGCCTGGAACGGGCGATATTCAATTGACGCTCGCGCAAAATGTTCCCGTCAGTGGCGCGATTATCGTTACTACGCCTCAAGATATTGCGCTGCTCGACGCACAACGCGGTTTGAGAATGTTTGAAAAAGTGAACGTTCCCGTTTTGGGTTTAGTGGAAAATATGAGCGTTCATATTTGCAGCAATTGTGGACACGAAGAAGCTATTTTTGGAACAGACGGCGGCGTGACGATGGCGGAAATTAACAAAATTGAATGCTTGGGCGCGTTGCCTCTCGACATTCAAATTCGTTTACAAGCTGACGTGGGCGCACCGATTGTAGTGGCTTATCCTGAAAGTCGTGCCGCTCAAATTTACCGTGATATTGCGCGAAAAATGGCAGCGAAATTGGCGTTAAAACCGAAAGATTTTAGCGGTAAATTTCCTAATATCGTGGTGCAAAATCAATAGCGCGTCGCCGTATTGGCTGTAGAATTATGCGATAATGCGCCGTTAAAACAAATCCCCCGACCCCTTCAAAAAGGGGCTTTTTTGAGGAAAAATAAATGTGGTTTAAAAATTTGAGCGTGTTTCGCTTAACCGAAACGTTCCCGCTCGATGCCGAAGCGTTAGCTGAAAAACTCGACACGATGGCGTTTCATCCTTGCACCAGTCAACAAACATTTAGTTTTGGTTGGACGGCTCCGCTCGGCAAAGGCGCAGAACAATTGGTGCATAGTTCAAACGGCTTTTTGATGATTTGCGCGAAAAAAGAAGAACGGGTGTTGCCCACGTCGGTCGTCAACGAAATGCTGCAAGAGAAAATCGACGAACTTCAAGAAAAAGACGATCGCAAACTGTCCAAAAAAGAAAAAACTGAACTCAAAGACAATTTGATTTTTGAATTGTTGCCCCGCGCGTTCACGTTTTCACACAACACGTTTGCGTATATCGATACGAAAAATGGTTTCGTGGTAGTTGATTCGGCTTCGCCCAAAAAAGCGGAAGATTTATTGAGTGCGTTGCGTAAAACATTGGGCGGTTTGGCGGCGATTCCACTGAATACCGTTGATAAACCTGTTTTGACGATGACGGAATGGCTGTTAAATCAAAATCCGCCGTCTGAAATCACGATTGAAGACGAGTGTGAGTTGCGTGCGCCTGAAGAAGATGGCGGGATTATTCGCTGCAAACGTCACGATTTAGCCGCACCCGAAATCAAAAATCATTTGGACATTGGCAAACAAGTCATCAAATTAGCGTTGACGTGGGAAGAGCGTTTGTCGTTCGTGTTAGATGAAAATTTAGGCGTGAAACGGTTGAAATTTCTCGATTTGATTCAAGAACAAGTAGGCGAATCGGAAGCGGCAACGTTTGAAGAAAAATTCGACATCGATTTTTCAATTATGACCGCCGAATTAGCGAAATTCTTACCCAGTTTGTTAGCAATTTTTGGCGGCGAAAACCGCGCTTAATTCACACAATTTGATTGTGTAGGGGTTCACTGCGTGAACCCGCCAATTACGATAAGTAGTAGAAATAACGGGTTCACGCAGTGAACCCCTACAAATTTAAATTTTTTCGGAGGCTTTAAAGATGACTATGGATGACCGCGACGGTTTTATTTGGATGGATGGAAACTGGGTCGATTGGCGCGACGCGAAAGTTCACGTTTTAACGCACACGCTGCATTATGGATTGGGCGTTTTTGAAGGCGTTCGCGCTTATCACGCAGAAAAAGGCACGGCGATTTTCCGTCTGCAAGAACACACGGATCGATTATTTCGTTCGGCGCATATCATGAATATGAAATTGCCGCACTCGAAAGAAGAATTAAACCAAGTTCAAATCGATGCCATCAGAAAAAATACGTTAGACACCGCCTATATTCGCGTGATGAGCTTTTTGGGTTCGGAAGGAATGGGTTTGCGTGCGGATAATTTGAAAGTTCACACAATGGTTGCAGCGTGGTCGTGGGGCGCGTATTTAGGCGCAGACGCGATTGAAAAAGGTATTCGCATTCGCACATCGTCTTACACTCGAAATCACCACAACAGCACATTTTGCAAAGCCAAAGCAAACGGCAACTACATCAATTCAATTTTGGCGTTACAAGAAGCGCAAGCAAACGGTTACGACGAAGCGTTGATGCTAGATCATCAAGGTTTTGCCGCAGAAGGTAGCGCGGAAAATTTATTCATTATTCGTAATGGAAAAATTTACACACCTGAAACCACGTCAGCGTTAGAAGGCATTACCCGCGATTCAGTTATGACGATTGCGCGTGATTTGGGTTACGAAGTAATTGAAAAACGCATTACCCGCGACGAAATTTATGTTGCTGATGAAGCGTTTTTCACGGGTTCAGCCGCCGAAGTTACGCCAATTCGTGAATTGGATAATCGTCAAATTGGCTGTGGTCATCGCGGCGTAATTACTGAACAATTACAAACCGCCTATTTTGATGCCGTTCACGGTCGCGGCGACAAATATGTAGATTGGTTAACCTACGTTTAAATCGGTACAAACCAAGGTTTGTACTCCGTATTTTTTAGTTGGAGTGCAGACCTTGGTCTGCATTTAAGAGAGAAAAACCATGATTCCCATTCGAGATACCGCGCCCTGCCACCATCGTCCGATTATGACGTGGATAATTATCGCGCTTTGCACCATTATTTTTGTCGTGATGCAATGGGTGTTGCCCGACAATATCAGTTATCAGGCAATCAATCAGTTTGGCATGATGGCAATTCGCTATTCTAATCCGCAATGGGCGCATGATTTTGGTTTGCATCCAGATTACGGTTTTTCGTTTATCAGTAATTTGTTTTTTCACGCCGATTGGACGCATTTATTAGCGAATATGTGGTTTTTGTGGATTTTTGGCGATAACGTCGAAGACCGAATGGGACGCTGGCGATTTTTACTTTTTTATCTTTGGTGTGGCGCGTTGGCGACCTTTTTACAATGGTATTTTGATCCGTCTTTGACGATTCCAGTGATTGGCGCATCGGGTGCAATTGCGGGTGTGTTAGCGGCGTATTTCTTTTTGTATCCGCTCGAGCGCGTCATTGTTTGGATTCCCTTTATTTTCCCCGTTCTCCTGCCCATTCCCGCGATTGCCTTTTTAGGTGTGTGGGTGATGTTGCAATTGCACAATGCCACGGAAGCCATATTTTTCACAGGTGTTGCAGCAAATGTCGCGTGGTGGGCGCATTTAGGTGGATTCATCGCGGGTTGTTTAAGTTATCGCTGGTTTTTGAATTCAACATCCACTGAAGACGATTCCAATTCTTTACATTGAGATTTTTTAAAACATGAATATAACGGTTTTTGGTAGCGGTTACGTTGGCTTGGTCACGGCGGCGTGTTTAGCCGAGGTCGGTAATGACGTGGTTTGCATGGATATTGATGCAGACAAAATTGCCAAACTTCAACAAGGTATTATTCCGATTTATGAACACGGCTTAGAAGAAATGGTTAAGGAAAATCAGGCGATGGAACGTCTGCGTTTTACCACCGACGTAAAAGAAGCCGTCGCGCACGGTTTATTTCAATTTATCGCCGTCGGCACACCGCCCGATGAAGACGGTTCGGCAGATTTGCAATATGTGTTAGCCGTCGCAAAAAGTATTGCCGAAAATATGGATGATTACCGCGTCATTATCGACAAATCAACCGTTCCCGTGGGTACCGCCGATAAAGTAAAAGCCACGATTCAAGCGATTCTCGATGCGCGGGGCAGCGATTTAGAATTTGACGTGGTGTCGAATCCTGAGTTTTTAAAAGAAGGCGCAGCGTTAAACGATTTTATGAAACCCGACCGAATCGTCATCGGCACGGATAATCCGCGCACCGCTGAATTATTGAAAGCGTTGTACGCACCGTTCAATCGCCGCGAAGAACGCATTATTATTATGGATGTACGTTCTGCGGAACTCACGAAATACGCAGCTAATGCGATGTTAGCGACTAAAATCAGTTTTATGAATGAGCTGGCGAATTTGGCGGAATTTTTAGGCGCAGACATTGAACACGTTCGCCACGGTATCGGTTCGGACAGCCGAATCGGTTACAGTTTTATTTACGCAGGTTGTGGTTATGGCGGCTCGTGTTTTCCCAAAGATGTCAAAGCGTTAGAACGCACCGCAGCTGAAATGGGTTACAAAGCAGAATTATTAACCGCCGTCGAAAACGTCAATCATCGCCAAAAACAACGCCTGTTTGAAAAAATTACCGCGCATTATCACGGCGAATTGAACGGCAAAGTGTTTGCGTTGTGGGGATTAGCGTTTAAACCCGACACCGACGATATGCGCGAAGCCCCAAGTCGCGTGCTAATTGACGCTTTATTGGCAGCGGGCGCGAGCGTTCAAGCCTACGATCCCGAAGCGATGAAAGAAGCCGCGCGTTTGTACGATGAAACGGCGGGCATTCGTTTTTGTCATTCTGCGAAAGACGCTCTCGAAGGCGCGAATGCGTTGGCGATTGTGACGGAATGGAAGCAATTTGCCAGCCCGAATTTTCAACGTTTGAACGAATTGCTGATTGATAAAGTTATTTTCGATGGTCGAAATCTGTACGAACCCGCTACCGTCAAACGTCACGGGCTGCATTATTACGCGATGGGACGCTAAAGTTCACGCCAAACGCGCCACCCAAATCATAAATTTACTATTTTGGGCGATGAGTTTCACGTTTTGTTTTTCAAAAAGACGCGCCAACGACACGCCGTAATTCAAATGACGATTGCCAATCACCCACAATTCACCGCCGTTTCGCAACACGTTTTTCGCTTGTTTAAACATCGTTTGAGCAATGAAATCACCGATAACGTGTTGTTGATGAAACGGCGGATTACACAAAATAACATCGGCTGAATTCGCCGCAAAATTCGTCAAACAATCACTAACGTGAAAGTGCGCGAGGCGCGAATTAAAAGCCTGTTCAAAATTTTCCCGCGCCGATTCAATCGCCATAAACGATTCATCCACAAAATGAATCTGTGCCGTCAAATTCGCTTTCGCCGCCATCAAACCGACAATTCCATTGCCACACCCTAAATCGACAATATCGCGGAAATGTTCAGATTTCGGCAAATGCTCCAGAAAAAAGCGCGTGCCAATATCTAATTTTTCACGCGAAAAAACGTTCGCGTGATTGGCAATTAAAAAATCGGTATTTTCCAAAACGTAACGAATCGGATACGGATTTGGTGGCGTGGGTAAATTCGGATTGAACGTGGCGAAAATCAGCCGCGCTTTCTTTTGTGCCAACGATGTTTGAGTTTCGCCAATAATCCGCGCCACTAAATTCCAAACGCTGGGCGTGAGAATTTTCACCATTCCCGCCACGATAATCTGCGTTTTTTCAGAAATAATGGAGCGCAATTGCAATAATTGAAACTCCAGCAACGCCAACGTTTTCGGCACTTTAATAACAACTAAATCAACCGCATTTGGCAACGATTCCAAACTATTGAGCAACGTCACCACCTCGTCAGGCAAGTTATTGTCGGCTAAATTCAACCGCGTCGCCTGTTGAGAAAGATAAGAATCCGACAGCGCGACTGGGTGAAAAGAATGCAATGCTACCGCTAACGCGCCAAAACTGTCGTTCATCAACAGAATTTTGGTGGTCGGCGATAAATTCAAATTCGCAACGTGTTCTAAAATATATTCATCCGCTGCATCCCACGCGCGTAAAGGTTCTTGCGTTTGTTTGGGCAGCCGCTGCAATGCAAATTCACCTTGAAAAACACACAATTTTTCCATTACACATTTTCCAAATGTTGTGGAAATAATAATCTAAACGTCGTGCCGTGGTTTTCTTCGTTCATAGTTGAATCAATGACAACGTGTCCGTGTGACGAACGCACCATGCCGATAACGGTGGATAATCCTAAGCCCGTGCCTTCACCGATTTTTTTAGTGGTGAAAAAAGGATCGAAAATTCGGTTAATTATTGTTGAATCAATCCCCGTTCCATTATCCGACACTCTCAATTCAATAAAATCGCCTTGAATCATTTCCGCGCACGCGACACAGTGCGTCGACACATTCGGCGCGGTTTTCAACGCAATCGTAATGACACCACCCCCGTGTTCTTTCAACGCATCACGCGCATTCACCGTCAAATTGGTCAGGATTTGATGCAAATCAATCGCATCAATTTGAATGGTTTGCTCACAGTCAAAAACCACTTGCAGATTGATTCGACTGGTTAACGCGGGGCGCAACATTTCCACCACTTCGCTAATCACTTCTTTCGTAGGTTGTATGATGATGATTTTTTCGGTTGTGTTTTGGCGACAATATGTCAGCATTTTTTCAATCAACGAAGTGGCACGTTTACTGGCTAAATGAATTTGACGCATATTGTGTTCGAGTTCAGATTTTAATGTTGCGTCGGTTATGTCGTCAGCAACATCTTGATTCATTTCGTTGTAACCAATCATACACGCCAAAATATTATTAAAGTCATGAGCAATACCCGAAGTCAGTCGTCCAATGCTTTCTAGTTTTTGCATGTGATTTACTTGACGATTTAACAGTTCATTTTCATCAAGAGCGCGTTTTAACAGTTCATTTTCATTATTAGCCACTCGAAGTGCTAGGTCATTTTCTTGTTTTTCTTTGAGGACAAGTTGATAGCGGTCTATCAAAAGAAATGTAAAGACCAGAAATTCTATTGCTGAACTAATTTGCGTGCTATAAATGGTAAAAAAGTTTGTCGGTACAAGTGCCAACACTAACATTGTATTGACCATGATCCCTAACATGAAGATGGCAAAAGCGGTGAATAAAAAATAAGCGTTACGTTTTCCTTTTCGCATTCCAATGAAAGACACAGCCATGCTGAATCCTACGGTCATCGAAAAAATAATCATGATAAATTTGGCGAATTGAAATTCCAATAGCAGTACTACAGGAATAAGCAATGCTATACCAACAAGCAGTTTTAAAACGCAATCTATTTTGGGAGCAAGTTTGAAAGTATCCAGCATTCGGCGTAGAAAAACCACCTGCGATACCATCGCGAAGGAAGCGAATGATAAGGGAGCTATTCGGGTTAGCCACGCTAAATCGTGCCATAAAAATTCACGACCTAATCCTTTGTTGGCGAAGAGTGTCAACGCCGTAAAAAAAATCATGGCGACATATAACAGGTAATCGGATTCTTTTAAAATAAACACGAAAACAAAACTCAGCAAGATGACGGTTATCACCAGTCCAAAATAAAGGGCTTGAATGGAATAATCGTTACGTTCATCGATATGAAAATCACTGGGTTGCCATAATAAAATGGGCAGAATCATGGCGTTGGGCGTTTGAACCCGTAAATAAAGTGTGTGCTGACTGTGGGCGGGCAAACTAATCGGAAATGCAAAAATGCGGCTTTGGTAGGAACGATTTTCAAAAGGTTGTAAATAGCCGGTGTGAACGGTTTCATAATGTTGGTTGTCGGTTTGAAAATAAAAATCAAGATTCGCCAGTAGCGGATGGTCAACGCCTAACACTCGCTCAACCGGTTTATCGCTGCTATTTTCTAATTCTAATCGCAGCCAATAAGCGGACGACGTGTAAGACATATTTAACGGTTTATTCGCGGACAAATCGGTTTGAAAGCGTTGGGCAACGTCTTCTTTTTGCACCTCCGCTAGCGTTAAAACACCCGTAGAATCTTCCAAAACGCCCAAATAAGAACTCAATAAAATAGACGATTGATTGACTGTGCCAACATCCAATGTAGTCGCTTTCGCAAACGCTACATGGGCTATCAATTGCCAACTCAAAACCATGACAATTAGTAAACAACGTGCGACATTTTTTTTCATTAGTAAAGAATTTTCTATCATTTTCAGGTTAAGCCGATTGTGGCGCATTGGCGCATTGGCGCATTGGCGCATTGGCGCATTATAAAAGATTTTCGCGTATGATTTCACATACTCAAAGCATTTCAGATGGTTGTGGAAATAATAATCTAAACGACGTGCCGTGGTTTTTTTCGGTCAAATCCGACTCAATCAAAACGTGTCCGTGTGACGAATGCACCATGCCGATGACCGTAGATAATCCCAAACCCGTACCTTCGCCTTGTGGTTTCGTGGTGAAAAATGGATCGAAAAGCCGATGAATAATTTTCGGTTCAATGCCGGTGCCGTTATCCGACACTCTCAATTCAATAAAATCGCCTTTAATCATTTCAGCGCACGCGACACATTGAGCCGTTATATTCATCACCGCATTCAACGAAATCGTAATCACACCGCCACGTTCTTTCATGGCATCGCGTGCATTCACCGCTAAATTCGTGATAATTTGATGCAAATCAACAGCATCAATTTCAATTTTATTTATATTTTCACAAGTCTTTTGCGAATCACACGTTTTACAATATTCACGATCGTTATCAAACTGATTTACAAATTCCAGTTTGATTCGACTGGTCAACGCGGGGCGCAACATTTCCACCACTTCGCTAATCACTTCTTTCGTAGGTTGTATGATGATGATTTTTTCGGTTGTGTTTTGGCGACAATATGTCAGCATTTTTTCAATCAACGAAGTGGCACGTTTACTGGCTAAATGAATTTGACGCATATTGTGTTCGAGTTCAGATTTTAATGTTGCGTCGGTTATGTCGTCAGCAACATCTTGATTCATTTCGTTGTAACCAATCATACACGCCAAAATATTATTAAAGTCATGAGCAATACCCGAAGTCAGTCGTCCAATGCTTTCTAGTTTTTGCATGTGATTTACTTGACGATTTAACAGTTCATTTTCATCAAGAGCGCGTTTTAACAGTTCATTTTCATTATTAGCCACTCGAAGTGCTAGGTCATTTTCTTGTTTTTCTTTGAGGACAAGTTGATAGCGGTCTATCAAAAGAAATGTAAAGACCAGAAATTCTATTGCTGAACTAATTTGCGTGCTATAAATGGTAAAAAAGTTTGTCGGTACAAGTGCCAACACTAACATTGTATTGACCATGATCCCTAACATGAAGATGGCAAAAGCGGTGAATAAAAAATAAGCGTTACGTTTTCCTTTTCGCATTCCAATGAAAGACACAGCCATGCTGAATCCTACGGTCATCGAAAAAATAATCATGATAAATTTGGCGAATTGAAATTCCAATAGCAGTACTACAGGAATAAGCAATGCTATACCAACAAGCAGTTTTAAAACGCAATCTATTTTGGGAGCAAGTTTGAAAGTATCCAGCATTCGGCGTAGAAAAACCACCTGCGATACCATCGCGAAGGAAGCGAATGATAAGGGAGCTATTCGGGTTAGCCACGCTAAATCGTGCCATAAAAATTCACGACCTAATCCTTTGTTGGCGAAGAGTGTCAACGCCGTAAAAAAAATCATGGCGACATATAACAGGTAATCGGATTCTTTTAAAATAAACACGAAAACAAAACTCAGCAAGATGACGGTTATCACCAGTCCAAAATAAATAGCTTGCATGGCATAATTATTACGTTCGTGTATATAAAAATCATTGGGCTGCCATAATAAAATGGGCAGAATCATGGCGTTTGGCGTTTGAACCCGTAAATAAAGTGTGTGCTGACTATGGGCGGGCAAACTAATCGGAAATGCAAAAATTCGGCCTTCGTAGGAACGACTTTGACTTTCTAAAGGTTGTGAATAGCCGGTGTGAACGGTTTCATAATGTTCGTTGTCGGTTTGAAAATAAAAATCGAGATTTGCCAGTAGCGGATGGTCAATGGCTAACACTCGCTCAATGGGTTTATCGCTGCTATTTTCTAATTCTAATCGCAGCCAATAAGCAGACGATGTGTAAGACATATTTAACGTTCTATTCGCAGACAAATCTGTTTGGAAACGTTGGGCAACATCTTCTTTTTGCACGTCCGCCAGCGTCAAAATCCCCGTTGAATCCTCCAAAACCCCCAAATAGGAACTCAATAAAATTGGTGTCGGCAATTGATTAAACGCGCCAACCTCCAGCATATTGGCTTTCGCAAATGCCACATTGGCTATCAATTGCCAACTCAAAATCATGACAAAGATTAAACACTGGGTAACGTTTTTTTTCATTAAAAAGAATTTTATAAATAAATTAAGGGGTTAAGCCGATTGCGGCGGATTATAAAAGATTTTAGCTGTATGGTTTTAGTTAAGTGGTTAAACTTTAGACTTCTAAGTTTAGCGTGGATTGAAAAAAATGATAATAAAAAATCGTAGATTGCTGCTCGTTTTGTTTTTTTTATTTTGTAAAAACGTAAGAGCGGATGACATCACAGAATTAGATGCCATGACTATTTATGACGGAAAAGAAGTCGCCGAAGAAATCGCGAATCCAACGCAAATGGAAATAGAATTCGACAGAGAAAAATTGCAAGCGACTCCACGCGAAAATCTCAATAATGTTATCAAAAATCAACCTGGTGTGATGGCGCATCAAGGCGGTGGTGAAACCATGTCAAACATCGGTTTGCGTGGCTCGGGGGGCGCAGGTCAGGGAATGTTCACGTTAGATGGCGTGCCTTTATTTGGTAATTTCGCCGGCTTTTTTTCATTAGGTCAATATCCGATTGATGCCCTCGAAAATGTCACCCTCACCAAAGGAATGGGTGGCGATAAACAGGGCAGCCGAACATTGGGCGGTAGTTTTCATTTGAAAACACGACGTTTGAAAGATGCTGAACGCTTTTTTCATCTTGAAGGTGGCAGTTATGACACATTAAGAGAAACCGCTGGAACAGGTTTAGCCACACCACTGGGTGATTTTTCGATGGTCGTTGGGCGCAGTGATATTTTTACGGGTATCAGTCAAGCGCGAACAGGTACCGAACGCGACAGTTTTGGTATGACGCACGCTTCTGGAAACTGGTTTAAAAATTTTAATCGCGGCAGTTTGGATGCGTCGTTGTATTTGGTAAATACCAATGAAGATTTCGACGGTCCAGGTTTTTTACCCAATAAAAAAATCGGCTGGGTCGATGATAAAAAAGGGCTGTTTTCCAGCGAAACCGTCGTTTCACAATTGCACGGTGAATACGATGTCGCGCCACATTGGAACAGTTCGTTACAATTAGGATTTACGCAAAATCGGCAAGAAATGGTCACGTCGTTAATTAAGCCTTTTGCCTTGACCAGCCAATTATTGATGGTGGATTGGAAAAATACACACCGTTTTGAACTCGAAAATAAAAATCAACAAGCCGTCGTAACGTGGGGTGTGAATACACAACATCAACGCACTATGAATTTCCCCACCGTACACCAAACCGTGATTAGTCCAAATGTGCGCGGCGAATTGTTTTTGGGTAAATGGCAATGGAAAGCCGATGCACGTTTTGATCAAGGTGATATTTATGGCAATCACAACGTATTTTCAGTGGGTGTGAATCGGGAATTATTGAACAATTTAAACGTGTGGGCGAATGGTGGCACAGGTTATCGACAACCTGGTGTTAGTGAATTGATGAATCCCGTGTATGGCAATAAGAATTTAAAAGGTGAAAGTAATGTGGGCGGCGAAGTGGGTTTAACGCTCCATTTAAATGTTGACGATGAAATCAAAGTCAGCGGTTATTATCAGAATTACCACGACATGATTGCGCTTCAACTTAATTCCGCGACAGGCGCAATTAGAAGCGGTAACGTGACGGTTGCGTCATAGTATCCAAAACGCTGATATTTTCTAATATTTGTTAATAATCTTAATGCGTTGTTTTCAGTGAAAATCCAGTATAAAATGCACTTGCTGGCACTGTTCCTTCTGGCGAAAACCAAGCCCTTTGCCAGCAAACAAAGAGCGGAGCGGTTTTATAGCTTCGCATTGGTAGATACACCCGCTCATAACACTATTATGGGATGCAGTTAACGAAAGTTAAGAAAAAAGTATCGGAATCTCATGTGTGGGGAGCTGAAATGCAAGCGCAACACCGTTGGTCAACTATATGGAAAACAGGTTTAAGTTATGGCTACATGGACGCGACGAATTCGACGACGCATTTAAAAGTGGCGTATCGTCCTGAGCATCAAGGTGTTTTTTGGAATGAAGTACAATTATGGCAACCGTTGAAATTTCGTCTTGAACTCAATGTGCATGACGGTTATTGGTTTGATACCGCAAATCAAAGCAGAGCCAATCGCGCCGCTCGTCTGAATACCTTGTTAAATTATCAAGTGACACCTAAAACAGATTTGTATGTTCGGGTTGAAAATATCAACAATGAACGAACAGCAGAAATCACGCCCGATTTTAATTTTAACGGAACCGCCTTTTATTTTGGTGTTCGCAGTCTGTTTTGAATTTTCAAAATGTTATCTGACAAAATTTAAATGGAATTTTGATGATGTTTGTTTACACTAACGCTTTTAACAACTTTTTAAATAGGAGAATTATGGAAGTTCCGATTTCTAGCTTTAGTTGGCTGGATGAATATAAGATTGGTAATCTTATTATTGATAAACAGCATGAACATTTATTTGAATTAGCGAATCGAATAATTGATCCTTATAACGACCAGCAAACCACCTATCTCAATTCGATGGCTTTGCATGATTATATAAACACGCATTTTAAAGCGGAAGAATCGTTGATGGAACAATGCAACTATCCCGATTATAAATCGCATAAGGAAAAGCATAAACTGTTGACCAAGAAGTTTGATAGGCTTAACAGTGGTATTCTTACTGACGAAACAATTAAAGAAGATGTGGTAAAATTTATGGCAGATTGGATTTTAGTTCACATCCTACATGATGATATGCACTTCCAATCTTTTTTGAATTCGACAAAAACAAGCCTTGTTGAGTTAATGTGAAAACGTGACGTGATTACCAAAAATGCCGCTAGCTCCCGTCTTTTTAGATTGGGGCTTTAGCGGCAATTTGATAACCAACCAAAAATACGATTTTTTGTCACTCAATTACGCATAACTCGAACCCGCTGATTTCAAGCCCAATCGGTTAAATAATCGCAAATCATGATTCGTCATCGGGTTATCGGTAGTCAATAATTTATCGCCGTAAAAAATCGAATTCGCACCCGCAAAAAAACATAACGCCTGCATTTCGTCGCTCATTTCATTTCGTCCCGCTGACAACCGCACGCGCGATTTGGGCATCATGATTTTTGCGACCGCAATCGTACGCACAAACATCAGCGCATCGAGTTGTTCCGTTCCCATTAACGGCGTGCCTTCGACTTGCACCAGCATATTGACGGGAACGCTTTCAGGATGTTTGGGCATATTCGCCAGTTGAATTAACAAATTGGCGCGATCTAAATCACTTTCGCCCATGCCAACAATGCCGCCACAACAGACATTCATGCCAGAATTTCGCACGCGCTCCAGCGTGTCCAAACGGTCTTGATAAGTCCGCGTGGTAATTACTTCAGAATAATACTCTTCAGAGGTGTCTAAATTGTGATTGTAATAATCTAAACCGCCGTCTTTTAATCGGGTCGTTTGGTCGTCGGTCAACATTCCCAACGTGACGCACGTTTCCATGCCCAACGCTTTCACGCCTTGCACCATTTCAACGACGCGCTCAATGTCGGAATCTTTCGGTTTGCGCCACGCCGCGCCCATGCAAAAACGTGTCGCGCCTTGTGATTTTGCGTTTGCCGCTGCTTCTAAAACGTCGCCAATCGCCATCAACGGTTCCGATTTCAAACCTGAATCGTAACGCGCACTTTGGGGACAATAACCGCAATCTTCGGAACATGAACCGGTTTTAATACTCAATAAACTGCTGATTTGTACTTCGTTCGGGTTAAAATTTTCGCGATGAATCGTTTGCGCTTTAAATAATAAATCGTTGAACGGTAAAGCGTATAACGCCAACACTTCGTCGGCTTGCCAATCGTGGCGAATGGTTGAAACAGTTGAACTCAACATGAAACTAAAACTCCTCAATGACTATGAAAATGATTCAAAAATATTTTTCTCTTATTTTCCCGCCACGCTGTATTTTGTGCGGCGATAAAGGCGTTGGAAATCGAGATTTGTGCGCGGCGTGTTACGCAGAATTACCACGTCATTTGCCACGCTGTTATTGTTGTGCGAGTGATTTTGACTCGCCCGATTTACACACGGCAATTTGTCCAACGTGCGTAAAAAATCCGCCCGCGTTCGATGAAACATTTGCACCGTTTGAGCATTATCGCGCCATTCGGCATTTGATTTTACAACTTAAATTCCACAAACATTATCCAAGTGCGCGATTGCTAGGCGATTTGTTGGCGGATTATGTGCTGCAAACTGCTGAATTGCCCGATTGTATTATTCCCGTACCGTTGCACAAAAATCGTTATCGAGAACGCGGTTTCAATCAATCGATTGAAATTGCCCGCATTCTCGCTAAACGATTACAGTTGCCGCTCGATATTCACAGCTGTTCGCGGCATCGTGACACCGCGCATCAAGTCGGTTTAAGCGGTGAACAACGCAATGAAAATATCAAAAATGCGTTTTCGGTGTCGCCCACTTTTCAGGCAAAACACGTCGCCATTGTGGATGACGTAATGACTACGGGATCAACGGCTCAGGAGCTGGCGATGGCACTGAAGATAGCAGGCTGTCATCGGGTTCAAGTATGGGTGTGTTCAAAGGCTCAGTAACAATTAACGACGAATCCGACACGTCGCCCACTTTCGCCAATGCCGTTAATAACGTGGCATCGTGTCCATAAATATCACTGTAAAACGTCAACTTATCATTAGATTCATAAAACGCGGTGGTGTAAAAAAACAAAACGGGAATCTTTGTTTTCAAACTCACTTGATGATGCGTGCTATTTTTCAGCGAAGCATCAATGCGATTTTGCGTCCACCCTTCTTGATTTTTCAACACAAATTGCGCCAACAAACTAGGGTTTTGAACGCGCACACACCCGTGGCTAAAATCACGACGTGGACGACCGAACAACGCTTTTGACGGGGTATCGTGTAAATAAACGCCTTCGCTGTTCGGGAAAATAAATTTAATGCGACCTAACGCATTTTTACCGCCAGGACGTTGACGAACGCGCATTCCGCCGCCTTTCAACGACACGACTTCCATATTTTGACCTGACAAATAACCTGGATTACGCGCCAACTTCGGTTGGATTTCTTTTTTCCAAATGCTCGGTGGCACGTTCCAATATGGCATAAATTCTACCAAATTCATTTCCGCCATAATAATCGGCGTGGGCGTTTTTTCTGCTTTACCAACCACAACGTGAAGATTCAGCATCGGCGTATTGGCTTGTTCCGTGGCATCGATTGCCCACAATTGAAATGCAGGAATGTTGACGATAATCGATTGTTGCCCCGTCGTCATTTCTGGCAACCAACGCAAACGCTCCATTGCCAAGCTAATTTTGGTCGTCCGTTCAGAAGAATTCACCGTGTGTTTAACGTGGCTTTTTTTATGCGATTTTTCTGCTGGTTGATTCACCGCGACGTTTTGAGGGGTTGTCAACGCGGCGCGTAATTGACGATATTGCAGCAAATTCGGTTCGACTTTCAACGCCAATTGCGACACGGTATTTTCGTTTATCGCCGTTTTAATCAGTTGTGGAAAATCGATACTTTTTTTCGTGCGTAATTTAATGTGGTAATTCAAAGCGTGCGGATTGACGCGCCCATAATGCACGTCGTGTAAAAAGCGCATCAACGAAACCGTCAACGCTGTGTCGTACAACGCTAATTCCGCCGACGATTCAGGTTTTAACAATAAAATCGCGGGTAATTTTTGTTGCAATTCGCGGGTCGAATAAGTTTCAGCATTCAAACCTTGCGCGGCAGCGTTCGCCAGCACGTTCAAAACGTCGGTGACATTCTTTTCGGCTTGCGGATTATTCAACCAAAGTGGCGTGTAATTATTCAATTTATAGAGCGCGTCAACGTCTTCGGCACGGTATTCAAAGTTGGTGCGAGTCAGCAACGGATTTTGTTTTGTGTTGAGAATGGTCGTGATTTCCTGGGTAATAGTGGTCTGAATCACGGGCGATAACGCAGAAAAATCTTCGGCAAACGCGACGGTTTGCAACATCACATAAACGAAAAAAAGGCTGCGCGGTAAAGCGGAACGTAAAAACATGAATTGGCTCGTTATTTAAAAGGCGGTTTGATATAAAAATTATGCGTGTAATCTTATCATTAACCGCCGATTTCATTGACGTGGATTTTTAAGATTTTGAAAATTCGTAAATTTCGGTCAAAGTGCTGTCGCATTTGCAACAACTTGTGCCGCACGCTTCTTTTGCGGAAACTTTTCGCACATAACCTTTCGCCATCAAAATTTGCAACATGCCGCGCAACGCTTCGGCATCAATATCAAAATGCAATATCATATCGCGCAACGCCACGCTTTTTTGTTGTTTCAAATAACTGCGTAAATCTGACAAAATCATACTATTTTCGCCTCGTGCCGACCTTGTAGCCAAAGTTTAAAAATCACCGCAATTAACAAACCGCTCAATCCTAAAATCCAACTCAACGAACTTTCAGGATGTTTGGAAAATGTCGCAGTTTGATAAAAAATCGTGGCGGTTATGTACGCAATTCCCGTTGTCCACGCCACGGTAAATGCCGCCCAACCTGCTGAGGTTTCACGATAAATTGCCGCTGTGGCTGCCACGCACGGCGCGTATAACAAAATAAATAATAAATACGCAAACGCGCCCGCTTGTCCGTCGAAACTGTGTTGCATCGCGGTGAACGTCGCCGCATTCACATTTTGTGCGCTGGCGGCTTCGGCGGTATTTTCTAAATTACCCACGTTCAAACCGAGCGGATCGAGTAAACGATTAGTCACTTCGGATAAATTTTTCGGTACGGTTAAACAGGCTTCCGTCAGCGCATTTTGCAAATCAAATTCGGGTTTTTCAACCGGTGAATCTGACGTTTCGAGTTGTCCATAAAGCGCGTTCAACGTACCAACGACGGCTTCTTTCGCCAATACGCCAGTGAAAATCCCCACCGTCGCCACCCAATTGTCTTCGTGAATGCCCATCGGTTCAAACGCGAAGGTTAATTTTCGACCGATTTCACTTAACACCGATTGATTGGTATTTTCGCGTCCAAAACTGCCGTCCGTTCCCAGCGCGTTTAAAAAATTCAACACCAAAACCATTGGCACAATAATTCTTCCCGCATTCAACACAAACGATTTTAATCGGTCGCCAGTGCGAATCAACACGCCTTGCAACGTCGGCAAATGGTACGCCGGCAATTCCATCAGGAACGACGACGTTTCGCCTTTGAATAAAGTGTGACGCATAATCAAACCCGTTAAAACGGCAACGGCAATGCCTAATAAATACAAACTGAAGACGATATTTTGCCCGTTAATGGGAAAAAATGCCGCCGCAAACAGCGCGTAAACGGGCAAACGTGCGCCGCAAGACATAAATGGATTCATCAAATTGGTCAGAATTCTATCGCGCGGATTTTCCAACGTGCGCGTCGCCATAATCGCGGGAACGTTACAGCCAAAACCGACAATCATTGGCACAAACGCTTTGCCTGGCAAGCCCAAAAAGCGCATGAATCTATCCATGACAAAAGCGGCGCGTGCCATGTAGCCAGAATCTTCCAACATCGACAAAAACAAAAACAAAAAGCCGACAATGGGAATAAACGTCGCCACGACTTGCACGCCGCCGCCCACGCCTTGCGTCAATAAAACGTTGAGCCAATCGGGGCAATTGTACGCGGTCAACAAAACGCCCAAACCGTCGATTAAAAATGCGCCGACGAATTGCTCGAAAAAATCTACGAACGCGCTGCCGATATTGATGGTGAACAAAAACATGGTGTACATCACCAACAAAAAAATCGGAATCCCTAAAAAGCGATTTAACACGAATCGGTCAATTTTTTCGCTGGTGTGACGGCTGACTTCGCTGAGTTTGCAAATGGTTTTTTTGGTTAATTGATTGACGAATTCGTAACGCGCATCTGCGGCGAGAATATCAATTTCATCGTCGGTTTCCGTTTCAATTTGAGTTTGTAATTCGGCGACAAACGGCAATAAATCTGCGCCCGCAATGGTTTGTGCAAGTGTGTCATTTTCCAATAATCGCATCGCTAACCAACGACAATCGCACGGATAATTTTTTGCGATGTCGGTTAATTTGGGCATTAACACTGCGAGCGCGTTTTCAATTTCAAGAATGTAATGAATCGGCGTGTGTGGAATGGGTTGTTGATTAGCGGCGTGATTGATGGCGGTTTTTAACGCTGGAATGCCTTGTTTCGTTGCCGCAGAAATTGCCACAACGGGACAGCCGAATTGTTGCGCGAGCAGTTCGAGGTCGATTTTAATGCCGCGTTTTTTCACCGCATCCATCATATTCAACACCACCAACATCGGCACGCGCATTTCGATCAGTTGCGCGGTGAGATACAAATTGCGTTCGATATTGGAGGCATCGACGATGTTAATAATTAAATCGGCTTCGCGAGAGGCAACGTAATCACGGGCAATTTTTTCGTCGAGCGACACGTTATCGTCCGACGATTCGAGCGAATACGTTCCTGGCAAATCGACACATTCAATCCGTTTGTCGGCAAAATTGTATTCGCCTGTTTTCTTTTCAACGGTTACGCCTGCCCAATTGCCGACGTATTGTTTTGAACCCGTCAACACGTTGAATAACGTCGTTTTTCCGCAATTAGGATTGCCGACAATGCCAACGATAAAATCAGTTTTCATTTGACCAATTCCGCCAACACAAACGCGGCTTCTTCTTTTCGTAACGTCAGTGAAAAGCCGCGCAATTTTATTTCAATCGGGTCGCCGAGTGGCGCGAATCGGGTAATTTTGAATTCCGTACCGCGCGTTAAACCCATCGCCAATAAGCGTTTGCGGTAAGCCTTTCCAGCAGCATCGAAACCAGTGATTTTTCCTATGTCGCCGACGGCAAGATTGTTTAAACTAATGGTCATAAAACGCGCCTCAACGTAAATAATCGGAAACAGAATGATGACTTATCAATAACCATTCTCATTAGACACGACTATAACACACTGGTTTAAGATTTTTACGCCAATTTTGCTTTCAAAATTTTATTGATTTCAGCGGGATTGCCTTTGCCTTGCATGGCTTTCATGACTTGCCCGACGAAGAAACCAAACATTTTTTCATTGCCGCCACGATATTGTTCCGCTTGCTTTTCATTTGCCGCCAAAATCGTGTCGATAATTGCTTCAATCGCACCCGTATCGGTGATTTGTCTTAAACCTTGCGCTTCAATAATTTCGTCGGCGGATTCTGAACCGTTCCACAAAAACTCAAAGACTTGTTTGCCGATTTTGCCTGAAATCGTATCGTCAGCAATTCGCGCCACCAAGCCCGCAAAACGTTCCGCGTTAATCGGCGATTCTGTAATTTCTAAATCCGCGCGATTCAATGCCGCCGACAAATCGCCCGTAATCCAATTCGCACAAATCGCGCTTTCACAACCCGAAATTTTCACCACGTTTTCAAAGAAACCCGCTAATTCTCGCGAAGCCGTCAAAATCGTCGCGCTTTCATCGTTCAGTTTGTAATCGGTTGTGAAACGACGTTTTTTTGCTTCGGGTAATTCAGGCAACGCGGCTTTGATTTCAGCTTTCAATTCGTCGCTGACAAACACTGGCAACAAATCGGGGTCGGGGAAATAGCGGTAATCGTTCGCTTCTTCTTTGCTACGCATTGAGCGCGTTTCGTCTTTGTCGGAATCGTACAAACGGGTTTCTTGCACGACGCGCCCGCCGTTTTCAATCACTTCGATTTGGCGTTCGACTTCGTGGTTAATGGCTTTTTCGACGAATTTAAATGAATTGATATTTTTGATTTCGGCACGAGTTCCGAATTCGACTTGCCCTTTCGGACGCACGGAAACGTTGGCATCGCAACGAAATGAACCTTCTTGCATGTTGCCGTCGCAGATTTTCAAATAGCGCACTAAATCGTGAATTTTTCGCATATACGCGACGGCTTCTTTTGCTGAACGCATATCGGGTTCAGACACGATTTCTAACAATGGTGTTCCCGCACGATTTAAATCAATGCCCGTCGCACCGTGAAAGTTTTCGTGTAACGATTTGCCCGCGTCTTCTTCTAAATGCGCTCGCGTGACACCGATGCGTTTGGTTTCGCCATCGACTTCAATATCTAAATGCCCGTTGCCGACAATCGGTAATTCAAATTGGCTGATTTGGTAGCCTTTGGGCAAATCAGGATAAAAATAATTTTTGCGAGCAAATACAGAATATGGCGCAATTTCAGCCTCAATCGCCATGCCAAAAATGACCGCTTTTCGCACCGCATCTTCGTTCAAAACGGGTAAAACACCTGGCATTCCCAACGAAATAACACAGGCTTGCGTGTTTGGTTCTGCGCCATAAGCGGTTGCTGCGCCCGAGAAAATTTTAGATTTTGTGGCTAATTGTGCGTGAATTTCTAAACCAATCACGACTTCCCATTGTATGTTCATGTTTTTCCTTTGAATTAAAGCGAAGGTGATTGTTTATGCCAATCGGTAGCGTTTTGATAAGCGTGCGCGACATTCAACAAACGCGCCTCGTCAAAATAATTGCCAATGACTTGCAAACCAACAGGCAAACCGTTGATAAATCCAGCTGGAATCGACATGGCAGGCAATCCCGCCAAGTTAATCGCAATCGTGTAAATGTCCGCCAAATACATTTCAATCGGATTGGCGATTTTTTCACCGATATTAAACGCAGGCGTTGGTGTGACGGGGCTGAAAATCACATCGACTTCGTTCAAGGCATTTTTGAAATCGTCGCTAATCAAACGGCGAACTTGTTGAGCTTTCAAATAATACGCATCGTAATAACCCGCTGAAAGCGCGTAAGTTCCCATTAAAATACGACGTTTCACTTCTTTGCCAAACGCTTCGCCGCGTGAACGGGTGTACAAATCGTTCAAATCAGCAGGATTTTCACAACGATAACCAAATCGCACGCCGTCAAAACGGGACAAATTCGACGAACATTCTGCCGACGCAATAACGTAATACGCAGGAATGGCATATTTCAAATTCGGCATGGAAACTTCTTTGATTTCCGCGCCCAATTTTTTATATTCGTTAATCGCTGTTTCTAACGTTGCCGCCATATCCGCATTCAAATCAGCGGTAAAAAACTCTATCGGCAAACCGATTTTTAAACCCGCCAACGGTTTGTTTAAATCCGCGCAATAATCCGGAACGGAAACATCGACGCTGGTCGAATCTTTGGCATCAAAACCCGCCATCGCTTGTAACAAAATCGCGCAATCTTCGGCACTTCGTGCCATCGAACCGCCTTGATCCAAACTCGATGCGTAGGCAATCATGCCAAAACGTGACACGCGCCCGTAAGTCGGTTTGATTCCCGTGATGCCACAAAATGCGGCGGGTTGACGAATTGATCCGCCCGTATCGGAGCCGGTTGTACAAACCGCGAGTTGTGCCGCAACCGCCGCTGCTGAACCGCCTGACGAACCGCCTGAAACCGTATTTTTATTCCACGGATTTTTCACCGCGCCATAAAAACTGGTTTCATTCGACGAACCCATTGCGAATTCGTCCATGTTTAATTTGCCTAAATTCACCGCGCCAGCCGTGTTTAATTTTTCAACAATCGTGGCGTTGTAGGGCGCGACAAAGTTATCGAGCATTTTTGAACCGCACGTTGTTTTCACGTCTTGCGTGCAAAAAATATCTTTGTGCGCCATCGGAATGCCCGTTAATAATTCAGCATTTCCCGAAGCAATTCGAGCGTCGGCGAGTTGTGCGGCTTGTAACGCCAAATCTTCGGTCACGGTAATAAACGCATTCAAATCGGCGTGTTGATTGACGCGATTTAAAAAATGCTGCGTCAATTCAACGCTTGAAAATTCTTTGGCGCGTAAACTTTGCGCGAGTTCGGTAATCGTTTTGTTGTGCATAAAATTGAGATTTCCTAAGTTTAAAAGATGCGGAATTTTACCGTTTTTAGCCTAAATTTGTTTAATTAAACCGTTAATAAAAAAAACCGCCCAGCTTGACGCTAAAGGCGGTTATTGTTTTATTGATGCAGGCTTTTTCGTGGAAATTGTAAAATTCTGTTGTTACGATGAAACGGTTCCAACAGAATTCCGCAAAGCTCACCAATTATTTTTCAGCGGTTTTTTCTTTTTGTGGTTCAGCCGCTTGTGCTTCGGCAGCTTTTTGTTTTTCTTCTGCTGCTTTTTGTCTATCAGCCGCTTTTTTCGCCAATGCCGCTTTTTGATCTGCGGCTTGATTCGCCGCGATGCTACCTGTTTCTGACGCTGCCTGTGTTAAGGCAGGTGATAACAACAGCGACATGACACAAAGACATAATGGCAATGTCATTTTTTTTGATTTGAAATTCAACATAATCACCTCTTTTTAAATAGTTAGTAAATGGTCGGCTAAGTGTAGCCGTAAATTCGTTAAATGTTTATCTTTGTTGTACTAAATAAAACTGCGCCAATGCTAAATCTTCGGGGCGGGTGATTTTAATGTTATCGGAACGCCCTTCGACAATTTTTGGTGAAAATCCCTGCGCTTCTAACGCGCTGGCTTCGTCGGTAATTTCCGCGTTGCCTTGCGTGAATTCTAATGCTGATTTCAACGCGCCATAACGAAACATTTGTGGCGTTAAGGCTCGCCAAATTCGATTGCGATTTAGCGTGCTAACGATTTGATTGTCGTCCACGTCTTTCAACGTATCGTGCGACGACAACGCCAAAATTCCACCAATGGCATCGTCACGCAATTCGGCAATTAAATTGTGAATATCGTGCGACGTAATGCACGGACGCGCGGCATCATGAACCAAAACCCAATCCTTTAAATTCGCTTGATTTTGAATCGCCGTCAACGCATTTAAAACCGAATCAGCACGTTCTTTGCCACCGTTTGCACGAGTGATTTTCTCGTGTTTTGAAATCAGTAAATCATTCCAATACTCATCACTATCTGAAATCGCCACGACGATTTTTTCAAAAACTTGCGCGTCGATTAAACGCGTCAACGTGTGTTCGAGGACGGTTTGCGTTTCTGAAAGCAAAAGATATTGCTTCGGGCGATTGGCATTCATGCGTTTGCCCACGCCCGCCGCTGGAACAACTCCCCAAAATTTAGCGGTTGTCGTCATTTACTTGGATTCCATTATGTCGCAACAGTGCGTCACACAAAGGTTCGCGTCCACGGAAGTTTTTGAATAATTCCATCGCTTCGTCGCTGCCGCCCATTTCTAAAATGTTAGTCAAAAAGGCTTTACCGGTTTCAGCGTCGAAAATTCCTTTTTCTTCAAATAACGAAAACGCATCGCTCGACAACACTTCTGCCCATTTGTAACTGTAATATCCCGCCGCGTAACCACCTGCGAAAATATGTGAAAAACTGTGCGCGAAACGGTTGAATTCTGGAATCGGTAACACCGCAATTTTTGCTCGAATCGTATTCAAAATTTCGTAAATGCGTCCGCCTTTTTGCGGCTCGAAATCGCGATGAATATGAAAATCAAACAAACTAAATTCCAATTGTCGAACCATTGTCATGCCCGCTTGAAAATTTTTCGCGGCTAACATTTTTGCAAATAACGTTTCGGGCAACGCTTCACCCGTTTGATAATGGGCAGAAATTAACGCCAGAGCGTCTTTTTCCCAACACCAATTTTCCATAAATTGGCTCGGCAATTCAACCGCATCCCAGGCCACGCCGCTGATTCCCGACACACCCAAATAATCCACTTGCGTCAAAACGTGATGCAAACCGTGTCCGAATTCGTGAAACAACGTCGTCACGTCGTCATGCGTCAACAACGACGGCGTGTCTGCGGTGGGCGGCGTAAAATTACACACCAAATACGCGACGGGCGTTTGCACAGTTTCAGCGTCTAATTTGCGCCGACCCATGCAATCATCCATCCACGCGCCACCACGTTTTTTGGTTCGGGCAAATAAATCCAAATAAAAACGTCCCCGTTTTTGTCCCGCCGAATCGCAAATTTCAAACAATTGTACCGATTCATGCCAGCGGTCAAAATCGTTCAATTCTGTAATTTGCAAACCGTACAAACGTTGCACAATTTCAAATAACCCTTTCAAAACGTGCGGCACCGGAAAATAACTTTTTACTTCTTCTTGCGACAATTGGTAATGTTGCTGGCGCATTTTTTCAGATAAATAACTCACGTCCCACGCTTGCACGGTTTCAATGCCGACATTTTCACGCGCAAATTGCTGTAAATCTGCAAAATCTTGACGTGCTTGTGGCAACGATTTTTCAGCTAAATCTTCCAAAAATGAAATCACTTCATCAGTCGAATTCGCCATTTTGGTTGCCAACGATAAATCTGCGTAATTTTCAAAATTGAGTAATTTGGCTTCTTCGTGACGCAACGCGAGAATTTGTTCCATGATTTCGCTGTTATCAAAATCGGCAGTCGTGGCGCGAGTGGCAAACGCGGTGTAATGTTCGCGGCGCAATTCGCGATTATCGGCATACGTCATCACTGCCAAATAGGACGGAAATTGCAACGTGATTAACCAGCCATCCGCCTCACCAGCACTTTGTTTCGCTTGTGCCAACGCGGTTTCGGGCAAACCCGCCAATTCGTTCACGTTGGTAATTAACTTCGTCCACGCATTGGTCGAATCTAAAACATTTTCTTCATAACGGCTGGTTAACGAACTGAGTTGTTGCGAAATTTCTTTGTAACGGTGTTTTTGTTCGACCGGCAACGCCACGCCCGATAATTGAAAATCTCGCAACGCATTGGTAATCACTTTTTGCTGCGCTTTCGACAATGTCGCAAACGTTTCGCCTGAAACAATCGATTCATAAGCGTGAAACAGCGTTTCGTTTTGACCCATTTCGGTGGCGTAATCGCTCAATTTTGGCAAACAGGCATTGTACGCATCACGCAATTCGTCATTATTCATCACGGCATTCAAATGACTGACAGGCGACCACGCTTTATTTAATTTGTCTTCAGCGGTTTCAATCGGCTCGATTAAATTTTCCCAAGTATAAATCGTGTTCGCCTTTAAACAATCGGCGACTACTTTTCGCGCATTCGCTAATAATTCGTCAATCGCAGGTTCAATGTGTTCGGGTTTGATTTGGCTAAAATGTGGCAAATCAGTTTGGCTTAATAATGGATTTTTCATTTTCAAAGAATCAATAAAAGAAAGTAGGGCTGGGGAGTCAAAACGCCAGTTCAAATAACGCTGCGTTTCGGTATCGTACAAAACAGGAATCAACAACGCAAATTGCGTTTGCCATTCGTCATGTTCAGCAATATCAACGGGTTCAGCGACGATATTTAAATCGTTCAAAAGTCGTTGCGCGTCTTCGCACAAATGACAACCCGTCGTTCCGAGTAATAACAACTGCATCGTATTTTTACCTTTTTGTGCAATAAAAAAAGCGCGAATAAATTCGCGCCCACCTTTTTTAATTCATCCATTCAAGGCTCAAAACTTTTTACCTTGAATTTAGGTCTTAATGAGATGCGTGTTTTTCTTTGTGTTTCAGAATTTGACGATCTAATTTCGTCACTAATTCGTCAATCGCCACATACATATCTTCTTGATGATCTTCTGCAAAAAATTTCGTACCAGAAAAATGCAACGTCGCTTCCGCTTTTTGTACCAATTTTTCCACGCTTAAAATAACGTGAACGTCTGTCACTTTGTCGAAATGACGCGCTAATTTTGCGAATTTTTCTTCCGTGTGCGCTTTTAAAGCGTCAGTGATTTCTAAATGATGACCGCTAATAATGACTTGCATAACTAATCCCTTGTAAAAAATGAAACGTAAAAATGAAAATAACAACGTGCGTTTTTGTTTTTATAATAAACGCTTACGTTGACTGGACGAGGAAATAAACATCGCTTCACGATATTTAGCCACGGTTCTACGAGCAACGTTAATGCCCTTTGCTTTTAAAAACTCCGCTATTTTACTATCACTCAGCGGCTTTGTGACATTTTCATTGCTGATTAACTCTTTAATCAACGCGCGAATTGCTGTCGATGAACATTCGCCACCGCCATCGGTTAAAACGTGACTTGAAAAAAAGTATTTAAATTCAACAATGCCATTCGGTGTGTGCATATATTTTTGAGTAGTGACGCGCGAAATGGTCGATTCGTGTAATTCCAATTCTTCCGCAACATCCCGCAACACCATCGATTTCATCGCAATCGAACCGTGTTCAAAAAACGCGGTTTGTTTTTCAACAATACACCGCGCCACGCGCAATAATGTATCGTTACGACTGTGCAAACTTTTGATAAACCACTTCGCTTCCTGTAAATGTTCTTTCATCACGGTATTGTCTTTGCCGCTGTCAGATTTTTTAATCAATCCCGCGTACATTTCATTCACCCGCAATTTTGGCGCAATTTCTGGATTTAATTCGACGCGCCACCAATCATTTACTTTTCGTACATACACATCTGGCACCACATATTCTGAAAGCGTACTTTGAATTTGTTCGCCTGGTTTCGGGTCTAACGTCCGAATCAATGCCACAATCGCATCTAATTCTTCTTCCGTCACCGCTAATTTCCGCACCAATTTATTTTGTTCGTGCGTGGCAAGTAAATCTAAATGGCGCGTCACCAAAATCAGCGCGTCCGCTTTGTGTGGCGTATCGTCAGATAATTGTTGCAACTGTAAACGCAAACAATCGCTCAAATCGACCGCTGCAACACCCGCTGGATCGAAATACTGAATGCGATGCAAAACCGCGTGAACTTCGTCCAATTCCAAATCGGTTAATTGTTCGCGCAAACTGTAAAAAATATCGTCCACAGCGGTCATTAAATAACCTTCCGTGTTAATCGAATCAATCATCGCAATCGCAATCGCGTAATCACGCTCTGAAAACGAAACTAAATCTAATTGCTCCAGCAAATGCGCCTGCAAACTCAATGTGGTCGTGCGTTGACTTTCAAAATCGCCGTCAAAATTTGATACTTCCTGAATTGTGCCAAATTCATAATCGGGCGTAACTTCAAAATCTTGTTCGGGTTCGTAAATATCATCCCACGACGTATCAATCGGTAAATCGTCAGGAATATCGGTTTGTGAACCTTCGCTACCGTGCATTAAATCTAAGTTATCGCTTTTTTTATCGTGCAAAGGTTCATCCAATGAAAACGAATCGAATTCATCTTCCAGCTCCAACATAATGTTGGATTCTAACGCCTGTTGAATTTCTTGCTGTAAATCTAACGTGGACATTTGCAACAATTTAATCGCTTGTTGTAACTGTGGAGTCATCGATAATTGATGACCCATCCGTAAATGTAAAGATTGTTTCATAAGCGATAAACCTGTGATTTGATGACTTTTTTGAATTTATAAACTAAAATTTTTGCCTAAATAGACATCACGAACTTCTTTATTCGCGACAATTTCTTCCGCGTTGCCTTCGGCAATCACTTTGCCATCGCTCAAAATATAAGCACGATGACAAATGTCGAGCGTTTCCCGCACATTGTGTTCGGTAATCAAAACACCAATGCCGCGCTCGGTTAAATGTTGAATGATTTTTTTGATGTCCTCAACCGAAATCGGATCGACACCCGCAAACGGTTCATCGAGCAAAATAAATTTTGGATTCGACGCAAGAGCGCGAGCAATTTCAACGCGCCGCCGTTCACCGCCTGACAAACTTAATGCTAATTGATTTTTCAAATGCGTCACACTGAATTCGTCCATTAAATCCATAATTTGTAATTCAATTTGTCCCGCATTTAAATCAGAACGCAATTGCAACACGGCGCGTAAATTATCAGCCACCGATAATTTACGAAAAACAGACGGTTCTTGCGGCAAATAACCAATGCCATTCGTGGCGCGAACGTGCATCGGCATGTGGGTAATCGATTGTTCATCAAGCGTAATATCGCCACCATCGGCTTTAATCAAACCGACCAACATATAAAAACTGGTGGTTTTACCCGCGCCATTTGGGCCGAGTAAACCGACCACTTCGCCCGTTTTGACGTGCAACGACACGCCATTGACTACGGCGCGTTTGTTATAGTTTTTTTGTAAGTTGTTCGCCGCGAGAATCATCGTTATGACTTAGGTTGAATAACAACGTGGACGCGCTGTTGGCTATTATCGGACGTATTTTTATCGCCCGCTTTGACGAGCGAGGTTTTAATATCGTATTCAATATAATCACTTGAATACGTTCCATTACCTTGCCAAACCGTGGCGTTATCGATTAACACCAGCAAATTACGTTTCGGGTAAAATTCACCCGTGGAAGCCTGCCCCGTAATATCTTTGCCGCCTGCGCTGGGCGTTTGTTTGAATTTCGCATTTTTACCCGTGAAGACTAATTTTTCAGCTTCGCCATCTTTGAAATGCACCACTAATTTGTCGGAATTCACGCGAATGCTGCCCTGCGTAGCAATAACGTTTCCCGTGTAAGTGCTGAGTTCCGATTTTTCGTCATACGTCGCGCCGTTGGAATCAATGGTAATCGGTTGTTTTGCGTCGCTTTCCAATGCAAAAGTCGGTGTGCTACAAATTAACGTGCTGAGAGCAAATCCGCCAACCGCCTTCAAAAAAAAAGCTTTTGCTTTCCCCCCTTGAAAAGGGGGGCAGGGGGGATTTGCTTTTGATTTATTTTTTTTCATAGTTGCCATGTACTTTTGCTAATAATTCCAAATGAACTGGCGAACTAAATGTCGCCTTCATGCCTAAACCAGTAGTGATATTGTTGCCGCTGCGTAATTCGGTAAATTCATTCGTTTCCGCAAAAGACGTTTTGGGCGAAACGGTTAAATTCGAGGTGCGAATAATTAACGCGCGTCCTTGCGAACTCGCGGCACGTTCGATTTCGACTTTGCCATTTAATAATAATGTTTCGCCGCCTTTTGATAATTCGCCTGTTGCAGCGTGAATTTGCCACGCAGGATTGGGCGTGTTATAAAAAAACATCAACGGATTTTCTAACTGTGTCGTGCCGTCGTCGCTGTAATGCGCCATTTTATTGGCAGTCAAATGAGAACCTAAACCGCCTTGCTCATTCATTTGCCATTTTTGATAACCAACACTGAAAAAATCTGCGCTGTGGGCGACGGCTTCACGACGTTCAACGTCTTCATTGACCAACCATTTTGCCAATAAACTACTCACAATTGCCAACGCAATCACATAACCATAAAAAGCGTTATGTTTGGGCATCATTGTAAATAGTCCGCCAGAATCGCCTCGAAATTATCTTGAGATTGCATAATCATATCGCACACTTCACGCACCGCACCAAGTCCACCGCCTAATCGTGTAGACCAATCCGCACACGCCGTCACCGCTTCATTCGCGTCCGCCACAGCAATCGCCAAACCGACTTGCGTCATAATTGGCAAATCCACCACATCGTCGCCAACGTAAGCGACTTGTTCTGGTGTTAAATCTAATTTTCGCAACAATTCTGCAAACGCTGCGCGTTTATCACGTTGATTTTGATAAACTAATGTCACGTCTAATTCTTCCATGCGTTTCGTGACAATTAACGATTCACGTCCCGAAATCACCGCGATTTCCACGCCCGTTTGTTGCAACATTTTGATGCCGTGACCATCGTGAGCATGAAAGGCTTTAAATTCATTGCCCAAATGGTCAAAAAACAATTTTCCATCGGTCAAAACACCATCGACATCCAAAATCAAAAGTCGAATTTGCCGCGCTTGTTCCATTACCCGAACTGGTATCATCTAAACTATCCCCGCACGAATTAAATCGTGCATATTTAACGCGCCACACACTTTTTGCTGGTCATCGACCACGCACAAAGCACTAATTTTCTGTTGTTGCATAATTTGCATCGCTTCTGCCGCCAAACAATCGGCGTGAATCACTTTGCTATTTTGGGTCATAACTTCGCGGATTTCGCCATTCGGTAAACTCAAATTATTGCCCAGCAATCGCCGCAAATCGCCATCGGTAAAAATGCCCAGCAATTCATTTTCTGAATTGACAACCGCCGTCATGCCTAATTTCTTAGTTGTCATTTCTAAAATTGCGCCGCTGACGGACGTGTTTTCACGGACTTTTGGAATCGCGGAATCGGTGTGCATAATATCGCTGACACGCAATAATAACCGTCGCCCCAACTGTCCACCTGGATGCGAAAAGGCAAAATCGTCACGGGTAAAACCACGCGCTTCGAGCAACGAAACCGCCAACGCATCACCCATCACCAACGCCGCCGTGGTGCTGGAAGTCGGAGCTAATCCCAGCGGACACGCTTCTTGTTTAACTGAAACATCTAAATGAATTGTGGCAAATTTTGCCAGTGTCGAATTGGAATTTCCCGTTAATGCAATGAGCGAAATGTTGAGACGTTTTATCAATGGCAAAATCGCCAAAATCTCGGTGGTTTCGCCCGAATTTGATAACGCTAACACCACGTCTTGTGCGGTTATCATGCCCAAATCACCGTGACTGGCTTCACCCGAATGCACAAAAAAAGCGGGCGTTCCCGTGCTGGCTAAGGTCGCCGCAATTTTCCCGCCGATATGTCCCGATTTTCCTACGCCAGTTACAACAATTCGACCTTTACAGGAAAATAATACTTTGCACGCCGCCACAAAATGGGTATTAATGCGTGACGCTAAATCAGCAATGGCTTGCGCTTCAACTTGAATCACCGCAAGACCTAATTCTCGTAGCGCGTCGTCATGGATTTTCATAGCAAAATAGGCAAAATTATAATGAGGTTATTATGCCACGGTTTCTGGAATTGATGTTGCTTGCAAATAAATTGAATTTAAAGAATTAAGCGACACTCTGTTATCTGGCATAAAATCTGCATTTTATAAACTTAACAGTGTAACCTCGTGTGTGATAAAACGGCGTAAATGAACGACCGTTATTGAATGTAGGTATAATTCCAGCGATATTTCTGGTGTGAAAGTTAATGACTAAAAACGTATAGGTTTGTCGATATGGCTCAAATTGAACAAGAGGCTGGTGAAAAAAAACCATCCAAAAAACCCCTAATTATCTTGGTACTCGCCGTCATCGTGTCTTTGGCAGCGGGCGCGGGCGGAATGTTTTTTTTCATGAAACAGCAGCTCGCTCATGAAATTACAGCAGCGTGTGAAGAACCACCTTTACCGCCTGTTACCACCATTTATTATGAAATAAGCAAACCGTTAATGGTTAATTTCCCACAAAATTCGTCCATTCGATTGGTGAAAATAAACCTTTCAATGGCAGCGGAAAATGAAGAAACCATTTCGCTGTTAAAAAAGAATGAGCCAATGTTATTGAATAATTTGTTAATGCTTATCAGCGCACAAAATACTGACGGTTTAAAAACGCATGACGGCAAAATTGCTCTGCGTAATGCCATTTTTGATGACGTGACCGCGATGCTAGAAAAAATGTCGCCTGAAGCCGAAATCAAAGAAGTCTTTTTCACTTCCTTTATTATGCAATAACATTATGAGTGACTTACTTTCACAAGCAGAAATTGATGCCTTATTAAACGGCATGGGCGGGGGTGGCGGCGATGATTCTTCAGGCGATGAACAACATGATACCAGCATTTTTTCCGAAATTTATTCCGACGACGATGCCGAAAAAATGGCAGAACGCGGCATCGTCAAAAAATACGATTTAGCACACCAAGAACGGATTGTGCGTGGTCGAATGCCGACCCTGGAGATGATTAACGAGCGATTTGCGCGGCTGTTTCGCGTCTCGATATTTCAATTTGTGCGTCGTTCCGCTGAGATTTACATTGCCGGCATTCAAATTAAAAAGTTTTCGGAATTTACCCAAGGGTTGCTGGTACCGACTAGTTTAAGCGTGATTCGCGTCAATCCGTTGCGTGGTAAAGCGTTGATTATCATAGATCCGAGTTTGATTTTTACGGCAGTGGATAACTTCTTTGGCGGGGGGGGGGTTTTTGAAAATGCGCCCTCAGAAGGAAAAGAATTTACTAATACCGAAATGCGGATTGTCATGATTCTGGTGGAATTGATTTTTAAAGATTTAAAAGAATCGTGGAAACCGGTCTTGGATTTAGATTTTGAGTATTTAAGTTCGGAAATCAATCCGCGTTTTGCCAACATTATTGAGCCGGGTGAATTGATTGTTATTTGTACGTTTCACGTTGATTTAGAAGGCGGGGGCGGCGATGTTCACGTTGCGCTACCTTACACCATGCTGGAACCGATTCGAGATTTACTGGATGTCATCAATACTAGCCAAGATGAGGTGGATGAACATTGGTATGACTCACTTTATCGTGAAGTTGTGCGTATCAACATCCCTATAAATAGCGTGTTAGCTGAAAAAAATATGTCGATTCGGAGCGTCCTAGAATTAAAAAAAGGCGATGTGATTCCGATTGAATTGCCTGATTTTGTCTCCTTAAATGCAGCGCATGTGCCGATATTTACAGGGAAAGTCGGTATTTCAGACGGTAATTATGCGGTTCAAATTACCGACCGTATTAACAATTAGTAGTTTGTTTTAAACCTAAATTTAAACTTAAAAGAGTCATAAACATGAGCCAACAAGACGACGATATGGAAACCATGTCCTTTAAAGAATTTGAAGATCACGACGGTGAAGATGTCAGTGATGAAAATTTGGAAGAAGTAAATTTAAACGTAATTTTAGATGTCCCCGTTGTCATTTCGATGGAAATTGGACGCACCAACATCAGCATTCGGAATTTATTACAACTGAACCAAGGTTCGGTAGTGGAATTGGAGCGTTTTGCGGGCGAACCGCTGGACGTATTGGTCAACGGAATGTTGATTGCACACGGGGAAGTCGTGGTGATTAACGACAAATTCGGCATTCGCTTAACCGACGTGATTAGTCCGTCTGAGCGCGTCAAACGTTTGGCATAATGCAGCAAAATCCGTTAATTTCTAGCTCTGATTTTTTAACGTGGGCGGTCGGATTGCTGGTAGTTTTAGCGATTTTCGCGGTGTGCGTGTGGGCGATTCGACAATTGCAATCAGCCACACACACCGACGGCGAACGTTTGCAAATTGTCGGTGGTTTGTCGTTGGGAATGCGTGAAAAGTTGGTGTTGGTTCAAGCGGGGAAAAAACAGTTGATTCTAGGTGTTACGCCGAACCGCATTGAAATGTTGCACGTTTTAGAAGGTGACGACTGTTTGAATAAAATCACCGTTGAACTGTCCGAAAATAGTTTTGCTTACAAATTAAAACAAGTCATGAAAGGAAAAGTCGATGCGTAAACGTACCGTGATGTTCATTTTGCTGACGCTTGCCGCGCTGGGTTTGAGTGGCGTGGCGTGGGCGATGCCAGCGGGAATCGAAGCGTTGACCGTTACGTCGAATCCGAAAGGCGGTCAAACGTACAGCGTGACGTTGCAGATTTTGGCGTTGATGACGATGATGACGCTGTTGCCCGCGATGTTACTGACGATGACTTCGTTCACGCGAATCATGATTGTATTCAGTTTGTTGCGTCAAGCTCTTGGCACGGGACAAGTTCCGAGCAATCAAGTTTTGCTGGGTTTATCGCTATTTCTGACGATTTTTATCATGATGCCCGTTATCGATAAAGTGAACATTGAAGCGGTTCAGCCGTACATGGAAGAGAAAATTGACGCGATGCAAGCGATTGAAAAAGCCTCGATTCCGTTTCGCCAGTTCATGACAAAACAAACGCGCGAAAGTGATTTAGAATTGTTCGTGCGGATTTCTGGCAGAGCAGAATTGACGAATGCGGATGAAATTCCTTTTTCGTTATTGTTGCCCGCTTATGTGACGAGCGAAATTAAAACGGCTTTTCAAATTGGTTTTCTGATTTTTTTACCGTTTCTGATTATCGATTTAGTGGTCGCTAGCGTGTTGATGTCGATGGGTATGATGATGTTGTCGCCGATGATTATTTCGTTACCGTTTAAAATTATGTTGTTTGTTCTCGCTGATGGCTGGTCGCTGATTATGGAAATGCTCGCGGCGAGTTTTTTTGTTGGCACTTAACGGAGCGTCAAACGCATGACTCCTGAAATTATTTATACCGTCGCGCAACAGGCGATGATTGTTGCCGTCAAACTCAGCGTTCCGTTATTGTTGCCGACGTTGGTGGTTGGCTTAATCATCGCTATGTTTCAGGCTGCCACACAAATCAACGAATCGACCTTAACATTTGTGCCGAAAATTGTGGTGATAGGCGGCGTTTTACTGCTCGCGGGGCCTGCGATGTTGCAACTTTTTCTCGATTATTTTAAAGATTTAATTCGCGACATTCCCACGCTAATCGGCTGATTCAATGAACTTCACCGAAGCGCAATTGCTTAATTCGATGGCGATGTTGATGTTTCCGTTCATGCGAATCAGCGCGATGTTTGTGTCGATGCCGGTGTTGAGCGTTCACGCTGTTCCCGCACGAATTCGCGTGATTTTATCGGGTGCCATTTCGTTCATCGTCATGCCGTTATTGCCGCCGATTCCGCCCGTCGAAATGTTGAGTTACACCGGCATCATGATTGGCGTGCAGCAAGTCGCGATTGGTTTAACGACTGGTTTTATTTTGCAAATGGTGTTTGCGGCGGTGATTTTTGCCGGACAAGGTATCGCGTACGGCATGGGTTTGGGCTTTGCGTCAATGGTCGATCCGCTCAATGGTCAACAAGTTCCGGTGATTTCGCAAATTTACATGATTAGCACCACGTTATTATTTTTAAGTTTGGACGGGCATTTGCTGTTGATTCAATTATTGGTCAATAGTTTTACGTCTTTGCCGATTGGCGAAACCTTTAATATGAACGATGTCTGGGCGATTATTGCGTGGAGTGGACGGATATTTTCGGACGGTTTGTTGTTGTCGATGCCGGTGATTATTAGTTTATTGTTGGTGAACGTGATTTTTGGTGTTGCCTCAAAATCCGCGCCGCAATTGCAAATTTTCTCCGTCGGTTTTCCGATTACCTTGATGTTGGGTATTTTGTTAATTTGGCTAACGATTCCCGAAACCCTCGCGTTGTTGCCGGATTTATTGAATGACGGTTACGATTCGATTAAACAATTATTACGATTAACGTAAATTATGGCTGAAGATTCTGGGCAAGAAAAAACCGAAGAACCCACACAGAAACGGCTGACTGATGCCAAAAATAAAGGTCAAATTGCGCGGTCGCGCGAACTCAATACATTTTTAATGATGATTGTCAGCGCGTGGTTGTTGACATCTCAAGGTGAGCGCATCGGGCAAGGTTTAATTGCCATGATGAAAAATAATTTTCATGTTTCGCGTGACGTTATTTTTGAGCCACAAGCGACGATTGTTTTTTTTAAACAAGCCATGAGCGACGGATTATTACTCATCGCGCCATTGTTAGCGATTCTCACCGTGACCGCCATTCTTGCGCCCATCGCCTTAGGAGGTTGGATTTTTAATATGGAAACCATAATGCCTAAATTCGACAAACTCGATCCGATTAAAGGGTTGCCAAAATTATTTTCCATGAACGGTTTGGTCGAACTGCTCAAAGCGATGCTCAAAATCACTCTCGTTGGCACCATCGGCTGGTTGCTGTTCAATTCGATTTTCGCGGAATTATTGGGTTTGAGTTCTGAACCGATGGAACAAGCGATTATTCACGCCGTCAAATTGATTGCTCACAGTTTTTTGATTTTAAGTGCCGCGTTAATTGTCGTTGCGGCAATCGATGTGCCGTATCAATTGCACAAACACAGCAAAGATTTAAAAATGTCGTTGCAAGAAATCAAAGACGAAATGAAAGAATCGGAAGGTAGCCCCGAAATTAAAGGGCGAATTCGGCGCACGCAAATGGAAATGGCGCAAAATCGTATGATGCAAGAAGTGCCGAATGCGGACGTGATTATTACCAATCCGAGCCATTACGCAATCGCGTTGAAATACGACGAAGGTTCTGGAAACGCGCCCATTTTAATCGCCAAAGGCATTGATTTAATCGCTGCCCAAATTCGTAATTTAGCCATTGAAGCGAATGTGCCGCTGGTCGCTGCGCCACCGTTGGCGCGTGCCTTGTATTATTCCACCGAATTAGACAACGAAATTCCGCAAGGCTTATATGTCGCCGTCGCGCAAGTGTTGGCGTACATTTTCCAGCTTAAAGAAGCCTATAAAACGCACGGCACGAAACCTGCTGTACCCAAAGATATTAAAGTGCCGCCCGAATTTAAACAGGAATAAGCCGTCATGGATTTAACTAAACTCAAAGCCTTTGGGACAATGCTCGGAAAAGCCGAACTCGGTGCGCCGTTTGTCATCGTCGTGATTTTGGCAATGATAATGCTGCCTTTGCCAGCGTTTTTGCTCGATATTTTCTTTACGTTCAACATCGCTTTTTCGCTGATTATTTTATTGGTGGTGATTTACACGCTCAAACCGTTAGATTTTGCGTCGTTTCCCACCGTCATTTTGTTGGCGACGTTATTACGATTAGCGTTAAACGTTGCCTCGACACGAGTGGTGTTACTCGAAGGACACAACGGTGGCGACGCGGCGGGAAAAGTGATTGAAGCCTTTGGCGCGTTTGTCATAGGCGGGAACTTTGCGGTTGGTTTAGTCGTGTTTACTATTTTGGTCATCATCAATTTTATGGTGGTCACGAAAGGCGCGGGGCGAGTTGCCGAAGTCGGCGCACGTTTTACCTTGGACGCGATGCCTGGAAAACAAATGGCGGTCGATGCCGATTTGAATGCTGGTTTAATCAATCAAGATGAAGCCCGCGCTCGACGTGCCGAAGTCGCCATGGAAGCGGATTTTTACGGTTCGATGGACGGCGCGAGCAAATTCGTGCGCGGTGATGCGATTGCGGGGATTATTATTCTGTTCGTGAACATTATCGGCGGCTTAATTATCGGCATGTTGCAGCACAATTTAACCTTTGCCGATGCCGGCGAAAAGTATGTGTTATTAACCATCGGTGACGGCTTAGTGGCGCAAATCCCCTCGTTATTATTGTCCACTGCCTCCGCGTTAGTGGTCACGAAAGTGGGTGCAACCGGTCAAAATATTGGTCAACAAGTCAGCGCACAATTATTTGAAAATCCCAAAGCCTTAATGATTACCGGCGGTATTATTGGCGCGTTAGGCTTGATTCCGGGCATGCCGAATGTCGTATTTTTGTTATTGTCATCCGCATTAGGCGGTTCGGCATATTTAATTGATAAACGCCGTAAACAATTCGCCCTCGATGCCACTAATACGAAGAAGCCCGAGACATTACAAGCTCCGAGCGAGAATCGCGATTTGAGTTGGGAAGACGTGATGCCCGTCGATATTATTGGGCTGGAAGTCGGTTATCGTTTGATTCCTTTGGTAGATAAAAATCAAGGCGGTCAGTTGATGGTGCGGATTAAAGGCGTACGGAAAAAACTGTCGCAAGAATTGGGCTTCTTAATTCCATCCGTTCATATTCGCGATAACTTAGATTTGAGTCCGACAACGTACAGGATTTCGTTGATGGGCGTAACCGTGGGCGAGGCGGAAATTGTTCCTGAAATGGAAATGGCGATTAACCCAGGTCGTGTGTTTGGTGAATTAGTCGGGAAAGCCTGTAAAGATCCGGCGTTTGGTTTGGACGCGGTATGGATTGAACCGAATCAAAAAGATTACGCGCAAACAATGGGTTATACCGTGGTAGATTGTGGAACGGTGGTGGCGACGCATTTAAGTCATTTATTGCAATCGCACGCACATGAATTATTGGGCTACGAAGAAACGCAACGAATGTTGGACAATTTGGCGAAAACAGCACCGAAATTAGTGGAAGATTTAGTGCCGAAAACCTTGGCGTTGGGCGTGGTGGCAAAAGTGTTGCAGAATTTGCTTATCGAACAAGTGCCAATTCGAGATATGCGGACGATTGCCGAAACCTTGGCAGAATACGGTTCAAAGAGTCAAGATACCGACATTTTGACCTCCGCAGTCCGTACCGCATTGGGACGGTTAATTATTCATGAAATTACCGGCTCGTCGGATGAATTAACTGTGATTACTTTGGACAGTGAGTTGGAACAGATATTGCACAAGTCACTCCAAACGGCGAGCGAAAGCGGTACCGGCGTTGAACCAGGACTTGCCGATCAGATGCACGACTCTTTGCAGGAAAATACGCAGCAAATGGAAATAGATGGTTTGCTACCTATTTTGTTAGTGTCTTCCTATATCCGACCTTGGCTATCACGCTTTGTTCGTCATTCCATTCCGAATTTACACGTTTTAGCATACAACGAAATCCCTGCGGATCGGCAGGTGAAAGTGATTGCAAATGTTGGGCGACGCACTAATTAAAGATTTAAAGGACTTCTAATGAAAATTAAACGCTTTTTTGCAGAGAACATAAGACAAGCCATGCAAATGGTACGCGAAGAATTAGGTGCAGATGCTGTCATTATGTCTAATCGAGCGGTGGATGGCGGCGTTGAAATTGTAGCCGCCCGTGATTTTGATGAGCAAGTGATACATTCTAATGCGTCATCAGAGCGAAGCGAAAACGTTTTGCCCGATTTTTTCAAGCAATCTAAATCGCCCAAACCTGTTAAAAGAGTGGATTTGCCTGATTTTCAAGCCGAAAAAAATCATTTGCACGTTATTAGCAGTCCTCGCAAACAAGACGATAGTGGATTTGGTTCAAGCACCGCCAAACGTGGCATTGATCAATATGTGGGTTACGCTGAAAAAGTACAGTTGCGCGGCAATCCCGACGCAGTGAAGCACGAGTTTAAAACGCCGACCAAAGCGGCATCAACGCCTTTTGCACCGTCGATTATGATTAAAATGCCAACGCAAAAAGCGAAACAGTCCTCGGTACCAGCAAGCCAACGCGAACACCGTGAGCCGTACCGTGAGCAAACACCCCAACGCGAATCGATGTACCGCGAACCACCACAGCGAGAAGCCTATCGGGAACCCTCGCCACAACGTGAACCGATTATGCCGAAAGCGCGTGAAACTCGTGCGGAAGTGCAAAACGAAGCCCACGAGCTGCGTCAACACTTCCGCAACGATTATGAGGATGAATTTGACGAATTTTTAGACGAAGCTGCCCAAGAAACGTATTCGGCACCGAATTACGAGGCAGCGCGTGTTGAACCTATTACACACCAAATAGCGGAACTAACACCCTCGCCGATAATTGAAGAAAAAGAAAATTTGTCGGATAAACTGTTGCTGCAAATGACGAAAGATATTAAGTCGTTACGCACCTCGATGGACAGTAAATTATCCAACATCAATTTTGCACATCATTCTCAGAATCCGAATTCCACACCGATTCGCAACGAATTGTTGCAAAAATTAGCGCGAATGGGCATATCAAAAAAATTAAGTGTCAAAATCGCTAATCGTTTTGCCAGTCATACCAATTTCGATTTTGTGTTCACACAAGCGCAAGAGTTATTAACCAAAGTGTTGCCCATCACGCTCGATAATTTACTCGAAACCGGCGGTGCCGTGGCGTTAGTTGGGCCAACCGGCGTGGGGAAAACAACCAGCGTTGCCAAAATTGCCGCGCAGTTCACGCTCAAACATGGCGCAAATCAAGTCGCGTTAATTACCACCGATAATTATCGTATCGCCGCACATGAGCAATTAAATACTTATGGGCGTATCCTCAACGTTCCAGTGCGAATTGCCTCGAGTGCTACCGAATTAAAACAGCTCATTCACAGTTTTTCAGATAAAAAATTGATTTTGATTGATACCGCTGGCATGAGCCAACGCGATATGAAATTGATTGAACAAATTCACACTCTGAAAGAAAATGATTTAGCGATTAAATCGTATTTAGTTATGTCGGCCGCGACGGAATATAAAGCGATGAATGAAATTATCGATGCGTTTCATTTGTTCAAACCGCAGGCGGCAATTCTAACCAAACTGGATGAAGCGGCAACCATCGGGTCGGCGTTGTCATCGCTCATTGAACATAATTTACCCTTATCATTTATTACCAACGGTCAACAAGTTCCTGAAGATATACGTTCGCCGATTGCCAGAGAATTGGTAGCGCAATGCGTTGAAGAATTAGATATTGAAGACGACGATTACGAAGAAAACAACGAAGCGTGGGTGGCTCAAGGTTATGCTTAAACAACCAGATCAAGCGGCGGGTATTCGCAAAATGAACAAAAATAAACCGGTGCGTGTTATTGCGGTTGCCAGTGGAAAAGGCGGCGTAGGTAAAACCAATGTGTCAGTAAATGTAGGCATTTCGTTGGTACAAATGGGACAACGTGTCGTGTTGATGGACGCGGATATGGGGCTGGCGAATGTCGATATTTTGTTGGGCGTTTATCCGAAATACAATTTATCGCATGTTTTGACGGGTGAAAAAACCCTCGACGAAATCATGGTAACATCGCCGTCTGGTTTAAAACTGATTCCAGGTGCATCGGGTATTCAGAAAATGACGGAACTTTCGACTATCGAACAAGCGGCGGTGATTCGCGCCTTTAGTGAAATTGATCAACAAATCGACGTGTTAATTGTCGATACGGCAGCCGGAATTTCGTCCAGCGTGGTGAATTTTTCGCGTGCGTGTCAGGAAATTATTGTGGTAGTGTGTGACGAACCGACTTCGTTAACCGATGCGTATGCGTTTATCAAATTATTGAATCGCGATTACGGCTGCAATCATTTTCATATTTTGACAAATATGGTGCAGTCAGTGCAGCATGGCAGAACGTTATTTCAAAAACTTAACAAGGTTACCGACAATTACTTGGATGTCACGCTGCAATTTGTCGGGGCAATTCCTTTTGACGAGTATTTGCGTCAATCGGTACAAAAACAAATGCCGGTTGTTTTGGGCTTTCCACGCAGCAAATCGGCGCAAGCAATGAAGGCCATTGCAGCGAAAATTGATACCTGGCCGCTCAAAACACACGCCGGCGGTTATATCGAATTTTTCATTGAACGTATGGTTAAGTATTCGCAAAAGGATGCGGCATGAATGCCATTTTAAAATCTAAATTGGAGGTAGAATGAGTGCCGTAGCCATGTACAGCTCTGTTCAAATAGGCGGAATTGACGCGCAAATTATGCAGCACGCGCCATTGGTCAAACGTATCGCGTATCATTTATTGAGTAAATTACCCGACACGGTGCAAGTCGATGATTTAATTCAAGCGGGAATGATTGGTTTGTTGGAATCCATGAAAAATTATGATTCCAGTAAAGGCGCGAGTTTTGATACTTACGCGGGCATTCGGATCCGAGGGTCGATGTTGGACGAAGTGCGCCGTTGTGACTGGGTGCCACGTTCGGTTTACAAGAAATCGCGGATTATTACTGATGCGATTCGTGTTTTAGAAAATCAAACTGGATGCGCGGCAAAAGATAGCGATGTCGCGGAATATCTAGGAATTAGTCTGGATGAATATCATCGAATTTTGCGTGATTCGAGTAATTGTCGGGTGTTCAGTATTGAAGAATTGGCACAAACTGGCGATAATTACCTCGAAGAGTCTTCTGGTACAAACGAAGCACCGCTTGAAAACGTCACTCGGGAGAGTTTTCAATGCGCCCTCAGCGCGGCAATTGCGAGTTTGCCTGAACGTGAACGGTTAATTATTTCCTTATATTACGACGAAGAATTAAATCTGCGTGAAATTGGAAAAATTTTAAATCTCACCGAATCTCGAGTGAGTCAAATTAGCTCTCAAGCTGTATTGCGGTTACGTTCTCGACTGAGCAGCTGGATTGATAATGATTAACTTTTAACACGTTTTGCCAACCAATACGGTCAGCGTGTTATCAACACAAAGATTAGGCAAACGAATGGACATTTTAACTTATCGTTGGTGTCGGTGCGATTCTAGAGGGCATAGGAAGGCGGGGAAATTAGCTTATGGCTAAATTTACCCGCCTTTCTTAATTGTAATGAAAATAACGGAGAAAAATTATGTTAGAAATTCAAGCCGTGTCGCCATCATTTCCTGTTATTAAAGCGAAAAAAATTCATCAAGATGAATATCGTATGCCTAACAAACCGCACAGAAATAACCCCCAATTAGACGAACACAAGGAAGAACAGGATGTTAGCCCTAGCCAACACATTGACGAACGTGTTTAATTATGACGTTGTATTGATAGGCTTTAACATTATGCTGGTGATATTTATCGCCATGCTGATTGCCTTAATTTGGTTGAGTCGTTCGGTTCGGCAGTTGAAACGTGATTACACGAGTTTGGCGACGGTGGTAGATAGCAACAAAAACGATGTATTTGGTTTATGTTCCGCTGCGCTGACGGTGAATGAAAATACGGCGGTAGCGCATGAACAGTTATACGATTTAAAGCAGCAATTAGCGGGTGTCATCAACAAGATAAGCGAATTGCAACAAATCCAATTGGTGAATGTAGACAGTCCGTATAATATCGATATTCGCAAAATTCGAGATGGCGCGAGTATCGATGAGTTAATGCACCAATCCGATTTAAGTTATGACGAAGCGGCGTTGCTCATTCATTTACACGGTGGAAAAAAGCCGAATTAACCAACAAATCAACAAATTAACAAACCAAGGTTTGTACTCCAATAGCGAAAAATGTGGAGTGCAAACCTTGGTTTGCATCCTCAAAAACTTGATAGAGAACACATTGTGAATGTAGAAAACAAAAACGGTTTAAATTACAAAGATGCAGGCGTGGATATTGTGGCGGGAAATGCGTTAGTTGAACGCATTAAACCGATTGCGGCGAGAACTCGTATTCCTGGCGTGATGGCGGGTTTGGGTGGATTTGGTTCGTTGTTTGAATTGCCATTGAATAAATATAAAAATCCCGTGTTGGTGTCTGGCACGGATGGCGTGGGTACAAAATTAAAATTGGCGATTGATTCTGGCATCCACAACACCGTTGGCATTGATTTGGTCGCGATGTGTGTGAACGATATTATTGTTCAAGGGGCAGAACCGCTGTTCTTTTTAGATTATTTTGCCACTGGTAAATTGGACGTAAACATTGCCGCCGCTGTTATTGAAGGCATTGGCAAAGGGTGTGAATTAGCGGGCGCGGCATTAGTGGGCGGCGAAACCGCTGAAATGCCCAATATGTACGCCGATGGCGATTACGATTTGGCGGGTTTTTGTGTCGGCATCGTTGAAAAATCTGAAATGCTCGACGGCAGCAAAGTGAGCGCAGGAGACAAATTGATTGGTTTGGCATCTTCGGGCGCACATTCCAACGGTTATTCGTTGATTCGTAAAATTATCGAACGCAATCAATCGTCACTAGATGAACCATTTGACGGCAAAACATTGGGCGAAACGTTGTTGGCTCCGACGCGGATTTACGTTAAATCGTTGTTATCGTTAATCAAACAAATTCCTGTTCACGCGCTCGCGCACATTACAGGCGGCGGTTTGACCGAAAATTTACCGCGTGTGATTCCTGATAATTTGAACGCGAAAATTGATTTGAATGCGTGGCAATTCCCCGCAATTTTCGATTGGCTGCAAAGTAACGGCAACGTGTCGCAAGCCGATATGTTAATTACGTTTAATTGTGGTGTGGGAATGGTTATTTGTGTCGCGCCAGAAGATGAAGCGGCGACGTTGAATTTGTTGACTGAATTAGGTGAAACGGCTTTTGTGATGGGTGAAGTTGTCGCGGGTGAAGGTAAAGCCGAAGTGCGTTACCACTAATTTTTGATATTGAATCGGGCAGCGTTCTAAAACCTGCCCGACGAGTTTTTAAGCAGCCGCTACCACCGCGCCCAAACCCATGTCGATTTCGCCGCCAACTGCCCAAAGCCTTTCTAATTGATAATTGTCACGCGCTTGTTTTGTCATCGCATGAACAATCACATCGCCCAAATCGAGCAACACCCAATCCGAAGTCATGTCGCCTTCCATTCCTAATGGATGAAAACCGCTTTCTTTTACCGAAATTTCGACGTAATCGCACAACGTTTTAATGTGGCGATTCGATGTTCCAGTGACGACAACCATGTAATCGGTAAAACTGGTTCTGCCGCGCACGTCTAAAACTACCATTTCTAACGCCTTACGTTCTTCTAAAACGTTTTCCACTAACGCTAATAATTTTTCTGTGTTCATTCTGTTCCTATTTAAATTTTTTAAAGTACATTCACTGATTGTTGATTAGTATAACGAAAAACATTTAGTGACGCGAATTAGCACGCGGCAACGCCGCATGAATCTTTGCGCGTCCGACGCTCTATTCATTCACACACAATTTTTACGCACGCCGCCATTTTTTCGGCGAAAAACGCAGCCGAAATCCATAAATTTCCAACCGCCGCAAGTTCACCGTTTAAATAAATCAACGGCATATTTTCACGTTGCCACGGCGGAATGTTGGCTTCTTGAAACAGTTTTTTTAATTCGTGATGCCCGTCACGGTTCGGTAACGCTAACGTTTCACCGCCACGCCGCATTTTTACGGTAATTGTCGCGGCATGCCAAACGGCGTGCGAAATGCCACAATCTGCCGATTGAATCGCCAAAATTTGCTGATTGGAAAGCGTCAAGGTTGTTTTTTCGTGTTCCCATTCACACCATTCAAAGCCCGTTAAAACGTGCGTCATCGCGTACAATTTCGTGCGATAACGGCGAATGTTCACGCCCCGCCCATTCAAAATTGGCGAACCATCAACCCGCGCAGCCATCACGTCATTCAAAATACGTTGCACAAAACTGTGTGACGGCATTTTTAAACCCAAAAACTCAAACCATTGCCGCACAATCAAACGTTGTTCGCTCGGCGAATATGTTTGCAATGCGAGAATGTTGAGCGTGTTATCGAGCGGATTAAAAACGGTTTCAAATTGCGTTTGTGCGAGCTTTGAAATCACCGTTTGCGCTTCGGCACAATGCGTCGCTACTCGCGCCACCGTTTTGTCGAGCGATTGCCAACGTTGTTTTAAATGCGGAATAATTTCTTGGCGCAAAAAATTTCGGTCATAAATCGTGCTTTGATTGCTCGGATCTTCAATCCAATTTAATTGATGTTCTACGGCGTAAATGTTGATAGTGTCTTTGCTGATATTGAGCAACGGACGCAACAATTCACCGTCGCCAAACGGCGTTTTTTCAGGCATTCCCGCCAACCCGCGTAAACCGCTGCCGCGAAAAAGTTGTAACAATACCGTTTCAAGTTGATCTTCACGATGTTGAGCAATCAGCAACACGTCATTTTTGTTAATTAAATTTTTAAACGCCGCGTAACGCGCATTACGAGCGGCTTCTTCGGGACTTTCGACTGAATTCGGATGCGCGTTTACACGCTGCATTAAAAACGAAACGTCCAATTTTTCCGCGATTTTTTGACAATGAATTGCCCATTCATCCGCTTCGGATTGCAATCCGTGATGAATATAAACGGCGGTGATTTTCGCTTTAAATTCGGGTAACGCCGCGCAAGCGTGCAACAAAATGTGTGAATCCACGCCGCCGCTGTAACCAATATAAATTCGCTGCAAATTTGCCGCAACGTCTGCCAATTGCGAATGCACCGCCGATTCGATTTCGCCGTAAATTTTACGCTTTGACTCTTTCAATTTGTCTTACCTTGAGATTTATGGATAGCAACCCGATAATACCGTTTTTTCAACGCCGTAGAAAATAGGAATAAGTTATGCAATACAAAATCCGAGTGTGGTTTTTGAGTGTGTTTTTGTTGAGTTTTTGGAGTTTTTCAACGTGGGCGCAATTGCCTGATTTTGTTGACATGGTGAAAGCGAACGGTGGCGCGGTGGTGAATATCAGCACTACGCAAAAAGCTCCAACGGGTGCAGAAGCAGGAGCGGGCGAAGAAATGCCACAATTTCCCGAAGGTGCGATTCCACCCGAATTAGAAGAATTATTACGCCGATTTAATGAACAACAAGGCGGTGGCGGCGGTGCCGCACCCAAAGAAGCGCGTTCATTGGGTTCAGGTTTTATTATTTCCGCCGACGGTTATGTTTTAACCAATCATCACGTTGTCAAAGATGCGACTGAAATTGTGGTGAAATTATCGGATCGCCGTGAATTGGTCGCGAAGTTAATTGGTTCAGATGCTCGCACCGATGTCGCAGTGTTAAAAATTGACGCGCGGGATTTACCCACCGTGACCATTGGCGCACCCGATAAATTACAGGTTGGCGAATGGGTGTTAGCGATTGGTTCGCCGTTTGGCTTTGACCAATCGGTGACAGCGGGCATTGTCAGCGCAAAAGGTCGCAGTTTGCCTGGTGGAAATTATGTGCCGTTCATTCAAACAGACGTGGCGATTAACCCTGGAAATTCGGGCGGTCCGTTGTTCAATATGGAAGGAAAAGTCGTCGGCATTAACTCTCAAATTTACAGCCGCACGGGTGGTTCGATGGGTTTATCGTTTTCGATTCCGATGGATGTCGTGATGAATGTGGTCGAACAAATCAAAGTGAAAGGCAAAGCGTCACACGGTTGGTTGGGCGTGCAAATTCAAGACGTTACCCGCGAATTAGCAGAATCGTTTGGCATGAAAAAACCACAAGGCGCGTTGGTTGCAAAAGTGATTTCGGGCGGGCCCGCCGAACAATCGGGCGTACAAATTGGCGATATTATTACCGAATTTAACGACCAGTTAATTGATCATTCAGCGGATTTACCGCCGATGGTTGGCATTACGCCGATTAACAATTCAGCGACGTTGAAAATTATTCGTCAAGGCGAAACGCACACGCTGCATTTCAATGTCGGTTTGTTGCCAGAGGAAGAAGATAAATTAGCGTTGGCGAAAAGTAACGCCAGCAAATCGCCCGCGAATCAGTTGGGCATTACGGTTTCAGAACTTACGCCCGATCAGCGACAATTATTACAAATTCCGAAAAATGGCGTGTTGGTGCAAGAAGTCATGGCAGGCGCGTCACGGGATGCGGGACTTCAACGCGGTGACGTGGTGTTACGCATTCAAAATACCATCGTGCGTGATTTGAATGAATTTGACAAAATTGTCAAAAAATTACCGACGGGCGTATCGATTGCGGTGCTGATTCAACGCCAAGGAAATCCAGTGTTTTTAGCATTGAAACTGAAATAAATTTCGCTCATTTTGTAAGGGCAACCGGTGTGGTTGCCCTGCTTTTATTTTCAAACATTCGTTATGAAAGGGTGGGCAACAAGACCTGCCCCCTACAAAACCACCCAAATTATCATGAAAAATCTTCCTTATTTCCTTGGTTTCTTATTAGCCATCAACAGTTTGCCATCATTCGCCGCCACAAAATTACCCACGCCCACCGTTCAAAATATCGATATTGCTTATCTCAGTCAAGAAATCGCGCCACCGACAGAAATGCTGTCGAACCTTGACCCGTTTATTGCCAACAAAGGCGTTGAAGGCGCGGAATTAGCGATTAGCGATAACAACACGACGGGACAATTTACGCATCAAAATTTTATTTTGCACAAATTCAACGTGCCGCCCGACGGAAATGTGGCGGACGTTTTTAAACAACATATCGCCGCTAAATTTCATTACGTTATTACAAATTTAAATGCCGCGAAGTCGTTGGAAATTTCTGATTTAGCGACCAATTCCGACACGCTTTTTTTCGATGCTGGAACGGTTGACGACGCATTACGCAATGAACAATGCCGTTCAAATACACTGCATTTGTTACCCAGTCGCGCCATGAAAGCCGATGCGTTGGCGCAATATCTAATGAAGAAACGCTGGGCGAAATGGTTTTTAGTGGTGGGAAATGCGCCCGAAGATGCCTTATTTGGCACCGCGTTAAAACGTGCCGCCAAGAAATTCGGCATGAAAATCGTCACCGAAAAAAAATGGGAACATACGTTCGATGCGCGTAAAAGCACACAATCTGACGTGTCGGTCTTTACGCAAAGTGACGATTACGATGTGTTAGTGGTCGCCGATGAACAAGGTTTGTTCGGTGAATATCTGGCGTATCGAACCTGGTTGGCGCGTCCGATTGTCGGCACGCAAGGTTTGACAGCGACTGCGTGGCATTCGACCCACGATTTATGGGGCGCGACACAAATTCAACATCGTTTTCAAGAATTGGCGAAACGCAATATGGAAGAACCCGATTATGGCGCGTATTTAGCGGTTCGGGCGATTGGCGAAGCGGCAACGCGCACCAAATCCGCTGATTTAAAAACTGTTCGAGATTATTTACGCAGCCCACAATTTACCTTGCAAGGTTATAAAGGCAATGCGTTGTCATTTCGCGCGTGGGATGGACAATTGCGCCAATCCATTTTGCTCGCCGCGCCACGTTCATTAGTTGCCGTCGCGCCCATCGAAGGATTTTTACACCCCAAAACCGAATTGGATACGCTCGGTTTTGATGAACATGAATCGGGTTGTCATTTACGCTAAACTTCCCCTACACATTTAACCACTTCGAGAATTCAAATATGAAACAAGTCGCTTCCTTGCAATACGGCGTAATTTTTAAAAAAGCCTTTTCAAACCTCGAGATTTTCAAAGCGTTCGTCAAAGATATTATCGGCATCGAGTTAGAAATCGACAAAATTGAAACCGAAAAATCCTTCACCCAAAAAATTGGCAACATCAAAGTCGAATTTGATTTGTATGCCGAAGATTTAAAAAACCGCGTAATTGTCGAAATTCAACATCAAAATGGTTCCGATTATTACGACCGTTTTTTGCATTACCATTGCGTCGCGTTGTTGGAACAAGCTGAGAATTACAGAAATTATCGCCCCAATTTGACAGTCTACACGATTGTCGTTTTAACGTCTGCGGACAAACATAAAACCGATGTCGCGGTGATTGATTTTGACCCGAAAGACCGCTACGGCAACGGGTTAAACGAAATTAAACACAAAATAATTTACCTTTCGCCAAAATATGTCACGGATGACACGCCCGAAGTTTATCGAGAATGGTTGAGCGCGATTAAGGAAAGTTTGACGGGACAAATCGAAGAATCCAATTATCATCGTCCAGAATTACAAACGGTGTTTGATTTAATTGCCAAAAATTTGGTGTCGCCCGAAGAAAAATACTGGATGATTGAAGAATACAATTTTGAATCCGACAAAAAAGAACGATTCGCTGACGGTATTAAAGAAGGCGGATTAAAAGCCACGCACACCATCGCCCAAAATCTACTCGCAACCGGTTTAGATATTGAAACCATCGCCCAAGCAACCGGTTTAACGCACGCTGAAATTGAGAATTTGCGTTAAACTTTGCGCTCAAACTTACCAGGAATAAAAACATGAACAAACCAAAACTACTCGCCGCCACCATCGCATTATTGCTACTTTCAAGCTCCGCTTTCGCTGATGGTTTCACAAATACCATCGACGGTTTTACCAACAACGGCGACGGCACTGTGACCGACACAAAATCAGGTTTAATCTGGCAAGCCTGCGCGGTCGGGCAAACCTTCAACGCCGCTTTTGGAACTTGCACAGGCGATGCAAAAACTTACACCTACGCCGACACCATGAAACTCACCAGCGATTTCGGCGGACAAACCGATTGGCGGGTTCCAACAATTTCGGAACTTCACAGCATTGTTCATTTAAGAAAGGTCAATCCAAGTATTAACAACTCCCTGTTCCACAATCCCCCCGCCGGTTGGTTTTGGTCAACTTCGGTCTATGCTTCCAGTCCAAGTTTAGTATGGGCTGTGTCCTTCGATGACGGTGTATCTAAATACGATTCCGACGGTTATAAGGGCAACGACGCAGTCCGTCTTGTGCGTGGTGGACAGTCTTTTTACTTTGATACTTTAAAGCTCGTGGACTTTGTAGATAACAAAGATGGAACAGTAACTAACACGAAAACGGGCTTAACGTGGCAACGTTGCGCGGTGGGGCAAACATGGAGTGATGGTTATTGTGACGGCAAAGCGGCAACTTATACCCAAGCCGATGCGGCAAAATTAACCAGTAATTTGGGAGGACAATCCGATTGGCATTTACCGAGTTTGCGCGAATTACAAACGATTGTGGATTATCAAACGTTTAACCCATCTACGAGTTTGATTATTTTCCCTGATGCACCGAGCAACGAATTTTGGACAACCACGCCGAAAGCGGAAGTGGCGGATAATTTTTGGATTGTGGCTTTTGATTATGGTCAAAGTAGTTACAGATCGAAAACGACGGCATATTCAGCTCGATTGGTTCGTGGCACGCTTTCAACAACAGGCGCAGCAACCACGCCGGTTGTGTCGGGCAGCGTGGATTTAGCCCCAACAATCACCGGAAAGCCAACACCTGCGACGGTGAATGGCAACATTACCTTTACCGCGACGTTGACCAACAAAGGAACCGCGACGGCGACCGATGCCAAAATGAGTTTTGGGTTGCCAAAAAATACGGTGAGTTTGGTCACAAAACCGGATGACTGTAATTTTACCGGTTTGAGCGTGGTGTGTGCGGTAGGAAATTTGGTGCCGAATAGTTCCATCACGAAAACGGTGACGGTTAAAATGACGAAAGCGGGCGGTTTGAGTTTTGGTGTGACGGCGTGGGCAAACGAAAAAGATGTCAATATGAAAGACAATATCGCGCGTACGACGGTGGCGATTAAAAAATGATAAACAAAAAATTTTTAACTTTAGTGCTATTCGCCGCGATGAACGCGCACGCTGAAACGGTTTTTGTCACGCTCGAAAAAGACAACGCTTTGGCGGTCATGAATCCGATTGACGGCACGTTAATTAAAACGGTTCCGGTCGGCAAACGTCCGCGCGGCTTGGCGTTAAGTCCTGATTATAAATCGTTGTACATTGCGACCAGCGACGACAACACGATTAAAATTTTCGACGCAGAAACCTTGAAAGAAACGGGACGTTTGCCGTCGGGCGAAGACCCCGAAACGTTCGCGCTCAGTCCGACCGGCGACAAAATGTATGTATCAAACGAAGACGACAGTTTGGTCACGGTGATTGATGTGGCGAAAAAGAAAGTCATCAAACAAATCAAAGTCGGCGTGGAACCCGAAGGCATTACCGTCAGCCCCGATAATCAATGGTTAATTAGCGCGTCCGAAACCACGAATATGGTGCATTGGATTGATACCAAAACGCAGACGATTATCGAAAATACGCTGGTGGATGCGCGTCCGCGTTTCGTCACGTTTACGCCGGACAGTTCGCAATTGTGGGTCACGTCAGAAATGGCGGGGAGTTTGATGGTGTTGGATACGCAAACGAAACAGCCGATTAAAACGATTAACTTTGCGATTCAAGGCGTGCCAGCTGACAAAATTCAACCCGTCGGCATTGCGATTGATAAAAACCGCACTCGCGCTTATGTGGCGTTGGGAACGGCAAATCGTATCGCGGTAATTAACGCGCAAACGTTTGAAGTCGAAAAATATCTTTTAGTCGGTTCGCGCGTGTGGAATGTCGCGTTTTCGCCTGATCAAAAACGGTTGTACGCCGCGAATGGCATGACGAATGACGTGTCGATTATTGATTTAGAATCGCAAACCGTGACGAAATCGGTGGGCGTAGGAAATTATCCTTGGGGTTTGGCGGTGAAACCATGAACAAAAATAATGTCATTTCAATCAACAGAACGAAATCAAATCCGCCTCAATCTCCCTTTAAAAAAAGGGAAGATTTTAAAGATTCGGCTTTAACGGTTGAAAATTTAACCTTTTCTTATGGGCAAAAAAAAGCTCTCGATAATATCAATTTTCAAATTCAAGCGGGTGAATGCACGATTTTACTCGGTGCGAATGGCGCGGGGAAAAGCACGTTGTTTTCGTTGATTACGCATTTGTACGACACGCACGCGGGGCGCATTGAATTGTGTGGTTTTGATATTCAAACCCAATCAAGACAAGCCTTGGCGCGTTTGGGCGTGGTGTTTCAACAAACCACGTTGGATATGGATTTAACGGTTTTGCAGAATCTAAATTATCACGCGGCATTGCACGGCATGAGCGGAAAATTGGCAAAACAGCGGATTCAAGAAGAATTGGAACGCTTGCAAATGTATGAACGGCGTGGCGAAAAAGTGCGGCAATTGAACGGCGGTCACAAACGGCGCGTGGAAATTGCGCGGGCATTGTTGCACAAACCTGCATTGCTGTTGCTCGATGAACCGACCGTTGGGCTGGATATTCCCAGCCGCAAAAGTCTGGTTGATTATGTGCATCTGCTAGTTTCGGATGAAAAAATAGCGGCGCTGTGGGCGAGTCATTTGATTGATGAAGTGCATTCGGAAGATCGTTTAATTGTTCTGCATCACGGACAAATTAAGGCGAAGGGCAGCGTGCCAGAAATTTTAGAGTTAACCCAAACCGACCAACTCGCCGAAGCCTTTAACACGCTGACAAAATCCTAAAAAATAAATACGCTCCTAAAACAAACCGCATTTACTCGAGAAGATAAGCCACAGCAACGGCGGGCGCACAATCGGCTGGACTGAATTCTAATTCAGCAGAATTGGCAGCGAATAAGGTTGAAAAATCAACGTAAGAACACGTTAAATTTGCGGCGATTTCTTGAACTAAAAATCGCCCGATTCCCGCGCCACACACGGTCATTTTTTCCATCGACGTATGACGCGCCAATTGCAACGCGCAACTTTGTTGAATACGTTGTTTTTGTTGTTCGCGAATATCTTTTGCGACCGCTTGCCAACGCGCCAATTCGGCAACCGTAAAATCGTCGCCCACCATCCGCGATAAACGTTGTGCGCTGGCTGCAATCGTTTTTGCCGCGCCATCTGCCGTCGGAGCTTGATCGTGATGTTCGGATAATTCGCCCGTCAATCGATACACGTCCGACATCGTGGCAAAATGTTCTGCCATAATTCCCACGTTTTTTTCGTTATCTAAAACCGACTGAACTACCGCCATTACGGGCGTTCGCACGATGCCGCTGTAAATCAATTCGCCCGAAATCAATCGCTGATAATCGCTAAAACCTTGCGCGGCAACGTGACTGTTTTCACACAATAAAATGTCGGTCGTCGTGCTGCCCATATCCACAAATAAACCATCTGGAAAATGTTTCGCCGCCAACGTCGCGCTCGCCAACCAATTCGCGGAGGCAATCGCGTCATAATGGGTTTCATCAATCGCCGACATCGATAACAAACCGTATTTCCCGCAGAAAATTTGCACGTTGTCGCTCACTAATAATCGCGTCATGGTGTGAATAATTTGTTGCACGCCGTCGTGTCGATTCGCGAATAAATCCACCAATTCGCCCGTCATCGTCAGCGCGTGCCGTTGATTTATTTCCAGTGGCAATTTAGCCAACAACGTTTGCACCGCGAATTCCAACTTGTCCAGCCCTTGCCACAACGGACACGGAGCTTGATAAACGGCGATAATTTGATGCTCTTGAATGACGGCGACTTTAACGTGTGCGCCGCCAATATCCCAACCAATGGCGTAATTTTTCATAATGTGAGGCTTAAAAAAGCAAGTGAAAAGCCTATTTTGCCACGAATCGCCCCGTCGGCGTGTTAACGCTTGAATTATGCTACAATCCGCGCAATTCCACAGCTAACCCGCCCTATTTTTATGATTAACATTGGTAAAATAAACACGCTCACCGTGAGCAAACAAGACAGCTCAGGAATTTATTTGAGCGACGATTCGGGCAAACAAGTTTTGTTGGTCGATAAAAAACCGAAAAAATACAAATTAGAAGACAGTTTAGAAGTTTTTGTGTTTGCCGATAACGACGGACATCTTGCCGCGACAACCCAATTACCTTTCGCGCAAGTGGGCGAAATTGCGTATCTTAAAGTTGTGTCGGTGAATTATTACGGCGCATTTTTAGATTGGGGTTTGACGAAAAATTTACTCGTTCCATACAGCGAACAGCATCACGAATTAGACGTGGACGACTCGTATTTTTTCAAACTATTTTTAGATGAAAAAGGCCGCGTCGCCGCCACTACAAAAATCGCGCAATTTATCGCGGATGAAATCGAAGAAAGTGAATTTATCGTTGGACAAAAAGTCGATTTACTCATCGCAGAACAAACCAATTTGGGCATTAAAGCCATTGTGAATAACACTTATTGGGGTTTGCTTTATGAAAATGAAGTCTTTCAAACTTTACGAAAAGGGCAACGCATCGCGGGTTATATCAAAACGATTCGGGATGATTTACGGTTAGATTTAGTGCTGCACGAAGTCGGTTATGGAAAAGTGACCACGCTAACCGATACGATTTTACAATCGTTGCGCGACAATGGCGGCACGTTAGCGGTGAGCGATAAAAGCAATCCAGAAACCATTTACGCGCTGTTTGGCGTGAGTAAAAAAGTGTTTAAACAAGCCATTGGTGCGTTGTACAAACAAAAACAAATCGAAATTGAAAAAACAACAATTCGGTTAATTTAATTTAAATTTACAAATAAACTGGGGTGAAAACGTTGAGTATAACAACAAGAATTGTGAATCCACAAGCAAATCGGCAAGTGAAACCGGTGGTGAAAAAAAATCTCTTTATTAGCAATCTTCCAAAACCTGAAAAGCCAGAAGAGATTGTACGACAAGCGAATAACTTTTTAAATAAACTGGAAACATTGAGAAATGAAATTATTGCCCGCGATGAAGCGTATAAAGCCGCCAAACATAGCGGTGAGTCAAATCAAATGGCACATTATCATCAGCTCGCCAAAGCCATTAGCCAAAAGTGTTTAGACTTCGGGCGCGAATTGTGTGATCAACCCATTCCAACGTGGGTGGCAGGCAATTTATCAAAAGAAAACCAAGTCATGACCAAACATGCTTATGAAGTGATTCGCAATAAAATGTGTACTTCGTTAGATGTTTTTGAAAGTGATTTGTTGCCAAATGCACAGCTGTTAATCGACTTTGCGGAAGGGCGTTTTTAATTTTTCGATTTGAATCAATAATTCTCACCATTCACGGTCATTGCCTTTTACGGAACACGCCTCTCGTCATGCTACTTAATCTCACCATTCTTGATTTAGCCATTGTTAAAGCCTTGCAGCTCGATTTGACGCAAGGCATGACCGTTTTAACCGGTGAAACCGGCGCAGGAAAATCCATTTTACTGACCGCGCTTGGGTTGGCTTTGGGCGAACGTGCGACGGCGGATTATGTTCGCCCAAACTGCAAACGCGCGGAAGTGAATTTAGAGTTCGATTTAACCGCCTCGCCCGCTGCGTTAACGTGGTTACAGGATAACGATTTTGACGATAATCAACTCTGTTTAATTCGCCGAATTGTTGGGAATGACGGGCGTTCCAAAGCGTACATCAACAATCGTCCCGTGACGTTGCAAACGCTGCAAGTTTTCACGCGCCAATTGGTCGAAATTCACGGTCAACACGCACATTTGACGCTGCTTGAAAGCGAAGAGCAACGCCGGTTGCTCGATAATTATGGCAAACATGCGGCATTATTGGAGCGCGTGAATGCCTGTTTTCGTCAATGGCAAACCGCGCAACACGAGTTACAACAGTTACAAAAAAAACGCAGTTCCGCCGAACAGCGCGAAGCGTTATTGCGTTATCAATTGACGGAATTGGAGGCGTTGAATTTGGCGCAATTTGATTACGACGCGCTGTCAGAATCGCATCGAAAATTGGCGAATTTAGATCAAATTTTAAGCGTTGGGCAAACTGAACTGGACGCGCTTTACGATGCCGATAAATCGGTGCATTGGCACACCAAAAATAGTTTGAAAGCTCTCACGCATTTGCAACAATTCGCGCCCGAATTAACCACCATCAACGCGCTGCTCAACGAAGCGCAAATTCAAATTGAAGAAGCGGTGCATGAATTACGCGATTTTTTAGCGAATCAAGAAGCGAATCCCGCGCAATTATTGGAACTCGAACAACAAATTGGCGTGTTGCAGGATTTAAGTCGAAAACATCACGTTAAACCCAATGAATTATTGGCGTTGCAACAGCGATTAGAAAACGAACTCGCGCAACTCAGTCACAGCGGTGAACGCATTTCTGAACTGGAAAAATTGACCGCGAATTATCGTCAAAATTACGCGCCGTTATCGGCTGAATTATCGGCGCAACGTCAAAAAAGTGCGAAGAAATTACAACAACAGATTTCACGCATGATGAAAGAATTGGGCATGCCGAACGGGGAATTTTTGGTGGAAGTGAACACGTTCATCAATGACGCACCGAAATTAAATGGCAATGACGGCGTGACGTTTTTAATCAGCGCAAACGTGGGATTGCCGCCGAAACCGTTGGCAAAAGTCGCGTCAGGCGGCGAATTATCACGGATTAGTTTGGCGATTCAAGTCACCACCGCCAGCGATAAAACGACTCCGACGATGATTTTTGATGAAGTGGATTCGGGTGTGGGCGGTGGAATTGCTGAAATTGTCGGGCAGAAATTACGCCAATTGAGCGGCAATCGGCAAGTGCTGTGTGTGACGCATTTACCGCAAGTTGCCGCGCAAGCTCATCATCATTTGTACGTTGAAAAACAACATCACGCCGATATGACCGCCTCGCAAGTTCGATTATTAACCGACGAAGAGCGCGTCATTGAAACCGCCCGAATGTTGGGCGGTGTCGAATTAACCGCGAACACGTTGGCACACGCCCGCGAAATGTTGGTGATAAAAAACGTCGATTAAGGCACCAGTTCGCTAATTGTTAAATTCACCACGCCGTTATCCACCGAAGTCGATAATTGCATTTTGCCAATGGGTTCGCCCGATTGCGCGATGGCATTTCCGGAACGACTGACTCTCGCGCTGACTTGTACATTCGCCACCGAAGACAGCGTCATCGTGGGCATCATCGCCATGCTGTCATCGAGCGTCACGTCTAACGGCAAATCTTTCACCTGTTTTTTCACCACGGCTAACGGCATTTTTCCACCTTGCGCCGGTTGCGCGTAAATGAAAACGAAATCGTCCGGATTCGCCGTGGCTTTGAATTTTTCGCCCAATGAAACCGCCAATCGAATCGGTTTGCCAGGCGTTGCGGCTTTCGGTTCAGATTTGATTTCAGGTGCCGCCGCGACAATCGGTTGTCCCAACGCCTCGTGCGCTTGGTCAATCAATTTTTGCACTTCTTGATAATCGGCTTCTTCGGGTTTGTAATGCGTTTGCAGTTTTTGCCAATAACCAATCGCTTCGTTAAATTTGCCGTCTTCCGCCTGCGCCAATCCGTACAACCACAAACCCATGTCATTATTTGCGTCTAACGCCACGGCTTTCGCGGCTAATTCGCTGGGTTCGCCGAGCAATGAACCGCCATTCGCCATCGCAATTACATCAGCTAATTGCAACAAAACGTCTGGCTCTTCACCCGTTAAAGCGCGTGCTTTTCGTAACGCTTCAACCGCTTCAGGATATTTTTTCAAGACTTTATAAGACCGCGCCAACATAATCCAACCTTGTGAATCGCTTGGATTATCTTTCATTTTTTGCGCGAGCTTTTCAACCATAGCGTTAACGTCCGCCGAGGTGGGTTTTTCTTTCATTTGCGTTTGCGCGGTCACGTCGTCAAACGTCCGCAAATCGCCTTTCACGCTGTACACCGCCAACGCCAACAACGGCACTGCAAAACCTAATGGAATCGCCAACCACCGCCCGTTGCTCTCCCCCCTTTGAAGGGGGGCGGGGGGGATGTGCGCCAAATCTTGATGCAAATTTAACAATAACTCATTTTTTAACGGTTCAAATTGCGCGGGCGACAGCACACCATTTGCCAAATCCGCTTCAAAAGCGAACAGTTTTTTTTGCGCCAATTGAATGTTTATTTCCGTATCGTCTTGAGGCGTAATTTTCGGTTTCAACCATAACGGAATCAGCAAAAAACACAACGCGATAACAATAAATAACGCGGCAAAAATACCAAATTGAATCATTTTGAATCACTCTTTTTTGTGTGTAAAAGTTTGTCGAGGCGAGCGCGTTCGCTGTCGGATAATCGTTCGTTTGAGTTGTCGCGGCGTTTGAGTAATGACCAAAACCCGATGCCACCTATTAACAACGTCAAAATCGGCGCGAGCCATAAAATCAACGTCCGCGCGTTGAACGGCGGGCGATACAACACAAAATCGCCGTAACGTTCGGTCATGTAATCAATAATTTGCGGGTTCGTTTCGCCCCGATTCAACATTTCATAGACTTTGCGCCGTAAATCTTGCGCGAGTTCAGCGTGTGAATCCGCGATATTTTGATTTTGACACACCAAACAGCGCAATTCTTCGGTCAAGGTTTGATAACGCAATTCGAGTTCGGGCGTTTTGAATTGATACACTTCAATTTCTGCGTAAACACTTTGGCTCAACAAAAATAAGCAAAATAGTAATTTTTTCATTCGCCCTCCGCGTTTAATTTTTCAATCAACGGCGTAATCACAGTTTGTAAAATCGTCAAATCGACGGGGCCGGTTTGTTTGTGTCGCACGATGCCTTTTTTGTCGATGACGAATGTTTCGGGTACACCGTAAACGCCCCAATCTAAACCCGCCATGCCGTCTTTATCCGAAATGCTGATTTTGTACGGATTGCCCAAACGCGCCAACCACTGCATCGCTGCGTCGGATTCATCTTTGTAATTCAAACCCATCAAATTTACCGACGGATTTGCACGCGCAAACTCAGTGAAATAAACGTGTTCTTGGCGGCACGACGCACACCACGAAGCCCACACATTTAACAACCACACTTTGCCTTTCATATCGGCGGGCGAAAAGGTTTTTTGGGGTTCGTGCAATTGCGGCAACGTGAACGCAGGCGCGGGTTTCCCAATTAACGGTGACGGAACTTCGTGCGGGTCGAGTTTTAAACCAATCGCTAAAAAAATCACCATCACCAAAAATGCGCCCAACGGCAATATAAAACGTAATTTCATTAGTTCACCTCCGCTTTGATTTCACGACGATAACGTTTATCCATCACCGCTAACAAACCGCCAAACGCCATAAACAAACCGCCCATCCAAATCCAGCGCACAAATGGTTTATAATAAATTCGCAACGCCCACGCGCCATCTTTTCCCAACGGTTCGCCCAATGCCACAAACAAATCGCGCGTAATACTCGCATCAATTCCTGCTTCGGTCATTGGCATGCCCGACGCACGATAAATACGTTTTTGCGGATACAATTCGGCAACTAATTCTTGATTTTTCGTGACGGTAAAATGCCCTTGATTCGCGTCATAATTCGCACCTTCGGTGGGTTTTACGCCGTGAAATAGAAAATCATAACCCGCCAAATGCAATGATTCGTTTGGCGCAAGGCGAATATCTTTTTCTTCGGAATACGTTGAAACCAACGTCACGCCAACGATGAAAACAGCGATTCCCAAATGCGCGGTCGTCATTGCCCAAATACTTAACGGTTGTTGTTTTAGAGCTTCCCATTTATTCGTTTTATGTCGCAAACGGTCGTAAATGCCAAACCCCGCGCCAATCGTTGTCCACGAAGCTAGTGTCAAACCAATGAACGCTGCCCAAGTAAAATGGTGCGGTAAAAATGCCAACAAAAAGCCAATCAACAAACTACTTTCGAGTGGCAACATCACCAATTGCCACAAACGAGTGACGCTATCTTGTCGCCATTTTGACAACACACCCACACCGACAAACACCGCGAGTGGCGCGGTCAACGGAATAAATACGCCATTAAAATACGGCGGACCCACGGAAATTTTGCCCAAACCGAGCGCGTCAATCACCAACGGATAAAGCGTGCCGAGCAAGATCGTTGCAGTGGTGGCGACGAGTAAAATGTTATTGACGAGCAAAAGTGCGTCGCGTGACACCAATTCAAAATGCCCTTCGCTTTGGATTTTGGGAGCTTGAATCGCAAATAATAGCAACGAACCGCCGACGACAACGCCTAAAAATACCAGAATAAAAACGCCGCGTGTTGGGTCGCTGGCGAACGCATGAACCGAGGTTAAAACGCCTGAACGCACTAAAAACGTGCCGAGCAAACTTAATGAAAATGCGAAAACCGACAACAAAATTGTCCAACTTTTAAACATGCCGCGTTTTTCAGTTGCCGCCAAAGAATGAATTAACGCGGTGCCGACAAGCCACGGCATGAACGACGCATTTTCGACTGGATCCCAAAACCACCAGCCGCCCCAACCGAGTTCGTAATATGCCCACCAACTGCCCAAAACGATGCCGCACGTTAAAAATAACCACGCCGTGGTTGTCCAAGGACGTGTCCAACGCACCCAGGCTGCATCGAGTTTGCCATTCATTAACGCCGCAATCGCAAACGCAAATGCCACTGAAAAACCGACATAACCCATGTACAACATCGGCGGATGAATCGCCATTCCAGGGTCTTGCAACAAGGGATTTAAATCACGTCCTTCAAGCGGCGCAGGAAATAAACGCTCAAACGGATTCGAGGTAAAAATAATAAACAACAAAAATCCAACCGCCACCGCGCCCATGATGCTCAACACTCGCGCCACTAATTCTGTCGGTAACGATTTGCTAAACATCGCCACGGCGGCTGTCCACAACGATAAAATCAATGCCCACAATAAAAGCGACCCTTCGTGCGAACCCCAAACGCCCGCGATTAAATACATAAAGGGCAAATGCGTATTGGAATTTGAGGCGACGTATAAAACCGAAAAATCGTGTTGAATAAACGCCGTCGTCAAAATACCGTAAGACACAATCATGAAAAATAATTGCCCAAACGCTGCCGGACGCGCCATTGCAATCCAACTTCCCACGCCTTTTTGTACGCCGATTAACGGCACAACCGCCAAAACCAACGATAAACACGCGCCAAGAATCAAGGCAAATTGTCCTAATTCGGGTAACATCATTTTTTACTCTCCGCTGGCTTATTTTTCATACTTTGCGCCACTTCAGGCGGCATATAATTTTCGTCGTGTTTCGCTAACACTTCTTGCGCGATAAAAATTCCATTCGCGTCTAATTTTCCATTTGCGACAATTCCCTGTCCTTCGCGGAACAAATCGGGCAAAATCCCCGTGTATTCGACCGTTACGTCTTTCGCCATATCCGTCAACACGAAACGCACCGTTAATCCCGAAGGTTGTCGAACGACGCTACCCTTGACGACCATTCCGCCTAAACGAAATAAATGGTCTTTCGGAGCTTTGCCTTCGACTACGTCCGTTGCCGAAAAGAAAAACATCAAATTATCGTTAAACGCCCGAAGCCCAAAAAATACCGCCACTGAAATGCCTGCTACCATCAATAAAATCAAGGTCAAACGCTTTTTTTTTATAGGTTTCACGTGTTTCTTTCCCGTTTACGTTTTAATAATAAGCCGCGCAAAATTTGTTTATTTGCCAGCAACGGTTTGATTACGCCGATTAGCATCAGCACAAACGTCAATCCGTAGGAAGTCCAGACGTAAAAGGCGTAACCGCCCATTGCGAAAAATTCGCTCATTTCACTTTCTCCAATAATTCATCAATCCATTTTCCATTTTGTTCGCGCTCCAATAATTCATTTCGACTCCGCAATAACAACACGATGAAATAATAAACTTTAAACGCGCCCGCCATCACCAATAACGGAATTAACATATCAATGTGCATCGACGGTTTATCGAATTTTGTCACTGTCGCGCCTTGGTGCAACGTGTTCCACCATTCGACCGAATAATGAATAATCGGAATGTTCACCACGCCAACCAACGCTAAAATCGCCACGGCACGCGACGCGGTACGTTTATCTTCGATGCCGTTGTACAAGCCAATCACGCCCAAATATAAAAATAATAAAACCAATTCCGACGTTAAACGTGCGTCCCAAACCCACCACGCGCCCCACATCGGTTTCCCCCAAAGTGAACCCGTCACCAACGCTAAAAAGGTAAAACTTGCGCCGACTGACGCGCTCGAAATGCTGACAATTTCCGCGAGTTTGATGCGCCAAATTAAGCCAATTCCGCCGCTAATCGCCATCACCACATAAATAAACATCGACATCCACGCCGCCGGAACGTGAACGTAAATAATCCGAAAGCTGTCGCCCTGTTGATAATCCGCCGGCGCAGTTACCAGCCCACCGTATAAACCATAACCGAGCAGAATTAAAAATAATGCCGTCAACCACGGTAACATTTTGCCGCTCATGGCGTAAAAATACGGCGGCGATGAAAATTTGTGAAAAAATCGCATGAACATAATGACTTGAACTCTTTTTTAAAAGTTGCCGCAATCGGCAGTTAGGTTAAATAAAATTTAATTTTGTAATCCGTTTTTTTGCATAGTTTGCCACACGTCAGGGGTTAATGCGCCAATATGTCGAGCGCGAATAATCCCATCTTCATCGACCCAATACGTTTGCGGCAAACTTTGAACATCCAACGGCATCGCGCTTGCCATCGCACCATCAAATATAATTGCGGCAAATGGATTGCCATTTTGTTTCAAATACGTCCGCGCATTTTCTAAATCATCTTGATAATCCACGCCGTAAATCATCACGCCTTCAGCAGCAAGTTGTTTTAGAAATTCATGTTCAGCGCGACACGCCGCACACCATGAAGCCCAAATGTTGATAATCGCAGGCGATTTAAAATCTGCGCTGTTTAAAATAATTTCTGTGTTTGCCAAAGACGGCAAATTCACAATAGGAATTTTTTTACCAATTAAACGTGACGGACTTTTATTGGGGTCATAGGTCAAACCGTAGCCGTACATCCCCCCCAAAAGAATCGCCAAAATAATCGGCAACGCTAAAAGCAAATGCGGTGTTTTTTTTGTCATTGCAAATAATCCACAATGCCACGCACTTTTTCTTTATCATGGAAATACTTAAATTTCGGCAACGCATTCATGCCATGACAATCTATGCAAAACGTGCCTTTCACGCCTTCGGTTCTCAAAAAACTATTTAGCGGCGAACCTTCCACATTCTCCGTTTGCCCAGGCGATAAAATCGTTTTAGGTTTAGATTGCAGCGCGTTTTTTTGAATTTTCGCACTCCAAAAATGCGGCTCGTGACACGTTTTACAAGCAATTTCACCAAAGTTGTCGATTTTTTCTTTTGCATTTAGCAACGGCATGATTTTTTTATCTGAACGCAAAACAATGTCTTTATGCGGATGATTGAAAAATTTCACAATTTTCTTTTCAGCAATGCCATTTTTTTGATGGCAGTTGATGCACAATTTATCTTCGCGCAATTCGCTATGTTGCAATTCGCGGTCTGCAAAATCTTCAACGACCGATTTTGTTGAAAATAAATGCGATGGATTTTTATCGGCTTTGTGCAAACTGTGACACGCGCCACAAACGCCGCTTTGATGCGGTTTTTCGTTAAATTGATTCGATTTATTTTTCGCCGTAATTCGCAAATCGTGATCACTACCGACAATCGCCTGTTTGCCTTGATGACAATGCGAGCAAAGTTCGCCATTTTGATGATTTTCAACTAATGCTGGCGTATCGGGTTTGCCTTCGTGAACCGCGTGACACGTCAAACAACCGATTTCTTTGGTTTTTTTACCTGCGACAATTTCAACTTCGTCGTCCATTTTCACATTCACAGGATGAACACCTTTTGCTGCCGCTTCGTCTTTATCTTTAGCGTGTTGACGTTGATGACAGGTTTTACACAACGATTCCGCGTCTTTAATGCCTTTGTCGAGCAACGCGGTTTCTGGATTTCCTGAATGAACATTGTGGCAACTTTGACACGTTACAAATGTAACGGGTTTATCGTTTTGTTTCATCGGCTCGTCAGGTTTTACATTGGTGGGATGAATGCCTTTGTGACGCGCCTCGTCTTTATTTTTCGCGGCTTGCTTGTCGTGGCAGGTTTCGCAAAGTGCGTCCGAAGTCGGATATTTTTTCTCCAAAAGCGCAGAACCGTATTTCCCATCGTGAACAACGTGGCAGGTTTGACAACTAACAAACTCAACGTTTTTACCGTCTTTTTGCATTGGTTTTGGGTGTTTTTTAGGGTCAGGTTTGATGTTAACAGGATGCACGCCTTTTTTATGCGCGTCTTTTTCATTTTCAGAATTTTGTCGTTCGTGACATTCCAAACAAAGCGACGCTTTTTCATTTTCCAAAACTGTCAACGCACTGTTATCAAAACCGCCATGAATTTGGTGGCATGTTTGGCAAAGTATTTCGTTTTGATTGCCCAAAACGCCGCCATTTTTCAACAAAGAATTCGGCAAACCGTGTTGTTGCAATTTTGGTTCGGTTGTAAAACCAAGCGCATTTTTTTCTGGTGGAACAGCTAATTTAATCGTTAACGGATGATTCACGCCGCGATTTTTCACTTCATGTTCACGCGCATTTTTAGCTTTGGATTCGTGGCATTTTTCGCACAAATCACCGTTTTTATTCGGCACACGAAGCCACGCATTTCCGTGTTCTTTGTATAAAGTTTCGTTAGTTTGTTGCGGATGGTCTTTCGTGTGCGGCGTGTGGCAACTCGCGCAATTCAACGCATTATGCTCACCGTGTGGAAAATCGTTGGGCAATTTATCAGCGCGTTTTTCAACGAAACGGTCTTTTTTCAATTTTTCATCGTCATAAACGGTCGAATGCTGTTTCTTCGCGCCAATTCGCAAACGTGAATCCACAATTGCGCCATTGTGACAGCTATAACACATGGTAAAACCACCGTCTGGCAATTGACCTTGTTTATCAGGTTGAGCGGTTTCTTTATTCCATGACAAATGACAAGCTAAACAATTTTTTTGTGATGGTTCAATTGGTTCAGGGTTATTTTTTGTCGGTTGTGTAAACGTTGGATTGATTGAAAATTCGACGATTTGATTTGCTAATGTTTCAGCAACAACTAATTTTCCATTTTGAAAAGCTAACGAAGTCGGGGATTTCAAAACTAACGATTTGCCATTTTGATCTGTTAGTTCGCCTAATGATTCGCCATTTTTGAAGACTTTAATCGTGCCAAAATAACTATCACTGATAAATAACAAATCGGTTTTTTGGTCAATCGCAATGCCATTTGGACGAAATAAAGTGTTTTTATCCGTGCCGAATTTTCCAATTGTTGAAAAGAAACGACCGTTTTTATCGAACTGTTGAATTCGTGAATTCACAATATCGACAACGTATAAATAGCCGTCACGGTCGAATGCCATTTGATATGGATATTGAAATTCGCCGTCCATTTCGCCGCGTTTTCCAAAGCACGGTAATGCCAAATTTTTCACTAAATCAAAACGACAAATTCGATGATTGGCACGGTCTGACCAATAAATTACATCTTCATAAACCGCAATTGCGACAGGTTCAGGCGAATTTTTGCTTTCTGCCGTTTGCGAAACGTCGATTTTTTTGGTGAGTTTGCCCGAATTATCAAAACGTGAAAGCTCACGTTTGAGTGGATTCGCTGACCAAATTTCATTTTTATAGAGAAAAACACTTAACGCCGCGTTTTCATTTTCAATAACGGTATTTTCAAAATGCAAACCTTGAACATCTAAAAAAATCGGTTTTTCAGCAGAAAATGTAATACCAACAGGTTGCTGTAAATTCGCCGCTAAAACACGTTGTGACGTAATTTCTACCGCGTGCGAATTGGTAAAACACGCCAACAAAAAAATTGCCAAAAATAACTTAACGTAGCATTTCACGAATAGTAATCCGTTGGTCATCGTTTTTGTAATGCTCTAAAAAGCGAGGAATGATATGCGTTTGAATCGCTTGAATTTGTTCGGAATTCGCGCCTAATTTTTGCAAATCGAGTTTTGATTTTTTGTCGTTGTGACATTCTTGGCAAGGTGTTCCTTGATGCGTTTCTTCACCTTTTTGCCAATTCAAGGCTGAGTGAATTTTGGCGTGCAAAATTGCTTTTTCTGAATTATTTGCCGTTTTCCATGTTGCAGCGATTTGTTTTGCAAATTCGTCACTTTTCAGCAAAAAAATACGTTCATCATTTAAAAATGGCGCGATTTTTGGATTTACAGGGCGCACATTTTCATTATCGAGATTTTTTCCAATTCGCAATTCACCTGAAACAAATTGCGTTTTTTTCATATCAAACCAACGATAAGTCAATTTTTCATTTTCAAAATGACACGTTTCACAAGCGATAAATTTAACGTGCATATTGTTAAATGTCCGCGTTCGCAATGCTTTTGTGTGCGGCAATGGCGAATGACACGTTCGGCAAAAACTTTGTGGCTCGGTTTCGAGTTCGCCTGCTTGTTTGTGAAACGGTGGAATCACCAATTTTTCACCGATTTCAATGTCTTTATGTTCACGCAGTTTTTTTGCTGACAAATCAATGGCAGCTTGATTCGGTGCAGTATTTTCAATTTGTTGTTGATGAAGTGGAATTTCTGTTGCAAACACCAACACCGATTTAACGAGAAACAGAAAAATCAAAATAAACGTTCTCATAATTTTTCCTCGTCATTTTTTACAACAGGCTTTTCAAATCGTTTTTTAGTTTTCGTCCATAAACTTTCTTTCTTCTTCGGTTTTGAACCAATAATAATGCGTTGAAATTTCTCTGCACCCAAAATCGAATTATTGTTGTTTTTGTTCAATTTGCTTGCATCGCCAAAAATGCTCCACGCGATATTGCCAATGAAAAACAGAATTGAGAGCAAACCTAAAATCGCCGCTAATTTGTACCAAATTGACAATTTTTTAAACGTTTCAAAATCAGGTTTTAAAACATCATCAACTTTCGTTTCAACGCCTAAACCGAGCGTTGCCACGCCGTGCATTTCTGAATTTAAAAACCCATTATTTGCCACACTTTTTGAATAATCTTTATGACAATTCGACTGCCCACACGTTTGCGAAAGATGAGCGGCATTCACCGATGATTCTGAATCTTCGTCGCGTTTAATGTCATGATGCAAACCTGTTGGTGCGTGGCATTCAACACAGGACGCGCCGTGTAAATTCCCATCTTTAAGCAATCGCCCGTGTAAGGTTTTATCATAACTTTCTGTCGAATGAATGAACTCTAAACTTACTGGTTTTTTTTCTTTTTTTTGCGTGTCTTCCTGTTCAACTTTCGCCATTTTTTCGATGTTGCCGTGACAATCAACGCAGATTTTATTCGACAAATTTTTATTCAAATGGTTGCCAATATAACGGCGCAAAATGTGTCCGCTGTATTGATTTCGCCACGCATCGCCTTCGTGACAAGTGCCACATTCTGCGTCATTGTGTGAAAACTCAGCTTTGAACGCTTCCATATTTGCCGACGCAATATACGGCGCGTTATCGTGACAACGCCGACATGACGGCAACGCCGAATCTTTATCTTCTTGAATCCGATTTCCAGCGGCAAAATCTTTGGTTAAACCTTTGCCGTGTGCCGATTTTTCAAATTCTTTCGCAATATCTTTATGCGTGAATGCTTTGCCATTTGAAGGTTCTTTGACGTGACAACTTTCGCCACAATCCACTAAACCGTCTTTTTCTTCATGCGGATAATCGGTGATTTTTCGATGACAATCTTTACACGGAACAGAACCGTGCAACGAGCCGTAATAATCTGATTTCAAAATCGAAGCCGAACGAATTTGCCCTTGTTTATCCACATATTTCAAATCGGGCAAACCGTGACACGAAAAACAACCGTCAGGATCAGGCTGGCGTTTATCAGCAAAAGTGGTATTACAAACAATCAGCAATAACGCCAAAAAGAACAATTTAAAACGCTTCATCAATGCACAACCACCGTAATTGTTAACGCGGTCAAAAATCCTAAAATCATCGTCGCGTTAATCACCCGCGCCCATGAAATAGTTTGAACGGGCGTGACTTTGGGTTCAAAACGCGGTTTGAACGTAATCACTTGCCAATCTGGGTCGGGGAAAATTTCTGTACCTTTTTTTACACGCTTTGGTTCTTTGTGACGTGACGCGGTTGTCCATTCAATCGCGTTCCAATCACAAACATCAACGCATTCGTGACAATCCATGCACGAGGATTGTTCGACGACGGCGACTTTATCAATCATTTTTATCGCGCCACACATACAATTTCGAGCGCAAACATTGCAACCTGTACAGCGTTCTTTTGCGACACGAATGCGATGCGTGCTGCGAAAACGTGAGCCAAAACTGTTCACAATTCCGTCGATTGCGCCAATTGGACACATGAATTGGCAATACGCACGACCTTTACTTGAAAAAAATCCGAGTAACAAAAGTAGCGATAAATTCACCAAACCGACAGCTGAAAAAATAAATGCTAAACCACCTGCACCGCCTGACATGGCTTCGACTAAACGCGGCACAGTCACGAAATTACACAACGTACACGCGCTGACACCAATCGCGGGTAAAACGATTAAATACGTTCCTAAATAGCTGTAACGAATTTGAAATTGCGGCAACCAACGATATTCGATTTTCCAGCGGTCGTTGAGTAATCGGCTGACTAATTCGCTAAATCCGCCGACTGGACACAAAAAACTGCACCAAATCCGCCCGAAAAATAACGTCGTCAGTAAAATTAACCCGAAGGCAATCACACCAATCATTGCAGCGGAAACGTGCGTGGCAAAATCTTCGAGCGACATATTCGGAAAATATAAATAAAACCGCCGCATACAAAGTCGCCCACATAAATCACTGTTGCCTGCAAGTTTCGGCAAAATCGCAAGCGGCGTTAAAAACAAAATGCAGGAAATAAAAATCGTGCTGTAACGAAAACGTTGAACTTTTGGAACATCGCGCCAACGTTGCAAAGCGGTTTTAAAAGGATTTTTCATGGCTTAATTTTCAAACTCGTGACAACTCAAACATAACGTGCCGTCTTTTGCTGGCAAACGTAATAAAACTTCATTTTTCAGGCGTTGATACGGTGGCAAGGTCGCGGCGATTTTTTCTAAACGGTCGTGTTTATCCGCTTCCATCACGTCGTTCCAACTGTGTTTTTCATATTCCACGCCTTTTTTAATATCGCCATTGATTTGGTTACTCGCAGGATTTTTTTCACCTAAAACGCCTTTTGCGTGTGGCGAATGGCAGGTTAAACAAAGCACTTCATCATTTTCTGAAAGCGGCAAATGCACGCCTTGTTCATCTTCGGTTTTTTTCAAATTGGTTTTCATATTTCGTGCTGAACTTTTTGAGTTTTCTAACGTTTTCAAATTCGCGTCAGTATGTTCAACAGCGTTGAAATGGGGCGTTTTCAAATGACAACCTAAACACACTTTTTCAGGCGGCAAACGTAAATGTGTATTCACTAACGGACGTAGTTTTTCGCGCTGTTCGTTGATTTCGCTGTGACAAAACAAACAGTTTTCTTTTTTAATTGAGCCGTCATCATTGAGCATCAAATGAATGTTTGGACGCTCATGGGCTTTTTTATCGTGACAATTTGAACAAAATGTTTCTAATTTTTTCATGCCATTTGCACGCAAAAAATCAGGCGCATTTTTATCGATTTTGTCGTAAGGCGTTTCGTCGATTTTTTCTAAACCATGACACGTTTTACAGCCGATTTTGCGCCCTTCTTTTAAAACGAATTCAGTGGGTGGCTGCATTTCATCAAGTAATTTCACATCAACCGAGTGATGCAAATCGGGCAAATGTTTCGATTGGTTATAAGATTGCGTTTGCCAATCGGTGGATTCGTCAGCAAAGGCAAAATTACAAATCAGCAAAAGAAAAAACCAAATTTTCATAAGCCTTTCTGCACTCGCTCGCCGTGATTGTGACAAGTGACACAATCCGAACCGTTGTTAAAATGCACACCGTTCAAACCGTTGCCCGTGTCGATTTCGCCGCCGTCAGAAACCGTTTTCATGTTGTGGCACAACGCACAAAGTTGGCTGTAGTTCGTATCGCTTTCGAGTAATTTCACGCTGTATGGTTTGTTGCGGATTTTGGCATCGAGCAAAAACGCGCCTTTGCGTGAATCGTCGATGATTAAACCTTTATTTGTCGTGCCGTGCATGGTGTGGCAATCAACACAATCGACAACGGTTTTATATTCGTAACCTTCGCGCAAACCGTTATAAATTCCATCGCCTAAACCTTCTGGAATACCGTGTTTATCAATTTTTCGATAATCATCTTCGGCGGCAATCGATTGGTCGCGTCGCCCTGCGTGAATAATCGGATAATTTTTTTGTTGATGATTTCGATTATGGCAACGTAAACAAAATTCGTTTTGGTCTTTGTAAGCAAATCCCCCCTGCCCCCCTTCAAAAAGGGGGGTATTTTTGGGTTTATCGCTAAACATCGTTAAATCAATGTTTAATTCAAATTTGCCGTTCATATTCGACGCATCATGACAAACAACGCATTGCCGACTGGTCGTGGGCAAATCTTTCGAGGCATCAAAATCGTGCCGATGTTTTCCCGTTCTGAATGGATTCGCGGGCATATCTTGCGGATTGTGACAAACCAAACATTGCGGTTCGGTTTTTTTCGCGCCGTTATCACCATGACACGCCGTGCAAGTTGAAAATTTCTTGTTATCAACCAGTTTTTTTGTCGCTGGCACGCTTTGATGCAAACGCCCCAGCGCGTGACAACTTTGACAATTCGCTTTCCCCCACGCGCTGCCCATTCCGTGCGATGGCGTTAAAAGCAAACTGCCGTTTTGCGAAACAGTTTTCGCGTGAATCGGCATCACGAAAATCAGCAAAATCAAAAAAATCAGACTTTTAACGTGTTGCATGGCAATCACTGCAATAATTTTCATTGTGGCAACGTCCGCAACGTGCCGCATCGAAACGCGCTTCCAAACCGTGTAAAGTTCGATAGCCCAAAGGATGATAACCTGCGCCAGACGTGTCACGGCGCAAATGGCAATCAGTGCAAAAATTCACGTCTAAATGACAGGTTTCACAGTATTTTTCATTGCCTCGCGCTGATTCGTTGTGATGATTTTTGTAATCAAATTTATGGTCGGGCGGTTGAATTCGCTCTTTATCGGTGTGGCAAACGTCGCAACGCCAGGGCGCACGCTGTTCGTCAACATGGCAACTGTGACAAATCGGTTTTAAGGCTTCATTTGCAATCACGGTTAAATTTTTCAATTTTTTAATATCCATGACATCGGATTTCGCGTAGGAATGACAAAGCAAACAACTGTCACCTTCTTGTTTCATCACGTCTAAATGCGCGTTGTGCGGATAATGAACGTCCGATTTTTGATTGCGTTTTTCCCACCACGAATTGTCGGTTTTTGCGTCGATTGCAAAAATAGAGTTGCTCAAAATCAGCAGCAAACAAAAAGTAATCATTCGGTAAATCATGGTTTTTTCGCCTGAAAATAATCGAAATAATAAGTGAGTTGCATCGAGCCTAGATATTCATTTTGAAGTTGAGAATTGTTGATATAACTGCCTTTCAAAGAAAGTACCCAATTATTTTTAATCATCGTTTGCCATTCAGTTTCAACACCTGTGGCAAAATTTTGTCCGTACAAACTTTTCATTTCATCTCGAAACGCTAGATTTACGCTGTAACGATTTTTGCTATCGAGTGCGTGCGTGTGCGAGGCATAAAAACTGGTCGCATATTCGCTGCTGCTCAGTTCCAAATAATCGACTGTGCCTTGCCAAGTGATATTGGGTTTGAATTGATAACTCACACTCGCATTCGCGCCGTAACCGTTGTAACCCGTTTTGCGGTCGGCAACTTGCACGCCTGCTGAATAACGCAAATCACTTGAAAAACGATGCTCAACTGAACCGCGCCAAATTTGCTGTTCACCCAGAGCGTAAGCCGAATAAAAACGATCTCGAAACGTGACATAAGGCTGAACGGGGCGATACGCTTCGTAATAATTTCGCAGCCGTACATTTTTAAAAACGTCCCACCACGCATCAACAAATACATTTTCTAAACGGCTTTTTTCGCTGGCGTAAGAACCTTTAACGTAGATTTCAAACGGCTTTTTTTCGCCCAATAAATTGCCCGTCAAATGCGTCGCGGCATTGTAACGATAAGTCGTCAGCGTGCGTTTTCTCAGCGTTTGCGTTGGCATTCCGAGTACGTCGAAATTTGCATTCGTCGCGGGTTGATTTTCAACGGTTGTCGCTTCAATCGGTTGCGATGTTTCAATCACGTCGAAATTTTCGTTGACCAAACTTTCGTTAAACGCAGGCGTAAGTAAATTAAATTCGGGATTGATTGCGGATTCTTCAGCTATTTCACTCGCATTATTTTCAGTTTTTAAAACGGGTTGAATTACGTCTTGAAAAAACGTTTCATTACGTTGAACAGCTTGCATGCCAACGCGAAAATCGGTTTTTTCTAATTTAAACCAAGACGTTGAGAAATTCGGCGAAAGATTCAACGCGCTTTCAATTCCGCCAACTAAATTCCCACGCAACGATTGAACGTGGTCAACTTGCAACGGTCGTCCGCCGTAAATTTCAAGGCTTAATGGCTTTGAAAACTGATATTTCGCCGTCGCACCATCAACTAAATAGAGTCCTAAATTGTCGCTTTTTTCAAAACGTCCGCCGCGCAACGTCACAGGTAAAAAATCAAAACTTTTTTCGCCATACGCTTGATAAAACTGCTGTTTATCGCGGTAAATATCGGTACTTAATCGGCTCACCGCGCTAAAATTTGCGTTAAATTTTTGATTTGGATTGTTATAAACGAGCGTTCCCCACGCTTCGCCTGTGTAATCGCCGTCTTCCGTGTTGTAACGGTTATCGGTTTGAATTTTTGTTCGCACAGAGCCGCGCCAACTGTCGTTTTGGTCAGAAGAAAAAGCGTTTGTTGTCGAAACAACGAACAAAAATAGACAAAATCGCTTAGTCATTTTTGGTGCGAATCTCAAACGGTTCAAGCCCTTGCTCACGTTTTTCACGGTGTTTTTTCAACGCCAAACCCGTGAACGTCGCCACCGCAATAATGCAACTTCCGCAACCCGCACACGTTCCGATTTTCGGTACAGTGCAAGCCGTCGCCAGCAATCCTTGACTTAATGCCACGCCAGAACCCGTTAACCAAGGCAAAGTTTGAGAAATTAAATCGGATGGCTTCATTTTTTCAAATCCACTAAAACGGCGCGTTCAGGTAATTGCGTCAATGACAAAATGACGTAATTCGATTCGACGGCGATAATGTCAGCAGGAATTTTTGTTTTAGGCGGGTCGATAATGTTGCCGCTGACTAAATTTACAGCGTACAAACCAACTTTTGCAGGTTCGGTTTCTCTGCCGTCATAAGGCAATTTCAAAAACAATTTTTCATTATTCATTGAACAAATCGTGTCGGGATTTAAACAACGTAAACCAAAATAAAACACCGAACTTGCAACTTCGCCTTGTGACAATGTGCCGATTTTTTTATTGCCTGCAAATGCAAAAGCAGTCCAATCTGACGCGATAATTTCAAAACGGTAATTCGTCAAACTGGCTTTGTTTGAATTGGTGTAATTCGCGGCAAGCCAAATGTTTTTAA
>Ga0268283_1000091_pt1 | contig 89052 bp, 83 predicted proteins | sample saktaG_13_FD_190140 | JGI IMG/M metagenome (GOLD analysis project Ga0268283, IMG submission 190140) | Saline water microbial communities from Sakinaw Lake, British Columbia, Canada - sak_2013_06_06_36m | ecosystem: Environmental > Aquatic > Non-marine Saline and Alkaline > Saline ...
GGCATCAATCAAATTATTCACCAGCCGCAAGTTTTAATGGCAATCAATCCGTATTACGGCATTCATTTGTTGAACGAATTAGGCGTGAAAGGCTTTTTAATCATGGGTTCTGTCGTGTTAGTTATGACGGGCGCAGAAGCGTTATACGCCGACATGGGGCATTTTGGTTTAAAGCCGATTCGATTTGCGTGGTTTGGTTTCGTTTTTCCAGCGTTGTTGTGTAATTATTTTGGACAAGGTGCATTGTTGCTGCAACATCCCGAAGCGATTGAAAACCCATTTTATCTTCTCGCGCCATCGTGGGCTTTGTATCCGTTGTTGGTTTTATCGACATTTGCCACGGTGATTGCGTCGCAAGCCGTTATTTCAGGCGCGTTTTCCATCACTAAACAAGCGATTCAATTGGGTTATTGTCCACGCATGAATGTGACGCACACGTCTGACAGCGAAATTGGTCAAATTTATGTACCGACCGTCAATTGGATGCTGATGTTTTCTGTGTTTGTGCTGGTGTTAGGATTTAAATCGTCGTCCAATTTAGCGTCCGCTTACGGTATCGCGGTGACAGGCACGATGATGATTGACACGATTTTAACGTTTATCGTGATTCATGCTTTGTGGCGTTGGAATCCCGTGGTGAGCTATTCATTTTTGAGTTTATTTTTACTGGTCGATTTCGTTTTTCTTTCGTCAAACAGTTTGAAAATTTTATCTGGTGGCTGGTTGCCTTTATTAGTCGGCGGCGTGTTATTTTTACTGATGACAACGTGGATTCAAGGGCGGGCAGTATTAGCGGAAGCCATCGACGAAAAGAAAGTTTCCTTTGAAGAATTAGAAGAAAAAATAAATACACATGAATTAGCAACGGTGAAAGGCACGGCGATTTATTTAGCACGAAATTTACACGGTGTTCCACAAGTCTTGCTGCACAATTTAGAACATAATCATGTTGTACACGAACGCCTTATTGTTCTCACTATTGTCACCACCGATGAGCCGTATATCGATCACGAGGCACAACAAATTAAAGTGCGTTCTTTTGGTAGTCACGGGCAGTTTAATCGCATCAAATTGTATTTTGGTTTTAAAGAAAGTCCCGACGTGCGTTACGCGCTGGGTTTAGCTATCAAGCGGGGTTTGAATATCGACCTGAATAACGTGTCTTTTTTTGTGGGTAACGAACACATTACGTTCAAACGACGGAGCAAAATGCCCGTGTGGCGACGCGGTCTTTTTCTTTTCTTATTCAATAACGCGAGCAGTCCAATTGGCTTTTTCAAAATTCCTGTTGAAAACGTTGTCGAGCTGGGCGTGCGTGTTGAACTTTAATTTCCCCCTCATTAAAATTTAAACTATTTATGAATTCAGAACAAAATCAAACCGCCGCCAATCCAGTGAGTTTCGTTGAAATTACCGAAGAAAATCACGATCAACGGCTCGATAATTTTTTAATCACGCGCTTAAAAGGCGTGCCAAAAAGTCGGATTTATCGCATCGTCCGAAAAGGCGAAGTGCGCGTTAATAAAGGGCGCGTTGAAGTGAATTATCGATTAGTGACGGGCGATATTGTGCGAATTCCGCCAGTGCGAATTGCCGAACGTAGCGAAGAAGTGTTTGTGCCGACGAATTTAAAAGACGCGCTGCAACACAGTATTTTGTACGAAGATGACGGTTTTTTAATCGTGAATAAACCAGCAGGTTTCGCGGTTCATGGCGGAACGGGTGTGAGTTCGGGCATTATCGAAGGTTTGCGTTTATTGCGTCCCGAAGCGCACTTTTTAGAACTCGTGCATCGTTTGGATAAAGACACGTCTGGCTGTTTAATTATCGCTAAAAAACGCAGTGCGTTACGCGCTTTTCACGCGATTTTTCGAGATAATCAAATCCACAAAACGTATTTGGCGTTGCTGGCGGGACAATGGAAAAAGAAAAAATTGGTCGTCAACGCGCCACTGTTAAAAAATATCGCGAAAAGTGGTGAACGAATGGTGGTGATTAGTTCGGCGGGGAAAGCGGCTGAAACGGTTTTTACACGTTTAACCACATTTCAAGATTCGACGCTGGTGGAAGCTGCGCCTAAAACGGGACGAACACACCAAATTCGTGTTCACGCGGTGCATTTAGGGCATCCGATTATTGGTGACGAACGTTACGGGCGGGACGATTTGAATTTAACGTTTAAACAAAAAGGCTATAAACGGATGTTTTTGCACGCGAAAACATTGACGTTTTCGCATCCAATAACGGGTGAAGTAATGAAAATTACCGCGCCCTTACCGCCGCAACTTGAACAATTATTAACACAAGAAAAACCGCTAAATTCAGCGACGGGTTAAAAAGAGTTTTTATTTAATTGTCGCGCCCAAAAATTCAGCTTGTCGCCACGCTTCATACAACACAATCGCCACAGTATTGGATAAATTCAAACTGCGGCTGTCGGGTTGCATCGGCAAATATAAACAGCGTTCGCCAATCTTTTCCAAAATATCGACGGGTAAACCGCGTGTTTCGGGGCCAAATAAAAACGCATCACCCGCTTGAAATTCTATCGAATCATAAGCGGTTTTGCCTTTGGTGGTCAGCGCAAACAGGCGTGACGGTTGAGCGTTCGTTAAAAAATCAGCAAACGATTCATGTAATTTAACCGCCACCCATTCGTGATAATCCAACCCCGCACGACGCAGTTTTTTATCATCCAAATCAAATCCTAACGGTTTAATTAAGTGCAATTGCATTCCTGCATTTGCACATAATCGAATGATATTGCCCGTATTAGCCGGAATTTCTGGCTCAAAAAGAACAATGTGAAACATATTAGGAATTGTCGATTTGCACGGGTGTTAATTTCCAAATGTCTTTGTTGTACTCAGAAATCGTGCGATCCGTGGAGAATTTACCACTGGCTGCACAATTGAGAATACTCATTTTCGTCCAGCGATCTTTATCTCGATACGCTTCTTCAACGCGACCTTGTGCGTCCAAAAAGCTACGGAAATCCGCCAACGTTTTCCACGCATCGTTCGGACTTTTCACCGAATTGATAATGTCATCAAAAATGTTCGGCTCAAACTGGTTGAAATGTCCGCATTCCAATAAATTCAACGCGCGTTGTAAATCAACGTCTGCGTCAATGTACGACTGTGGATTGTAATTGTGATTCAAGGCTTGCACTTCTTCTTCTGTTAAACCAAATAAGAAGAAATTTTCGTCGCCCACTTCTTCACGCATTTCAATGTTTGCGCCGTCTAATGTACCAATCGTCAACGCGCCATTCATCATGAATTTCATGTTGCCCGTTCCAGACGCTTCTTTGCCTGCGGTTGAAATTTGCTCTGATAAATCCGCACCTGGACAAATTTTTTCCATTGCCGACACGCGATAATTTGGCAAGAAAACCAATTTCAATTTGCCGCCTACTTCTGGATCGGCGTTAATCACATGACCGACGTTGTTAATCAATTTGATGATGCGTTTCGCCATGTAATAACCTGGCGCAGCTTTTCCGCCAATTAACACGCAACGATCTACCCAATTCGCGGTGTCGCCACGTTTGATACGATCGTACAAATGAATAACGTGCAACACGTTCAGCAATTGACGTTTGTATTCGTGAATCCGTTTCACTTGCACGTCAAACATCGCGTTCATATTGAAATCCACGTCGTGTTCTTGGCGTTTGTAATCAATCAATTTTTGTTTAGCGTTTTGTTTCAAAGTCGCCCATTTATCGCGGAAAATTTTGTCTTCAGCGTGTGGCACGAGCAATTGCAATTGCGATAAATCGGTAATCCAACCCGCACCAATCGTTTCGGTAATCAATTCGGCAAGCTCGGGATTGCACGCCGCCAACCAACGACGCGGTGTCACGCCATTCGTTTTATTGTTAAATTTCGCAGGCGTGAGTTCGTAAAAATCACGGAACAAACCTTGTTGCAATAATTTCGAGTGCAATGCCGCCACGCCATTCACGGAATAACTGCCAACAATCGCTAAATACGCCATGCGTACATATTGCCCACCACTGCTTTCTTCAATAATCGACATGCGTGCCAAACGCTCTTTATCGCCTGGCCAATGTGCAGAAACTTGTGACATGAAGTGCATATTGATTTCAAAAATAATTTCCATCAAACGGGGCAACAATTCTTGGAATAAACCGACCGACCAGCGTTCTAAGGCTTCAGGTAATAATGTGTGATTGGTGTACGCCATCGTATGGCTGGTAATTTCCCAGGCTTCATTCCACGACAAACCATAAACATCGAGCAACAAACGCATTAACTCCGCCACGGAAACACTCGGATGCGTGTCGTTAAGTTGGAAACAATTTTTTGCCGCGAATTCTTTGAAATTATTGCCGTGTCGTCCGACCCACGTTGAAATCACGTCTTGCAAACTCGCCGAAGCTAACAAATACTGCTGACGTAAACGCAACGCTTTACCGTTTTCGCTGGTGTCATTCGGATACAGCACCATCGTGATATTTTCAGCGGTATTTTTTGAAGCTACCGATTCCGCATAATCACCAGCATTGAATTCTTGTAAATCGAATTCTTCGGTTGCGGTAGCTTTCCACAAACGCAAGGTGTTGACGGTGCCATTTTGATAGCCTGGAATCGGCGTGTCGAAAGGCACGGCGAGAATATCGTGTGTATCCACCCAGCAGACTTTGCGGTGTCCTTTTTCATCTGTGTGAATTTCTGTTCGTCCACCAAATTTCACACGTTGCACATATTCCGCACGTTCAATTTCCCACACGTTACCGTTACGCAACCAATGATCGGGTTTTTCAATTTGTTCACCATCGATAATCGCTTGCGTGAACATACCGTATTCGTAACGTAATCCGTAACCCGTCACGGGTAATTGCAATGTCGCACAACTGTCAATAAAACACGCCGCTAAACGCCCCAAACCGCCATTCCCCAAACCTGCATCGGGTTCACTTTCGACCAATTCTTCCAAATCCAAACCCAAATCGTACATGGCATTTGCCACCACTTTATCCAGATTTAAATTTAACATGGCATTACTTAACGCTCGCCCCATTAAAAATTCCATCGACAAATAGGAAGTACGACGACAATCTTGTTCTTTGTAAGTGGTGTAAGTGCGTTTCCAGCGTTCGACCAGGCGATCACTAATCGCCAACGACAACGCTTCATACGCATAATGTGGCGAACGGCAACTCGCGTCGCGCCCTAATCGATGTCCATAATAACGCTTAAAATCGTTTTCAATATGGTATTCATCCATGCCTAAATCAGGCAAAGATGTAATGTTTGAGCTGGGTTTACTGGTTTTAAAAACTCTAAATGGCATGATCATCACTATTGTATTTAAGTTAGGATTTAGGACACACTGATATTTTAATCTACATTCGGTAAAATATAAGCATGTTGAGTATGACAGCGATTGATGACAATTTGTTTGCGTTGATTGAAAATAAAACTAACTCTTTCACTTTTTTTAAATTTTACGGAACTTTTCATTATGTCTCACACGGCGGCCATTCTTTTTGAACCCGATGCGTATTTATTGTCTGAGCCTAAATTGATGGGACGGCAAGCGGCGGGAAACAGTTTTTTACGCGCGGCAGTGGCGGGACGGAATCAGCAGGCAGTTTATGCGTACACGCCCCATCAAAAATCGGCTGCGGTTTTTGCCAATCTCGTGCAAACCATTGAACCCAATGCCTCTGCGCAATGGATTCCAGCGAATCGATTGGATTTACTCAGCGAAATTGGCACGTTATATTTACCCGGACCAGGGCTGGATGTGGCGGCAAAATTGCGATTACGCTCAAGTAATACGGCATATTCATTAGTCGGCGTGACGCACACCACAGCTTCACATCGCGCAATGGATGCGATTACGGGTTTATTGGCTGCGCCGGTTATGCCGTGGGATGCGTTGATTTGTACATCTACCGCCGTGTTTGAAACTGTGAAATTATTATTAAATGCGGAAATCGACACGTTGCGGTGGCGGTTTGGTTCGCAAATTCAAATCACATTGCCGCAATTGCCTGTGATTCCATTAGGCATTCATTGCAGCGATTTTGAATTTACCGCCGATAATCGGGCTGAAGCGCGAACAGAGTTGAATATCAGCGACGACGAAATCGTGTTGGTGTTTGTCGGTCGATTGTCTTTTCACGCCAAAGCGCACCCGCACGCGATGTATCTTGCCGCGCAAGAAGTGGCAACATCGACCGGCAAAAAAATCACATTATTGCAATGCGGTTGGTTTGGCAACAATGCCATTCAAGCCAGTTTTGTCGAGGGCGCGGCGCAATTTTGTCCGGATGTTCGGGCGTGTTTTGTTGATGGACGGAATCCTGAATTAGCGCGGCAATGTTGGGCGAGTTCCGATATTTTCATTTCGTTGTCGGATAACATTCAAGAAACGTTTGGCATTACACCGATTGAAGCAATGGCGGCGGGTTTGCCCGTGATTGTGAGCGATTGGAACGGTTACAAAGACACGGTACGCGATGGTGTTGATGGTTTTCGGATTCCAACATTCATGCCACCGCCGAATTTAGGTGAAAATTTTGCCAAATCGCATGAAACCGAAATGATCAATTACGACATTTATTGCGGGTTGATTTGCCAAACTATTTCCATATCGATGACGGCATTGGTGGAAAAATTAACGGTATTGGTGGAACAGCCAGAATTGCGGCAAAAAATGGGGGCGGCAGGAAAAGAACGAGCGAAAACGCATTTTGATTGGCGCGTGGTGTATTCACAATATCAGAATTTATACGCGGAATTGCACACATTGCGGCAATCGGCACAACAAAATACGGCGGCGCCCAAAGTCGCGGGAAATCGGCTTGATCCGTTTTACAGTTTTGGGCATTATCCGACAACATTGATTCAGCCACACACGCGCGTTACGTTACAAACCGCGCAAACCGTGGAAACGTATGCGGCGTTGATTAAAAATCCGTTGTTTAATTACGCCACACACGTTTTGCCAAATATCACAAATGTTGAAAAAATAGCTCAGGTTTTAATTGCAAAAACATTAACGCTGAACGAACTTTCACAACAAAGCCGCCTAGAGTTAGGTGAAACCGTTTTAGCGGTGGCGGTGTTGGCGAAAATGGATTTGGTGCGTTTCACGCTATAAATATTTACAAATCAACTTGATAACAACAGCATTAACAAAAACAGGAACAGATGAAAAACCGCTTTGATTTACTTATTTTTGATTGGGATGGCACGTTAATCGATTCGATTGATTGGATTGCGCGTTGTTTGCAAAATGCCGCAAATGACACGCGCCACGAAATTCCCGATTATCAAGCCGCTAAAGATGTGATTGGTTTGAGCATCGAACGTGCGATTGAAGCGTTATATTCCGACGCAAATGCCGATGAAGTTTTGGATTTGGTGCGACGTTATGAAAGCGCGTATTTTTCTAAAAAAATCAGTCGCGACGATTTATTTTCGGGCGTTTATGAAATGTTGGAAGCATTAAAGCAAAAAGGTTTTAAACTGGCGGTGGCAACGGGCAAAACTCGTGAAGGTTTAGACGAAGCCTTGAGCGCGACAAATACGCTCGATTTATTTTGCCTAACTCGTTGCGCCGACGAAACCCAATCTAAACCACATCCGCAAATGCTGGAAGAAATCATGGCACACACGCAAATTTTGCGCGAACGCACGTTGATGATAGGCGATTCGACCCACGATTTACAAATGGCGTTGAATGCAGGAATTGCCTCGATTGGCGTGACGAGTGGCGCACACGATTCGGAACAATTAAAAAATTATTTGCCGTTGCATTGTTTTTTGCAGTCAACGGAATTATTACCACATTTTATCTAAACACACGGTTAAACATATTTTATGGAACATCAACCTAATTCAGGCTGGGAACGCGATTTAATTGAAAAAGTCGCACTCGCTGCTATCACAGAACAAACTCGCGCTCGTCGGTGGGGAATCGCTTTTAAAGGGCTGTTATTTGTTTATTTATTCGCCATTTTTGGTGTCGCGGTTTATCCCAAATTGGGCGATCATCACGGTTCAAAAGGTGAAGATCACACCGCGATTATTGATTTAGTCGGCGCGATTGCCGAAGATAAAGATGCGAATGCCGATTCGATTATCGAAGGTTTGCGCGACGCGGTGGAAGATAAACACACGAAAGGAATTATTTTGCACGCCAATTCACCTGGCGGCAGTCCCGTTCAATCAGCGTATGTGTATGATGAAATCCGCCGCATTAAAAAAGAACATCCAAACTTACCAATTTTCACCGTGGTGAGTGATATGTGTGCATCGGGCTGTTATTACATCGCGTCGGCAAGCGACAAAATTTTTGTTAATCCCGCCAGTTTGGTCGGTTCGATTGGCGTGTTGATGGACGGTTTTGGTTTTGTCGATGGGATGCAAAAATTGGGTGTAGAACGTCGATTATTGACTGCCGGTTCACATAAAGCGATGCTTGATCCTTTTACGCCACGCAAAGAAAACGAAACAATTTATATGCAAAGTTTGTTGAATCAAGTGCATCAACAATTTATCACAGCGGTGAAAAATGGACGTGGTACGCGCTTAAAAGAAACGCCCGATATGTTTTCTGGTTTAGTGTGGACAGGTGACGAAGGTGTGAAATTAGGTTTAGTTGATGAATTTGCCACGCAAAATGAGGTAGCTAAAACCTTAATTGGGGCTGAAAACGAAGTGAATTTTACGCCGCAAGAACACTTAATGGATAGAATTGCCGGACGATTGGGCGCGTCGTTTGGTCAAGCCATGAGTAGTTTTTTGCAGCCAATCACGTTGCGTTAAGAATTGAGAAAGAATGATGGCGAACATAAAAGAAAAAAAAATAGTGTTGGTAAAAATGCCGAGTTTCACCCGATTATTGATTGGTGGATTGGCGGCGTATTGGCTCTCAACCATTATGAATCCAGCGTTCGTGGCGATTGCGGTGTTAGTGATTTTGTTAATTCCCATACTAACTGTTGATAATATATTTTCGCGGCAATTTAGCGATGCTTACAAACAACCGGAACAAATTGTGCCGAAAGTCATGAAAAAAAGTGAGTATTTGGCATCGATTGCCCCACCAGTCGAACCACCAGTTGCCCCACCCGAACCGGAAAAAGAAAGCACGTTGCAAATGGAAAATAGACTAAACGCTGAACAAGCCGCAAAGAAAAAAAGCAAGTCAAAACATTAATACTCCAGTAAAACTTGCCCAATTTGTCATCCTATTGCTAAAAATTGAGCTGATTTTTTTCAGCGACTGTTAGATAATGACGCGCAACTTAATAAGAATAACTACAAAAGGTTTTAAGACTCATGCAGAGACAATCCAGTTTCACCCGCGAAGAATTACTTCAATCTGGTCGAGGCGAATTATACGGGCCAGCAAACGCACAACTCCCTTTGCCGAATATGCTGATGATGGACAGAATCACGCATATTTCTGACGAAGGCGGTACCTTTGGCAAAGGTGAAATTATTGCCGAACTCGATATTACGCCTGATTTATGGTTTTTCGATTGTCATTTCAAGGGCGATCCCGTCATGCCTGGTTGTTTAGGTTTGGACGCAATGTGGCAAATCGTGGGCTTTTATTTATGTTGGATGGGCGGCCCAGGAAAAGGTCGGGCGTTAGGCGTGGGCGAAGTTAAATTCACCGGTCAAGTGTTACCAACGGCGAAAAAAGTCACTTATCGCGTCAATTTAAAACGTGTGATTATGCGTAAATTGGTCATGGGCATTGCCGATGCAACGATGGAAGTGGACGGAAAAGTGATTTATGAAGCCACCGATTTGCGTGTGGGCTTATTTACTTCTACAGAAAATTTTTGAGGGTGAAAACAATGAAACGGGTGGTCGTTACGGGTTTAGGCATTGTCTCTAGCATCGGAAATAATCAACAAGAAGTGGTTGAATCGTTGAAAAATGGACGTTCAGGCATTGTTTTTTCTGAAATTTACAAAGAAATGGGGTTGCGTAGTCAGGTTGAAGGCGCAATCAAAATCGAATTGGATAATTTAATCGACCGCAAAGTGCGTCGTTTTATGGGCGATGGCGCGGCGTTTAATTACGTTGCGATGCAGCAAGCGATTGATGATTCGGGTTTAGAAGAAAGTGAAATTTCTAATTTTCGCACGGGTTTAGTCATGGGTTCGGGTGGCCCTTCGACAGCAAATGTCGTGGAAGCTGCTGATATTTTGCGTGAAAAAGGCGTGAAACAAGTGGGACCTTATCGCGTGCCGCGCACCATGTCGAGTACGAATACCGCGTGTTTGGCGACTCCGTTCAAAATCAAAGGCGTGAATTATTCGATTACGTCCGCTTGTGCGACCAGCGCACATTGCATCGGTCACGCAATGGAATTGATTCAAATGGGCAAGCAAGATGTCGTGTTTGCAGGCGGCGGCGAAGAAGTACATTGGACAATGTCGGTGTTATTCGATGCGATGGGTGCGATGTCTTCAAAATATAACGACGCGCCTGCGACGGCTTCACGCCCTTACGACGAAAGCCGTGACGGATTTGTGATTTCAGGGGGCGGCGGTGTTTTGGTGATTGAAGAACTCGAACACGCTAAAGCGCGTGGCGCGAAAATTTACGCTGAATTGGTTGGTTATGGTGCAACGTCGGACGGTTACGATATGGTTCAACCTTCGGGCGAAGGCGCGGTGCGTTGTATGCAGCAAGCGATGGCGACGGTTGATGAAAAAATTGATTACATTAACGCGCATGGAACGAGTACGCCCGTTGGTGATACGAAAGAATTAGGCGCATTGCGCGAAGTTTTTTCGGGCGAAAATGTGCCGTGGGTGAGTTCAACCAAATCTCTCACGGGTCACGCATTAGGCGCAGCAGGTGTGAATGAGGCGATTTATTCGTTGTTGATGATGCGTGATAATTTTTTGAGCGAATCGGCGAATATCACGAATTTAGACGCGGGTGCGGAAGGTATTCCCATCGTCCGCGAACGCCAAGATAACGTCACATTGAACACGATTATGTCGAACAGTTTTGGTTTTGGTGGCACGAATGCCACGCTGATTTTCCAACGTTACAACGGTTAATCAATGACGAATCCTTGTAATGTGTGCCATTCGACAGACTTCGATGAACTTTCAAATGTAGGACGCGATGGCGCATTACGAACCGTGATTTGTAAAAATTGCGGTTTGGTTTGGAGCGATCCCTTTCCGATTGATACTGCTGAGTATTATCAAAAAAATTACCGCATTCTTTACAAAGGCACTTACAGCCCGAAAATCAAGCATATTTACCGCGCCGCGAATGTTGCTGTCGAACGCTATAAACGCCTCGACGCGCATTTAGCAGGCAAAAAAAAGGTGCTTGAAATTGGTTCGGGCGGTGGCGAGTTTTCATATTTATTGACGAAAAAAGGTTTTGACGTTTCGGCGATTGAACCGAATGAAGGCTACGGCAATTATTCCAAAGAGCAATACGGGTTAAATGTTCAAATTGGCTTTGCTCAAAATCTGGAATTTGACGCTGAAACGTTTGATTTCATTACGATGTCACACGTTTTAGAACACGTTGATAATCCAACAACGATGCTTGAAAAATTACGGTCGTGGTTAAAACCGAATGGCATTTTGGCGTTGGAAGTCCCGAATGTGGAAGCTGTTTGTCAATCGCCCAAAAGCACGTTTCACACCGCGCATTTGTTCAATTTCAATCCAGAAACGTTAGCGTTATTGGCTGAAAAAACAGGCTTTTCGGTAGTTCAATCGGTGCTTTCTGAAGATGGCGGCAATCTCACGTTAATCGCCCAAAAATCTGAATTTTCAAACGTACCGCTAGCCATCGCGGGTAATTATGAAAAAGTGTTTGCGATTGTCAAAAATCACACCGTTTTTAATCATTATTTATCCGCGTTTCCGTATGTACGTTTGGTTGGAAAAGTTCGTAAAATTTTCGATGAACGCCAAGCGGTTGCAAAATTTACCGATGCGAAAGACGTTTTAGATTCGTGTTTTAAATAAAATACAAGGCAAACCAAGGTTTGCACTCCAGTGATTATTTCGGAGTACAAACCTTGGTTTGTACATTTCAAAGTGCCTGAATAAGGCACTTTTTGTTTCTCACATTTATACCTCAAAAATATGTCCGAAGTTTCCGATTTAACTCAAAAAGAACGTTACGAATTTAACAAAGTTCAAAAACGTTTGCGCCACACGGTGGGCGACGCGATTGCTGATTTCAACATGATTGAAAACGGCGACAAAATTATGGTGTGTTTGTCGGGCGGCAAAGATTCTTACACGCTGCTTGATGTACTGCTAAATTTGCAGAAAACCGCGCCCGTCGATTTTGAATTGTTGGCGGTGAATTTAGACCAAAAACAACCTGGTTTTCCCGAACACGTTTTGCCCGAATACCTTGAAATGATTGGCGTGCCGTATCACGTTATTGAAAAAGACACTTACAGCGTTGTGAAACGAGTGATTCCTGAAGGGCAAACGACGTGCAGTTTGTGTTCACGCTTACGGCGTGGCACGTTGTACGGTTACGCCGAAGCGAATAACATCACCAAAATTGCGCTTGGTCATCATCGTGACGATATTTTAGAAACGTTCTTTTTGAACATTTTTTACGGCGGCAAACTCAAAGCGATGCCGCCAAAATTACTCAGCGACGACAAAAAAAATATCATCATTCGTCCATTGGCTTACACCCGCGAAAAAGATATTGAACGTTTTGCCGCGTTTAAAAACTTCCCGATTATTCCGTGTAATTTGTGCGGATCGCAAGAAAATTTGCAGCGTAAAGCCATGAAAGAAATGATGAAAACGTGGGACAAACAATTTCCTGGACGTTTAGAAACGATTTTCACCAGCTTGCAAAACGTCGCACCGTCGCAACTCGCCGACCGAAATTTGTTTGATTTCGTCAATTTATTGCGTGAACCGACCGCAGTTGCCGATAAAGATTTGGATTTGTTGGCGTTGTAAAAACAGCCATTCCGGTGCATTGTGACTGCAAAAACAGTCGGATTCTGCGATAATGCGCCACTAAATCGCGGTAATTTCTCTTTTATCATTCACATTCGAGTTAAAAATGAATAACAATCAGTGGAAAATTCAACCATCAATCGTTTTAAACGCCAGTCCAGTTATGCCAGTCATGGTCATTCAAGATTTGGAAAACGCCGTACCGTTAGCGAAAGCCTTGGTAGCGGGTGGAATTCGAGTTTTAGAAATTACATTGCGAACATCGGTTGCATTAGAAGCAATTCGTCTAATTAGCCAAGAAGTTCCTGATGCAATTGTAGGCGCAGGAACGATTTTAACGCCTGAACAACTTAAAGCTGCTGAAGAAGCGGGTGCAGTATTCGCAATCAGCCCAGGTTTAACGCCGCTTTTATTAGCCGCTGCACAAAAAAGTTCGATTGCGTTAATTCCAGGCATTTCGAGTTTGTCAGAATTGATGCTTGGCATGGAATACGGATTGGATCATTTCAAATTTTTCCCTGCTGAAAATGCGGGCGGAATTCCAATGTTAAAAGCCATTGCTGGCCCAATTCCACAAGTCACTTTTTGTCCAACGGGCGGCATTTCATTAGCCAATTACAACGATTATTTGAAACTCAGCAACGTCGCTTGCGTCGGTGGTTCATGGCTTGCGCCCGCTGACGTAGTGAAAAATAAAGATTGGGCGAAAGTCACCGAATTAGCGCAACAAGCGATTGCTGGTGTGAATCGCTCATCAACATAGAGGTGGGCGCGAATTCATTCGCGCTTTTCGAGTATCTGCGCGAATGAATTCGCGCCCACATTTGAAAATATAATCGAGAAAAATCATGACTCAAACCCGCACATTTACGTTATTAGACGAGAATTCACAGTTGGTGTGTGATTTACCAGTTTTAAATGGAACAATCGGGCCAGACGTTATCGATGTTCAAGCTCTATACAAAAAAACTGGCATGTTCACTTACGACCCTGGTTTTAATTCGACGGCAAGCTGTACGTCAACAATTACTTACATTGACGGCGAAGAAGGCGTTTTATTATATCGGGGTTTTCCGATTGAGCAGCTTGCGGAACGCTGCTCATTTTTAGAAGTCTGCCATTTATTGCTGCACAGCGAACTGCCAACGGCGGAAGAATTAACCGCATTTGAACAAAATATCACCATGCACACGATGGTGCATGATCAGTTAACCAATTTTTTCAAAGGGTTTCGTCGCGACGCGCACCCAATGGCGATTATGGTTGGCGTGGTAGGTGCATTGTCCGCGTTTTATCACGACGCGCTGGATATTAAATCTAAAAAAGATAGAGATTTAAGCGCGATTCGGTTAATTGCCAAAGTACCGACGATTGTGGCGATGTGTTACAAATACAGCATCGGTTTGCCATTCATGTATCCGAATAATAAACTGAGCTATGTCGCTAATTTCATGCGAATGATATTTGCTACGCCTTGCGAAGATTATATTCCGAATCCTGTTTTAGTTCAGGCGTTGGAACGTATTCTGATTTTACACGCCGATCATGAACAAAATGCTTCGACTTCAACCGTGCGTTTAGCGGGTTCAAGTGGCGCGAATCCGTATGCGTGCATTACGGCGGGCATTGCGTGTTTATGGGGTGCGGCTCACGGTGGCGCGAATGAAGCTGTTTTGAATATGCTAAAACAAATCGGCGACGTGTCCGAAATTCCAAAATTTATCGCGCGTGCAAAAGATAAAAATGATGCGTTTCGCTTAATGGGTTTTGGGCATCGCGTTTATAAAAATTACGATCCACGCGCCAAACTCATGCGGGCGACTTGTTATGAAGTGTTGGAAGAACTGGGTTTACATGACGATAAATTGTTTAAATTAGCGTTAGAACTCGAACGCCACGCGCTGGAAGATTCCTATTTTATTGAGAAAAAACTTTATCCGAATGTCGATTTTTATTCTGGCATTGTGTTGCACGCTTTGGGAATTCCAGCGAATATGTTTACCGCGATTTTTGCAATGGGACGCACGATTGGCTGGATTGCTCATTGGGATGAAATGATTGCCGACCCTGAACAACGCATTGGTCGCCCGCGTCAATTGTATCGTGGTTCAACGCAACGCGATTTACCATCTCAACATCGTTAATTTTATGACCATGAAAAATAAAACAGCGCATCAAATCGCTAACGTTTTAACGGAAGCGTTACCGTATATTCAACGTTTTAAAAACAAAGTTATCGTGGTGAAATTCGGCGGTAACGCAATGATTGATGAAGCGTTGAAACACAGTTTTGCACGCGATATTGTGTTGATGAAATCAGTCGGTTTAACGCCGATTGTTGTTCACGGTGGCGGCCCTCAAATCGGCAATATGTTGAACAAATTAGGCAAAAAGTCGGATTTTGTCGATGGAATGCGCGTCACCGATAGCGAAACGATGGATGTGGTCGAAATGGTTTTGGGCGGTTTGGTGAATAAAGAAATCGTCAATCTCATCAATCAAAACGGCGGAAAAGCGGTGGGTTTGACAGGTAAAGACGGCAATTTCATTCGTGCGAAGAAAATTCAATTTAAAAAAACGGCGGCGGATAGCGAGGCTTACGAATTGATTGATTTAGGTCACGTTGGCGAAGTTACGGAAATCGATACAGCAGTTTTGGATATGTTGAGCCAGAGCGATTTTATTCCGGTGATTGCGCCGATTGGCGTGGGTGAAGATGGGCAATCTTACAACATCAACGCCGATTTGGTCGCGGGTAAAATTGCTGAAGAACTGAAGGCTGAAAAACTCATTTTGCTCACCAACACGGCAGGAATTTTAGATAAACAAGGCGAATTATTAACGGGTTTATCCTTATCCGATATTGACGCGCTGATTGAAGATGGAACAATTTCTCAAGGCATGATTCCTAAAACTCGTTGCGCCACCGATGCGTTAAAAGGCGGCGTGACCAGCGTTCACATTATTGATGGGCGAGTGGAACACGCTGTTTTATTAGAATTATTTACCAATCAAGGCGTGGGAACATTGCTATTGAATTGCTAAACTTCAACATAGCCAACAGCTGTACTGAGCCAGCGTTCAATTAACAATGGTACATTTTCAGGGGTGGCGGTCAGCAATGCGTCCCCCCATTTTGGTACGGTATCAAACAACGCGCCATCTCGTTCTGGATTAACCGTTTTAAAACGCATCTGTCCTTTTTGCCGTGTTCCCAACACTTCCCCCGCACCACGCAATTCTAAATCCATCTCTGCAATCACAAAACCATCCGTATTTTCACGCATAATTTTCAAGCGTTCTCGCGCCATTTCAGGCAACGACGAATACAACAACAAACAATAACTTTCGCCTTCGCCGCGTCCGACTCGACCGCGTAATTGATGCAATTGCGATAAACCCAACCGTTCTGGATTTTCAATAATCATCAAACCCGAATTTGGCACATCGACACCGACTTCAATCACCGTCGTGGCGACCAATAAATCAATTTCGTGCAATTTAAACGCTTGCATCACAGCCGCTTTTTCGGCGGCTTTCATTCGCCCATGAACCAATCCAATTCGTATATTCGGCAAGGCTTCCGCCAACATTTGCGCCGTCGTTTCCGCAGCTTCGCCTTGCAACACGTCGGATTCTTCAATTAGCGTACAAACCCAATACGCTTGGCGTTTTGTCGCCACCCAATTGTGAATGCGAGCAATAATTTCCTCACGCCGTTCAGCCGATAACACGCGCGTCACCACCGGTTGGCGATTCGGCGGCAATTCGTCAATAATCGACACGTCTAAATCCGCATATTGCATCATCGCCAAGGTGCGCGGAATCGGCGTGGCAGTCATCACTAATTGGTGCGGATGACTGTCGCCGTGTTCACCTTTGTCGCGCAACGCCAATCGTTGATCCACACCAAACCGATGCTGTTCATCGATGATAATTAAGCCTAATTTTTTAAACTGCACTTGCTCTTGAAATAGCGCGTGCGTGCCGATAGCGAGCTGAATTTTCCCTTCCGCTAAATCCGCTAAACCTTGGTCGCGTGCTTTGCCTTTTAATTGACTGGTTAAATACAAAATTTGATGCGCGAAAGGTTCCAGCCAACCGCCAAAATTTCGATAATGTTGTTCGGCGAGCAATTCCGTAGGAGCCATCAGCGCGACTTGATAACCGTTGCTGATTGCCAATAACGCAGTCATCGCTGCCACCAATGTTTTTCCCGAACCCACATCGCCTTGCACCAATCGCAACATCGGTTGAGCATGAGCGCAATCCTTGGCAATTTCAGCAATCACACGCTCTTGTGCGCCAGTCAGTTTAAACGGTAACGAATCTAAAAATTCTTTCGCCACCTTTTTATTCGGCAAAAAAACCGGTGCTTTCCACTGTTTCGCATATTGTCGCGCGTGGCGCAGCGATAAATAATGCACAATCAATTCTTCGTGCGATAACCGCTGCAACGCCAACAACGGATTGATACCAGGCGTAGGCGTGTGAACTTGTTGTAATGCCGTCAGCAAATCGGGATAACCAAAATGCTTCAATAATTCTTCTGGCAAATAATCAACCAAATCTGGCGCACAAATTCTCAACGCTTGTAAAATCGCTTTTCGCAAAACCTCTTGCTTCAACCCTTTGGTGCTGCGATAAATTGGTGTGAGCGTTTTGTCTGTGATAACGCTGTCGTTTTTACCGCGAATTTTATATTTAGGACGCACCATTTCAAGATAAAAACCAATCCTACCCTCACATTGAATGTTGGTGGCTTTTTTTAATGCGGCGGCTTCTCTAGGCTTGAAGTTAAGCAAGCGAACCCCTAAAACCCCCGTACCATCATTCACGGAAAAAGATAACGTTTTGCCGTCTTTCAATATAAGAATATTTTCAATTTTCCCAAAAATCAGAGCCGTCTGTTCAGTCTCCAACAAATTTATCGGTGTTAACTGCGTACTTTGGGCGTAGCGCGTCGGTAAATATAGCAGCAAATCGCCCAACGTCATCAGTCGTAAATTCTTTAATTGCTGAGTACGTTCTTCGTTATATCCTAAACAACTGACCGGCAGCGCAAGCGCGTTGATCGTAATTTCAGTCACTTTTTATGCGTATTCTTGCAACGGTAATTCCATAATGCCATCCATTTCAACGGCGACTTCTTTGGGCAATGCCGCTACACCAATCGCTGCACGCGCGGGATACGGTTCATCAAAATAATTTCCCATGATTTCATTCACAATCGGGAAATGCGCCAAATCGGTTAAAAATACGTTTAATTTTACAATGTCATTCAAATCGCCACCCGCCGCGTGCGCGACGGCTTGTAAATTTTCAAAAACTTGCGTGATTTGCGCGTTAATATCACCGTCAACCAACGTCATCGTTTCAGGAATGAGTGGAATTTGACCCGATAAATAAACTGTGCGACCGACTTTCACCGCTTGTGAATAAGTGCCAATCGCTTGTGGCGCAAGGTGTGTGTGAATAATATGCTTTGTCATAATCAATTTTCCTGTGAGTAATAAAAAATTTTGTTTTTAGGGTGCTGTTTTTAATAATTGTTGAAATGCGGCGAATAATTTTGCCATGTACGCAGGTTTGTAGGGAAACAAATCCACGCAATCAATCGCATGGACAATCATACAACTATCAATTTCAAAAATCAGCAATTTGCCGTCGGGCGTTTCGCTGCAATCAATTCCCACATAATCCAAACCTGTGCGTTCATAAATCGTTTGAAAGGCGGCGGCGTGTTTTTTGGCAAATGTGTCGGCGAAATCGTGCATCGCTTGCGCTTCTTCGGCACGTTTTGCAGCATCTTCCGCCATGCCTGCGTTCAAATAATGAATCATCCAATGGTCAGAAATCGCCAAATGCGCTAAAAACGGTTGTCCCGAAATGAGCATCACGCGATATTTACGAAACAACCCGTCCGCATTGCGATAATCGACAAATCGCGCCACAAAAAATTCGTTGAAAGGTTGCCGTTCGACGTAATCATTCAACGCCGTTTGCGTGTCAATTTTTTCTAAATCATGACCCGCGTGCGAATCAATCGGGCGGATAATTAACGGATAGATTAAAGCACATCCCCCCCGCCCCCCTTCAAAGGGGGGAGAAACAAAACGCACCGTTTCTGGCATGACAATTCCCGCCGCATTCGCCAACAATTGACACGCCGCATCACGCGACATATTGGCAATGTATTCAGGTTTGTTGAAAACAGGTTTCGCCCACAATTTTAAAATCGGTTCGAGCTGTTTTAATAACGGCAAATTTTCTTCTGATTCCGCAATCGCCACAAATAACACGTCGTGTTCGGGCAAATCAAATTCCCCCGATTCTAGCGTGACATAAAATTGCGTGAGCGTAATCTCCGAATTTTCGAGTAAAAATTCAATCGGCGTATTCGCCATCAAATCGCCTGAACTTAACAAAGCCAACACACGCATCGTTGTTTGCGAATGGTTTGGCGAAACATAAGCGCGTTGTAATTCAATCGCTTCAGCCTGAAATTGTAACGCCAAATCTGGATTACCACGCAATTGTAAAACCGTCGCTAAATCCATCAACGCATTCGCATCGTGTGGATTTTCAACCGTTTTGTCGATTAACATTTGCCCTAACGCAGCCAAATCAACGTTTGCGTGCGCCAGACGCATCAATTCAACCAAGCCGATAAACGGTTTTGCCGTCAGCGCGTTTAAATCTAAAGTGGATTTCATAAATTATTGTTCAAAGTTAAGGTGTTACCGAATTTCAAAACGGCCGCCAACAAAATATCAATGTCATTTTCAGTCGTGCGGTGATTCACAATTGCGGCACGAATCGCCACGTTTCCATTCAATGTTGTCGAAGAAGGTGCGGCAATTCCTGATTCTTGCAACGCAATCACCAATTCAGTATTGACGCGGTTTGCGTCGTCACAACGATACCGAAAACACACGATATTTAACGCGACGGGCGCGAGCAATTCTAATTCTGGCGTGGCTTCAATTTCACGTTTTAGATATTGCGCCAATTCACAAGTATGCGCGACGACTTGCCCGAGTTTTTCGTTGCCGTAAACGCTCAACGTGAACCACGTTTTTAACGCTCGAAAACCACGCGATAAATCTAAACCAAAATCACATGCCCACGGCGAATTTGCTGACAAACCCCGTTCGTGACGTTGCAAATACGCGGCGGGTGACGAAAACGTTTTTTGATGAATTTCGCCATCTCGAACCAACACAAATCCCGCGTCATAAGGCACTTGTCCCCATTTATGAAAATCGAACGCAATCGAATCGGCTAATTCAATTCCCGCTAAACGTGGCGCGAGTTCTGGCGCAAGCATTGCCAACGCACCGAATGCGCCGTCAATATGAAACCAAGCGTTTTCACGCTGACACAACGCCGCGATTTTTTGTAAATCATCAATCGCGCCAACGTCCACCGTTCCAACCGTTGCGACCACTAAAAATGGCGTTTTGCCCGCTTTTTTATCGGCAATAATCGCTTGTTCTAACGCGGAAACTTCCATTTCATCATTCGCATTGACTGGGATTTTTCGCAAAGCATTTGTGCCAATGCCAGAAATATCCAAAGATTGCGCGACACTGATGTGAGCGGCAGTTGAGGTATAAGCTGTCAGTAAAGTAGGTGCGGCTTTAGCCGCATTATTCGCATGATTGCGGCTAAAGCCGCACCTACAATTTACGTTTGTTTTTGCACATAAACACCCAATCAAATTCGCCATCGAGGTTCCAGTGACAAATACGCCGCTTGCCGTTTCGGGAAAACCAAATAAATCGCGCACCCAACGCATGACTTGGCGTTCAATTTCAATCGGAGCTTGATTGCGTCCGCCTAAATTCGCATTCAAACCCGCTGCCAACATTTCGGCAATCATTCCAACAGGCGTACCGCCGCCATGAACCCAACCCATAAAACGCGGATGCACGTTCCCGACGGCGTACGGCAACACGTCGCGCATAAATTCGGCGTGTGCTTCGGCTAACGTTTTTTCTGTCAATGGCGAACGCAAACGAGTTTGAAGTTCAATCGGCATCGGTTGCCAAACGTCACGCGAACTCAAATTCTCCGTGTAATCCAACATATCATCGAGCATTTTATGCGCTTGTTGACGAAACGCCGTCCAATCCGCTGGATCTAACGATTTCCCAACCGTTTCAAACATCGTCGCGCCATTGGCAATAAGGTTCACGCGCCAAATTATTATTATAATAACGCACATCTTGCGTGACTTCTGCGCCAATCCAATCGGGTTTTGAAAACGATTCACCCACTGCGTCTAATTCGATTTCAGCAACTATCAAACCTTCATTTTCACCGTCAAATTTGTCAATTTCCCACACATGATTTTCGTGCGTGACGAAGTGGCGCGTTTTTTCAATCACGGGTTTTAAGCACAAATTATTCAAAATTTCATGCGCGTCGGCTAACGGAATTTCGTATTCATATTCGCTGCGTTGCGTGCCAATCGTCGCGCTTTTGATATTGAGCCACGCTTCGCTGTCGCTGATTCGCACACGAATAGAGCTGGTCGGTTGCGAACTCAAATAACCTTGTTTATAGATGACCGAATGGCTGACGTGTTCGCGCCAATCGTCGTTAGCGAGCAAAAATTTGTGTTCGATTTCTTGTGCCATTTTGCAACCTTAACCAGAATGGCTGCCATCGCAATATGGCGCGTCGCCCGTTTTGCCACACGCGCATAAATAAACAGTTTTCGTTTCTTCAGGGACAAATTTCAATGAACGTTTTTCGGTGTCGGCGGTTTTATGCGTGCCGTCACAAATTGGCATCGTGCCGCTCAATCCACAACTGCACCAGCTGTAAGTTTCGCCAGCTTGAACATCGATGGGCATTGGCGCGTTATATTTTTCGGTCATTTCGATTTTTCCAGTGTTTTATAAAGTGAGCGTGAATTATAAGTCAATTCTTTATTTAATTGGCTGTCGATGTTAAAGTTATTCCGTAGTTAATCACTTGGTATTTATTTTTTAGGAGATTTTTATGGCTTTTGAACTTCCCGCTTTACCGTACGCAAAAGATGCACTCACGCCACACATTTCAGCTGAAACGTTAGAATTTCATCACGGCAAACATCATCAAACTTACGTTACAAATTTAAATAATTTAGTGCCTAACACTGAATTTGCGGATTTGTCGCTTGAAGAAATTGTCATGAAATCAACGGGCGGAATTTTTAACAATGCCGCGCAAGTTTGGAATCACACGTTTTACTGGAACAGTTTGGCTCCGAATGCAGGTGGCGAACCGACTGGCGAATTAGCGGCTGCAATTAACGCGACATTTGGTTCATTTGCGACATTCAAAGAAGAATTCGCCAAAACCGCCATCACTACTTTTGGTTCTGGTTGGGCGTGGTTGGTAAAAAATGCAGACGGTAGTTTGGCATTAGTTAGCACCAGCAACGCGGGATGCCCGTTGACGGCTGGACAAACACCGTTGTTGACGTGTGACGTTTGGGAACACGCTTATTATGTGGATTACCGCAATGCACGTCCCGCGTATTTAGAAGCATTTTGGGCATTAGTGAACTGGGATTTTGCTGCGAAAAATTTTGCTGCGTAATTTTTAAGTTCATTTCTTGATTTCTTGCCGCATAAAAACGCCCGACTTTCTTTCAAAAGTCGGGCGTTTTTGTATTTTCAAACGTTTAAATTTCGTCGCACTGAATGTCTTTCAGCAAACCTAAATGTTTTACGTCGATTTCAATCAATAATTCCGTATCACCAAATTCATCAAGGCTTTCTTCTAAAATGTTGGCACACGCAAACAATTTCGCCCGAATTCCACCTTCTTTCGGTGATAAATAACAGCGGCGACGGACTTTCGTATTCGCGAATTTTTCGACTAAAACCTCAAGCAATAATTCAATTCCTGCACCCGTCACGGCGGATAACCACACGCGAATCGCATTGCCTTCTTCGTCTCGATCAATATGTGGCGCGACGTTTTCCAGCAAATCAATTTTGTTAAAAATTTCTAAACGAGGAATGTCTGCCGCACCAATTTCTTTCAATACCAAATCGACTTGGTGCATCAAATCTGCGCGGTCTTCGGCGTGAGCGTCAACAATGTGCAACAATAATTCTGCTTCGCAGGCTTCTTGCAACGTCGATTTAAATGCCGCTACTAATTCATGCGGCAATTGCCGAATAAAACCGACCGTATCCGCAAAAACCACTTCGTTATTATTTGGCAACGGACAACGACGGAGCGTCGGGTCTAGCGTTGCAAATAATTGATCCGCCGCATAAATATCCGAACCCGTCAGCGTATTAAACAACGTCGATTTTCCCGCGTTGGTGTAACCGACCAGCGAAATGGTCGGCGTTTCACTTTTTTTACGCTGACTGCGTCCTTGATGACGCTGTTTATCGACTTTATCCAGTCGCTGCTGAATTTGCTTCAAACGCACGGCAAGTAATCGGCGATCCGTTTCCAACTGCGTTTCACCTGGCCCACGCATGCCGATTCCGCCTTTTTGACGTTCCAAATGCGTCCAACCACGCACCAATCGCGTCGATAAATGTTTCAATTGCGCCAATTCAACCTGCAATTTTCCTTCAAACGATTGCGCCCGTTGCGCGAAAATATCCAGAATCAAACCATTTCTATCGACAACGCGAACGCCCAAAAACCCTTCTAAATTGCGTTCCTGACTCGGCGAAAGCGCATGATTAAACAACACCACATCCGCCTCGAACATTTGAATCACGACTTTTAATTCGTCGAGTTTCCCTTTGCCAATAAAGTATTTGGAATCGGGACGTTGCCGCCCACCCGTCAGCACATGAACAGGATCTGTTCCAGCAGATTTCGCTAACTCCTTGAGTTCTGGCAAATTTTCTTGCCCACGGTGAAAGGTGATATGAACTAAAATCGCACGCTCACCCGCGTCTGGACGTTCTGAAACTAAATCTTGCATCATAATTTAATCGTCGCTGTCATCAACGTCGCCTCCTAAACGCACCATTTTACTCGGCACAATCGTCGAAATCGCGTGTTTATAAACCATTTGGCTGACCGTATTTTTCAGCATAATGACGTATTGATCGAACGAATCGATTTTGCCTTGCAATTTAATCCCGTTCACTAAAAAAATCGACACGGGCGTATGCTCTTTTCTAAGGATATTTAGAAAGTTATCTTGTAAATTTTGACTTTTGGACATCCGTTTTCTCCTGATTATTGGATTGATTTTTCTTATTTTTATTGCGCCAAAATCGGCGTGAAATAGCGTTTCTCAACGACTCACGCAATTATACGACATTTAATTTTGTATCGTGCGAGCTTGCGAATAAAGTGTTGCGGCAATGACTGCAACGGGCGCAATGACAATGTTAATTAGCGGAATCGATAACCCCAGCGTCACCAAGCCACCGAAACTCAACGCACTGAAGCGCATTTTTTTTAATTGTTCTTTTTGTTGTGGAAATAACACGCCGCGATTTTCTTGTGGAAAGGCGAAATACTCCAACGCCACGCACCACGCGCTAAATAATAACCATAAAATCGGCGCAATTAAATTCACGACCGGAATTAAAAACAACAGTAACAACGGCAACGTGCGCGTCAACGAATAACTCAAACGTTTTAATTCGGCTTGCCAAACCTGTAACGCGCTGGGTTCGTACGTTGCCAAAGTGGGCGCGTGAATCACCACCAATGTTTTTGCGGCTAATTTCGCGTAAAACGGCGCGGCAATCAGATTCGCCAACAACGAAAACGTGAAAAAACCAATCACGCAAAAACTGGTAAAAAATAATGGATAAATCAGCCATTTCAACAAAAATAACCAAGGTGGAATCATTTGCTCGACCAAATTATCCAAATACAAAAAGCCCAAGACCAACGCGACACTGTACAAAATGAGATTGATGGCGAGCGGCATTAAAATAAACGGACGCAACGCGGGAGTCGTCAATAATTTCAGCCCTTTCCACAAATACGAAACCGCGTTAATCATAATTGTAAACTCCGAATGCCTTGCGCGTGTTCGGCTGGATTTAAAACCACGCCCGCTTCGGTGACAATTGCGCTAATTAACGCGGCAGGCGTTACGTCAAAAACGGGATTCCACGCGCTGACTAATGAATTCGGCGTGTCGTAACAAGCGGGCAATAATTCGCGCGGACTACGGCATTCAATTTCGATGTTATCGCCATTTTCCAATGACCAATCAATCGTCGAAACAGGCGCAACCACCATAAATTTTACGCCGTGTTGTTTCGCCAATGTTGCCAGCGAATAAGTGCCAATTTTATTCGCCGTGTCGCCATTTGCCGCAATTCTATCTGCGCCCACAATAATCCAATCGATTGCGCCAGATTTCATCAGCCACGCCGCCGCAGAATCCGCAATCAGCGTTGAGGGAATGCCATCTTGTGCCAATTCCCAAACGGTTAACCGTGCGCCTTGCAACCACGGACGAGTTTCATCGGCGTACACGTTTAAATGTTGATTTTGCGCGACGGCACTACGAATCACGCCCAATGCGGTGCCATAACCGCCCGTTGCTAAACTGCCGGTATTGCAATGCGTCAACACGCCTTTTGCACCGACTAATAACGCCGCACCGAAATCGCCCATCGTGTGATTGGCGGCTAAATCGTCTGCATGAATTTTTATCGCACACGCCGTAACGGCGGTTAAAACATCGTCGTGCGTGGTGGCGAGAACAGCTTTCATTTTGTCCAATGCCCAAAATAAATTCACGGCGGTCGGACGAGATTGCGCGAGTATTTCAATATCCGTCGCCACGGCATTTCGCCAATTTTCAGACGGAGAATAATGCTGCTGCACTGATAAAACCACGCCGTACGCTGCCGCAATACCAATCGCTGGCGCACCACGCACGCGCATCGAAATAATGGCTTCTGCTACGCCTGCGGCATCGTTGTAACTATCGTAATGCGTTTGTTCGGGCAATTTGCGTTGATCCAAAACATTGATACTGTTGCCTGTCCAAATAAGAGCTTGCGCGATTGAAAGTGTCATAATTTAAAGATTCATAAAGTTTTGGTTGAAGTGACGCTTAGTTTAATCGAAAGTTATTACGAGTAAGCGGATTTTTGTTTTGAAGCGATGACGTTTCATGTTTACCGATTACGTCGAATTATGCTTTTATTCGCGCGTTAGCTTGTATAATTTGCGGCTTAATTATTTAAAACCCCATTTTAAAAAGAGTGATCAGAGACTGTTATGGCATTATATTGTGGAATTGTAGGCTTACCGAACGTTGGAAAATCGACGTTATTTAACGCATTGACCAAAGCGAAAATTGCGGCAGAAAATTATCCATTTTGCACGATTGATCCGAATGTTGGCGTGGTGCCTGTACCTGACAAACGGCTCGATGCGTTGTCGGTGATTGTCAATCCTGAACGGGTTTTACCGACGACGATTGAATTCGTGGATATTGCAGGTTTGGTTGCAGGCGCGTCAAAAGGTGAAGGCTTGGGCAATAAATTTCTAGCGAATATCCGTGAAAATGACGCAATTGCTCACGTCGTACGCTGTTTTGAAGACGATAACGTAGTTCATGTTGCGGGAAAAATCGATCCATTGTCAGACATTGAAGTGATTAACACCGAATTGGCGTTGGCGGATATGGCTTCGGTTGAAAAAGCGTTGCTCAAATCGTCTAAAATCGCGCGAACCGGCAATAAAGAAGAGCAAATTAAAAAAAGCGTTTTGGAACGTATTTTTGCTCAATTAGACGCAGGCGAACCAGCGCGAACATTGAATTTAGACGACGACGAAAAAGCGATGATTAAAGATTTGTGCTTGATTACGCTAAAACCAACAATGTATATTGCGAACGTTCAAGACGATGGATTTGAAAATAATCCGTTGCTGGATAAAGTTCGGGCATTTGCGGCAAAAGAAGGCGCACAAGTAGTGCCAATTTGCGCGGCAATTGAAGCTGAAATTTCGCAATTAGACGACGACGAAAAGAAAGAGTTTTTAGATGATTTAGGCTTGGAAGAAGCCGGTTTGGATCGTGTCGTTCGCGCGGGATATGAATTACTTCAATTGGCGACGTATTTTACAGCGGGTGTGAAAGAAGTTCGCGCGTGGACAATTCCCGTTGGCGCAACCGCGCCACAAGCGGCTGGCGTTATTCACAGTGATTTTGAACGGGGATTTATTCGAGCGGAAGTGATTTCATACAATGATTTTATTACTTACAAGGGCGAACAAGGCGCAAAAGATGCGGGAAAATGGCGATTGGAAGGTAAAGATTACATTGTAAAAGATGGTGATGTGGTGCATTTTAGGTTCAATGTTTGACAATATCGACGCGAATCCCTATAATTTGCGGACTTTAAGGCGATGTAGCTCAGTTGGTTAGAGCGTGGGATTCATAACCCCAAGGTCGGTGGTTCGACCCCACCCATCGCCACCAAATACTTTAAGCCCTGCGGCGGTTTTCGTTAGCAGGGCTTTTTTGTGGTTGTTGAATTGTTCTTTTAAGCCGTCCGCGTTTTCTTTAGGAGGCAGTCAATAATGGGTTAAAAGTGATAGGGTTTGCTAGATATTACGCAGACTTGAGCGAAATCAATGGCGGTAGCAGAAAAATTATTCTGGCAGCCACTGATTATTCGTTATTGTTACAGCACTAAATCGTCAGCCGCCAACGTTTTCACGCCGTTGAGTTTAACCGAAAATTCCGCTTCAGTGCCAGCATCGATACTACCGAACAGCGTATTCGTTGCCGCATCAAAACGCAGTTGTGCCGTCGCATCAGTTGCATTGAATGCCGTAACGAATTTGAATGTAACATCCAAAGCGGTCAAATCAATTTTGTCGCCCTTCGTAAAATCAGTAATCACATCGCCAGTTTCAATCGTGTCAAAAACAAAAATATCTTTGCCCGTACCACCCGTTAAAGTATCAGTACCTTTGCCGCCATTTAGCGAATTCGCCCCCGCGCCACCGATTAACGTATCGGCGAAATCAGAGCCAATGGCATTTTCGACGGTCGCAATGGTCGCTTTGTTAATACCCGTTTTTAAAACAGACACTAAATCGGAACTGTCTTTTGATAATGTAACGACCGATCCCGTGCCTAATTGTGCTACCAAATCGTTATAAGCGGGTACAACATCACTGGTCACAGCGAAAATAGGCACAATCCCCGCATCCTCCAAGGCTTTCGACAACATGGCTACAGCTGGATAATCTTCGCCCGTTCCGGCGGGAGTTCCATCCAAAACGCCATCACCATTATTCGCAGGTAAATGTGCATCGCCTGCTTTGTGATAGTCTGCATCGGTCATCATCACCAGGCGTTATCACGAAAACCAATGTCATTACTGTGCAACGCAACTTGTAACAAAGATTCCAATTGTGCTTCGGGTAAATCGTAACCAGAACCCAATTTTAATGTACTTAATGCCATCGAAAACACGGTTGGATCCGTCGTCATGGTTAAATCGGTGCGATAAACATAATCCATTTTTGCATCACCAAACACGCCATACGGTTTGTCCATAAAGGAACCCAAACCGATTTGGGTGTTTTTTTGAAATTCATGCAACGCCACAACCACTTGCGGAACGACTTCTTTCACATTGGGTAAATCGTCACCAAATGAACCCGTTAAATCTTGCAAAAAGAAAACATCTAACGGGTCGCTGATTTCGCCGCCGTCGTTCATAGTGACAATGCGTCCGCCGAGATTACTTTCTTTTCCAGCGTTTAAATCTATTTGCACACCTTTGGACGCATTGCTGGCATCAAGGGTATCGGTGCCGCCCGTATCTTCAATAAACGCGGTTCCGTTATCGCCTGCTAGTTTGAATACGTCATTCCCCGTTCCACCGCTCAACGTATCTTTGCCCGCGTTATCGATGAGTACGTCATTGTCATCATTGCCCGACAATAAATCATCGCCATTTCCGCCGTTTAACGTGTCATTTCCCGCGCCACCTAACAATGTATCGTTACCGTCCGCGCCATCAACATTGTCGTTGCCGCCCAAACCATCGATGTGGTCGTTACCGGCGGAAGCAATCAATTTATCATCCGTTTCCGTTTCAGTCGGTAAATCATCGGTCAAAATCGTTACTTTAACGCTATCATTTGCTAATTTTGCGTTGGTTGGTGTGTTTAATGTGACGGTGAAATTTTCATCATCTTCCATCAGATTGTCACCCACGATTTCAACGTTAATTGCTTGGGTGATTTCACCTTTCGCAAACGTTAAAGTGCCATTTGTCGAGGTGTAATCACTACTCGCCGTTGCACTGCCGTCGTGTGACGCATAATTTACGGTGATTGCTTCGCTGCTCGCTGCATTTAACGACACGTTAATAGTCGCTAATTTTTTTCCATCATTACCTTCAATGATAGACATATTCGGTTCTGAAATGAAAAGGGCAGGGAGTTCCGCAACGGGGGGGGGCTCAATGATAATAACAGGCGGGGTGCCAGTTGCTTCGATAACGGCGGGTAATTCTGCGACGGGAATAACAATATCACTGTCGGAAAATTTAATAAATTCGATGTCGAGTAACGTATCAGTGCCTTCATCGAGACTGGCTGAATCTGCGCCACCTGCAAAGCTCACAATAATTTCATTCGCATCGGCATTATAGGTGATTTGATAATCATCTTGCGAACCACTAAAAACCGCCATGTCAATATCGTCGCCGCCATTGAGCGTATCGTTACCTTCGCCGCCTTCTAATGTGTCATTGCCGCCTTGTCCGTCGAGCGTGTCATTACCGTTGCCACCATTAAAAACATTGGCGTTCTTTCCACCGTCTTGTTCTTGCAATAAGTTGTCTAAATCGTTGCCCGTCGCAGTAATCGATTTGCCGAACAAGGTGAGCCATTCAACATCCGGCGTTGTGCCTAAATCGTAATCCACACTGGAAACAATTTGATCTTCGTCGCCACTGTCAGGGGTTTCAATAATTTTGTCTTCTTTGTTATTCACAAAATAAACATCGGAACCATTTCCACCGTCCAGCGTATCCATACCCAATCCGCCGTCCAATGTATCCACACCCTCGCCACCGAGCAACCAATCATTACCCGCTAATCCGACTAATAAGTTATCGCCGACGGTGCCTTTAATGTAATTATTGCCCGCGTTACCCGTGCCGCTCGTGCCGTTAATACCGGCAAGAATCAGGTTTTCTACGTTGTCGCCCAGCACATAACTATACGTACTTTCGACCGTATCGTTTCCGCCCATTTTGACATTTTTATCTGTTTCTTTCACGACATCAAGTCGGTTATCAACATAGTAATAATCGTTGCCTGCGCCGCCGTCCATTGTATCGACACCCACGCCACCGTTGAGAATGTCGTTACCCAAATCACCCGTGAGAAAGTCATTACCTTTGCCACCGTCTAATTTGTCATTGCCACTGCCGCCAACCAATTTATCGTTGCCGTCACCGCCAATTAGAATATCGTTATCATTGCCGCCATCTAAACTGTCATCCCCCGCGCCGCCGTCCAAGTTATCGTTACCCGCAAACCCTTGTAACGTGTCATTTCCTGCTAAACCCTCGATTTTGTCAGCGGTCGCAGTACCCTTGAGTTTGTCGTGGTTTGCTGTGCCTTTTATATTAGCCATCTAAAAATCCTCTGTGAGTTTAGTGAAGTTACGCGCAATCGCGCATTGTGATAATAACAAGCTGTGTGCAACAAAAAAATTAAATTAAATCGACAACATTACATTTCAAAATCTACTCTAAATATCAGTATTTCGTCTTAGTTTTTTAAGCAATTTCAAGTATTGATAAGTTTTACACGCGCAAATTTACGTTTGCCAACCTGGTAAACGTGTTGCGAATCAGCGGCAATTTCTAATTTCGGATTTTCCACTTTTTCACCGTCAATTTTTACCGCGCCTTGGTTAATCATCCGAATCGCTTCAGACGTGCTGCTGGTTAAATCCGCTTCTTTTAACAAATTGGCAATGCCTAACGACGTGCCTTCAATGTTTAATTCTACTTCGGGCATTTCATCTGGAATCGCTCCACGTTGAAAACGCGCTTCAAAATTGTCCAATGCTTTAATCGCCGCTGCTTCATCGTGAAAACGAGTAATGATTTCTTGCGCGAGTTTGACTTTAAAATCACGCGGATTCGCGCCGTTTTCACATTCTTCATTCCACGAAGCAATTTCACGCATCGGGCGGAAACTCAATAATTCAAAATAACGCCACATCAATTCGTCGCTAATCGACATAATTTTGCCAAACATTTCATCAGGCGCATCAGCAATACCAATGTAATTATTGAGCGATTTGGACATTTTTTGCACGCCGTCCAAGCCTTCCAAAATCGGCATTGTCATCACCACTTGGGGTTTTTGCCCAAAAAATTCCTGTAATTGTCTGCCCATTAACAAATTGAATTTCTGATCGGTGCCGCCCAATTCCACGTCCGCTTTCATCGCGACCGAATCGTAACCTTGAATCAGCGGGTACAAAAATTCATGAATCGCAATCGGTTGATTATTGCTAAAACGTTTGTGAAAATCGTCGCGTTCCAACATTCGCGCCACGGTATTTTTTGCCGCTAATTGAATCAATTCCGCTGACGACATCGCATTCATCCACGTTGAATTGAACATCACGGTGGTTTTTTCGGGATCGAGAATTTTAAAAATTTGCGTTTGATAAGTTTCCGCATTTGCCGCCACTTCTTCGCGCGTCAACGGTTTACGAGTGACATTTTTGCCCGTCGGATCGCCAATCATGCCAGTGAAATCACCAATCAAAAATAAAATTTCGTGTCCCGCATCTTGGAATTGTTTCAGTTTGTTAATTAAAACAGTGTGTCCCAAATGCAAATCGGGTGCGGTGGGATCGAATCCGGCTTTGATGCGTAACGGACGATTTTCAGCGAGTTTTTTAATCAATTCGGCTTCGAGCAAAACTTCGTGCGTGCCGCGTAATAATTCGGATAAATCAGTGGGTTTGATTGTCATGAAAATGCCTCAAAAAAATAAAAAATATCAGTAAACTCGCGCTTTCGGTGCAATCATTTCAACTTCATCGGTGAGCGTGTACAAATGAACGGGACGATAATCAATCTTCACCTCGTCTTTTTGCAGCCACGTCAGCGTGTGTTTCAGCCAGTTTTCATCATCACGCAACGGATAATCTTCTCGCGCATGACCACCCCGACTTTCGTGGCGATTGGCGGCGGCATGAATCGCAACCGTCGCTTGAGAAAGTAAATTGTCGAGTTCCAAGGCTTCGACTAAATCCGTATTCCAAATTAACGAACGGTCGGTTAAACCTAAATTCTCAAATGATTCACGCACCGATTTCATTTCAGCCACGCCGTCGTCTAACGTCGATTGCGTTCTAAAAACAGCGGCTTTACTTTGCATGGTTTTTTGCATCGCGGAACGGATTTCAGCGGTTTTGGAATTGCCGTTCGCATTTCTGATTTTTTCAAATCGCGTTAACGCTTCGGCATAATGTTCGGGGTTTAAATCGGAATGTGCTTGATTTGGCGTAATCAATTCGGCGCAACGCAACGCGGCGGCACGTCCAAACACGACTAAATCCAACAGTGAATTTGAACCCAAACGGTTTGCACCGTGAACTGAAACACAAGCCGCTTCGCCAATTGCCATTAAACCTTTGACAACAGAATCGGGATTTTCACCGTCTAATGTAACCACTTCGGCGTGATAATTCGTTGGAATGCCGCCCATGTTGTAATGAACGGTCGGCAAAACGGGAATCGGTTGTTGGGTGACATCAACACCCGCGAAAATGCGTGCCGTTTCAGAAATTCCAGGCAAACGTTCATGGAGCAGGGCAGGGGGCAAATGTTCAAGGTGTAAATAAAGATGATCTTTCAATTCGCCCACACCGCGCCCCGCATGAATTTCCATCGTCATGGCGCGACTGACCACGTCGCGCGACGCTAAATCTTTGGCGTTGGGCGCGTAACGCTCCATAAAACGTTCGCCTTCGGAATTCGTTAAATAACCGCCTTCGCCGCGTGCGCCTTCGGTGATTAAACAGCCTGCGCCGTAAATGCCTGTCGGGTGAAATTGAATAAATTCCATATCTTGCAACGGTAAACCAGCGCGTAAAACCATCGCGTTACCGTCGCCCGTCACGGTGTGAGCGGAAGTACACGAAAAATACGTCCGTCCATAACCGCCCGTAGCTAAAATCGTGGCGTGGGCTTTGAACAAATGCAACGAACCATCGTCCAAACACCACGCAATCACCCCGCGACATTCGCCATTTTCCATGACTAAATCGAGAACAATGTATTCCACAAAAAATTCGGCGTGATGTTTTAAGGCTTGTTGATAAAGCGTGTGCAAAATGGCGTGACCGGTTTTATCTGCCGCCGCACAAGTGCGTTGCGCTTGACCTTCACCATAATGCGTCGTCATGCCACCAAACGCGCGTTGATAAATTTTGCCATCGGCGGTGCGTGAAAACGGTACGCCATAATGTTCCAATTCAATCACAGCGGGAATTGCTTCACGGCACATATATTCAATTGCATCTTGGTCGCCGAGCCAATCCGACCCTTTCACCGTATCGTAAAAATGAAATCGCCAATCGTCTTCACCCATATTTCCTAATGCCGCGCTGATGCCACCTTGTGCGGCAACGGTGTGGCTGCGAGTTGGAAAAACTTTGGTGAGACACGCAGTTTTTAAACCTTTTTCAACCGTACCAAGCGTGGCGCGTAAACCTGCACCGCCTGCACCGACAACAATCACATCGAATTCGTGGATAATCATTTATTCTGGATGGCGCGGTGTTTCAGCGGAACGCATAAACGAAATCGGCGCGTCTTCTTCATTATCAAAACTGACCATTTCCCACGCCTCTTTGTCTTCCAATAACGCGCGTAATAAGCGATTATTCAAACCATGTCCTGATTTATGTCCGGTGAATTCACCGATTAAACTGTGACCGAGTAAATATAAATCGCCAATCGCGTCGAGAATTTTGTGTTTGACGAATTCATCGGCGTAACGTAAACCGTCTTCGTTAATCACTTTGTCATCGTCAACGACAATCGCGTTATCCAAACTGCCACCTAACGCCAAATTGTTTTTTTGTAACGATTCAATATCTTTCATGAAACCAAAAGTTCGCGCTCGACTGACTTCGCGTACAAACGTGGTAGACGAAAAATCCATCGTGGCAGTTTTAACATTATTTTCAAAGGCAGGATGTTCAAAATCAATCGTAAACGTCACTTTAAAACCCGCGAAAGGTTCAAATGCTGCCCATTTATCGCCGTCTTCCACTCGTACTGTATGCTTAATTCGTAGATATTGTTTGGGATAATCTTGTTCTTGTACGCCAGCTGATTGTAACAAAAACACAAAAGGCCCTGCGCTGCCATCCATGATGGGGACTTCGGATGCGGTGACATCGACGATAGCGTTATCAATGCCTAAGCCTGCAAACGCTGACAATAAATGTTCAACCGTAGAAATTTTGACATTGCCCGACACTAACGTGGTTGAAAGCGTAGTTTCACCGACATTTTCAGGTTTCGCTCGTATGGTGACGGGCGTTGCTAAATCGACCCGTCGAAAGCAAATGCCGGTATTCGGTTCAGCGGGATGCAGCGTTAAATAAACTTGCTCGCCTGTGTGTAAGCCTACGCCTGTGGCGCGAATGGTATTTTTTAAAGTGCGCTGTTTAATCATAACGTGAATTGCCCGTTAAAAATAACGCGCCTCGTGAGCGCGTTAGTTGGGGTTGTTTGCAGAAAAACCTGCAACAGAAAAGGAATTTAGTCGGCTTGTCGTCTTAAAAAAGCAGGAATATCTAAATACTCAATATCGCCACCTTGTTTAGTAGGTTGTGCGCCAAAGCGAGTTTCACGTCCTTCAGTGCGCGTAGTTTGCGCGGAATGTTGACGCATCACCGTAGGTTTATCAAGCCCGTCGTAATTCATTTGAGCGCCCGCAAGATGACGTGTCGTATTTACAGTTTTTGACGGAGCTTTGACTTCTACTGCCTGTAAACCCATACCGGTGGCGACAACCGTGACTTTAATTTCTTCGTCCAAATCGGGATTGATGGACATCCCCATTTTCATGTTGGCATCCTCTGAAGCCAACGCCGAAATGATTTCGCCGACTTCGGTAAATTCTGCCATACTCATATCTTTCGCGGAGATATTCACCAAAATACCGCGTGCGCCTTTTAAGTTAATATCTTCGAGTAAGGGACACGCAATCGCTTTTTCAGCGGCTTCTCGCGCCCGATGTTCACCGGTGGCACTGCCTGTTCCCATAATGGCCGCGCCCATACCCGTCATGACGGTGCGAACATCCGCAAAATCCACGTTAATCATGCCTGGATGGACAATTAACTCGGTAATACCTTGCACGGCATCTAATAGCACGTCGTTTGCCGCTTTGAACGCATCCATGAGCGATACTTTATTACCTAACACCGGCAATAATTTTTGATTGGGAATGGTGATTAACGAATCAACATAACGCTCTAATTCGGCAATCCCTCTGTCCGCGACATCTTGTTTTTTCTTGCCTTCAAATGCAAACGGTTTTGTCACCACGGCAACGGTTAAAATCCCCATGCTGCGAGCAATCTCAGCAATGACAGGAATGGCACCTGTGCCGGTACCGCCACCCATGCCTGCGGTTAAAAATACCATATCCGCGCCTTCCAACACTTCGCGAATACGATTTTTATTTTCTTCTGCTGCTAGACGACCCACTTCTGGATTTGTCCCCGCGCCTAAACCTTTGGTTAATTCCACGCCCAATTGAATAATCGTGCCGAAATTCAATTTGCGTAACGCTTGCGCGTCGGTGTTAGCACAAATGAATTCTACGCCTTCAATGAGATTGCCCGCCATGTGGCTAACCGCATTATTACCACCACCACCAATGCCAATGACTTTGATTACCGCACTTTCACTGTAGGTATCAATCAATTCAAATGTATCTTTCATGTTTATTTGTCCTTGAAATTTATTTTTTAAAAATGTGTGTGTTATAAAAAATGAGTGTTTAAAAATTACCTTGAAACCAACTTTTTATCTTTGAAAATAACGACGATCCGTTGTCGTAATCGGCAACTCGATGCAAGCCTTGTTGGTGATTGTGATCTCGTCCATACATCAATAAACCAACGCCTGTCGAATGAATGGGGTTTTTGACCACTTCGGTTAGACCGCTGACATTTTGCGGACTTCCCATGCGGACGGGCATGTGAAAAATTTCTTCCGCCAATTCGATGAGACCCCAGACTTGGGAACTTCCGCCAGTTAAAACAATACCAGCGGCAATCTGTTCTTCGTAACCCACGCGCCGCAATTCAGATTGCACTAATAACATCAATTCCTCATAGCGAGGCTCGATAATATCAGCAAGCGTTTGACGCGAAATTTTACGAAATGGTTTATTATCGCTAATGCTTGGCACTTCGATAATGTCTTCGTTGTCGCTTAATAATTTCGTCATCGCACACGCATAACGCTGTTTAATTTCTTCCGCGCTGGCTGTGGGTGTTCGTAAAGCGACCGCAATATCGTTGGTGACTTGATCGCCGGCAATCGGAATGACTGCCGTGTGTTTAATTGCCCCTTCAACATACACTGCAATATCGGTTGTACCGCCACCAATATCAATTAAGCATACGCCTAATTCTTTTTCATCTTCCGTTAAAACGGCGTGGCATGAAGCGAGTTGTTCTAGCACAATGTCATCGACTTCTAAATTACAGCGGCGAATACATTTAATAATGTTTTGTGACGCGCTGACACTGCTGGTGACGATGTGAACTTTTGCTTCCAAACGAATGCCTGACATACCAATCGGTTCTTTAATACCTTCTTGTGTGTCGATAATGAATTCTTGCGGCAAAATGTGTAATACTTTTTGATCCGCTGAAATTGCTACCGCACGCGCGGAATCAATGACGCGGTCAATGTCATATTGGGACACTTCTTTATCTTTAATCGCCACCACGCCTAATGAATTACGGCTGCGAATATGACTGCCAGCAATACCTGCAAAAACGGATTTGATTTGGCAACCCGCCATTAACTCCGCTTCTTCAATCGCCCGTTGAATCGACTGTACCGTAGTTTCTAAATTAACGACGATACCTTTTTTCAATCCTCGTGACGGTGTAGAGCCAAAGCCAATGACTTCGAGATGACCATCTCCTGTCAATTCGCCTACGATAGCCGCGACTTTTGATGTACCTATATCGAGTCCGACGATTAAATTACGTTCTGTTTTTTTTGCCATTTTTTACCTGTTGCAGCCTATTTTATCTATTTGCAGCTTGCGCGGCTAAGTTTTTCCAATCGATTGGTTGGGCGTTTTGTTTCCAAGAAACAGCGTAACCATTAGGATAGCGCAAATCAACTACCGCCATGGAATTTAGTTGTTCTTGTCCTAAAACATCCAATGTTTTCATAAAACGCTGTAATTTTTTTAACTGATCATTTCGTCCCAGCAAAATTTCTAATCCCGTGGTTAATTTAATTTTCCACGCCCAGCGGTTGTTAATGCTAAATTCTGCCATTTGCATCGCCTGATCTGCCAGCGCAGTATTCACACCTTTCATAATTTCTAATGATTTAACTTGCTGACCTTCGGGGCCATTCAAAATCGGTAAATTAACAAACGGTTCGATTTCGGCGGGTTTAATAATTTCGCCGCGACCGCTGATTAAATCCTGCTCGCCCCAACGCACGAAGGGATGTTTTTCTTTAATTTTGATCGTTAATGTATCAGACCAAACGCGATTGACGGTTGCACTTTCAACCCACACTAATTGCGTCAAACGCTCCTGTATAGCTTGCACGTTAGCGTCAAAAAATCCGACATCGACTAACGGTGTCAGCAACGTTTTAATTTCATCTTTGCTGATGTACTGAAATGTACTTTCAATTCGTACATGCTTAATCGGCACTAATTCCTTCACAGAATAAACTAAGCTCGTCAATAACGCCATAATCACGATGATTTTTACCAAGCCCATCAGCTCAACCGAACGCTCGTTTCCAAAATTCGCCACACAAGTTCATTAAAATCTATGCCTGCCTGTTTTGCCGCCATCGGAACTAAACTATGATCCGTCATACCAGGAACGGTGTTGATTTCAATCAATTGCGCTTGCCCGTTTTGGTCGATAAAAACATCCACTCGCGCCCAACCTTCTGCGCCAACAATATCATTCGCTTGCAATGCTAATTGTTGCAATTGCAATTCTCGTTCGGCGTTCAAACCAGATGGACAATAGTATTGCGTGGTGGTCGAATTGTATTTTGCTTCGTAATCGTAAAATTCACGCGGTGTTTCTAATCGAATTACGGGCAATGCTTCGCCTTGTAAAATTCCCACTGTGTACTCGTCACCCGTCACCCATGCTTCGGCGTAGACTTCGCAATTGCACGCCAACGCAATGTCTAACGCGGCAACTAATTCAGTCCTATTTTTGGCTTTGCTCATGCCGACGCTGGAACCTTCGAGCGAGGGTTTAACGATAATCGGGAAATCTAACGCTTCGATACAGGCATCAATGTCGTTTTCATTTTTTAGAGCAAACCAATTTGGCGTGGGCAAATTCGCGCCACGCCAGCATAATTTGGTGCGTAATTTATCCATTGCGAGAGCTGACGCTAAAACGCCGCTGCCCGTGTAAGGTAAATTCAAAACTTCTAACACGCCTTGCAATACGCCATCTTCGCCGCCGCGTCCGTGAATAATGTTGAAAACACGGTCAACGTTTAAATTTTTCAATGATTCAATAACATTGTCAGTCACATCAACGGCTAGTGCATTTACGCCGCGAGCAATCAAAGCGGTATGAACCGCCGCGCCACTTCGTAATGAAACGTCACGTTCTGCCGAATTTCCGCCCATGACGACTGCGACCGTGCCAAAATCTTCGGCATTTTCAATTATTCTGGATTTTAACTTTTCACCCACGATGCACACCTCTGTTTGTAAAAAAATACCGTATTTTTGCGCGACTTGCGTTTGAACGTAAGCAATCATTTGTTCAATGTTTTCTGCCGTTGCGCCGCCTGCGTTGATAATAAAATTTGCGTGTTTTTCCGAAACTTGTGCGCCACCGATTTTAAAGCCTTTCAATCCTGACGCTTCAATTAGACGTGCCGCATAATCGCCTTCTGGATTTTTAAAAACTGAACCGCAACTCGGTTGATTGGTCGGTTGAGAATTGGCACGTTTAGCAAGTAAAGTTTTAATGTTTTGTTGGCTGTCGCTTGTATCACCACGTTTTAATTTCAACGTGGCCGCTAAAAACCACTCGTCCGATTTTAAATTAACGTGGCGATAACGGATTTCAAATTCGTTGGCTGATTTTGTGAAAACTTCGCCACAACGATTCAATATTTCAGCGTTTGCAACAATTCCCCACGTTTCACCACCGAATGCGCCCGCATTCATTTTCAACGCGCCACCCATTGTGCCAGGAATTCCTGCTAAAAATTCTGCACCAATCAAACCTTGTTCAGCACAAAATTTCGCCACCAATGCACACGGCACGCCCGCTTCAACGTAAATGGTTTCGTCGTTTATGCGTTGCATGACTTTGAGACGATTTTTGGTGTTGATTACCGTGCCACGAATACCGCCATCACGCACCAACAAATTACTGCCCAAACCCATCCAAAAAAGCGGTTCATTTTCAGGCATATTTTGCACAAAATGAATCAAATCCGCTTTGTCAGCAGGTTGATAAAATCGTTCTGCAACGCCGCCGACGCGCCAACTCGTATAATTCGCAAGCGGTTCGTTATTTAATTGCATGAACGATTAACCCGCCAAAACCTGTGAAAGTAACTGCGGTAATTGCGTCGAAAAATGCCCGACGTTTCCTGCACCCATTGTGAGAATCACGTCATTTTCATGAACAATTCCCGCCAATAATTTGGGCAATTCTTCCCAATTTTCTACGAAAATCGGATCAACTTGACCACGCAAACGAATCGCTCGACTTAATGAACGCCCGTCCGCGCCTGCAATCACGCTTTCACCAGCGGGGTAAATATCCATCAAAATCAGCACGTCCACGCCCGCCAAAACCTGCACGAAATCTTCAAATAAATCGCGGGTTCGCGTGTAACGATGCGGCTGAAAAATAATAATCGAACGGCGCGAAGGATACGCTTGTTTTAAGGCTTCAAACGTTGCCGCCAGCTCGCGCGGATGATGACCATAATCGTCAACTAACGTCACGATGCCATTGCGAACGAGCAAATCTCCTTGAATTTGAAAACGTCGCCCAACCCCTTTGAACGCATTCAAACTGCGTTGAATCGCCGCGTCGTCAACCGCCAATTTCGTCGCCACGGCAATTGCCGCCAACGCATTCAACATATTGTGCCAACCTGGCATATTTAACGTGACTTCGAGTGGCGCGTAATCGCCGCGACGTTCCACGGTGAAATGCGTCTGCATGCCGTCTTGACGAATGTTAATCGCTCGAAAATCCGCGTCTTCATGCACGCCGTAAGTCACCATTGGTTTTGAAAGCGACGGCAAAATTTCACGCACGCCTTCATCATCCAAACACAAAACCGCCAAACCGTAAAAAGGCAAATGATGCAAAAATTCAACGAACGTTTCTTTCAAACGCGAATAACTATTTTCATACGTTTCCATGTGGTCATGGTCGATGTTGGTCACAATCGCAATCATAGGCTGCAAATACAAAAACGACGCATCACTTTCATCGGCTTCGGCAACCAAATAATTTCCCAAACCTAATTGAGCATTTGTGCCTGCGCTGTTCAAACGCCCACCAATTACAAACGTCGGATCTAAACCGCCTTCAGCCAACAAACTCGCGGTTAAACTGGTCGTGGTGGTTTTGCCGTGCGTGCCCGCGACTGCAATTCCAAACCGAAACCGCATCAATTCCGCCAACATTTCAGCGCGTGGAATCACAGGAATGCGCTGTTGATAGGCTTCGTCAACTTCGGGATTTTTGCGGTCAATCGCACTCGAAACCACGACCACATCAACTTGCGTGATATTTTCGCGTTGATGACCAATTGTGACGTTGATGCCTAAATTTATGAGGCGTTCAGTGGTCGCGCTTTCTTTGATGTCCGAGCCAGAAATCGCATAACCCAAATTCAACAACACTTCGGCGATGCCGCTCATGCCCGTGCCGCCGATGCCGACGAAATGAATACGTTGCACTGAACCTAAAGGACTGTTTGGAAAATTCATGCTTTCGCCTCCGCGATACAAATTTGAGCAACGGTTTCGGTTGCGTTTAAATAGGCTAATGTTTGAGAAATGGCGCGTCGTTCGGGTAAATTTTCACACAATTTTTCAATTTGTTGCGCTAAGTTTTCAGCTGTTAAGTCGCTTTGTTTTACTAACAAGCCTGCGCCTGATTCGGTTAGATATTGGGCATTTGCGGTTTGGTGGTCGTCAATCGAATTGGGTAACGGAATGAAAATAGCGGGAATGCCCATTGCGGCAACTTCGCTAATTGTCATTGCGCCCGCTCGACAAATGATTAAATCTGCCCACGCATAAGCCGCCGCCATATCGTCAATAAACGCGCTGGCTTCAGCGTTTAATTTCAATGTGTTATATTTTTCGGCAACTTCATTTTGCATTGCCACGCCTGTTTGATGACGAACAGCACAGCCCCCCCGCCCCCCTTCAAAGGGGGGAGAAGCAAATAACGCAATGGCATTCGGGACAATTTCATTTAGAGCTTTCGCACCTTGGCTGCCACCCACAATTAAAATGTTTAAAAGCCCCCCTTTTTGAAGGGGGGTTGGGGGGATTTGCTTTAATGTTTCACGAAGCGGATTTCCGGTACAAATCGCTTCAACGTTTGGCGCAAAACTATTCGGGAAACCTTGTAAAACTTTCGTGGCGATTTTTGCCAACAAACGATTCGTTGTACCGACCACACGATTTTGTTCGTGAATAATCAGCGGAATGCCCAACATTTTCGCCATCAATCCACCAGGTGCAGCAACAAATCCGCCCATGCCTAAAACGATATTTGGCTTACGTTGTTTTAAAATTTTCGCAGCTTCAATACACGATTTAGCGAGTTTAAAAATCGCGGTGAATTTACTCAACAAGCCTTTGCCACGCAAACCCGAAACCGAAAGCCAGTCGATTTCAATACCATTTTCAGGAATGACGCGACTTTCCAAACCTGCTTTTGTGCCGAGCCACGAAACTTCCCAACCGTGTTGCTGTAGAAATTGTGCGACTGCGAGTGCTGGAAAAATATGCCCACCCGTGCCGCCAGCCATAATCACAATGCGTTTAGTCATGCCAATATCCTTTTGGTAAATTTGCGTTATGTTCTGTGATTTCGTGATGAATCCGAAACAACAACGCCACCGCTGAACACATAATCATCATACTGCCGCCGCCGTAACTCATCAGCGGCAAGGTCAGCCCTTTTGTGGGCAATAAACCCATGTTCACGCCCATATTCACAAACGCTTGAAAACCAAACCAAATGCCGATGCCATAAGCGATAAAAGCAGAAAAACGTTCGTCAATTTTTTCAGCGGCAACACCGATTGCAAAGGCTTTCCAAACAAATGTGGCGAATAATCCAATGATTGTTAATGCGCCAACTAGCCCTAATTCTTCGGCGATGACTGAGAATAAAAAGTCGGTGTGCGCTTCGGGCAAATAAAATAATTTCTGCAAACCATTTCCTAAGCCTACGCCAAACCATTCGCCGCGTCCGAATGAAATCAAGGCTTGCACCAATTGAAAACCTGTTTTTAGCGGGTCAGCCCACGGATCTAAAAAACTTGTCACACGTTGCAAGCGATATGGCGAAAAATACACCAACATTCCCGCCAACGCACCCACGATGGAAAGTAATGCGCCAAATTGTAAAAACCGTGCGCCTGCTAAAAACATGATGCCCATCACAATCATTAAAATCACTACCGACGAGCCAAAATCAGGTTCCATCAATAATAAAAAACTGACGACGGCGAAAATGCCTAACGGTTTAATCAAACCAGTGGAAGATTCTTGAACGTCTTTTTGCTGTTTGGTGACGTAATTTGCCATAAACATCACGGTAAAAAATTTTACGATTTCAGAAACTTGAATCCGAAAACCTGGAATATTCAGCCAGCGCGTACTGCCGTTCACTTTCACGCCCAAACCCGGAATTAACACAATGACCAATAAACAGACGCTGATTAAAAATGCTTTGCCGCCGTATTCTTTCCAGAAGTTCATCGGGCGATATACCACGAATGACGCGGCAATCAAGCCTAAAATCATGTGAAAAAATTGGCGTTCGGGATAATAAAGTGTGTCGTTGTTCATTTTCGCGCCCAAATGCAACGACGCGGAGGAAACCATCACAAAACCAAGCAATAACAAACTAAAACTGACCAATACCAAAATGGGGTCTGTGTGCAATTTGAAACGAAAAGGCGCAATTTTTTCGCGGTGTTTCACGTTGGCAACGCCTCAATCGCTTGTGCAAATTGGTCGCCACGGTCTTGATAATTTTTGTATTGGTCTAAACTCGCACAGGCTGGCGATAATAAAACCGTATCGCCTGATTTGCCAATGTGCGACGCGATTGTAACGACTTCTTGCATATCTTGGGCGTGATAAGCAGGCACAATTTCATTTCTAAGCTGCCTGTTCGGCAGTAAATTAAACGAAGTCGTTGCAATCGCCTCGCACATCATTTCAATTGCGGTTTCAATTTGTGGAGCGTCTTTGCCGATTAAAATGACCGCTTTGGCTTTAGCAAAAATGACGGGCGCAAGTTCGTTCATGTCTTGCCCTTTGCCTTCGCCGCCTGCGATTAAAATGACTTTTTCGTCGTAACCTTCCAATGCGGCAATGCACGCGCCGATATTCGTGGCTTTGGAATCATTGACCCAGTTGATGCCGTTTTTGGTGCTGACTTTTTGCATTCGGTGATTTAAGGCTTTGAAATGGCGTAATGCGTCGCACATTTTAGCTGAATCTAAACCAATCGCCGTTCCTAACGCCAACGCTGCCAACGCATTCGCGGCATTGTGTTTGCCTTCGAGTGGCAAATCAGAAAGCGACATCAGAACATTTTCGCCGTGCATCAGATTATTGTCAGCCAAATAAAAATCCGCTTTTTGTTTAATTGAAAAGGTAAACGTTTTGCGTGTTGAATTGGACATTGCTGAAACCATTTCATCATCCGAATTTAAAACCATCACGCCGTCGCCGCTAAAAATCACTTGTTTGGCTTTTGCGTAATTTTCCAAATCGTCGTGACGATCTAAATGGTCGGCGGAAATGTTCAAAACTGTTGCCGCTGCCGCGTTCAAAACGTGCGAGCGTTCAAGCTGAAAACTCGATAATTCCAAAACGTACAAATCGGTATTTGGGTCGAGTAAATCTAAAGCGGGTTTGCCTAAATTTCCGCCGACACCTACATTTTTACCACAAGCTCTCGCCATATCGCCGAGCATGGTGGTGACGGTACTTTTGCCATTTGCGCCGGTAATTCCAACGATTGGCACGTTCACAACCGCCGCAAATAAATCAATATCGCTGACTAACTTCGCGCCAGAATTTAACGCGGCAGCAATCGTTGGTTCAGAAAGTGCAACGCCAGGGCTGACGATTAAATGCGTTGCACCTTTGAATGTTTCAAACGTGAAAGCCGCTTTTCGGCTATCGACAATTGAAAAAGGCAACGCGAGCGATTCTAAAAATGTTGCTACCGATGTTCCGGTAATGCCTTCGCCAACGACGATTATTTTAGAATTGGCGGTTAAATCGAATTTTTCTTTTAAGATATTTTTCATGATTTATCTCAATTTCAACGTAGCTAAACCAATCAGCACCAAAATCACGGTGATAATCCAAAAACGCACAATCACACGCGGTTCGGGCCAGCCTTTCAGTTCAAAATGATGGTGAATTGGAGCCATTCTAAAAACACGTTTTCCGGTTAATTTGAATGACAAAACTTGAATCATGACCGACAACGTTTCCATCACAAATACGCCGCCCATAATGACGAGAACGATTTCTTGGCGAACCAAAACGGCTAACGTGCCGAGCGATGCGCCTAAAGCCAACGCGCCCACATCCCCCATGAAAACCATCGCGGGATAAGTATTAAACCACAAAAAACCTAGTCCCGCGCCAATTAAAGCCGCACAAAAAACAACTAATTCGCCCGCGTGGGGCAACGATGGAATGGCTAAATACTGCGAAAATGTGGCATGTCCAGACAAATAAGCAAACACGCCCAAACCTGCCGCCACCATGACCGTTGGCATAATCGCCAAACCGTCTAGCCCATCGGTGAGATTAACCGCGTTGCTTGTGCCGACAATCACGAAATAGACAAAAACCACATAAAACCAGCCCATGTCAAATACAACATCTTTGAAAAATGGCACAATCAACTGTGTTTCAGCAGGCAAAGTTGCTGTTTTAAACAAAAATAACGCCGCTGCAAATCCAATAATCGATTGCCACAAATACTTTGACCGCGCCGAAAGTCCGTCGCTGTTGCCTTTGATTACTTTTCGATAATCGTCAATAAAACCAATCACGCCATAACCGAGCGTCACCAACAAAATGACCCAAATATAACGATTGCTCAAATCTGCCCACAATAACGTCGTAATCGTAATTGCCACCAAAATCAACGCGCCCCCCATTGTAGGCGTTCCCGCTTTTTCATAATGTGTTTCGGGACCAAGCTCACGAATACTTTGCCCAATTTTATTGCGGCTCAATTTACAAATCATCCACGGGCCAATCATAAATGAAATAATCAACGAAGTCAGAACGGCCAAAATGGCGCGAAGCGTTAAATAATGGAAAACGTGAAAACCGCTGTCGAAGCCGTTTAAGTAATCGGCGAAATAAAATAACATGACTTAAAATCCTGTGGATTCAACCAAAGCGGTTGTGATATTTTCCATGCGTTGCAATCGTGAACCTTTGATTAAAATAGTTTCATTGCCGGTTAATTCGGGCATTAACGCGGCGAGTAATTCCGTTTGTGAAGAAAAATGTTGGGCGTTTTCACCGAAAGCGGCAACCGTTTGTTGGGTTAATTCACCGACGGCAAACAAGCGTTTTACACCGTAATTTTTCAAGGTTTCACCTATTTCAAAATGCAATCGTTCCGTGTCGTCGCCCAATTCGCCAAACGCACCCAAAATCACCCAATGTTCACCACCACATTTGTCTAAAATGTCTAACGCCGCTTTTAATGACGCGGTGTTCGCGTTGTAAGTGTCGTTAATAATCCAATTTCCCAAACGTCCACACAATAATTGCAACCGCCCGTTGACGGGTGACATTGTTTCCAAACCTTGTTTGATTTGTTCGAGTGAAATGCCGAATGCCAAGGTTGCAGCGGTTGCGGCAAGTGCATTTAAAACGTTGTGATTTCCTGCGAGCGGTAAATTTATGCTGATTTTTTCACCATTAGTTTCTAAATCAAAGCGCGTCACAAATTGGCGATTTTCAATTTTAACATCTATGTTTTTGGCGAAAACGTCAGCGACATTTTCAATTCCGAAGGTGATTATTTTTCGTGAACCGGCGATGTTTTGCCAATAATCAAAAAACGCATCGTCCGCATTTAAAACTGCTACGCCGTTTGGATTTAGCGTTTCAATGATTTCGCCTTTTGCACGCGCTACGCCGTTCACATCACCAAAACCTTCCAAATGTGCTGCGCCCACGTTGGTAATAATGACCACATCCGCTTTTGCAAAACGGCTGGTGTAAGCAATTTCGCCAGTGTGATTTGCGCCCATTTCAATGACTGCGAAACGGTGTTCAGGCGACAATTTCAATAATGTTAATGGCACGCCAATATCGTTGTTTAAATTCCCTTGCGTGAAAAGTACGGAATTATTCACGCTTAAAATTGCGGCAAGCATTTCTTTCGTGGTCGTTTTGCCATTGCTACCCGTTACGCCGACAATTTTCAAATTCATTTTTCCGCGCCACGCGCCAGCCAATTCAGCCAAAGCCAAATGCGTGTCGCTGACTACAATTTGCGGCAAATTTGTTTCTAGTTTTTTGTGCGTTAAAACGGCAATTGCGCCCGCCTTTTCCGCCAATTCGACAAAATCGTGACCGTCAAAATTCTTACCTTCAACCGCGATGTAAATATTTCCTTTTTGCAACGTGCGCGTGTCGATACTTACGCCATTTGCCAAACCATCGTCACCAATCAATTGACCGTTTACGCAGGTGGCGATTTCACTTAATTTCATCAAAAATTCCTTGCTGGTTGAAACCTCGCCCTTTAGGGCGGAAAGGCAGCCACCCGCAACAAGTACGGCGAAGTTGCATTCAATGTGGCTGCCAATTTGGTTGGGGTGTGTGCAGCCCCAACCAAATTATCAAAGCATCCGACCGATAGGGAGGATTCCTTATGCACTTTCATTATGCTTGCACCACTATTATTTGACGGACACATTCTGCGTCATTAAAAGGGAATTTAATGCCGTTAATTTCTTGATAATTTTCGTGACCTTTCCCAGCGATTAAAACACAATCTTGGGCGGTTGCCTGTTCGATTGCGCTCTGAATCGCGTTGGCGCGGTCGTGAATAATGTTGGCTTCATGGTTAAAAAAGCCGCTTAAAATATCTTTCACAATTTCTTCGCTCGATTCAAAACGTGGATTGTCATCGGTGATAATAACCGAATCGGCAAATTGTTCGGCGACACGTCCCATTTGTGAACGCTTGCCGCTGTCGCGATTTCCGCCACAACCAAAAACGACGCTTAATTTTCCCTGCGTGTGTGAGCGTAACGAGCGTAATACTTTTTCGAGCGCGTCAGGCGTATGGGCATAATCGACGATGACTAATGGCTGATTATTGTCGCCGCCAAAACGTTCCATTCGTCCATTCACAGGTTTTAAATTTGCTAAACGTTTTGCGGCTTGTTCGAGTTCAACGCCTGATTTCAACATGACTGCGAACAAGCACAACACGTTTTCTAAATTAAAAAGCCCAATCAATGGAACGTGTAAAACGCATTTTTGATTGTGCCAAAATACGTCACATTGAATGCCGCTTAAATTTAATTCTATGTTTTCCGCGCTTAATGTTTGACCGCGTGGCGATTGTTTCCCCGTCGTGGTAACGCCAATAATTTTGACATTTTCGGGAATTGCGGCAAGAATTTGGTCGCTGACTTCATCGTCTAAATTTATGACGGCAAATTCGAGTTGTGGCGCGTGAAACAATTTTAATTTTGTTTCTAAATACGCTTCCATCGTGCCGTGATAATCCAAATGGTCGCGGCTAAAATTGGTAAAAATTGCGCCTTTGAACTGCACACCATTGACGCGACTTTGCGCTAAACCGTGCGATGACACTTCCATTGCGATGGTTTCACAGCCTTCATTTTTCAACGTTACCAACATTTTTTGAACGGCTAACGCATCGGGCGTGGTGTTTAACGTTTGTTTTAATTCCCCGAATTTTCCCCAGCCTAATGTACCGATTACGCCGCATTTTTCTAAGGCTTGCGCTAAAAACTGGCTGCACGAGGTTTTGCCGTTTGTGCCAGTAATGCCGATGACGTTTATTTTGTGCGACGGTTCATCGTAAAAACGCGCGGCGATGTTGCCTGAGTTTTTCGCTAAATCTGCAACGGGGATTTTTAAAACGCTTGAATCTGCAAGAATTTCATCAGCAAGTTTGGCATCTTTACAATCAAATAAAACCGCAATTGCGCCTTTTTCGACGGCGGATTTTGCATAATTTAAACCGTGTTGTTTCGCGCCATTCAACGCAATAAAAATATAATTTTCGCCAACGTCGTTACTGTTTAATGTCAAACTTGAAACGTTTAAATCGCTGTCAAAATTGAGTAAATCTGAAATCTTCATTAGTTTTTGCCCATCAATAAAACTGGCATATTATCCGATTGATCGGGCGAAACTTCGAGAACTCGTAACGCGCCGCTCATGACTTTTGAAAAAACGGGCGCAGACACAATCCCGCCGTAATACTGACCTGCCGAAGGTTCGTCAATCATCACAACAATAATTAAACGTGGATTACTCGCGGGAGCCATTCCCGCAAATACTGAAAAATAACTGTTTTCAACATAACCGCCAGCTCCTGCTTTTTTAACCGTCCCCGTTTTGCCCGCCACGCTGTAACCATCCACTCGCGCCTCATAAGCCGTCCCGTCTTTAGCAATAACCGTTTCCATCATGGCACGAACACTTTTTGCGGTGCGGCTGGTGAAAATTCGTTTCGGTTCTGGATCTTCGTCACGTTTAAATAAACTCACCGAATGCAAAATTCCGTTATCCGCCAACGCGGTGTAAGAACGTGCTAATTGCAATGCAGTCGTGCTTAAACCGTAACCAAATGAAAGGGTTGCACTGTCAAACGGTTTCCACTGCGAATAGTCTAATAAACTGCCGCTGGCTTCGGTTGGAAAGCCTGAAGCGGTTGATTCGCCAAAACCCAGTTGGTGATAAACCTCCCAAAAATACTTGGGCGGCATTCGTAACGCCATTTGACTCACGCCGATGTTACTGGATTTTTTGATTACGCCTGTTAAATCTAGCGTGCCGTAATTGTGCGTATCTCTGACGACGTGCGTGCCAATTTCAAAACTGCCGTTGGTTTCAAAGGTTTCATCAGGTCGAACATAATGCCCATCCAACGCAGCTGCCACTACAAATGGTTTGACCGTTGAGCCTGGTTCAAAAACATCGGTCAACGCTCGGTTTCGGTATAAATTTTCTTTTAAACTTTTTCGCATATTCGGATTGAAAGACGGTTGATTAACGGCAGCTAAAATTTCACCATTTTTTGCATCTAAAACCACCAATGAAGCCGATTTCGCGTGATTGATTGTCACCGCGTGCGCCAATTCCCGATACGCCAAATACTGAATGCGTTGGTCGATACTTAATTCTAACGTTTTGCCTGCAATCGGTTCTTTGATATTTTCAACGTCATCGATAATTTGCCGTTTTCCGTCACGAATGACGCGCTTACTTCCTGCCACACCTCGCAATAAATGGTCGTAAGCCGCTTCTAAACCTTCTTGTCCTTTGTCGTCTAAATCGGTGAAACCAATTAAATGTGCCGCCACGCCGCCCGTTGGATAAAAGCGTTTAAATTCGCGTTCTGAATACACGCCCGCTAATTTTAAACTTTTCACTTGTTCGGCTAAATTCGGGCTGACTTGTCGAGCCACATACGCAAATTGTTTGTGCGAATCCGTTAAAAATTCTTCAATTTTTCCATCATCTAAATTCAATAAACGATTAAGTTGTTTGATTTGCTGGCGTGTCGCCGTAATTTTGAATTCTTGCGGGTTAATCCAAATCGATTCAACGGGCGTACTAATTGCCAATGGCGCACCATTTCTATCTCGAATCATGCCGCGATACGCAAACACAGGAACATCGCTGACGTGACGAATATCGCCTTGTTCTTGTAAAAATTTTTTATCAAAAACCTGCAAACTAACTGCTTTACCGACCAAAATCAACATTCCCGAAATAATGATACCTAAAAGCCAACGCCGACGCGCTGAATAATCGTAGGTGAATAATGTGGCTTCGTTTTTATGGCGTTGATATTTCATTATGGTTTGATATAAATGATTTTTTCGCGCGTGGGCAGTACTAATTTCAACTGTTCACGAGCCACTTGTTCAACACGATTTTGTTCCGCAAGCGTAGTCAATTCGAGTTGTAATTGTCCCCACGCGACTTCGTATTGATCTAAGGCTTTTTCTTGTTTTTGGATTTCGATAAAAATAAGACGTGAATTATATTTTTTATAAATCACCATGAGTGCCGATACCAGCAACATGGAAATTAAAATACTGATACCGAAAAAACGCACCATAAAATCAAACTCGTTCTGCGACACGCAAAACAGCACTGCGCGAGCGCGGATTTTGCGAAATTTCAGATTCGCTCGGTTTGATGGCTTTGCTTAATACGTTTAAAACGCCTTTTTCGATGTCTATTTCTTTAATCGGTAATTTGCCAACATTACGTTTTACACCCGATTCATCGCGCATAAAGCGTTTAACAATGCGGTCTTCCAGCGAATGAAACGAAATAACCACCAATCGACCTTGAGAATTGAGCAGTTTCGCAGATTGCGCTAAAGCCGAAGTTAATTCGCCCAATTCGTTATTGATGGCAATGCGAATCGCTTGAAAAGTGCGTGTCGCGGGGTGCTTATGTTTTTCACGAAAAGGAATCGTATCTTCAATCAATTTCGCCAATTGGCGCGTTGTTTCGATGGGTTGCGTCGTTCGCGTCGTTACAATTGCGTTGGCAATGCGTCGTGCAAAGCGTTCTTCGCCGAAATCAAATAAAACGTGCGTTAAGGTTTTTTCATCTATTTGCGCTAGCCATTCGGCGGCAGACAAACCTTGTGAACAATCCATTCGCATATCGAGTGCGCCATCATTCATGAAACTAAAACCGCGTGATTGATCATCGAGTTGCGGGGAAGAAACCCCTAAATCGAGCAATATGCCGTCAATTTTTCCATTCAAACCAGCATCAATCACAAAGCGTTCCATTTCAGAAAATGGCATGTGAACTAATTGAAAGCGTGAATCTTGAGATAATTGTTGGGCGCGTTCACATTCAATCGCGGTTGTGTCGCGGTCAAAAGCAATCAATCGTCCATTTTCGCCCAAGGCTTCTAAAATGCGCTGACTATGTCCGCCCCGTCCAAACGTACCATCTACATAAACACCATCTTGTTTAATTGCTAAGTGGTGCAATGCTTCTTCGAGCATGACCGATAAATGGATCATTAACAAATTCTTCCGTTGTTAAAAAGCAATAAAAAAGCCCGATTGGGCGTTAGACGTACTCACTATAGATTTCAAATAAGGCTTAGTCAAGGGTGATTTCAGATTAGAAATCTCGTCGTATTGTGATAAGAAGTTATGTTTTTTGCAAGGCTAAAAATAAATGCTGCATTATATCAAAACTCTATTACATTTTACTTAGACATTACTTTAGATTTTTAAAAACATACCCGCTCACTGTGGGTACTATTTTCTCATAAAAATTAACTTGACTACGCGATGTTCGACTTTTTATTGAATTTAGACATTAGTGCGTGTTTTAAAAGTCCAAAAATCAGCCTTCAAGCCGTCCGAGCATCAAGTTTATCATTGCAATATGAATGAAAGCCGTACTTGAATCGGTTAAAACTTCATAATCCTTGCTAAAACGACGATAACGATAAAGCCAAGCAAAAGTTCTTTCGACAACCCAGCGATGTGGTAGTAATTGAAATCCTTTAACATCGTCGGATCGTAAAACGGTTTCAACCACAATGTGAAAACGTTTTGCCACCCATTCCATGAAATTTGAACCACGATAGTCGCCATCTACCCAAATACGGCGAATTTTCTTACAACTTCCCGTAAAAGCTTTAAACAGTAACTTGGCTCCATCCCGTTCCTGAACTGATGCAGCGGTAACAACTACAATCATAATCAATCCGAGCGTATCAACTAGAATATGGCGTTTACGACCTTGAATGTGTTTGTAAACATCATAACCTTTGATGCCCGCTAACGCGGTTGTTTTAATGCTTTGACTGTCGATAGAACCTGCTGTTGGATGTTTGTGTTTTCCCATTTTTTGCCTGACCCGGGCGCGTAACGTATCGTGAATCCGCGGCCAAATTCCGTCTTTTTTCCAGCGACCCAAATAACCATAAACAGTCTGCCACTTGAAACAGTCTGCCACTTGGGAAATAGGTGAGGTAATAATCGCCATGCACAGCCTGCCCGAGTGATATACAAAATCGCGTTGATTAAATTTCGCAGCACGATACTTCTCGGGCGACCACCATCCCACGCTGGTGGTAATAATGGACCACACAAGCCCATTTTTTGTCGTTTAAATCTGTTGGATAACGTTTTACTGGTTGAGGTCGCTTCTTTTTCATGCTGGCAAAATTGTGTATGTTCACATTTTTGGCTCAGTTTGATACTTTTAAAACACGCACTGAATACAAAAATGCTGCTTTCGTGACAGCGGCGTTTTTGTATTTACTCCAAAAAATCAAAATTTCAAAACCAAATCAATCAACGTGTTTTATAGCTTTCTTTGCGATGCAAAACGCGACCAATCAAAATTTTATCACCATCAACATCAAACAAAATTCGATAATCACCAACACGCAAACGATAAGCGGGTTCAAATTGCGTGAGTTTTTTCACTTGTGTGACATTCGGAAAATTAACCAACTAGCCAATCCCGTTGAGAATGTGAGTTTTTGCGGCGTTCGGAATGGCTTTTAAATCTTTCACTGCCGACTTTTTTAATTCAATCTGCATTTTTCAAATAATCTGCAAATGAAATCGTCGGTTCGTCACGAGTTTCACGCAACAAACGTAAATCGTCCAAATCTTCTTGCTCGGCTTTTGCTTGATATTTCTGCAACAAAAACTGATAAAAATCCCACAATTCAACTTGAGCAAAATCGGGCAAGTTTTCTAATTCAATCGCGTAAGTATTCATTTTTAAACCGATACTTTTTTCTTAACTTTCGTTAACTGCATCCCATAATAGTGTTATGAGCGGGTGTATCTACCAATGCGAAGCTATAAAACCGCTCCGCTCTTTGTTTGCTGGCAAAGGGCTTGGTTTTCGCCAGAAGGAACAGTGCCAGCAAGTGCATTTTATACTGGATTTTCACTGAAAACAACGCATTAAGATTATTAACAAATATTAGAAAATATCAGCGTTTTGGATACTATGACGCAACCTCCAGAAAATCAAAATTTCAAAACCGAGTCAATCAACAAAACAAAAATGTCGCATTACTTTAATATACGATTTTTTGCATCTTTGTTAATCTAACTAAATAAACCATAGAGGTTTTTTTAAACCAGTCCTAAAAATTTAAGCGTTACGATAATTTTTTGTATTTCAAGCGACGCGGTGAATCCGCATCGGTTCCTAAACGACGATGACGATCCGCTTCATAATCCGCGTAATTGCCTTCAAACCAAACCACTTGGCTGTCGCCTTCAAACGCCAAAATGTGCGTTGCGATTCTGTCTAAAAACCATCTATCATGCGAAATAACCACCGCGCAACCTGGGAAATTCAACACCGCATCTTCCAACGCGCGTAAGGTTTCCACGTCCAAATCGTTGGTCGGTTCATCGAGCAATAAAACGTTGCCGCCCGTTTTCAACAATTTCGCCAAATGTACCCGATTTCGTTCACCGCCCGATAAATCACCAATGAATTTTTGTTGATCGCCGCCTTTGAAATTGAAACGCCCCAAATAAGCGCGTGACGGCGTTTGATATGTTCCAACAGTGATTAAATCCAAACCTTCCGATACTTCTTCAAACACAGTTTTTTTCGCGTCCATATCGTCGCGCAACTGGTCAACGTAAGCGAGTTTCACGGTTTCACCAATTTTTAATTCGCCTGAATCAGGTTGTTCAAATCCCGCCATAATGCGGAACAACGTGGTTTTACCCGCGCCATTCGCGCCGATAATTCCCACGATTCCACCTTGCGGTAATTTGAAATTCAAATCGCTGAACAACAATTTATCGCCAAACGATTTTGAAATGCCATTCGCTTCAATGACCACGTCGCCCAATCTCGGGCCAGGTGGAATATAGATTTCTTGAGTTTCATTACGTTTTTGTGTTTCAGCAGAAGACAATTCGTCGAAACGCGCCAAACGGGCTTTGCTTTTCGCGTGACGACCTTTTGTGCCAGAACGAACCCATTCGAGTTCTTCTTTCATGGCTTTTTGACGGGCGGATTCTTGTTTTTCTTCTAACAATAATCGTGCGCCTTTTTGTTCGAGCCAGCTGGAATAGTTGCCTTCCCACGGAATGCCGGAACCACGGTCTAATTCTAAAATCCAACCTGCCACGTTATCTAAGAAATAACGATCATGTGTGACAGCAACGACTGTTCCTGAATAATCGTGCAAAAAGCGTTCGAGCCACGCAACGGATTCTGCATCCAAATGGTTGGTTGGTTCATCGAGCAACAACATATCAGGATTTGAAAGCAATAAACGGCACAATGCCACGCGGCGTTTTTCACCACCGGATAATTTTGTGACATCCGCATCCCATTCGGGCAAACGCAACGCATCGGCAGCCACTTCTAATTTGCGCTCTAAATTGTGTCCGTCGCAAGCGTTAATAATGTCTTCCAAACGCGCTTGATCGGCGGCAAGTTTGTCAAAATCGGCATCTTCTGCCGCGTAATCTAAATACACTTGGTCGAGTTGCGCTAACGCCGTTTTGATTTCTGCGACGGCTTCTTCGATATTGCCACGCACCGTTTTTGCTGGGTCAAGTTGTGGCTCTTGCGACAAATACCCGATTTTAATACCTTTTAGCGGAATCGCTTCGCCTTCGATGTCGGTATCTAAACCCGCCATGATTTTCAGTAACGTTGATTTACCAGAGCCGTTCAAACCCAAAACACCGATTTTCGCGCCAGGGAAAAAAGATAACCAAATGTCTTTGAGAATGTATTTTTTAGGCGGGACAATTTTTCCCACCCGATTCATTGAATAAATATATTGAGCCATAGAGTTTTTATCAAAAAATTAAAAAAGAAGTAAAAAAATAGGGGCGCATTGCACACGACATCGCTCCATCTTACATTGAGATTTTAGCGTAGGTTAATGGTCATTTCAGAATTTTCTACTCTAAAAACACTTTTGCCACGATTTTCTTGCGCTATCCATAAGACTTTGTTGATTTTAATTTCCGTACCTGTATAAACGCCTCGTTCTGCAATCACTTTCGCATCTTCAATAATTGCCATATTCGATACTAAGTCTTTTAATGAGGCACGATTCACATTTTCTTCAATCATTAGTTTATTCAAAGTATGGTGCAGTTTTTCTAACATTTCTGGATTACCTTTTTCAAGATGAATCCCAACAAAATCTAAGATTTTAAGAATATCGTCCTGCTTTTTTTTATTCTCGATAATTTCATTTCTGATTGTCACCACTTGTCTTTGCAGATAAGGATTCGTGCCAACTTGAATGTAGGTTTTAATCCCAGAGTTCGACCCGAGAATCGTGCCTTTAACGAGCATCATTGCCCATGTTACGCCACCCATAATGGATGGTTTTTTAGCACTATTTTTAGCTCCAGCGACAATTTTATTTTCTGCCATCATATTATTATTCATCGCGTATTTTTCGATGACAATATCAACACCGGCTTCAATATTGAAATTTTCCGCAAAACCAACCATAACCGAACCGTGTGCAATAATTTTTGCGCCACCTGGTTGCGTTGTTCCATCCTCTTTCACAAAATCCAGCGTTCTTTCTTGAAAACCCTGAACACCGCCCTTTACAATTACGTCACCATTCACCATCAATTGACTGTTGCCCGTCACGCCACCTTTTATCAGCAAATTCCCCATACATTCGATTTGAGCATTCGTGACGTTGCCATCAATCGTAATGTCTTCCAGTGCGTACACTTGCATACCATCGTCAACGTCTCCCAATACCACAACCGAACCATCAAAACGGATATTCCCCGATGCAAAATCGACCTTTTTCACTGTTAAAACGGACAACACCACAATGCCATTCGGCACTAAAACCGGTTGACCGGTCAGGGCAGAAAGCAATTGATTTTCATCGTCTGGATTTAAAACAATGCCTTTTTTATCTGCCGAAAAAGGTTTATCAGCACCACCGGTTGGATTGATGCCTTCGCCGAAAACGTTGAATCCTCTTTCGCCTGGAATCGCAGGAATACGCTGCATTAACACATCACCTTTATGCACCATAACAATATCACCCAATTCACGGTAATCGACCGAGCCATCTGCATGGATAAGGGGTTTATGCTCGTGTGTATCTACCGGCATTAAATTTTTAAATTGTGCGTCAATTCCCGCGACAGGATTCAGTCCTTCAGCAATGATTATATCAACGGGATGATTTTTCATTAAGGCTGCTTCAATCTTTTCGCTCGGTAGAATGCCCCAAACAATCTTTTTAGCCACCAATAAGTTTTGTACATCCTCCAATGTAATCGCTTTACCACCAAAATTAGGCGTTAAAATCAAATGGGCTTTCATTTTGCTGCCAGAAATTGTGATTTCAGCGGTTGCATCACGTCGTCTACCGATTTGAATCTCAAATGTGTCCGTCTGGTTATGATTATAACGATGCGCTAACTCAAAAACTAAGGCATCCTCAATAAACAAATTGGCTAATTGTGCCGCTTCCAAACGCTTTTTAATAAGCGACACATCGAGATTGATTTTGTCCTCAGTGGGCATAACAATCGCGAGTAATTTGCTATCGTCTTTGCTTAATTTAAAACCTAAACCGTTTTCCATTTTTATTTCATTGCTCATTCTTTAGACCTAACCTATTTTGGCTTTAGCGTGCATTGATAACAATCTCACGTCTCAATTCAGTGAAAACGCTTCTGCTACGATTTTCCTCTGCACTCCATCTTGCTCTGTTGATTTTTATTTCTGTACCAACGTAAACACCACGGTCGGCAATTATTTTTGCATTCTCCATCACCGTCATATTTTCCAGTAATTCGTTGAATTCAGCTTGAAGCGTTCCTTCCTCTGCTATTAATTTGGTTAACGTATGATGCAGTCTTGCTAACGTTTCGTCGTGGTTTTTTTCGAGACTACCCGCCATCCATTCCAAAATTTTATGAATATCTTTTTGTTTGGTTTGACATTCAATTATCCCTTCTCTTAGTTCGGTATGGCGGCGTTGAATGTACGGATTTGAACCGGCTTGAACATGGGTTTTAATTCCCGATTCTGCACCAATAACCCCCGCTTTCACGAGTGCCATTGCCCACGTTACGCCGCCTATAATCGAGGATTTTTTCCCCCCTTTGCCACCGATAACGATTTTATTGGCGGCCATCAAATGGCAATTCATGGCGTATTTATTGATAACAATGTCAATGCTTGCTTCGACGTGAAAAGATTCTGCAAAGCCCGCCAAAACCGATCCCTGAGAAATTATTCTGGTTTGATGTGTCTTTTTAGGTTTAGGTTGAGGTTTTTCTTCATAACCTCGAATGCCGCCACTTACCTCCACATTACCGCCGACAATCAACTCGCAATTGCCAATAACAGAATTTTTCACAAATAAATTACCTCGGCATTCAAGTTGAGCATCCGTGACACCGCCTTGAATGGTAATATCCTCAAGCGCGTATATTTTCATACCCATTTCCACATTACCCAACACAACGACGGAACCCTCGAAACGAATATTCCCCGATGCTAAATCGACGCTTTTCACTGTCAAAATAGGCGATACCACAATGCCATTCGGCACTAGAATAGGTTGACCCACGATGGCAGAAAGCAATTGATTTTCATCGTCTGGATTGACATAAACCCCGCGTTGATCGCCCGAAAAAGGCGTGTTTAACCCGCCGTCATATTGAACGTCTTCACCTAAAACAGTTTGCCCATTTTTACCTGGAACCGCCGGAATCCGCTGCATTAACACATCATCGGCATGCACCATGAAAATCTCACCCAATTCACGGTAATCGACCGAGTTATCTTCTTCAACAAGCGGTTTGCGCTCGGTGTGCGGATCTACCGGCATTAAATTTTCAAATCGTGAGTCAATACCAGGTATTGTCTCGATTCCTGCCGCAATCACCATATCAACGGGATGATTTTTAAGTAAAGCAGCTTCAATCATTTCATTCGGTACAATGCCAAAAACAATCTTTTTAGTCGCTAATAAATTTTCTACATCGCCCAATGTAATCACTTTGCCACCAAAACTAGGCTGTAAAACCAAACGGGCTTTCATTTTGTTTGCGGAAAGTTCGATGTCAGCTTTCGCGTCACGCAGTCCACCAATTTGAACTTCAAAATTTTCGGTATTGGTGTGATTATAACGATGCACTAACTCGAAAATTAAGTAATCATCAACGAATAAATTTGATAGTTCTTCCTCTTGCAAACGCTCTTTAACCATCGACGTATCAAGGTCAATTTTATCGTCACATGGCATAACAATCGCGAGTAATTGACCATCTGTACTTAATTTAAACCCTAAACCGTTCTTTATATCAGTAGTATTTGGCATAATTTTTTCCGTAAATTCTTTATTTTTCTAAAAAACAGCTTGTGGATAGGAACCTAAGTATTTGAACATCGATACTTTGGTTTTAAATTCTGATAAGGCGTGAGCGACTTGCTCACTGTCACTGTGTCCCCAAATATCAATAAAAAAGACATAATCCCATAGCCCTTGTTGTGATGGACGCGATTCAATACTTAACATATCAACGCCTGCGGTGGCAAAGGGTTCAAGCATTCGATATAACGCCCCCGCTTGATTATCGGTAGAAACCACCAACGTTGTCTTATCATAACCCGTCGGCGCAGCTATTTGATTGCCAATAATAATAAAGCGCGTTGTATTATTCGAATTGTCTTCGATATTGGTGGCTAAAATGGGTAATTCATAAATTGCGGCGGCAACAATCCCCGCAATGGCGGCTGATTTTGGATTATCTTTAATCAATCGAGCCGCTTCAGCATTGCTACTGACAGGCGTTTGACGAGCATTCGGTAAATTAACCTCTAACCATTGGCGGCATTGCGCTAACGACTGGGCGTGTGAATAAACGTCTGTGATTTCGTTTAACTCCGTCACATGCGTCAATAAATTTTGTTGTACGCGGATTTTGACCTCACCACAAATTTGCAGTGTTGACGTTAATAAACAATCCAATGTCTGACTGATTACGCCTTCGGTCGAATTTTCAATCGGCACCACGCCAAACGCGCAGCAGCCACTTTCTACCGTGTTAAAAACTCCGCTGATATTGGCGACAGGAATCGTTTTCACCGCATGCCCAAAATGTTTAAACGTGGCTTGTTGCGTGAACGTCCCTTCGGGACCTAAAAAAGCAATTTCTAGCGGTTTTTCCAACGCTAAACACGCCGACATCAATTCACGAAAAAATCGCATCGCCGTTTCATCTGAAAGCGGTCCCGTATTTAAATTTTGAATACGTCGCAACACAAGCGATTCACGGTCTGGACGATAAAACGACCCGTTTTCGCCGAGCGCGAGTTTCGTTTTAGCAACTTCTTCGGCATAACGAGCGCGTTGGTTGATAAGCTGTAAAATTTGTGCATCAACGGCATCAATTTTTTCTCTTAGTTCAGCTAAAGGCATAATTGAGAGGGGCATAAAATAATCCTTCGTTATCATTTAAAAATGTTTCTTGTTCATCAAAAGATACCAATGTTGTTTAATTCTAGCGCAATTTTCATATTATAAAGTGAGTGAATGACATATTTTGTGAACTTCGTCACACTTTAGTTAAATTTTTTTATCGAGTACGATTGATGACAGCTTTCAAAAAAGTGTAGGGCGCAATGCAACGTTTCTAACATTCAAGTGGTGTATATCGCACACCAAGTATTTTAGTGCGTGTTTTAAAAGTATCAAAATCAGTCAGCCAACCGTCAGAGCATCCAGTTAATCATAGCAATGTGAATAAAAGCCGCGCTGGAATCGGTCAAGACTTCGTAATCTTTACTCAAACGGCGATAACGGTATAACCAAGCGAATGTTCTTTCAACAACCCAGCGACGTGGAAGTAATTGAAATCCGTTGACATCGTCCGAGCGTAAAATTGTTTGTAGAACGATATGGAAACGTTTAGCGACCCATTCAATCAAAGGGTTGCCACTATAGCCACCATCGACCCAAATGCGGCGCATTTTCTTGCAACTGCCTGTAAAGGCTTTAAAAATCAGTTTGGCACCTTCGCGAACCATAATCAGACCAAGTGTATCTACCAAAAGATGGCGTTTACGACCTTGAATGTGTTTGTAAACATCATAACCTTTGATGCCCGCTAACGCGGTTGTTTTAACGCTTTGACTGTCGATAGAACCTGCTGTTGGATATGTTTGTGCTTTCCCATTTTTTGCCTTACCCGGGCGCGTAACGTATCGTGAATCCGCGGCCAAATTCCGTTTTTTTCCAGCGACCCAAATAACCATAAACAGTCTGCCACTTGGGAAATAGGTGAGGTAATAATTGCCATGCACAGCCTGCCCGAGTGATATACAAAATCACGTTGATTAAATTTCACAGCACGATACTTCTCGGGCGACCACCATCCCACGCTGGTGGTAATAATGGACCACACAAGCCCATTTTTTGTCGTTTAAATCTGTTGGATAACGTTTTACTGGTCGAGGTCGCTTCTTTTTCATGCTGGTAAAATTGTGTATGTTCACATTTTTGGCTCAGTTTGATACTTTTAAAACACGCACTGAGCATGAAATGTTATCCTATTGATTTAAAAAAAGTTTTACAATGGCACTACTCTTGCTGTTTCAAAGCTATTAGTTACTTTATTAGGTTTTTTATGAAAAAAATTCTCACTACTTTTATTCTTGCCGCTTTCGCTTTTACAGCAAATGCCACAGAAGTTGGACAACCCGCGCCACCATTCACGTTGCCAACGTTAAAAACGGATTCACCCACGCAGTTAAAGCAATTCGCGGGAAAAGTGGTTTATTTAGATTTTTGGGCTTCATGGTGTGCGCCGTGTAAAACGTCGTTTCCCTTGTTGAATAAATTACATCAAAAACTCAAAGCGCAAGGTTTTGAAGTGGTTGCGGTGAATTTGGACGAAGACAAAATGCTCGGTGAAAAGTTTTTACAAGAAATCCCTGTTGATTTCACGGTGTTACGCGACGCAAAAGGTGAATGGGCGGATCAATATGTAGTTGAATCCATGCCAACCTCTTTCATTATTGACAAAAATGGCGTTGTTCAAAAAATTCACCACGGATTTACCAGCGACGATATGAAAGAATTAGAAGCTAAAATTACTGAACTTTTGGCAAAAAAATGAAATTATTCCCGACATTTTTGTTAATGATTTTTGCGCTTTCATTGACGGCGTGCAGCGAAGTTTTACCTCGCCAACGCGGCAATTTAGCGTTACCACAAATGGCATTCACGCCCGACGCATTGGAATTTGGTTTGCGTCAACACACCGCATTCAGCAAAGAAGCCGCGAGCGGTGGTTACGGTGGCGGCGGCGGCGGATGTGGTTGTAATTAACAGGGACAAAAATGAAACAAAATAAAAAACTGAATTCACTGGCAGCGTTAAATTTGGCGGCTTTCGCTTTAACGGGCGTGATGCAAGATGCAAATGCGGGGCGAGTTGAAGAAAGTTATAACAGTGATTTTCAATACGGGCATTATGCCGAAAGTGGTAATCGCATGAGCGTCGATATTTTTGATTTGGCGGTTTCTGCGCCAATTGGCAAAAGTATGACCTTTGCGGCGAGTGCGGTGCGTGACGTGATTTCGGGTGCGTCGCCAAAATATAATAGAAAAGACGGCAAAGGACAGATTGTTCAGGCAATGAGTAGCGCGTCACCGACAAACTGGTGTCATCAATCGATTTGTGATCAACGTGACGGCGTAAATTCGGGATTAACGTATTTTTTCGATAACGCCGCGTTAAATTTGGGCGGTGGTTTTTCACAAGAACAAGATTACACGTCGCGTTTTATCAACAGTAATTTGAGTTTGGATTTTAACAAAAAACTGACCACGTTGAATTTAGGCGGATCGGTCGCGTTTGATGTGGTTGAACCGTCTATTACAAATGTGAATTGCAGCAAAGGCATTGTGACAAATAAAGAAACGGGCGACGTGCGTGGCGCAACCTGCCATAAAACCAGCCAACAATATCTGCTTGGTGTGTCGCAAGTTTTAGATAAAAATTCGTTGTTGCAACTCAATATGACTTACAGTTTCAGCGATGGTTATTTGTCTGATCCGTACAAACAAGTTTATTTTTACGATGTGGCTAATCCATTGCGTATTTCGGATATTCAAAGCGATAAACGCCCACACCAAAAAAATCAATTCGCGTGGCTGGCGCAATATATTCACAACTTTGAAGGCTTGAATAATGCGGCATTGCACGCCGATTACCGTTTTTCGATGGACGATTGGGGCATCAATTCGCACACCACCGAATTGAGTTGGCATCAACCGATTGGCGCGGGTTGGCAAGTAATCCCCCGCTTCCGTTATTATTCGCAAGATCAGGCGGATTTTTATGCGGCTGTTTTTTCAGGCAAAAGCAAAAGCTACGATGCGTATTCAAGCGATTATCGATTGGCAGGATTTGGGGCGATTTCGGGCGGTTTGAAAGTCGCCAAAACCTTCACCGACGTATCAAAACCAATTGAACAATTGAAATTGCAAGCGGGCGTGGAATACTACGATCACCGCGCGGCGTATCAATTAGGCGGCAATAATTCGGGCAATTTTGCCGACTTTAGTTATTATTTAGTTAACGCTTCCGTGAGTTTAAAATTTTAAATTCAAACCAAGGTTTGAACTCCAGCGTCAACAAAAACACCAACATCGGAGTACAAACCTTGGTTTGTACAAATCCTGAGTAAATTATGAATAAAATTTTTACTATTTTTGCGTTGTGGTTGAGCGTGATTTCGTTTGCCATCGCAGATGCGCCAACGGCTGACATCAAAGTCAAAACACTCAACGCGAATTTTCCCGCGCAATATCAAATCGATTTCACCGTTCCTGCCGAACATCACGCCTATTTGGATAAAGGCGACGAGCAAATGTACATTCCTATCACGTTCGATGCGAATGGCACGTTGGCGGGCGCGGGTTTGAAAATTGAAAAACTCGACAAACCTGCGGGCGTTTATGATGCCGAAGTGAAAGCCACAGTTTTACGCGCCACGGGTGAATTTAATTTAACGCTTTCGGGTTCTGCGAATGTCGCGACGCTTCCACTCGCGGTAAAATATCAAATTTGTAACGACGTGACGCACCAATGTTTTCGTCCACAAATCGTTTCTGTTGATTTGAAATTACCGACGAATTCAGCGGCAACAAAAGTTGAATCAACCAATACCGAATCGGAAAGTTTCACAGATAAATTGCTCGGTTTATTTAAAAACAACAAAGACAACACGTTGATTATGTTTGGCTTGATGTTGTTCGCGGGCATGTTATCGGTCGCCACGCCGTGTGTCTATCCGATGTTGCCGATTACCTCGATGTTTATTATTGGTCGCGCCAATGGCATTGCCGCCAAAGAAAAACAACACGCGCTGGTTTATGTGATTGGCATCGTTTGCACTTATATGTTGCTCGGTTTGATGGCGGGCATGACGGGCGGCGCGTTCAATACGTTTATGCAATCGGGCTGGGTCAATTTAGCGTTTGCGTTATTTTTCACCTTTTTTGCAATTGCTTTATTGGGTTTTTACGAACTCGGTTTTATGCAAAACGAAGTTCATCATTTAGACCAAAAATCATCCAATGTCGGCGGTTTAACTGGCACATGGATGATGGGCGCAGTCGCTGGATTGGTGATTTCACCTTGCGTCGGGCCGATTGTGTTTGCGCTACTTTTACAAGTTGCCGACAACATTGCCGATAAAGCGGAGGCGTTAGCGTTGCTCAATCAAACGCTCACATTTGCAGATAAATTCACGATTTCATTGCAAGGCAGTTTCATGATGGCAGGTTTTGGTTTGGGCGTAGGATTGCCGTTTTTTCTGGTGAGCGTGATTAAATTTAAAAAATTACCGCGTGCTGGTTATTGGATGAACAAAATAAAATACGCCTTTGGATTTCTCATTTTATATTTCGCTTATGCGTATCTAAACAAAGCGATGGGCGTATTTGGCGTGGATTCAGAAACGACTTTAGTGTTAGCAGCGGGGACGCTTTTTGTCTGGATTGCCGTGGTGAATTGCAACGTGTTGAGCTTGGTTCCCGCCGACGCGCCACCGAATCACAAATTCAAACATTTTATGGGTGTTGTCACGATGCTGATTGGCGTTTGGTTGGTCGTGACGAGTTTTGGACATTTACCGATTTTAAAATCAGCCATTAAAACCGCGTGCGCCGATGAAAGTGTTGGTGTCAGCACAAATCCGACCATCGAAACAGAAGCCGGCATTGCATGGTATCGCAACTTTGACGCAGCGCAAAAACTCGCGCAACAAACTGGAAAACCTATTTTTATCGATTTTTACGCGAGCTGGTGCGCGAATTGTGTGGAATTTAAAAATGCCACGAAAACCAATGCCGCGTTAAATGAAGCCTTACGCACCAAAGCTGTTGCGGTGAAATTGGTTGATAAAGAACCCGAATTTGAAAAATTTCGTGAAAATCCCGCGCATCGCCAGTTGAAAATTGGTTTGCCATATTTTGCGATTTTAAAACCTGACGGTTCACTTTTATGGTCTGGCACCGATTATCAAGCGACTGAAAAAATGATTGCCGTTTTAAACGAAAATAACTTTTAAGATTTGCCCATTATGATTTCTATTTTTCGTTATTGGTTGAGTGTTTCGCTCATGCTGCTACAACTAGCGGCACCGCTGATTCATGCCCATAAAAACGAAAATTTTGGCGCGTCATTTCATTTGCCCGAATTTGAACAAATTAACCTGTTGCTCGATCAAAATACGTCGTTTTTTGTTGCTATCACGCAAAACGATGAAATTGTTACAGTTGGCACCGCGATTAAAGCTAAATTCCAAACTTTAAAAAATGAGCCACTAAATAGCTTTGTTTTGACGTTATTTTTTATCACCGTGACGCGAAACAATTTGCGACAAATTTTTAATCAAATCGCACCACAAACTGATTTTCGATTCTTTCATCTTTCTGCGCCGCGTGCGCCGCCTGTTTTTCTTTTTTGTTAAATTTACCGACAAACTTCGCTGGTTTTTCCAGCTTAAATTGAGAATTAACATCAAGAGATTTTTATGAAAAAGAAAATTATTACAACCGCTGCCAGTGCAATTTTAGGATTAGTTGCTATTTTTATTTCTCCGTCTGCATTTTCCGAGGCGGACTATGCCAGGTGGTTAGGCGTTTATCCACAGTGCAGCGGCTGCCACGCTACTACTGATGATTCTAGTGGGAATGGTGGCAAGGGTCGCCCAAGACTTAGAGGTGCCTCTTGGGATCAGTGTACCCCGCCGCAAGTTTTGAATAACACAAAACATTTATGCGAAATTCCTTCTGTCATTCCAACGTGTTCAAATGGACAAATTTTAAATACAGCTCAAACGGCGTGCGAAACACCCGCGCCAATCGTTCCAACATGTTCAAATGGACAAGTTTTGAATCCAACAAAAACAGCGTGCGTCACACCCGCACCAATCGTTCCAACGTGTAAAAGTACCGAGATTTTAACGGCGAATGTGTGCGTTGCGAAACCGATTGTTGTGATTATTCCCCCCACAATTATTCCAACGTGCAAAACCACCGAAATTTTAAATGCCGCAAAAACGGCGTGCATTTTGAAACCCGTCACGGTAACTCCGCCAACCTGTGCAACGGGCGAATTTTTGAATTTAACAAAAACGGCGTGTGTTAAACCCCCCGTCACTGCTGTCAATACGAAACCAGTATTGAATGCCGTGGCGCAACAATGGGATGCGAAAGTCGGTGAGTTAATCACGATTCCATTGTCCGTGAAAGATGCCGAACAAGATGAATTTACCATTATTGGCAGCACGCTTGTCGGTTCTAAGTTTAGCAAAGTGCATCCTGACGCTGCTGGGCTCCCATCAATTGATTTCCAATGGACTCCCGTTATTTCACAAGTAAATAAAATTCAAACCATTCAGTTCTACGCAAAAGAAACGAAAACAACACAACGTTATGCGTCTAATAAAGTTTCTGTAAAAATTCGTGTTTGGGCGGCGGGTGATCGCAGTACCGCATCGATTACGAAATTAAATGTGATGACCAGTGCGTGGAGCGCAGGAAAATTAACGTTAGCAGGCAACGTCGTTTTTAATATTTTGTTAACCCCAGCGGAAAAACAAGCGTTCATTGCTCAAAAATTAGATTTGACCGTCACGAGCGGCATAAATCCGACCGGTGGCGCGTTAGTCGGTGCAGCGACTGTCACACTCGATAAAATTGGTAATTGGTCAATTTCATTTCCCGTTACTCAAGCGCAAGTTCCTTGTGATGTGACGTTGCAATATGACGGTCAAAACGCCAGCCGTACCGTGAGTGGTGCGCCTGCAACCTGTTTGAAAACAGCGGCAACGACTAGCCGCACCATTCCACTGCAGTTCGCTAAAAATGACGATGACCATGAAAGTGGCGAGCATGAAAACGGACACAGTGAACACGACGATTAACCTTTTGGATTTATGACGCACAAAAAAAGCCCCGATTGCATCACGCTGTCGGGGCTTTTTTGTTTTGAATTGCAGTTTGAAAAATCAGAGGCATTGAAAAAAACAATGTAACTTCATCAACAAAAATTAAGTTCAACCGGTTTTTTACATGCTTTCTGAATCGCTTCATAAACTTGCTGTTGCTGAAATGGTTTTAACACATACCCTCTTGCGCCTCCTTTCAGGGCATCGAGTACCATTCTTTCTTGTCCATGCGATGTGACCATGACGATTCTTGCATCAGGAAATTCGCTGATAATAGCTTGTGTCGCTTCAATCCCATCCATTTCTGGCATGGTAATATCCATTGTCACAACATCCGGTTTGTATTCTTTATAAGCCTCAATCGCTTCTTTTCCATTTTCAGCTGTTTTAATCACTTTGTAGCCGATAGTGTTCAAAAGTGACTTTAATTTCCTAACAACAATCGGTGAATCATCCACGACTAACACCCTCAACATAGCTAATTTTACCATTATCGTTCTCTACTCCACTAAACTAAAAGTTGCACTAAAAAGTTTATTCGAACCCACCAAACTAACCGTCATATTCCCTAATGGCGTTTTTAAATGCTGTGCGTAAAATGTTGTATATTTCATCTCTCGAAGGGCTTTTTCGTTATTCAAAATTTTAGGTGGTGTCATTTTAATACCATTCGAGTCTAATCGCTGTAAATCTATGGTCGAATGCCCCAAAACGATATTGATAACATCACCTGCGGCGGCTTTACGATAGATTTCAATTTCGTTAGCTTCAATACCTAAATCGAAGGTCATTAAAGAATAAATGGCATTGATTAACGATGTGTCAAAACTGAACACCACCAAAACGTTGATAGTGCCTCGCATGACAATCACGGCAGTCATATCATGTAATACAATCTCGTCCATGTTACCGACAATGTTGTTATTTTCAATTACGTCAATTTTGAATTCACTTTTAAAATAAGCGCGTATTCTTTTTATGACAGATTCCATGACTTCTATAACTAACAGTTTTTCTGGCACGTCAAACCTCGGTTTTCTCAAGATTTTTCGAGAGAATTAAGGGCAATCTAAATAAAAATTGAGAGCCTTGTCCAACGGCTGTTTTGACCCGCACTTCACCGCCCAAATTATGTACTTCATTCAACACGGCTGCTAAACCCACCCCGCGTCCGGCTAATTCCGTGACATCGCGCCGTGTACTGATATTATCGACAAAAATAAATTGTGTCACTTCATCATCCGACATAGCGGCAATTTCATCTACCGTATGAATTCCTACTGCCGCGATGCGTTCACGCAAGGCGTTAAGATTGATGCCCGCGCCATCATCGAAAATAGTTAATAAAATCGCATTGTTTTCTTGGGAAATATGGCAAGTAATCGTCCCGTTTTCTTCTTTTTCAATTTCCAAACGTTCTTCTGGACTTTCTATACCATGAACGACGGCGTTACGAAATACATGAACCAAAGAGCGTATAAACGGCTGGTAAGTACGCCAATCAATGGTCACATGTTCATCATCAATGATTAAGAGAGGGGCAACTTGTTTTTCTATTGTTTTTGCCGCTTGTTGCACCAGACCATCAAAGCTCATTAACATGCTTTTTAAAGAAACCTTGCGTAGCGTACACATTTCTTTAAGTAGCCTGCGAATTTCTGGTGTGGACGTATCTATCATTTCACCGCGTAACAAACACATCGCCAATTTTTCAATTTGTAATGCCAAAGAACCGGTTAAAAAAATATTTTCGTCATTCGTTAGAAAATCACTACCTAATGCGTCCGTGAGAATGGCTAAATCCTTCTCAAAAGGAATTTTAAGCGTGTTCGGCAAAATAATTTCGGCAATATGTTTTGCCTTCAGCGCATCATTGTGTGTCAATAATTCAGATAAATCGTTTTCAACCGCGTGCAAAAATGTGGGCGTATTCGGAAAACAAAACTGGTTCAACAGCCCTTTGTAAGTATGGATTTCGCGGTAAAGTTCTTTGGTCAATTCTTGGGGTAATTGAGCGATAAATGTGCGAAACCCATCAATAATGTCGAAAAAATTACGACTATCAGAAACCGCCATCACAACGAATTGAAGGTTTTTGCGCTCTATTTCTAACATTGTTGCAATATGCCGTTCTTGGGTAATGTTAGTCAAAATAACCATGAATTTATTATGTTCCAACATTTTATATTCGGTTTTCAGAACCAGTTCACCATGTTGCATTTCGGTTGGTAACAACGACAACATATTTTCACGCACAGATTCTTCCGTTTCGTCTAGCACCGAAGAAATAATTAGGCGAAACAAATCCGCTTTGCTTTTATCGTCGGAAAAAAACACATCACTGGCATTTTTTTTTGCGGGGGATTCACCCAACATGGTTTCGCAAGCGCGGCTATACTGATCATTGATTATTAAATTTGCACCAAAAGATAAAAATCCTTGAGCTGAATTATCCAACAAATGCTTGAAATCTTCAGGAGCTTGTTCAAATTCCGCAGTCAACATTTTACTGACTAATTCGGTCGCCCGTTTACCCGCCAAATGAACTTGTTGAATGTTGTCTTGAATGGCGAGTCGCAATACCTCATCCGTTATGTCGTGACTAAAAAATTCACTCATCTCGTTATAACCGAGAACACAGCTCAATATATTATTAAACTCATGGGCAATGCCTCCCGTAGTGAGTAGATGAATATTTTCAATTTTTTGCATGTAATTAACCTTTTTTACTGCCTGTTTACTTGCCAAATTAACTTCTTGGATGTTGTTTTGAATGGCGCGGCGTAATACCTCATCCGTTATTTCGTCACTAAACATTTGATTAATGTCGTTATAACCAATAACACTACTCAAGATATTATTAAACTCGAGGGCAAGGCTGACAGAAATAAATGGCTCCATACTTTCCGGCTTTCGCATGTGATGAACAACTTGCTCCTTCCCATTTATTTTTGCCAAAATCAGTTTATCGGCACGCTGTTTTTTTTCGAAATTTTGAATAATACGTTTTTTATTTGTGCGTTCTATTTCCAAAATAGTTCCTTCAAATCAGATTTTTACTGTTTCTATTATTCCGAAAAACGAGCGGTTTTTCATTACTTGATAACGCCGCCGTTCGTGCCGTCGAAATCAATTCGTCAATAACGTGATGTTGCGGTGATTTGCTGCAAACAGGGTCGGTTGCGCTTGCATCGCCCGTCAATAAATAGGCTTGGCAGCGACAGCCGCCAAAATCTTTTTCTTTTTCGTCGCAACTTCGACACGGTTCTTGCATCCATTCAAAACCACGAAAGAAATTAAACGCTTTTGAATCGTGCCAAATTTCCGAAACGCTGAAATCATTCACGTTTGGACAATCAAAATTCGGTAAATCTCGCGCCGAATGACACGGCAACGCCACGCCGTCTGGCGCAATCGTTAAAAATGTCGTTGCCCAACCATTCATGCACGCTTTCGGGCGATCTTCGTAAAAGTCTGGCACGACGTAATAAATTTTCATTTTTCCGGCAACTTTTTCTTTAAACGTTTGTGCAATGGCTTCGGCGGTTTCAAATTGCTCTTTCGTTGGCAACAACAAATCCCGATTCAAATGCGCCCAACCGTAGTATTGCGTGTTGGCGAGTTCTAAATAATCCGCGCCCAACGCTTCCGCCATTGCCAAAATTTCGGGCATTTGATGAATGTTTTCACGGTGAATCACGACGCAAAGCACCATCGGATAACCGTGTTTTTTCACCAATCGCGCCACAGTTTGTTTGTGTTCAAACGATGCCGTTCCCGCAATGTGATCGTTTAATTCTTGTGAACTGGCTTGAATACTGACTTGAATGTGATCGAGTCCAGCAGTTTTCAGTTGAATAATTTTTTCTTCTGTCAAACCATAACCCGACGTAATCAGATTCGAGTAATAACCCAATTCCCGCGCGTGCTGCACTAATTCGACCAAATCAGGACGAGTCAGCGGTTCGCCACCCGAAAAACCGAGTTGTACCGCGCCCATTTTTCGCGCTTCGGTCAACACACGTTTCCAATCGTCGGTGCTAAGTTCGCTTTTGTATTTTGTGTAATCGAGCGGATTCGAGCAATACGGGCATTGCAACGGACACGCATACGTTAATTCCGCCAATAACCAGCGCGGCGGTGTATTAGTTTTGAGTAATCCAGCCATTATCTAAAGCGACCTCTAAAAAAGCGGTAATGTCGGCGGTTAAACCTGACGTTTCGAATGTGGTTTCTAATTCTTGCACAAGTTCGGCGAGGCGGCGCGTGCCGTCACACAATTTCAGAATTTCAGCCGAACTTTGATTTAATTCGACCATGCCTTCAGGATACAAAATAACGGTTTTTTGCTGAACGTCTTCCCATTGCAAGCGGTGCAATGGTGAAAAAGTAAGTAATTGTTCGGGGTTTACGGTCATAAAAAGTGTGAGTAAGTTTAAAAAATTAACTGCCTGCGTTTTGTAGATTATTCAACTTGTAGATTATTCAACAAACCTTTGTAGTATTCCAGCATTTGCATCAAAAACATAATTGCTGCGTCGATTTCGTTTTTAACATCATGCACAAAATTGTGGTGCATAAACGTTTCCATCGTGTAAAACGACAAACCCATGTAAATCGTATTTGCGCCCATCGCAATCATGATGAACGCGGCGGATTTCAACATCAATCCGCGAAAATGCGCGTTCATTTTGCCAAACGCCACGCTGATAAACAACATCGTCGGAAGCGTTCCCGCGCCAAACGTCAGCATTAACAAACCGCCGTCTAAAATCGTCGGAGCGGAAGTCGCTTTTACCGCCATCGCAAACGTTAACGGACACGGCATTAAACCATTCATTAAACCTGCTAACGACGCGCCAATAATGCCGCCTTTGGTGCGTGATGCGGCGTAACCTTTGCGAATAAATGCCATCGGAATCAATCGAATTGACCCTTGAAATGGAATCCAACCCAAAATTCCCAACGCCAAAATAATCACCACTGTGCCAATGAACATTTGCAAAATGCTTTGAACTTTGCCAAAAATGCCGCTGGAAATTAACACCATTCCCATTGCCGCCGCCGCAAAACCCACCATCGTATAAACGCTGATTCGCGCAAATTGATAAAACAAATACGGTAAATAACTGCGCGTCGCAGTCGAATTCATAAAATAACCCGACACCAACGCGCCACACATTCCCAAACAATGCCCGCTTCCTAAAACTCCTGCCATAAACGCCAAGCCATAATCAAAGCCGCCCGATGCCGCCATGACGTGCATGCTGTGATCCATCGTTGAATGATCCATAAAAATCCCTTTTTAGTTTTTATTTAAACGCAATGAATTCACAATCACCGACACGGAACTCAACGCCATTGCCGCCGACGCAATCATCGGATTCAAACGACCTGCCGCCGCAATCGGAATCGCAATCACGTTATAACCAAACGCCCAAAACAGATTTTGTTTAATCACGGTAATCGTTTTTTTGCTGAGTTCAATGCCCGTCGTCACTTTTGAAATGTCACCTTGAACCAGCGTCATATCAGCGGATTCAATCGCCACATCCGTTCCCGTGCCAATCGCAAAACCCACATCCGCCGCCGCCAACGCTGGCGCGTCGTTAATGCCGTCGCCAATCATGCCGACTTTTTTGCCTTGCGCTTGATAATCTCGAATCACGGTTAATTTTTGTTCTGGCGTGGCGTTCGCAATTACGGTTTCAATGCCGACTTTTGCCGCAATATAATGAGCGGTTTTTTCGGTATCGCCCGTGACCATTAACGTTTCAATGCCTTGTTTTTTCAAACGTAAAATTGCCGCCGCCGCGTCAGGTCGCGCTTTATCTGCAATCCCAAAAACTGCCGCTTCTTTGCCGTTAATCGCCATGAAAACAGGCGTTTTTCCTTGCGATGCAAATTCACCCGCCGCAATTTGTAACCCGTCAATTGAAACGCTTTGTTCAATCAACCACGCTTTGTTTCCGAGTAAGATTTTTTTGCCGTCGATTTCGGCTTCAATGCCGCGCCCCGTTTCACTTTGAAAATGCGTGCAAGGTTCTAAATTGATATTTTTTTCAGCCGCATAAAGCACAATCGCTTTGCCTAAAAAATGTTCTGAATTGTGTTCGGCAGAAGCGGCTAATTTGATTAAATTCGTTTCGCTCAAACGTGAAAGTTTTAATAAATCAGTGACTTTCGGTTTTCCTTCGGTAATTGTGCCTGTTTTATCAAATACGATAACGTTCAATTTCGCGGCAGTTTCTAAACTTTCACCGTTGCGAATGTAAATGCCTTCGCGTGCCGCTTGACCCGCGCCAACCATGATTGCCGCTGGCGTTGCCAATCCTAACGCGCACGGGCAAGCAATCAATAAAACGGTAATTGCGTTGCCGAATGCAAAACTAAACGATGCACCCGCCGCCAGCCAACCGACCAATGTTAAAGCCGATAATGCCATCACCGACGGCACGAAAACCGCTGAAATTCTATCGACGTGTTTTTGAATGGGTAATTTGGTGGATTGCGCTTGGTCAACCATGTGAACGATTCCCGCCAACACCGTGTCCATGCCGATTGCCGTGACTTGGACTCGCAACGCGCCACTGCCATTCACACAACCGCCAATAACTTTGTTGCCGATATTTTTCACGACGGGCAAACTTTCACCCGTGACCATCGATTCGTCAACCGTTGAAACGCCGTGAATGACCACGCCGTCGGTCGGAATTTTTTCACCCGGTCGAACCAAAATAATGTCGTCGATTTCGAGTGCGTCAACGTCCACAATTTCTTCAATTTCGCCGTTAATTCGCGTCGCAGTTTGCGGCTGTAAATCCACTAATTGCCGAATCGCTTCGCCTGCTTTGCCTTTGGCACGCTCTTCTAAATATCGCCCGAGCAAAACAAACGTGATAATTGCCGCCGCCGCTTCAAAATACAAATGTCCGCTACGTCGCAAAAATGCGGGCAAGCTGTAACCATAAGCCGAACCCACGCCTAACGCGATGAGCGAATCCATGTTTGCCGCGCGTTGCCTAGCTAACCGCCATGCTTTCGCGAAAAACGGAAAACCTGCCCAAAACACCACGGGCGTAGTCAATGCTAATTGCATCCAATGTAATTTGCGCGACGTAACCATCGCCATTCCCGCAAGAATCACGGGCGTGCTTAAAATCGCCGACCACACAAAACGATTTCGCGCCGTGACAACACGATTTTGTTCTTTTTCAATCAGTTTTTTACGTTGTGAAAGCGTGTCCATTGGAAAAGTTTTATAGCCTACTTTATCGACCAACTGCCCAACGTCGTCTTTCGTTAATTGCCCTTGAACGTTCAATGTTGACGTGCTGAAATTCACGCTCGCGGTTTTCACCCGTTCGTCACGCTTCAACACCATTTCAATTAACAACGCGCACGACGCACAACTCATGCCTTCAACCGCTAAATCAATGTCTTGAAGTTTGCCTTCAAAATGTTTCTTTTCGTGATTCGGCAGGGTTGGATTTTTATTCGCGATATTGCCTAAAACGGCATCAAGCAAAATCAGCAAATTTTTCTTCGGCAAACCAGCGGGATCGAATTCAATCACCATCGAACCGATTTCCCAAACCGTTTTCACGCGCTTAATTTCAGGACGTTTTTTTAAAATGATTTCAAAAATATACGCGCGTTCTTGGTCATTTTTGAGAATCGGCGACACAATCCGAATGCGACGCGCGAGTTGATGAACTATGTGGAAGTTTTTTTGAGTCACGGGAACACTCTCAGATTAAACCGCTTGATTGGTTAAAAACGTTGTCTGTTCACTAAATTTCAACATGGCGCGTAATGCTTCATTAACCGTTTTTGAATTATGAAAAAACTGCGCGACATCTGGCTCAAGCACGACAACGTTCGATTCATTTTTATATTGTTGATAGTGCTTGCCGCGTACTGCTTTTGAAATATCAAAATCATATTCAGGGCGTAATTCATCGTTATTCGGATTCATAAACTTTCCTCTCGTGAGTGGTCGCTAATCGTGCAGAAATAATCCGCGTTATGTTTTCATTTTCTATATGAGCAACAAGGAGAAGTCGCTCGGCAACAGATATTCCCAACGTGAGAAATCGTTCTTCATCTATCGAATGGTCATTATCTGGAAAGGTGGCGGCTAAAAAATCACCAAAAACAGTTGTAGCCTCCTCAAAAGATACGCCATGTTTGCGATAATTGCTGTCGGCTTTGTTTTTATCCCAAGTAAATTCCATTATTTTGGTTTACGCGAACGAATCAACAAAAAGAACATATAAAATGTGGCAAGCCATTCATAACGGTATTTGAACGGACTCAACAGCCACAATTTGGTAATGTGATCCCAGTGTAAACGAATCAGAAACAACACCAAAATATCATTCAAAAAATCAATCACCGCTTTTTCAGGGTCTTTAATCAGTGCATTCGGTTTTTTTATTGCTAATTTTGTAATGATTTTTGCGGCGTGTAAAGTTTCTTTGGCTTCAATTGTTTTCGTTTTAAACCAGCGCGTCACCGCAAATTTATCGGCTTTTTCACTGACTTTCGCAGTGAATTTGCTGATTGCCGTGGTTTTTTTTTCAGTGGGAATGATTAACGCGCCAGACTTTTCTAATTCGGCAAATAGCGCGAATAATTGCTTAACTAATTGCGTGAAATCACACACTGTTTCCTGAAATCGAATCGACACTTTGCCTTGTCGCGCATAAAAATTAACACGATACACCCCGTCAATCGCTTTTATTTTTGCGGCGACATTTTCAGCCACTTCTTTTTTGCATAATTCCGTGGGCAATTGAAATCGAACGTGACCTTCGGCGCGATGACGTAACACACATTGTTTTTGAATGGACATAATCTCAACGCAATTAGTAGAAAAACAAAACGGGTTTTTCTCGCGTAATGCTAGAAAAACCCGTTGGTAAGTTGGACGTGAAAAATTTAGTCTTCTTTCGTTTCAGCGACTAAATCTTCCAAGTTTTCTTTTTGTTGTAACACGAAATCTTTGCCTGCATCCACGACTTTCGTGGTGCTAGCGATAATATCTTTGCGGTATTTGTGAATCAAAAAACCCGTGATTAAACCTAATCCAAATACCACAACTGGATTTTTTACGGCGATACTCATTACTTTACTCCCACTATAAACAACGGCTGAGGCGATAGAGCCTTTGAAAATTTCTTTAGACATTGAATCGCCGTTTTTCACGGCGTTATGTACTTGTTTTACGGCTTTGCTTTCCATAATTTCGTCTCGAATTATTCGGCTAAAACTTGGTCTTCATTCAACATTTGATAAATACCTTTACAGCCATCACAACAAAAATATTTTTGTTCACCCGTCTTTAATTTCAAGGTAAATCCTGAAACTTCAACGGTTAGCCCGCACAAATCGCAGGCTTTTTTTTCTTCGCTCATCACATTCACCAAATATAGATGCCTAACTCAATTGCATAGTAGCAAAACTGAGGGGTTGCTACAATCGCGACGTTTTTAGGTTAGCAATTTAATTTATCTTGTGGCAATTTGCCACTTTGCACGGCTTTACTCGACGCTTTCATTAACGCAATTCGTAACGCTCCCGTTAAACTCGCGCCCAATCCTAATCGCATAGCAAATGCCGGTAAAATAATCATTGAGGCGACCGCCAGCCCCGCTCCGAGTAGCAACGCGCTGTTATTATGTTGTTTTGAATTAACCGATTGTGTAGCCATAATTAAAACCTCTGCACGAAAAAATGGATTAAATTGCGAAATATCTCTCGCTCTTTTGCACACATTATGCCAAAAAATAATATCTCGTTTTTCAATAGGTTAATAAATATTCCCTCCGCAAAAATTAAAAACTGTGTGATATGCCACAGTGTTTACAGGTTATTTGCCGTAGTTTTGAAAACCTTCTGCAAACCGCCCATTGTGGCAACAGAAAGGCTAACAAGGCTAAAAATATCAACTTCATAATTACTCCGGTTTAGTTTTGAAAATCAAATATACATCAACTGATTATGCTATCACCAAACGAATAATTTTTGTCATTTTATGGTGTGTACTATATGATTGCGCCTTACTTTTACCGCCTTTTATAGGCTCTGAAAATCATATTTTATGTATCAATATAATCACAACGACCAAATTCTCATTGAAGAACGAGTCGCGCAATTTAGGCGACAAACCGAACAGTTTTTAAAAGGTGAGATTTCCGAAGACGGCTATCGTGCCTTGCGATTACGAAATGGTGTTTACATTCAAACTCACGCGCCCATGTTGCGGGTTGCCGTACCTTATGGCGTACTTAACAGCAAACAATTACACAAACTTGCACACATTGCGCGGACGTATGACAAAGATTATTGCCATATTACGACGCGCCAAAATGTGCAATTTAACTGGCCAAAATTAGAGCAAATTCCTGATATTTTGGCGGAACTCGCCGAAGTGCAAATGCACGCGATTCAAACCAGCGGTAATTGTATGCGTAACACCACCAGCGACCATTTGGCGGGCGTGGGCATTGATGAAATCGAAGATCCGCGTCCGTACTGTGAACTGATTCGCCAATGGACAACGTTGCATCCGGAGTTTGATTATTTGCCGCGTAAATTCAAAATGGCGGTCAGTGGTTCATCGACCGATCGCGCCGCGACCCAATTTCACGATATTGGTTTGCATTTGGTTAAAAACGACGCAGGCGAAATAGGCTTTAAAGTGTTGGTCGGTGGCGGTTTGGGACGCACGCCCGTAATCGGGCAAGTGATTAAACCATTCTTGGATAAAAAACACATTTTGTCTTATTTGGAAGCAACGTTACGAATTTACAATCTGTTCGGACGACGCGATAACAAATACAAAGCACGCATTAAAATTTTGGTGCGCGAAACGGGTTTAGAAGAATTTTCAAAATTAGTGGATGCAGAATGGGCGTTAATTCGTGACGGTTTAGAAGTCAGCGAAGCCCGTTTTGACGCGATGAAAGCGCATTTTGAACCGTTGCATTACGACAAAATAGCTGCTGAAAACATCACTTTTTCGCGATACCAAAAAGAAAATAAAGCCTTTGAAACATGGGTGAAATACAACACGCTTGAACATAAAATTGACGGTTATCGTGTTGTATTTTTATCGTTAAAAGCCCCCGATACACCGCCTGGGGATTTAACAGCGGAACAATTGGACGCGATTGCAGATTTAGCTGAAATTTATAGTTTTGGTGAAGTCAGAAGCACGCATCGCCAAAATTTAGTGTTCGCCGACGTGAAACAAGCTAATTTATTTCAGTTGTGGCAATTGTTGAGCGTGGAAAAATTAACCACGCCCAATATCGGCACGGCGACGGATATGATTTGTTGCCCAGGTTTAGATTTCTGTTCGTTGGCAAATGCTGGTTCGATTGGCATTGCGAAAGAAATTAACGATATGCTGGAAGACCTGGATTATTTGCACGATATTGGCGATGTAAATATCAATATGTCGGGCTGCATGAATGGTTGCGCTCATCAAAGTGTGGGACATATTGGCATTTTAGGGGTCGATAAAAAAGGCGTGGAATGGTACCAACTCACGCTCGGCGGTTCATCGGCGAATGAAGCGGCAATTGGTGAACGTTTGGGGCGAGCCGTGCCTAAAAACGAAGTCACGCAAGCAGTGGGAACTATTTTAGAGGTTTATATTCAGCAGCGTTTGGAAGAAGAATCCTTTTTAGACACCGTAAAACGTGTGGGTATGGAACCGTTTCAGGAAAAAGTGTATGCAAGTCATTAAAAATCAACAGCTCATCGATAATCATTGGACGTTTTTAACGGACGATGCGCCGCTGGTAGCAGGAAATATCAGCGTTTCCTTCGCGCGTTTTCAACAAGAAAAAGCACAGTTAGTGGCACGCAATGGAAATTTAGGCGTGCGACTTTCACCCACGAATGCTGTTTCTGAATTGGTAGCGGATTTGCCGAAGTTGGCATTGGTGGAATTAGATTTTTCAGATTTTGCTGATGGACGTAGTTTTTCGCAAGCGTATTTTTTGCGGAATCGATACGGTTTTGAAGGTGAAATTCGGGCGATTGGTTCGTATTTGGCGGATCAAGCATTTTATCTTTCACGAGTTGGCGTAAATGCGTTTAGCGCAGATAATCTGCCGCAAACACAAGCAGCGTTGAATGATTTTACGGTATTTTATCAATAAAAAATTCCCTGTAAAAAAAGCCCCGTGAGATAATCTCACGGGGCTTTTTTGTACCTGAAATTTAACTCAACTCATTTTGTTTGTACAAAAAAATGGATTTCGTCAATGATGTTATTTAAGCAAGATTTATTCATCAAAAATAATAATTTTCCTTCTATTAGGCATTGTTCAATCACTAAATCGATAGACGAAATTAAAACAAAATCCTGTTTTTTGTCGTGCAGAATAGTGGTCACAATTTCATCGCGCGATTGAATCACATAATGCGGCAATGAACTTTCAATCGAAATGTGTAACGTATCTGCAACTGATGATAAACAGGCGTTAATCATGATATTACCTAATTCACACATCGCTTCGTTTTCAATTTCACGAATGGCATCCCTGTCCATTTCCATGCCTATCATGTTTTCCACGATTTGAAGGGCGGCTTCTTCAGCAAACAATAACATCACTTTAGTATTTAACGCGCCGGTAAATTCTTGCGTCACAACGCCGAACACTTCAGCTTTTAACCTTAGCGTCTCGACACTTACGTCTTCTATTTTTACTAAAGAGACATTAGGAATCGATAATTGTACCGATTGATCAATAACTTGACTTAAACTTTGCGCGGCACAACTTGTTCCGATACTGATAATGTCGCCCAACGCATCAGGAAGTCCGCTTATGTCTAAGGTTTTCATTTTTTAAATACCGGCGAAATAATCAAGGGCGAGCGTGATGGAGGCTTCGGTGACAGGTTTCGAAATTAAAATCGAACCTAACGCGCGGGCTTGATGTTGATAGGTTTCTTGCACGTTCGCAGAGAAAATGACGAGGCGAATATCAGGATATTTTGCCAAGATTTCTTTCGCCGCATCGGTTCCTAACATGCCAGGCATATTGATGTCCATCGTGCAGTAATCTGGTTGTTCGCGCTCAATTGCCTCAATTGCTTCTTCGCCCGTCGTGGCTTCAGTTAAAATCCAATCGGGGTGTTTTACGCTAATATGTTTGCGAATAAACATTCTTGAAATTCTGCTATCATCCACAACTAATACGGTTTTAGACATACGTTACTCTCTTAAAATTAAAAATACTGCGGTTAAAAATCGGACAAATCATCACATAAGTGGCAATAATTGACTAAGAATTTTTCCGTTAGTGATTAGAATTTGCTTTGGGAAAATACCGGCGTTACCTTGAAAATCGGTAACCGTCGCACCGGATTCTTGTGCGATTAACGCGCCCGCCGCCACATCGTACAAATTCAATTCTTGTTCCCAAAACGCATCGAGTTGTCCGTCGGCAACTAAACAAATATCGACCGCTGCCGAACCTAAACGCCGTTGTCCTGTTGTAGCTTGAGCGATGCGACAAAAACGCGCTAAATTATTATTTTCTAAATATGAACGCAAACAAGCGAATCCCGTGCCAATCATGGCTTCGCCTAAACCATCAATTTCAGAAACCCGAATCGGTTTGCCATTTCGCCACGCACCCTCACCTTTCGCGCCACAATAATAATCATCTAACGCAGGCGCAAAAACGGCACCAAAAACGATGTCGCCGTCGATTTCTAACGCCACGCTAATCGACCAATAATACTGACCGCGTGAAAACGAATGCGTGCCGTCAATCGGGTCAACAATCCAGTGATTGGTTTGATTTTCGGATTGTCCGCTTTCTTCGCCCCAAAATCCATATTGTGGATAATGTTCGCGGAGTTGCGTTTGTAAAAAGGCTTCGACCGCTAAATCTGCCGCTGTGACAAAATCGCGCGGACTTTTTTTATCGATGGTTAAATTTTTTAAATCGCGAAAATGCGTCAGCGCAATCTCGCCAGCTGCACGAATAATGCGTTCTAAAAGCGGTTGTGAAATAGTCATTTTTTATCCGTTAGTTTGAGAAATTAGCACATTTTTGTTTGCCAAATCCGCGTCACTTGTTCGCGCAATTCGACAAACTCTTCGGCGTTTATAATTGTTTTATCGCCTTGTAAAACCCGTTTATGTCCTGCGTCACGATAAGCGCAATAGGCATTTTTGAGCGTTTTTGCCTCGTGTTCAGAAATGATACAAGCTGATTGCAAACTCTCCAATAATCGAATGTTGTCCGTGTAAATTGTTAAAGCAGACGAATTTGCGGCATTTGCCAACACGCCAAATTGCACCATGAATTCAATATCGACAATGCCGCCCGCGCTTTGTTTTAAATCGAATTTATCCGCAGATTTTGTCGCCAAACTTTCACGCATTTTTTCGCGCATTTCACGGACTTCGATTTTTAGCGTTTCAACCTCGCGCGGCAAACTCAATACACGTTGACGGATTTCAGAAAATACTTGCCCTAAATTTCCATCGCCCGCAATGAAACGAGCGCGAACTAATGCCTGCAATTCCCACGTCCAAGCGTGTGTCGTCAAATAATTTTCGTAACTGTTAATGTGTGTCACCAACTCGCCAGAATCGCCATTCGGACGCAAACGCAAATCGACTTCGTACAATTCACCCGCCAACAATTTCGTATCTAAAATGTGACGAATTTTCTGCCCCAAACGTGCATAAAATTGTGAACACGACTGGGGTTTTTCGCCGTTTGTCATGGCATCACCGTCGGCACAATCGTAGACAAAAACCATGTCTAAATCCGAACCGTAACCCAACTCGAAACCCCCTAATTTACCAAAACCAACAATCGCAAAATTCGTTTTTGCGTCATCACATTCGGGCGGATAACCGTGTTTTGAAACCAACATTGACCACGACGTTTTCACCACGCAATCAACAATGCTTTCGGCTAAAAAGGTCAAATAATCGCTCACAACCATCAACGGAATCACACCCATAATGTCCGCCGCCGCGATTCGCAACACGTTCACCTGTTTAAATTGGCGCAACGCAATCATCTGGGCTTCTAAATCATCCGCATCAATTCGCGCCACAAGCTGATTTAATTGCGCGTCTAAATGGTCTTTTTTGAGCGGTTCAAAAAGCGAGCGCGTGTCCAATAATTCATCAAATAAAACAGGATAACGCGCCAAATACTCGCCAATCCACGGACTCGCCGACGATAATTTTAACAATTGCGCCAGCGCGTTCGGGTTTTCAGCAATCAACGCTAAATACACATTTCGACCCGCCACAGCCGTAAATAATGCGAGCAAACGCTTCAAAGTTTCGCCAGGATTCGACACAGTTTGCAACGTCGAAATGACTTGCGGCATCAAGCGATTGATTACGCCCAGCCCTTTATTGCTCAAACGCCGAATCGCTGACTCATTTTTAAAACCAACAATCGCCACCCAACTTTCAGCCGTATTTTGAAAACCGTAGTCGCTCAAATTTTTGAGTAATTCGCTTTCATCGTCCAAACCCGCCCAAATTTTTTGGCTCAACTGTTCAATTTCGTCTTGTTTTGAAACTGAAAAAACGGCATCGAAAACCGCGTGAACTTTATCTCGCACGGTGTTTAATTCAACTAAAAACGTTTCCCAATTCGCAAAACCTAAAACGTAAGCCATTGCCAATTTTGCATTTTCATTTGTCGGTAAATCGTGCGTTTGTTTGTCTTGATATTGTTGAATGCGGTTTTCAACACGACGCAAAAAATGGTACGACTTGGTTAATTGCGTTGCGTCTTCGGGGTTTAATAATTCCAATTCTGAAAGCAGTTTTAACACGTCCAAAATGCCGCGTGTTTGCAAAACTTTATCATTGCCGCCGCGAATCAATTGGAATGCTTGCCCGATAAATTCAATTTCTCGAATGCCGCCGCGCCCTAATTTGACGTTGTCGATTCTATCTTTGCGCCGCAATTCTTGAACGATTTGGGTTTTCAATCCGCGCAATTCCTCGAACGCGCCGTAATCCAAATAGCGACGATAAACAAACGCTCGAAGCATCGACATCAGCGGTTTGCCTTGCTCAAAATCGCCTGCGACTTGCCGCGCTTTAATCATCGCGTAACGTTCCCATTCCCGCGCTTGGGTTTGGTAATAATTTTCCATGCCGTCGAAAGTCATAATCATCGCGCCACTGTCACCAAACGGACGCAAGCGAATATCGGTGCGAAACACAAAACCATCAACGGTCGTTTCGTCTAAAACACGCACCAAACTTTGGCAAACTTTGGTAAAAAATTCGCTGTAAGTCGTTTCTTTTCGATCAGTCAAAACGCCGTTTTCAGCGTACGCAAAAATCAAATCAATATCGGACGAATAATTTAATTCGTATGCGCCCAATTTCCCCATTCCTAACACGACGATTTTCTGCGGCGTTCCGTCTGACAAAACAGGCGTGCCACGTTTTTCACAGGCTTGAGAATAAAGAAAATCCAACGCCGTTTGAATGCACGCCTCGGCGAGCCATGAAAGTTCAAGCAAAATTTGCGTCAATTCTTCCCAATCGGCAATATCGCGCCACGCAATTCGTATCATTTCGTTGCGGCGAAAATGCCGTAACGTAATCATCAAATCGGCTTCCGTTTCGATGTTTTTTTCAGCCAATTTTTCGCGGTAAGTCGCTTCGTCGTAGCTTTTGAATAAATCGCCCGATTGACACAATTCAATCAAAATTTCAGGACGACGGTCGCAATGTTGCGCCACAAATTCGCTCATCGCCCACACGTTTACCATTGAATTTGAAAAATAGGCGGGGAATTCAAGCGCAGTTAAACGTTCTGACCATTGCGTTAAATCAACGGTATTTTGCAGCGATTCGGGCAGTTTTGAAATATCAGAATTAAACATAGTTTACGAATCCAGTGCATTCCGCATGAATGCCATAAAAGCATTCACGGTTTCTTGATGAGTTTTGGTGCTTTTTTCACCCGCGTAGACATTCACTTCAAATTCAACATCTTTGGCGTACGATTCACTTTTGCCCAAGATATTATTTTTAATTTTCGTCCAACGCAGTGTTTTCCAATTCGGCAGATATTGAGCCACACTTGCGGGCGGCATTTCCTTTTTATGAAATGCCGAAAATGGCACATGAATTTCACCGTCCAAACGTCGAATAAAAAAATACCAATCTTCGCCAGAAACGCTATTTAACAAGCTCTTTCCGACTATTGTTGCCACACTTTTCCCTGTCATAATTTCACCGCACATTTTTTATTATTCATCACAATCCCAACGGATTTTTGGGGTCAACGCCATCCATAAACGGTAAACGTCTATCTTGATGCGTAATTTTATAAATTAGCCCCAGCCAATTATTGAAAACCGCTTTTGCCGTGTCGCGCCAAGTGTTATCCATGAATAAACTCACTTCCGATTCTGGAAATATCGGCAACGGCAATTGTTGATTTTTCGCGGTGATAACGTTTTGCTCATATTCCGCAAAAATCACTTTCACTTCCGCATTGAAATAATGCTCTGGATGCGGCGGATAATGGGCGATTTCACCGTGATAAAAACGCAGCACTTCGCGCTTATATTCTTTGAGCAAACTAATATCGTCGTATTCGGGATGCCCTTGAAAAAACACAATCCGAAAACCGTCTGGACTGGTCGCTAAATGCACGCCAGCCTCGGCACTTGTCGCGAGAACACGCAACCCATTTTGTTCCATATCACGTTGAAAAATTTCATTAAAACGTGAATGCGGCACATCGAATCGCGTGTTAATTTCCACCACGAGCGGATGCGTTCTATTAACTAAAGTGTGCGAAAAAACACCCCAGCGTTTTTCGGGCAAACGACTTCGCGCCACACCGTAACAATAATGAATAATCGCGTGCGTCGCCAAACACGAACACAAAATCGACGTGACATTCTCTTTCGCCCACGAAAAAACTTCGGTCAACGGTTGCCAAAAATCTTCGTCAGGCAAAAACTCGCCCGTCACATTCGCGCCACTGATAATCAGCGCGTCCAAGCCGTCAATTTTAATTTGCGAAAACGGTTCGTAGTATTTATCAATATGCGCCTGCGCTTCGGGACTGCGTTTCAAACCGTCAATTGTGAACGGATGCACATGAAATTGCGCGATTTGATTACACGCGCCAACAAGTCGAAAAAATTGCCGTTCGGTTGCTTCCAACGCCGCATCGGGCATCATGTTCAGCAAACCAATATGAATTTCGCGGATTTCTTGCAGGCTGGCGCGTTGTGGATCAATAATTTCTTCGCCTTCTTCACGCAAGCGTTGAAACGTCGGTAAATTAGTGTGAGCAATTAAAGGCATCGTGACACCTCCATCTCAGCCCGTTTGCTTGGCTAATGCAGCGGCAATTAACGCAATAAAATCATCTTCCGTTTCCACTTTTGCTACGTCATTTCCGTCAATCGTATAACCGTATTTTTCGGCAATCGCTTCATAACGTGGCAAACGCGCTTTAAATAATTCGGGAAAAACCCATGACACAAACTCATCGGGTGGCATTAAATCCGCCGACACATAATTTCTTAACTGCAAAAATTCGGTTAATTTTTCATCTAAAAAGGCTTCACGGTAATACAACGGTTTCGGCTCATTTTTGGCGCGGTCAATAATTGTTTGTTCGAGTTCAGGCGGAATTTTAATGTAAATAATTAACGTGTTTTCGGCGAGCGATTCTAAAACCTCTGGCGAATCCAATTCACACACGCTGCCGCCTGCGTCGTTAATGAAATGATGATAACCATAAATATCTTCGGCGTTATGAATGAACGTCGGCACGTCTTTCATTGCGTCAATTTCTGCCTGACGGTGCAAATTTTGCCGACGTTTAAATTCTTCCAACGACAAACCGCCTTGATTAACATGCCCCAATTTTCCTAAAAAACTCGACACCGCCGTCAGATTATCGAATGAAATTTTGCTTTTGATGTACAACGAATCGGCGCGTAATAATTCACGCAAAAACGGAACGCTCATCGCGTGGCGTTTGATATTATCCATAATCGGCTCTTTCAGATATTTCGTGCCAATTCGATAATCACCCGAATAGTGATACCACTTTGTTTTCGGTAATTTGTCGGCGAGCGTGGTTTTCCCCGCGCCCGACATCGCAAGTAACGTAATGCGTTTTGATTTCCAATCGATAAATTCTTGAGCGGTCATTTTCATAAAGTAAGCCTTTTGTAACGTGAAAGAAGTTCGCGAATTATACGACAATTGACCCAAGTCACCTGCCTTAAAAGACTAATTCGCTGCCATCAACAAAACAATCGCTTGAACGGCAATGCCTTCTTTGCGCCCTTCAAAACCTAATTGTTCCGTCGTGGTCGCTTTGACATTCACTTGATTGACGGCAATGTTTAAATCGGCAGCGATATTCGCGCACATTTCGGCGGTGTGCGGCGACATTTTGGGAGCTTGAGCGATAATCGTTATATCGGCATTGCCCAAACGATAGCCTTTTTCTGTTACTAAATCATAAACGTAACGCAATAAAACGCGACTATCCGCGCCTTTGAAATTCGGATCGGTATCGGGGAAATGTTTGCCAATATCGCCCATTGCCACCGCGCCCAAAAGTGCGTCGCACAAAGCGTGTAACACCACATCTCCATCCGAATGCGCTTCTAATCCGCGTTCGTAGGGAATTTTCACGCCACCCAAAATAACATCGCCACCGTCTTTAAAACGATGCACATCATAACCTTGTCCAATTCTTAGCATTTTAAATTCCTGTTTTTGCTCAATACGAAAATGAACATTGTAAAGGCGTGCTATGAATAAAAATACACCGACTTTTACCTATTGCCAACGCAGTTGAAAAGAGTAAAGTGTAAATCGTGTTAGTTACTGTTGTTTATTTTATTTGAGAGGATTCATTATGCTAAATCATCGACACAAAGGCTTATTGCTTTTAGCGAGTAGTTTGTTATTCACAGGATTAGCGCAACCTGTATTTGCCGCGACCATCACAAAACCCGTGGTGAAACCGACTGTGAAACTTCAACCACAAAAAATTACGTCGCGGTTAGCTTTAGCAAATTTACTGCTGAAACATCACACCAATCGTTACAATTATTATTTAATGAAAGGGTTTGGCATGGTGGATGATGTGATGACAATGGCTCCCGTTGCTGTCGCATCGCCTGTCGCGGGTGAAAGTGCCACGGCGGCAACGCCCGTCAGTCATTCTGATACCAACATTCAAGTCAGCGGCGTGGATGAAAGTGACATTGTGAAAGTGGGCGACGACGGTTATATTTATCAAATTCACAACAATCAAATCCGCATCATTAAAGGCTTTCCCGTTAAAGAACTCAATCAAACTGCGACCATTGAGATTACCGACAGCAATTTTTCTCCGACGGGTATTTATATTCAAAATGGCAAATTGGTTGTGTTAGGTACGTCGTGGCAAAATTTGGTGCAACCTGAAACGCCTATCGCACCTGTCGCGCAGGTCGGAATCGCTAAAATGGCTTATCCTTATTGGTGGGGCGGTTATTCGCAAGTTTCACAAACTCGCGCCTTCGTTTATGACATGGCTGATCACGCTAATCCCAAGCAAATTCGCGATGTGGCGATTGATGGCGATTATTTAGATTCGCGGCGAATTGGCGATAATTTGTATTTTGTGACGCGCACTTATCCGCGTTATTACATGTATGGCGCGTTGGGCAGTTCGTCCGTAATGAAAGCCGCCGATATGTTGCCGAGCATTAACGACACGAAAGCGGGCAAAACCACGACAAAATTGCTGGCACTGAACGATATTTCTTATTTTCCCGAATTTGTCGAACCCGATTATGTCGTGGTGGCGAGTTTGAATTTGGCGCAACCCGATAAAAGTGTGACGACAAAAGCGTATTTGGGTTCGGGCGAAATGGTTTATGCGTCGATGCAAAGTTTATATTTGTCTGCGTCGAAATATAATTTTAACGGAGGCGTGGTTAGTGACAGTAGCGTTATTGAACCTGCGCCAGTTACTGACACGGTTACAACACAAATTTTCAAATTTGGGATTAATCAAGGCACGGTGACTTTTACCGCTGCGGGTGAAGTACCTGGAACAGTATTAAATCAATTTTCGATGGATGAAAATGGCGATTATTTCCGCATCGCAACCACCACGCAAAGTTGGAACAGCGGCACCAATCAATCGCATAATTCCCTTTTCGTGTTAGATAAAAACATGCAAACCGTGGGTAAACTGGAAAATCTTGCGAAAGGCGAGCAGATTTATTCAACGCGCTTTATGGGCAATCGCTGTTATATCGTAACGTTTCGTTTAACGGATCCGTTGTTTGCGATTGATTTATCGAATCCTGAAAATCCATTTGTTGCGGGTGAATTAAAAATCCCTGGTTACAGCAATTATTTACATCCTTATGATGAAACACATTTGATTGGTTTTGGTAAAGATGCTGCGATTTATAACTCGGAGCAACCTAATTCTGATGAATTTTGGGCAGGCGGTTCGGCGTTTTATCAAGGTTTGAAAATGGCGTTATTCGATGTCGCGGATATGGCAAATCCAAAAGAATTGTACAGCGTTACGATTGGCGATCGCGGCACGGATTCGCTGTTGCTTTGGAATCATAAAGCGTTGTATTGGGACGCGGAAAAGCATTTATTCGGTTTTCCTGTGCATCTTTATCAACATGCAAAAGGGTTTGATAAAACCCAGCCTTGGCAATATGGTCAACCGACTTATCAAGGCGCGTACATTTATGAAGTCACGCCAGCCA
>Ga0268283_1000092_pt1 | contig 88351 bp, 71 predicted proteins | sample saktaG_13_FD_190140 | JGI IMG/M metagenome (GOLD analysis project Ga0268283, IMG submission 190140) | Saline water microbial communities from Sakinaw Lake, British Columbia, Canada - sak_2013_06_06_36m | ecosystem: Environmental > Aquatic > Non-marine Saline and Alkaline > Saline ...
GCAGGGATGGGGATCGTTCTGTCAAAATCCATCGGTATGTAATTAATCCAGTGGTGATAATCTGCAGAATACACAATAAAATTGTCAATAACGGTTCCCTGATTATCCAGAAATAACAACTGAACAATAAGCTTATCAACAGAACTGAAACCGGTAGCAAACCCACCAAGTAGGTTGACAGTTCCAGAAATCTTCAGAGCTTCAGGAGTCAACTGATAGTGGTAATTCAGTGCAAGCTCATTTGTTTTCCAAATACCCTGCTGCTCCCCTTGATGAAGTTGTACCATATGATCTTGCTGGGTTATCGTGGCTCCTTTATATGAGAACAATCTTCCATTGCAGCCATTGAAGGTAACAATTGCGACCATAATCAAAAAAGACATTTGCAGGAATCTAAGCATAGCACATATCCTCCCGTATAAAATTATCTGTCATTATCTTAAATCAGTAATGATGATCTCATATAAAGTCAACCAAACAGGCTTGGGGGGGAAGGATGCGGATTTGATAAAAAGTTGGGATTCTGGTAGGGGAAGGTTGGGTAGGGTTTTGGGAATTCTTAAAATCTAATGCAAATTAAGCTAAATAAGCGTATTAATCCGGATAGGTTCTACCGATCCGGGGTGAAATAATATAGGTTCATCCTCCGGGAAAGCTCCAATGGGTAAGACGGAGGATGAACCTATGCATGATTGGGAAAGTATATCGCATGTAAGACGGGATTGCAAATTATGTTCAGCTGAACATAATTTGCATTTAATGCCGGTCCATGTGCATATGTGCTTGAAGATTCCGCCTCAATACAGTGTCGCCCACGCGATAGGATTTTTAAAAGGGAAGAGTGCCTGCGGCTTCAGGATACCCAAGTATTTAAAAATTGATTTCTGAGTTGGTTCTGCAGGTGTGACCTGCTATTCCCGACAGCATAATACACCAGACCAAAGACCCGCAAGTTGACGCCCTGCTTCTCTCCTTATCCTTATTTCTTTAAACTTTTTCCGATATTCCATGCCTTGCCAAGATTTTCGCCAACAGACCAATAATGATTGTCCGGCATCGTCAACGTGAAGGGATTAACTTTTTTAATATCCAACACTTTATATGTCACATATTTTTCTTCTGTAAACACCTCTTTCGGCTCTCCTATGTAAAGTGTATTGAACGGAAGTTTGACCGCATCATATAGAGAGCAGGACATGCAAACTGGACATTCTTCGATCAGCGGAGCTTTGCCTAAATCACCATAGAAAATATTGAAAAGTTCGGATTTGTCTGTTTTACTCCCTGAAACCAGTCCGCAATAATCGGTTTTCTCGATTAACGAGACATCAGGAATATTGATACTGAATTCTTTGTTTTCGTCAATGCCTTGATTTGTATGATGGGAACCTAATGCTATCGCAAACAAAGGAGGCTTGAAATTTACTCTTGAAACCCAGCCTACCGCCATGAAATTTGCTTTTCCCTTAACGACAGAGCCTACCAATACCATCGGCATCGGATATAAAAAAGCCGCATCAATGTCAATTTTGATTTTTTCCATGAATTTCTCTCCATGTTATTTGATTTCAAATTGGATTAAAAATTGTTTTGCAGCTGCGAAGATCTGACAGTGAACCATTTGCGGCGACACAATAAGAAGAACTATATGTTTCGGGATCGGATAACCAATAAGGGTCGATCGATTTTCTGCAGGATACCGGCTGCCACGCTACCATAAAACACCCAGGATAACCCACTCCGGCCATGGCTGGCGATAGCAATGAGGTCCACATTTTCCCTCTGGGCAACAGAGATGATGGTTCCTACCACAGTCCCCTGTTCTACAACATGACTGGCCTCAATTCCTATATTTTGAAAACCTTGCTGAATGCCAGCCAGATATGCGGTGATTTCATCCTGCTTTTGTTTAAACTCTATCAGGTATTCATGTCGCCCATCTGGCCCGCCTTGAGCTGGATAAAAAGGCGGTTCGACAACCTGAAGAAAAATGACTTTTGACTTGAACTGCAAAGCCAGATTTTCAACATGGGGAAGAATGACCTCGGCTCTGTGAGAACCGTCCAAAGGAACCATTATGGTTTGATACATAACTGCCTCTTTTCTTAGTTAAGGGTTCATAAAATTGAGAATGAGGTTCTAGTTTGCTGTTTACATTCGAATAATTTACATGGATCGATCGTTATTGTTGCATAGAACCACCATCGCCCAGATCGCGCCGCGCTATCGCCACGCCGATTCTGACTTCGCCATCAATCTTCTATGATAATCAACGCTGTAATGATATCATGGTACAGACAAATGAGAAAATTTTATTTTTTGATAAATGATAGGGGAAAAATATGCACGACATCGATTTGCGGTCCATCTTAAATCAACTTCCAGTTGGTATCACAGTGACAGATCTTGATGGCATAATCCGATATTATAATGAATACAGTGCCCAGATAGTCGATCGAAAACCGGAATATATTGGCATGGACATAAGATTCTGTCACAAAAAACCGGAAAGCATTGATAAAATAGACACGATTTTATCTGAAATAAAAGACGGGAAACGGAAAAATTATTCTTATGAATCAAAGAGAAAAGATAAATTCTTATCTGTAACGATTTCACCATATAAAATAAATGGTGAATTGACTGGATTTATTCATAGCATTGTTGTTAAATGATATTTGTCGGCGATATCTGCGAGGTAATTCTTCTTAGAAATGGGACATATGAAAATCAATTTGGTGAAATATTGCCTTATGAAAAAGATTTGTCCACTCACAGCTCTGTTTTTTTCTGCAATGTTATCTGCCCTGGCTGCGGACAACATGAAAGCTTTTCCACCTGCCTCGGAGGGGATGGTTCGACATGTCCTTCATCTTCCGAAACAGAACGATGAATCCGCTTATAAAGTGGAACTGATCGTCGGTAAAATGGTCCAGGTTGACGAAGGAAATAGATATTTTTTCACCAGCAAGATTGAGGAGGAAACGATCAATGGCTGGGGATTCCTACGTTATAATGTAAGCACACTGGGTCAGATGGCGGGTACGCTGATGGCGATTGATCCAAATGCGCCAAAGGTGAATCGGTTTATCACACTCGGTGGCGAGGCCTATCTCATCCGTTACAGCAACCGTTTGCCCATTGTGGTGTATGCGCCCGAAGGTGTTGAGGTGCGTTACCGGGTATGGAGAGCTGAACCGGAGTCAAGAGTGATTGAAGAAGGCTGAACCAAGGAACCAGACAGAATGACAACTGCCTAATAACTGACCGGAGCATTTTTAGGGTGATTTGACGTTTGTTGTGGTACACCGCCGCCGAAGCTGGAGCCGGAGGCTATGAAATAAATTAAGATCGGGTGTTACTTGGAACTGGAGTATTTCATTGGAAAAATATGCCAATATTTCCGGGGAGTGGATCAAGGATTTGATTCAGAATTTCATCGTCAGTTCGCCCCTCAACACCATGCAATCAAAAGAAGGGGAACCTGCCTGAGACACTGCGCTGGTGGGATTTGCCTCCGGCGCAGATCCGATCTGGCAGCAGTACAAGGAGTATGTCGGAGCTTTCCATTGGACCCCTTGGGAAGTCTTCAATCAGCACTGTCCAGAGGAACCCGCGGGAGCTGAGGAGCTAAGCGTCGTTTCATGGGTATTGCCCCAACGGGAGATGGTCCGCAAGGCGAACCGCCGGGCCAGGACATATCCATCCGAGGAATGGGCTATGATCAGAGTTCACGGAGAGGCGTTCAACGTGGCCTTGCGTAACCACGTGGTCAAAAGTCTGAAAGATGTCGGTCATGCGGCAATCGCTCCGATGCTGGTTCCCAACTGGGCCATCGTCAAGTCGGAACGGTTTTCTTATGCTTCTTCCTGATCTGAACGCCATGCCGCCCATGCCGCTGGTCTGGGCACTTTTGGTCTCTGCGACGGGCTCATTACCGCAAAGGGCAAAGCCATGCGGGTGGGATCGGTGGTGGCCAAGATATCCATTAAACCAACACCACGCCCATATGCCGACCACCGGGCCTATTGCCTCTTTTTCGCTGATGGGACTTGTGGCAAATGCATTGACCGCTGTCCGGCCCGTGCGATTACCGAGGCCGGTCACGACAAGGAAAAATGCAGACAGCACCTGGCCCGCTCCAGAGAGTATGTGGAAAAGATCTACAAGTTCGTGGGCTATGGTTGTGGGTTGTGCCAGGTGGGTGTGCCTTGCGAGGCCGGCATCCCTTAAAGGAAGGATAGAAAATGAATTATTGTAAAAGAGCTATCACCATCCTCGTAGCAGTCATTGTTCTGCTCGGAACGTCGGACGTCAGCTCACAGTGGGTTTTTGTAGCGCGCAAAGCACTTGGAAAGATCGAGCGAATGACTCAACCTCGAACTGGCGATGCCCCGGGTTATGACGTGGCTACAGTCGTTATCGAAGGAATAGCAGACAAGGTATACGACACCGCGCTGAAAACGATCGAGGCAGCGCCGAAATTTCATATCACACGAAAAGATCCCAGAGAACGTATCATCGACTTTAGTGATGGGGCCCATTCGGTAGGACTAAAAGTTTCTCAGGTTAATGACAATGTCGTCCATCTGCTTGTCGCTGGAGTAGTCATGCCAGATCAAGACAGTACCACGTCGTTGGTACTTTCCGCAGTCATGCGTGTCTGTAAGGAAGTGGGAGCAAACTGTAGCATTGTGGAGTAACAGCCTGCGGAATCATGATCAACTTTCTCCAAGAGAGATTACTTGATCCCAACGAAAAACAATTGCTATAATAAAATATCTTCAAGTTGCAACCAGACATCGTTGAAGGAGGAAAATATGCGAAATACCAACATCCATCGTCAAATCCTTTTTGCTTTGCTTACTGCGATGATTTTTGTTACCGGTTTTTCAGCAAACTCTCAGGCAGACAGCTGTGCATTGTTCAATGAATTATTTTCCGGCACTTCCGGCAATACCTGGAATTGTGGGTCTCATGGAAAATGCACCATCAACAACGGCAGGCTTGAGCTGACCAACCCGGAATCGGGTTATTATTCATATGCAACCACTAGTTTCATGCCGACAGGTTTTTTTACAATCGATGCAGACGTGACAGAAACATCCCAATTCCCAGGTTTAAATAGTCCAGGCATCGGAATTTACCCCTTTACAACCGGTGACTTGTTATTCTCAATATCCAACGTTGCCACCGACGGTTTTGCGGTAATGTATTATCCTGAAAGCAGTCAGATGAACTTCATGTTCTGGGATGTCAGCGCCGCGAAGTGGAACGTGACTCAGTATCAGGCGGTGACAGGACCCGTTACTTCCATCGGCATGAAAGTTTTAAACGACAAGGTTGTTTTCCGGGCCAATCGAAAAGACACGGGGATCAGCCTTCCAGGAGTCTTCACCATGCCTCAAGTGATTGATTCTCTCTGGATGATGGCTTCAGGCAGCTTTAGTATGGTTTCCTTTGACAATATCTGTGCAAGTTTAAATTCTGATCCAACACCGCTTCAAACCGTGCTTTCGGTAAGTCCAACCAACCAGGATGTAACTACAGATGCCGGGACAACAACGTTCAGCGTTTCAAACACCGGAACCGGAACCATGCCATGGACAGCTCTTGTGACATCAGGCGTTACTTGGCTTTCAATTACTTCGGGAGCCAGTGGAACCAATTCCGGAACCATCAATTGTGACTTCACCACCAATACCAGTTCCTCCGCTCGAACTGCTACCATCCGGGTAACAGCTATCGGTGCAACGGGCAGTCCTGTGGATGTGACGGTGACACAGGCACCAACATCAGTTCAAACCGTGCTTTCGGTAAGTCCAACCAACCAGGATGTAACTACAGATGCCGGGACAACAACGTTCAGCGTTTCAAACACCGGAACCGGAACCATGCCATGGACAGCCCTTGTGACATCAGGCGTTACTTGGCTTTCAATTACTTCGGGAGCCAGTGGAACAAATTCCGGAACCATCAATTGTGACTTCACCACCAATACCAGCTCCTCCGCTCGAACTGCTACCATCCGGGTAACAGCTATCGGTGCAACGGACAGTCCCCAAGAAGTGACCGTAACCCAGGCGCCAACATCAACACCAAAAACTACAAGGTGTACGGCAACTTTAGATGAAAATTTATTGCTTCATATACCTTATCTTACCTATGACGATCCCGCATCAGGAACCCTTTCACTTTGGGTGGATTTAGTTTATGAGTCCAATCCGAAGCAAATAATTTTTAAATATAAAAGATCTGGAGTTATAAACAGACCTTCTTTTTCATGTCCAGCATCAACACTATCCGCCGATTTGAATGTCCACATTCCTGATGTTCTGCTGCCGGATGGAGTCACTCATTTGTGGGTGGATTTGGAATATAGCACGGCACCTTCCATCATGGGAAATATATACTTTATTGTAACAAACTATGGGGTTATTTCTGATTGATACTCAACCCTTCGGATTAAAGGGCTCTACAATGAAAAGAAAAAGGCTATTGAAGATTTATTTGTGTTTTGCGCTGCTGGTTATTGCTGCGGTTGCATGGGCCTCACCTGTTCCTGATACTGGGCAATCCACATGCTACGATGATGTTGGCATTGCAGTCACGTGTCCTTCAGCCGATCAGTCATTTTACGGTCAGGACGCTAGCTACAGTATTAATCCGACGTCCTACAGCAAACTGGGTGCAGACGGAGTGGAATTGCCTGATTCAGCCACTGAATGGATCATGGTTCGGGACAATGTCACTGGCCTGATATGGGAGATGAAAACCAACAAGGATGGGGTACCAGACTTCAATGACCTCCATGATGCGGATAACACTTATCCTTGGTACGACAGTAACCCAGCTTCCAATGGAGGTTGGGAAGGGCCCCAGGGCAATGGCATTAACACCGAAGATTTCATTAAAGCACTGAATGATGCCCATTATGGCGGGTGCAGCAACTGGAGACTTCCTACCACTAAGGAGCTGGCCTATATCGTTAACTTTGGCATTTCTTCTCCAGGGCCGATGATAGACACCAGACATTTTCCCAATACCCAACAGAACTTTTATTGGTCTTCTACTGCCTTTTCCCTCAGCTCGGGCGCTGCTTGGGGTGTGTTCTTTAACGAGGGCTACGACTCTTTTAACGGAAAGGCCTACAGCGCCTATGCTCGCGCCGTGAGTGGGGGACAATCTGTATCATCCGGCAGCTATACGGATAATGGCGATGGCACAATAACAGACACATCTACTGGCCTGATGTGGCAGCAAGCAACCATTTCGATGACTTGGGAGATGGCGCTGTTGTATTGCAAAGGGCTTCAATATGGCGGCCATATGGACTGGCGGCTGCCTACTATCAAGGAATTAATAAGTCTGGTGAATTTCACCAATAACAATCCATCCATCATTAGCAAGTACTTCCCAAATACGATCATCAATACTGACTATTGGTCATCTACAACCAACACGGACAATACGGACAGCGCGTGGGGCGTCAGTTTCATCTATGGCAACTACAACGGTAGCCTCGATAAGGGTTCCATCTACTATGTTCGTCCCGTTCGCGGGGGGCAGTCAACGCTTTCCCCGACAGCGTGTACTGCAACTTTAGATGCAAATTTATCGCTCTACATACCCTATCTTTCCTATGTCGATCCGACATCTGGATCTCTTTGGGCAGATTTAGTTTATGAGCCCAATCCGATGTATCCGATGTTATTACCATTTAAATTGACAAATTATGCGATTATAAACGATCCTTCTTTTTCATGTGTAGCATCAACACTATCCGCCGATTTGAAAATCCATATTCCTGATATTCTGTTACCGGATGGAAGCACTCATTTGTGGGCGGATTTAGAATATAGTATGACTCTTTCCACTAACGGGAATTTCTACTGGGTTGTTTCAAATTATGGAGTCATTCCCAATTGATAACGTTTTCAGGATGATAATCTGGAAACCGATGAGTTTCCCAAATATCAGAGCATATAATTAGACACCAGTCTCTAAGGTTTTTTAACCCTGCAAAGCAGCATATTATTTAAAAAATGATTTCGGTCTTTTCATTTTCAAGCGCCGTGACCTGGGGATGATCCAAGAGAAATCCCCGAACCCGAGCCAATCAGCCCATCGTTCCCGCCATCAACAAAATATCCACTTAAAATAATCATCCCTTCCCACTACCATCGTCTCCGCCCCATCTTGGCAGATTTATCTCAATATGCTATCAAATGATATACTTTAGCATTTTGCTGCTTTGGCTTATTTTCAAACCGTTGCCTTGCATCCCCGTCTGGGTCTGACTTATTAATCTTCCAGTAAGTTCGTTGGCTTTTACTTTGCCTATTGATATTCAGTGAAAAACCGTCTAATTTACTAATCCTATTGATGCTCTGTTCTTCCCTGTCATTTTTTCAGACCTGTTCCGTCAGGTCTTCTCGACCCGTCGGACAATCTACCCGGAAGGAGATCCTGATGCCGGAAATTAAGCTGGTAAGGGAGTTAAAGGACGCCTATTCCGTCTAGAAATTAAAGTTATAATATCATATAGATAAAACTAAATCAGGGTGTAGTGAAAATCAGGGGCATTGATTCCTAAACCATTGGCCGGGTGTCTGATTCACCCCGGGGGCACCAACAATATCAGCGTCTGGTGATAAATGAAAACAATCAAATTGATCAGTTATGCCTTGCTGCTGCTTTTGGTGCTCTGTCAATCGGCGATGTCAGCCGAAAACAGGCAGAGAATTCTATGCCTTCACTCGTATGATCCTTCGTACGAATGGCAGAAAAGCATGGATACGGCAATAGACCGGACCCTTCTGAATGCAGTGCCTGACATTGAAATCTATCATGAATACATGGATGTTCTGCGGATCCCCGACCCGGCATTCCAGGTGGATCTGTTTAATTACCTGAAAAGCAAATACCGGGATATCCAGTTCAACGTAATTCTGGCGTCGGATAACAATGCATTGAATTTTCTGCTGAATTATCGGGACTGGCTCATGGGGCCGGTCCCGGTCGTGTTTCTGGGAATCAACAACTACAGCCAGTATATGCTTCGAAATCAACCGTTCTTTACAGGCGTTGCTGAAGACGTTGACATGGCGGAAACGCTGAAAACGGCGATCCATCTGATGCCGAATATCCGAAGATTCATTGTTTATGGTTCCTGGAATACGACTTTTTTCGAAAATATTTCGCTGCTCAAACAGGTTGTTTCTGAAAACAACCTTCCTTTGGAAATTCAGCAGGCCGTAAACATTCCCATTTCCCAGATGCTGGCACAAGTATCCGGACTGAAAAACGATGAAGCCGTGATTTTTCTATCGCAGGTTCTGGATGATGATGGCAAAGTAATGCCCTTCGTCAAATCCATCCGGATGATTTCACAGGTGTCGCCAGTGCCGGTATTGAGTTTCTGGGATTATATGCTGGGAAATGGAGTTTTGGGCGGAAAACTGGTAAGCGGTCAGTTCCAGGGAGAGACCGCCGCGCGCCTCGCACTGCAAATCCTGAATGGCGAAAACCCGAAAAGCATTCCTGTAATTGAAAAAAGCCCAAATCGTTTCATGTTTGATTATGTCCAGCTCAAACGGTTTTCAATCCCGCTCGGCGCACTGCCGAAGAACAGTCTGGTTATCAATCAACCGGAATCCTTTATTAATCGAAATAAAACCGCTGTTCTGACAGTTCTTTCGATTCTCTGTGTTCTGATCGCTATTATCGGAGTCCTCTCATCGACCATCATTCGACGAAAACAGGCTGAGAAACGGCTGCGGGACAGTGAAGCCAAACAGAGCACAATGATAGCAAATATTTCAGACGTTATCGCCATCATAGATATGGATGGAATAAATAGATACAAAAGTCCCAATATCGAAAAATGGTTTGGCTGGCGTCCGGAGGATGTGGTCGGCATCAGTACCTGGGAAAACGTCCACGCTGAGGACCTGGACCGCATGCAGAAATTCTTCGGTGCGCTGATAAAAGAGCCGAATGCCACAGGAAAGGCAGAATGCCGATACCGGTGTAAGGACAACAGTTACAAATGGATCGAGGTTACGGCGGTTAACCTCTTGCATGTTCCTGATATTCAGGGCGTCTTGTTGAATTACCACGACATCGCCGAGCGCAAGCAGGCGGAAGAGGCGCTGCGGGAAAGCGAGGATAAATTCCGCCTGACGTTTAATTTCAGTCCGGATGCCGTGAACATCAATCGCCTGGATGACGGTTTATTCGTGGATATCAACGAAGGGTTCACGCGATTGACCGGCTTTACCCGTGATGACGTTATTGGCAGGACGTCTGTGGAAATAGAAATATGGCATGATTCTGCCGAGCGGCAAAAACTGGTCAGAGGGCTCCGGGAGCAGGGAATTTACGAGAATCTTGAAGCTCAATTCCGAAGTAAAGATGGCAGCATTACGACCGCATTGATGTCTGCCAGAGTCATTACGCTGAGAGGCGTACCGCATATCATCTCCATCACGCGCGATATTACAGAGCGCAAAGTGATTGAAGCAACGCTTCAACAGGCACAGAAAATGGAGGCCATCGGATCGCTTGCCGGCGGCATTGCCCACGATCTGAACAATATCTTATTTCCGATCAGCGGCCTTTCGGAGATGCTGCTTGATGAAATTCCAGCAGACAAACATGCGCATAAAAGCATCGAACAAATTTATAAATCCGCGCAACGGGGCAGTGATCTGGTCAAACAGATTCTGGCTTTCAGCCGTCAGTCCAATCTTCAGAAACTGCCCATCCGGATTCAGCCGATCCTCAAAGAGGTATTGAAGCTGGTCAGGGCAACAATACCCAGGCAGATTGAAATTACCAGCCATCTGGATCCGGATTGCAGCAGAGTCTTAGCAGATCCCACTCAGATTCATCAGATTGCCATGAACCTGATCACCAACGCGTATCATGCCGTTGAAGGAAATGGCGGAACGATAGATATTACGCTGAAAGAGGCGGTCAAAGGATATTCTGGCGAACAAGAGGATTCGCCTGGCATTTCGATGCCGGAAGCGCTTTTGGCTGGCAGATACGCTTGCCTCTCCGTTTCCGACACCGGAACCGGAATCGAACAGCGCCTGCTGGATAAAATATTCGATCCCTACTTTACTACCAAAGAAAAGGGAAAGGGCACGGGGCTGGGGCTTTCCGTGGTGCACGGCATCGTGAAGGAATCCGGTGGGGATATCCGGGTCTGCAGCGAGGTCGGCAAAGGGACCGGCTTTCATGTGTATCTGCCCCTTGTGAAAGACGCCAAGGACAGTAAAACCGCCGCCGTTATCAGAAAGTACCCGACAGGCTGTGAAAGCATTCTGCTGGTCGATGATGAAGAACCGATCGTGTGCATGGAACAGATGATGCTCGAAGGACTGGGTTATCAGGTGACTGCCCGAACAAGCAGCCCGGACGCGTTGAACGCTTTCAGCGCCAATCCGGCAAAATTCGATCTGGTGATCAGCGACCGGAGCATGCCGAATATGACCGGAGAGCAGCTTGCCAGGAAAATAATTTCAATCAAACCTGGGATTCCAATCATTATCTGTACGGGTTTCAGTGATGAAAACGATGAGCAGGGCGCCCGGGCCATGGGTGTCAAGGGATTTCTCATGAAGCCCATCACAATAGGAGATTTTGCCGCGATGGTGAGAAAGGTGCTGGATGGCGCGACAGGCAGCAAGCCGGTGCATGATTCCGGGAAATCGGACGCCACTGCCCCGGCATAGAAGCGATTAAAGGATCAAGAAAATGGCTGAAAAACCCACCTACGAAGCGTTGGAAAAACGAATTCAGGAACTGGAACAGGCTGAATTCGACCGAAAAAGAGCCGGGGCATCGCTCAGTGCCGGCGAAGCCCGACACCGGGTTTTCCGTGATCAGAAGACTGAAGAGCGCGCAGCTCATAAAGCGCTTGAAGAAAGCCAGGAAAGGTTCCGGGCACTTCATAATGCATCCTTTGGTGGGATTGGCATCCATGATAAGGGAAGGATTCTGGACTGCAATCAAGGGCTGTCTGATATGACCGGATTTGCCCGCGAAGAGCTTATCGGCATGAATGGACTTGAGCTCATTGCGCCGGAATGGCGTGAATGGGTGATGCAGAAAATCCTAAGCGGATTTGAACAGGCCTATGATGTTGAAGGGCTCCGCAAGGATGGCACAAAATATCCTCTCAGAATACAGGGCAAAAATATCCCTTATCAAGGACGCTCTGTACGGGCAACCGAATTCCGGGACATCACCGAGCGCAAGCAGGCCGAGGAGAAGATCCATGCCTTCGGGATAGCCGCTCTTCGGAACGAATCGCGGTTGAGAAGGCTGTTGAACATTCTGCAACACCCATCCAGGAGCATACAGGACTTTCTCGATTATGCGCTGGATCAAGCCATCCAACTGACCGAAAGCAAGATCGGTTACATTTACCATTACGATGAAAGGAGCAAGAAATTTATCCTGAACACATGGTCCAGGCAAGTGATGACCGAATGCACCGTTGCCAACCCGTCAAATTGTTACGAGTTGGATAAGACCGGGATCTGGGGCGAGGCGGTCCGGCAGCGCCGGCCTATTATCGTCAACGATTTTCACGCAGCCAACCCGCTGAAAAAGGGCTACCCGGACGGCCATGTTCAACTGGTCAAGTTCATGACGGTTCCGGTCTTCAAGGACGACAGCATTGTCGGCGTGGTCGGCCTGGCGAACAAAGCAACCGATTATGAAGAATCCGATATTCTGCAGGTCTCGCTACTGATGGAAGCCGTCTGGAAAGTTACCGAGCGCAAACAAGCAGAGGAGGCGTTGCGGGAAAACAATGAGCTGCTCACGCTGTTTGTCCGTCACTCGCCCGTTTACTGCTATATCAAAGAGGTGAATTCCACACGGAGCGTTGTGATGCAGGCCAGCGAAAATTTTAAGCAGATGATCGGTATTCCGGGTAGCGAAATGATCGGCAGGGCAATGGAGGATCTGTATCCACCCGAATTTGCTGCAAAGATAACCGCCGACGACTGGGCTGTTGTCTCCAAGGGTGTGGTGCTGAGGCTGGATGAGGAATTGAACGGCCGAAGCTATACCACCATCAAGTTCCCTATCGTTCAGGGAGGTAAAACCTTATTGGCCGGTTATACGATCGACATCACCGATCGCAAGCAGGCTGAAGTGGAAAAGGCGCAACGCGATGCCCAAAACCAGCAACTCCAGAAAGCTGAAAGTCTGAACCGGATGGCAGGCGCTATCGCCCACCATTTTAACAACCTGCTCGGAGCCGTGATTGGAAACCTGGATCTGGCCAGTATGAATATACCCCCGGACTCAGATGCGTCTGAACCCCTGCGAGAGGCGATGACTGCCTCCCACAGAGCGGCGGATGTGAGCAGACTGATGTTGACCTACATTGGACAAACGCCCGGCAGACATGAACTGCTGGATCTATCCGAGAACTGCCACCTGGGCTCGTCCACACTTCGTACCCTTATTCCGAAAAATGTGATCGTGGAAACCGAGTTGCCCTCACCGGGGCCAACGATCCGAGCGAACACGAACCAGATGCAACAGATTCTTGCCAGTCTGGTCACCAATGCCTGGGAGTCCATTTCTGACAATCAGGGTACCATTAGACTGACTGTCAAAACTGTTTTGCCGGCTGAAATCTCCGCATTGCATCGCTTCCCTATCGGCTGGCAGCCGCTTAACACACCCTACGCCTGTCTGGAAGTTGCGGATACCGGCAGCGGAATTCAGGATGGAGATATCGAGAAGATCTTCGATCCGTTTTTCACTACAAAGTTCACGGGCCGGGGCCTGGGGTTGCCGGTTGTACAGGGGATTGTCGGAGCACACGACGGGGGAATCACGGTGGAGAGCAAACCGGGACGGGGGAGTGTCTTTCGAATCTTTTTACCGGTGGCGACCGGAGAAATCCCCTGCCGGCCGGACAAAACAGCCCAAACCCCTGAAATGCAAGGGGACGGAACAGTGCTTCTGATCGAAGATGAGGAGCAGGTGCGCAACGTGGCCAAGAAGATGCTTGCTCACCTGGGATATACGGTACTGGATGCAAAAGATGGCGTTGATGCTCTGGCGATATTTCCAAAGCATCAGGGTGAGATCCGCTGCGTTCTCTCCGATTTGACGATGCCGGGTATGGATGGATGGGATACACTGGCTGCGCTGCGCAAGCTTTCGCCAGGGGTCCCGGTGATTCTATGCAGCGGTTATGATGAAGCTCATGTTATGGCCGGCGATCATGTCGAACGTCCCAATGCATTCTTGGGCAAGCCTTATCAGCTTAAACAGCTTAGAGATACGATCAGCCGTGTTCTGGCGGACCCCAAATAAATTTCTTAAATGGTGATATAACTGAAATGGCTGATGACCTGGTGCGCGTCTTATAATTTGAATGAAAAGCGCGGTTTCGACTTTTCCGGATATCACCCGCCCATGCTGGAGCGCCGCATCCTGCAGCGATTGACCGCCACAGCCGTTTCTTCCGGGAGTTCACTTTATTAAGAAGCCGTTTTCAATGATGATCAGGGATACTTTCATCATGCAAGAATTGATGAGGCTGGCAAATGGTGTGATATATGAAACTTAGAACGATAATTTTGTCTTTTACGTTGCTGACCGTTTCAACGGCGTTTGCGGGTCTGTTCATGTATTATGATTCGATCAAGACTGCCGCTTTGAAGGAAGATCTATTGATATCGGAGTCACACACAGAGGCCATCAAGAGCTCATTTTCACAAATGATATCGCGCTACCATCGAATTGCCTTGTCTTTAAGCCGCCATAAAGAATTGACCCTGGCCCTGGCGGAGACTTCCGAAGGGAACCTCAACAGCGCCAATGAAATTCTGGATCTTTACAAATCCTCCATGCAAACGGATGTATGCTATCTTCTCAACATGAATGGTGTTGCCGTTGCATCAAGCAACCGCAACGATACCTATAGTTTTATCGGAAAAAACTATTCTTTCAGGCCGTATTTTTATAATTCAATGAAAGGGAGCCCTTTCGTATACATGGCATTGGGGGTGACTTCCGGCAGGCGCGGGATATATTTCAGCAGCCCGATATATGCACCTGATTCAGGATCCATAATCGGTGTATCCGTCATCAAAGATGATATCGACAAATTTGAAAATGAAATTCTGGTTCCGCATTATCCCTCACATTTGGAACATAATGATGTGATATTCATAACCAACAAGGATGGGGTGATTTTTATTTCAGACCATCAAAATCTGCTATTTCATTCATTGTGGCAAATCAATAATGACAAGGTCCATGAGATCGCCGCGTCGATGCAATTCGGAGATGGCCCCTGGCCTTGGGCGGGATATACGAAAATAAGCGAAGGAAAAGCGATCGACCCATCCGGCCGTAATTATGATCTGTTAACGGAGACGCTCGAGAATCTCCCTGACTGGACGATCATTCATTTAAGCGATTCAAATGTAATGGTAGACAGAATTCATGAATCCTTTCTCAAGACATCCAGTTATGTGTTTTACTTTGTTTTCATCATCATTGGATCTGTTCTGGTGGTATTGCATTATCTGGCCAATAAAGCCGAAAAAAATTTAAGAAACAGTGAGCAGTGGTATCGCTCGGTGACGGAGACCGTTAATGAAGGGATTGTTTTGCAGGCGGCAACCGGTGAAATATTGACCTGGAACAAAGGAGCTGAAACGATTTTTGGAATACCTGCAAAAAAAGCCATCGGCCGGACATCGGAAGGCAAAGACTGGCCTACGATTCGCGAAGATGGTTCCAAATTGGATGGCAGAGATCACCCGTCCATGAAAACGTTGCGTACCGGCAAGCCGTGCAGAAATGAAATTATGGGTATCTATCAACCCTCTGGAGAATTGCGCTGGATTGCTGTCAATACCAATCCTGTATTTCGGGAAAACATTGAGAAGCCATATGCTGTAGCGATCTCTTTTTCCGACATCACCGAACAAAAAAGAATGCAGGAACAGCTTAACCAGGCCCAGAAGATGGAATCCGTCGGGCGGCTGGCGGGCGGGGTGGCGCACGATTTCAACAACATGCTGGGAATTATCCTCGGCTATGCGGAAATGGCCCTGGACCAGGTAGAACCGAGCGAACCGCTCCATGCCAACCTGCAGGAAATCCGCAAGGCGGCCAATCGCTCCGCCGATCTGACCCGGCAGCTGCTGGCCTTTGCCTGCAAGCAGACCGTCTCGCCCAAGGTGCTCGACTTGAACGAAACCATTGAAAATATGCTCAAGATGCTGCGGCGGCTCATCGGCGAGGATATCGATCTGGTCTGGCTGCCGGGCAAGAACCTGTGGCCGGTCAAGTTGGACCCGTCCCAGATCGACCAGATACTGGCCAATCTGTGTGTCAATGCCCGGGATGCTTTAAGGGGTGTCGGTAAAGTCACGATCGAGACATGTACCCTCTCCTTTGACGCGGCCAATTGCGCCGATCATCTGGGGTTTGTCCCCGGCGATTATGTCACGTTCGCCTTAAGTGACAACGGCTGCGGCATGGACAAGAAAATACTGGACAATATTTTCGAACCCTTTTTCACCACAAAGGATGTGGGCCAGGGCAGCGGTCTGGGGCTGGCCACCGTTTACGGCATTGTCAAACAGAACAACGGCTTTATCAACGTTTACAGCGAATCGGGTCGAGGAACGACATTCAAGATATACCTGCCCCGGCATATGGAAACGGAGGGTCGGGAGCAAACAACGGTTTCAGCGGGGGCGGCCGCCGCCGGCCACGAAACCATCTTGCTGGTGGAGGATGAGAAAGCAATCCTGACGATGACATCGATGATGCTCGAACGGCTGGGTTACAGCGTATTGACGGCTGCCGCACCCAGCCAGGCCATCCGCATCAGCCGGTCGTATTCCAGCCGGATTGATCTGCTCATGACGGACGTGGTCATGCCGGAGATGAGTGGCCGGGATCTGGCTGAAAAGCTGCTGTATTTAAATCCGGATTTAAAATGCCTGTACATGTCGGGTTATACGGCCAACGTGATCGCCCACCATGGCGTACTGGACAAGGGAGTGCATTTTATTCATAAGCCGTTCACAAACCAGGACCTGGCAACCAAGGTGCGGGAGGTGCTGGATGAGGCCAGGACCACAGCTCAATCGTAATTGTCCCATGAAGAATCGAATCTGAATATTGGCTTTTTACGAATTTGTCACCGTTGGTAGAATGACTGAAGAAGCATAACAGGGAATGACGATGTATGTTGATCTGATTCAAAACACCTCACTGATGGTGGCGCTGACGACCCTCTACAGCCTGCTTTCCCGGCTGAACAGGTACGGAGAGACGTGGGGCAAGGTCCTTTCAGGGCTTCTCTTCGGCGGCGTAGCCATGGTCGGCATGCAGTTGCCGTTTCATTACGCCCCCGGGGTCATTTATGACGGGCGGTCCATCATACTGGCGATGGCGGGGCTTTTCGGCGGAGGAACGGCCGCTGTTGTGTCGATGGTTCTGGCGGGCGCCTGCCGGGCATACATGAGCGGTGCCGGCATGTGGGCCGGTCTGGGGACAATCATCGGCTGCGCCGGGGTCGGATTGGCTTTTCGCCGCGGCTATGGCAACCGGCCCGACAGGATGGACATCCTTTCACTATATGGCTTTGGCATCAGCGTTCACATCGTGATGATAGCCTGCCAACTGTTGATACAGCCATGGCCTTCCGGCCTTTCTGTGATTAACCGGATCTGGCTGCCGATCCTGCTCATCTTTCCGACCGTCACCGTGCTCATGGGGCTTTTCCTGGGAACCGAGGAGCGTCGCATTCAGGCGGAGCGCAGCCTGCGGGACAGTGAAGAGAAGTACCGGGGGGTAGTACAGAATGCAAATGAAGGCATTACCGTGACCCAGGGTGGAAAGCTTAAATTCATCAATCCGAAAGTGCTTAAGGTTTCAGGTTATTCCGAGGAAGAATTGATGTCGAGGCCTTTCATCGAGTTTGTTTATCCGGACGATCAACCTGTGGCGATGAAACACCATCTGGAAAGGCTCAAAGGCAAGGAAACGCCTGAGGTATATGTATTAAGACTCATTGCCAAAGATGGCGACATCAAATGGCTTGAAAACAATGGGGTGAGCATTACATGGGAGGGCAAACCCGCCACATTGAATTTGTTAACCGACATCACCGAACGCAAGCGAACCGAGGAGGCGCTGCTTTCCGAAAAAAAAATTATCGCCGCCATACTGGACAGCACACCGGGTGTGATTTATCTCTACAATGACCGTGCCAAATTGGTGAGATGGAACAAAAAGCATGAACAAATGACAGGATATACATCGGAAGAATTATATGGCATGCACGTACTGGATTGGTTTAAAGGGGATGAAAAAAGTCTATCGGCCGTAACAGAGGGCCTTGAAAATACATTGGCGAATGGGTTTGGGGACGCAGTGGCGGATCTTCAGCGAAAAGACGGTTCAAAAATACCCATGTACTTTACAGCCAGTTCGTTAACCATGGATGATAAACCGTATTTCGTCGGAATAGGAATTGATATCTCTGAAAGAAAAAGCATTGACGAGGAGCGAACCCTGTTGTCGTCGGTGATCGAACAAGCCGAAGAAAATGTTCTCATCACTGACGACAGACGAACGATCTTATACATCAATCCGGCGTTTGAACGTTCCAGCGGCTACCGCTGCGAAGAGCTTAAAGGACAAAAGCTGAAAAAGCTGCGGAGCGATCAGCATGATGAAGCTTTTTACCACACAACCAAGAAAATCCTGGACCGCGGCGAGGTCTGGATGGGCGTTATCTTTAACAAGGGCAAAAATGGGACGATTTTTGAGATAGAAGGGACCATTTCCCCTATCAGAGACGCTTCCGGCTGCATTACTCATTTTGTTGCAGTCGGTCGCAACATGAGCCGCTTCCGGAGACTGGAAAAAGAGCTAAAGCAGGCGCAGAAGTTGGATGCCCTTGGCACACTTGCCGGAGGGATTGCGCACGATTTCAACAATCTGCTCATGGGCATTCAGGGCCGCGCATCGCTGATATCACTGGATCTGGAGACTTCCCATCTTTATCAGGAGCACATTCATGCCATCGAGGAATACATTCGCAGCGCGACAAGCCTTACCCATCAGCTGCTGGGTTTTGCCCGGGGCGGCAAGTACGAAGTCAAACCCGTCGATATGAATGAATTGGTGCGCGGCTCCTCCGCCATGTTCGGCCGAACCAGAAAAGAAATCAAAATCGATACCCAATGTCAGGAATCACCCCTGGTGGTCGAAGTAGACGGGGACCAGATCGAACAGGTGCTCCTGAACATGTATATTAATGCCTGGCAGTCCATGCCCCCCGAAGGGGGAGCGCTGTATCTGGAAACCCAGACCGTCATGCTGGATGAAGACGACTGCAAACCCCATCAGACAGAACCGGGGCGCTATGTCAAGGTTTCGATCACGGATACCGGCAGCGGCATGGATGAAGCCACCCTGCAGCGAATCTTCGATCCGTTTTTCACGACCAAGGAAAAAAGCCGCGGAACCGGATTGGGGCTGGCTTCAGCGTACGGCATCATCAAGAACCACGGAGGCCTGATTACGGTTTACAGCGAAATAGGTCATGGAACCACCTTCAACATCTGTTTGCCGTTATCAAACAGGGAAGCGCACAGGGATGTTCACGTGGAAGAGGGGTTCACCAAGGGATCATCGACCATTCTTCTGGTTGATGATGAAAAGATGATCCTTGATGTGGGTCGGGCCATGCTGGAGAGGCTGGGCTATTGCGTCATGGCCAGCGGGGGAGGGCAGGAAGCTGTCCAGGCGATCACGGACCAGGGAAGCAAAATCGATCTGGTGATCCTGGATCTGATTATGCCGGGGATGGACGGCGGCACAACGTTTGACCGCATTCGTGAAATTCAGCCGGACATGCCGGTTCTTCTGTCCAGCGGATATGCCATCAACGGTCATGCGGACAAAATCATGCGAAGGGGCTGCAACGGGTTCATTCAAAAACCGTATAATATTTCTGAACTTTCAAAAAAAATCAGAAAAGTGTTGGATGAGTCAAAAGTCTCAACCCACCAATGATGATCCGGAAGATGAATATTTGCCGGTAGGTTTTTTTGAGGACCAGGATGGATGCAAAGCATTATCCGGGTGGCGCTTGATTGTTTCGGCCGGTTGCAAATGATACTCGAACAGGAGGAAACATGATGAAACAAAAATATATGAGTACGGTACTGTTCAGCAGCGTGTTTTTTATTCTTTTGTTGCAAAATCCACATGCAACCCATGCAGACTGCGTAACTGACTGGATAACACAAAATCCGATTGAGGGTTCCCTTACATCTCAGGAATTGTCCGACATCCAATGTATTTTTGACTGGTTTGAAACAGCCCTTCCGGACGTTTTTTATCCTGCAGCAAACACATTTGGTTATGGACCATTGGCGTTTCGGTATTATGCGGGAAGCTATGCGTTCCTGGCTGCATGGAAAACGACTTCTCTTAAAATCGTCTATATCGGGCCGCTATCTGCAAACTGTGTTATGGAATTGGGAACGGTCGACTTCTGGAAAAAAATGGTCTGTAATGCGAATGCCGGCATCACCCCAGGGCTTTGGACAGGAAACAACGTTCAATTTTTCGTTTCTTCAGATGGTACCAAAATTACGTCAACGGGAAGCAGCATTGTTAAAGACGGAAAAGCGTATTATTTTGTTCTGGGCCCGAATACTTTTTCGAACGTTGGTTCCTGCGGAAGCGTAAATCTTACAATCAACATATCCGGCGATGATGTCTTCATCCAAAACAATACCTTTGATTTCACCACAAACGAAGGTACGAGGGTTGAAGGCGAATTCAGCTCGGGCGTATCAAGCAGTGGAACATATTCAGTCAATCTATACATACCTGCATGCGGCGGATATGCTGTGGGTTCAGGTGCATGGAGCGCCACACCATCGGGTCCATATCTCTCGATTGAGAGCGATGGGCAGTCAAATCACGATGAGATTGTGATTGAAAATACGGTTGGTGCAATGACGAACCCGTAAATGTGGCGGCTTCGTAAAAAGCGATGTGACGTTGCCGTGATTCAAGCGGGTACTGCTTTTGATGGAGTCACGGATTGCCCTGAAGGCTCAAAACGCCAGACGTTGTCTCCGGCAGATCCTTGATGAACCTGAAGATGGCCGAGCCAATGGGCGTCATCCGGCAGGGGGAAATCTTCCCGAAAATGGGATCCCCGGCTTTCGCATCGCTTCAGGGCGGCCTCCAGTATCCAGCCGGCCACCCGCAGGGCGGAGCGGCACTCAATGGCCCGGATCAGGGCGCTGCCGCTGACTGGATGAGCGGCCCGGCTGCTCTCGGCCACCAGCTGCTGCACGGTGTTGAGCGCTTTGGATAATCCGGAGGCGTTCCGGATGATTCCGCCGTTCTCCCACATTGCGCTCTGGAGTTGCGCCAGAACGGATAGCCCATCGACCGGACCGCATTCCCACTGCCGGGAACGTGCTTCCAGTTGCTTCACCAGGGTGAGCGGGCTTTTCCTGCCGGCATCCCGTACGTGATTTGCCGCCGCCAATCCCGCCCGGGCGCCGAACACCAGGATATCGCTCAATGCGTTTCCACCGGCACGGTTGGCCCCGTGCAGCCCTCCGGTTACTTCCCCTGCTGCCAGTAGCCCTGCCATACCGGTTGCCCCCCAGGCGTCTGATTTCACTCCACCCATCACATGATGGGCAGCAGGCGCCACGCGGACAGGCCGGTTGAATGCGCCATATCGGCCCCCCAGCAGATCCTTTAGCTCGGCTGAAAAAGGGTCGATATGCCACCCTGCTTCTGATACCGCCCTTAAATCCAGCCAGATTGCCTGATTTTCAGGGTGGATTTCCCTCATCATGGCCTGGGAAAGCCGATCTCGGGCTTTTTCGCCTGCGGGGCGTTCATGGATGTCGTATTTCTCATGGATATCCTCTCCTGCGGAATTGACCAACTTGCCCAGGTCCGCCAGTTTGGGAGGAATAACAAGGGGCGGAGATCCGGGTTCAGCCAGACACAGCGGGTAGAATTGCACGAATTCCATGTCCTGTAGTAACGCGCCGGCTTCAAACGCCAGCCGGTATCCGTCTCCCAGCATGTGCGTCGGATTGTCGTGACGACGATAGAGAGCCGCCGAACCGCCGGTCGCCAGGATCACTGCGCCGGCTGTGAATGCGGTCCATTTCCCGGATGTCTGATCCAGTGCCAGGATTCCCAGGGCCCCCTCATCCACCAGTAAATCGGATGCCAGTAAATGTCCTTTGAAATGAACACCCAGGGCCCGGCTTTTGTTGAGAAGACAGCGAATGATGGCATCCCCTTTGAAGGGTGGCCGACCTTTGGCGTAAAGCCACCCATTCTGATACTCAGCCTGGATACCCCAATCCATCAACTCCTGCAGGCGCAGGGGAGATTCGGATGCCAGGATGTCGGCCAGATCCGGGTCATTGAGACCGCGACCTGCCATGAGGGTGCGTTCCAGATGGTCCCGGCAGTCATCGGGGGCTGCGCTGCCGGCCATTACGCCTGCGCTGTATGCCGTGCAGGTGAATTTGCCTGGGTTGCCCCTGGAAATCACGCCGGTTGAAAATCCGGCCTTACATGCGGTGATCGCTGCGCTGATCCCTGCGCCGCCGCTACCCAGCACAAGGATATCATAAGCGATATGTTCCATATCAGCTCCTTAAAAATTTCGGAGGCAGTCTGCCAGATCCGATATATTTGACAAGATCAACAACGGATTGTTTGCGGGTTCCCATCAGTATTTAGTTCGGGCAAAATGATTCCTCCCTGAAATACCATCTGTGCATTCTCCTGTGATTTTAAAGACGAGACCGCTTAATTACAATAGAAATATGAATATACTTGACGCCTGATCCGTATCGGATAAAATGGATACTGAGCCGGATTTCGCGATACCGATAACATGGGGCATATGAATGTGGAATGATGGAGGGATATTATGAGAAAAATCAAAATCGTCTTTATCGCCATTTTACTGAGTCTTTGTTTGACAGTTTCTCACGCCCGGGCAAATGGCTGTTATTATGGAGGGTGTGGAGCAGCTTGTTGGGCGTTGCCCCTGCTCTTTTTCGGCGTTCCAGCGTTGGCTTATGCGCTATCCGGAGGATACTCCGGGGGAAGTGTTTACGTCCAGCCTTCCTATTATTACGAATCTCCTCCGGAATCTTATCAACGAACTTACTACAGAACTCGCAGTGTTGTCGTTGAACAGCCTGTCATTCCAACATCACCGGCCCTTCAACGCACAGTCGGCGACCCAAAATACCGGTACTATTGCAGGAGCCCGAGAGGTTATTATCCGGACGTTATGGACTGTCCGCTTGGCTGGAAAAAGGTAGATCCTCCATATAACAACGCTATTGACCAGACAGCAGACAAATGAGGGGCGATAAGCCTTCTGCAGGATAGGTTGATGCGGCAGTCGTCATGATGAAAAAAGATGCGTTCGCCCATGCAAATGAAATATAAATTTCGTTTTTTTATTGCGTTGGTTTTTTTGGGTGTCTGCGCCTATCTGTTTTACGCGGTATACGATACCGTAAGAACAGAAGCGATCAGAGACTTGAACACCAGACAGACTGCCCATGCCAGGCAGGCGGCAAAGGGAATCGAGAGTTTCTTCAACCATTATCAGAATATGCTCAAATGCCTGTCTCAAAGCGACTTCATCATCAATATGGATGATCAGGGCAGGCATCTGATGCAGGTTTTCTATAACAATAACATCAATGAAATCAAAGGGATTACTCGAGTCGATGCCGGCGGAAGAATTCTTCATACCTACCCCTTTAATCCAAAATTCATTGGGATGGATATTTCATCCCAGGACCATGTCCGCGAGATCATGAAGACCCACAAGCCGGTTGTCAGCGATGTGTTTGAAGCGCTGCAGGGATTCCGGAGTATTGCTTTTCATGTGCCGGGGCATACGTCCGAAAACCCTATGTCATGGAAAAAATAGGCCTGGCCATTCGAAAGCAGTTGGATAAGTAGCGTACGATTTTATCACTCTTCAGCATTGTCTTTTTCCACTTGACAGAACAACTTCATTCATATATCAGAATATTCGAAACATCGTTTCGTTATTTTCATATCAATACTTTAAATAATATATAATAGTTTGTAATTATAATAGGATATGATTTTTATTCGTATAGAACAATATTTTAATTTTGTATTGCAGGTATTTCATAAAAAATTATATTTAGATATTAATGATACATGTCAAATAGTTAAACAATCATTATTTGTCAGATCTAAACTGTATTTATCCATTACGGTAACAACGTTTTATGAGTGAAATGCCGTTGCCGCCATATCCTGTTTACAAAATGCAGCTTATACGCTAAAACAGCTTCATCTTATGGAAGTCGTTTGAAAAAACCAGAGCAAAGGAGAATTCTCATGTCCAAGAAAATGAAAACCATTGATGGCAACACTGCTGCGGCCCATGTGGCGTATGCCATGAGCGATGTTGCCGCCATTTACCCGATAACCCCTTCAACCCCGATGGGGGAGATCGCTGATGAATGGTCGGCCCAGGGGAGAAAAAATATTTTCGGCCAGAATCTGCTGGTCAAGCAGATGCAGTCGGAAGCCGGTGCCGCAGGCGCTGTTCACGGTGCACTGGCCGCCGGATCTCTGACCACCACGTTTACGGCTTCGCAGGGACTGCTTCTTATGATTCCCAATATGTACAAGATTTCCGGCGAGCTGCTTCCGGGCGTTTTTCATGTTACTGCCCGCGCCATTGCCAGTCACGCCCTATCCATTTTCGGGGATCATGCCGATGTCATGTCTGTCCGTCAGGCCGGCTTTGCCATGCTGTGTTCCAACTCGGTTCAGGAAGTCATGGATCTGGCGCTGGTATCGCATCTTTCCGCCATTGAAGGCCGCCTGCCGTTTCTGCATTTTTTCGATGGATTCAGAACCTCCCACGAAATCCAGAAAATCGAGCTGATCGATTATGCGGATATAGCGGCATTGGCTAATCTTGAAGCCATCGAGGCGTTCCGTGACCGGGCCATGAACCCGGAGCATCCCCATATCCGGGGAACGGCTCAGAATCCGGACATTTATTTTCAGGGCAGGGAAGCCGCCAATTCCTTTTATCAACAAATTCCTGCAGTGATTTCCAAATACATGAAAAAAGTGGGCGATCTGACCGGAAGGCGGTACCGACTCTTTGACTATGTGGGTGATCCGCTGGCCGAGCGCGTGATCATCGCCATGGGTTCGTCCTGCGAGGCTATCGAGGAAGTGGTCAACCATCTGAACGCGTGTGGCGAGCGGGTGGGACTCATCAAGGTCCGTTTGTACAGGCCGTTCTGTATTCCCGATTTTCTGGAGGCGCTGCCGGCATCCTGCGACAGAATAACGGTTCTGGACCGGACCAAGGAACCGGGCGCCATCGGTGACCCGCTTTATATGGATGTCTGTACGGCCTTCATGGAAAGAGGTGAAATGCCGATGATTACCGGTGGCAGGTATGGACTGGGCTCCAAAGAATTCACTCCTGCCATGGTCAAGGCCGTCTTTAAAAACATGAATGCCGCGGGACCCAAAAATCATTTTACCGTCGGAATTGTCGATGATGTGACCCGAACCTCTCTGGATGTGGAAGAATTGATTGATACCACACCCAAGGGCACGGTTCAGTGCAAGTTCTGGGGCCTGGGATCGGACGGGACCGTGGGTGCGAATAAATCCGCCATCAAGATTATCGGCGACAACACCCCGATGTTTGCCCAAGGCTATTTTGCCTATGATTCCAAAAAATCCGGCGGCATCACGGTCTCGCATCTTCGATTCGGCAGCGAGCCCATTCAGTCCACCTATCTGGTGAATACGGCGGATTTCGTTGCCTGCCACAAATCCAATTACGTCCAGATTTATGACGTACTGGAAGGCATCAAACCCGGCGGAACCTTTCTGCTGAATTCCAACTGGTCCCTGGAAGATATGGAGATGATGCTTCCGGCCCGAATGCGGCGGTTCATCGCCGGCAACAAGCTGAAGTTCTACAACCTGGATGCCGTCAAGATCGCCAATGCCGTGGGCCTGGGCGGCAGGATCAACATGATCATGCAGACCGCATTTTTCAAGCTGGCCAATGTGTTGCCCGTTGAAGAAGCGCTGATGCTGCTAAAAGGTGAAATTAAAAAAGTCTATGGCAACAAGGGCGAAAAAATCATCCAGATGAATATGGATGCCGTGGATCAAACCCTGGCCAACCTTCAGGAAATCAATTACCCCGAATCCTGGAACGACGCCGCTGGAAGTGATATCCTCGGGGCCGAAGTGCCGGCTTTTGTGGAAAAAGTGATGAATCCCATGCTGTCGCAGCAGGGTGACAATCTGCCGGTCAGCGTATTTCAGCCGGATGGTGTTTTCCCCGTGGATACGGCACGGTATGAAAAACGCGGTGTGGCCATTCATGTTCCCGAATGGATCATTGACAACTGCATTCAGTGCAACCAGTGCGCCTTTGTCTGCCCCCATGCCGCCATCATTCCGATTCTGGCAACCGATGCCGAGCTGACCGGAGCCCCGTCGGCTTTTGAAACCCGCCCGGCTTTGGGGAAGGAGCTGAAAGGCTATCAGTTCCGGGTCCAGGTCAACACCCTGGATTGCCAGGGATGCGGCAACTGCGCGGACATCTGCCCATCCAAGAAAAAAGCCCTGGTCATGAAACCGATTGAAACCCAGACAGGAACTCAGGTTCCCAACCACCAGTTCTCATTAACCGTTCCGGTCAAGGACGGTATTTTAAAGCGGGATTCGGTCAAGGGCAGCCAGTTCGTAAAACCTCTGATGGAATTTTCCGGCGCCTGTGCCGGCTGTGGGGAAACCCCTTACGTCAAGGTTCTGACCCAGCTCTTTGGCGAACGCATGATTATCGGCAATGCAACCGGGTGCAGCTCGATCTGGGGGGCGTCGGCGCCTTCCACGCCGTATACGGTGAACAAGGACGGGCATGGTCCGGCCTGGGGAAATTCCCTGTTTGAGGACGCCGCGGAATTCGGTTATGGCATGGCCATTTCGATCTCCCAGCGCAGAAATAAACTGACGGATTTGATGAAAGCAGCCCTGGAAACTCCGATCTCCGATGCATTAAAAGCGGCCATGACCGGTTGGATTGGCGCCAAGAACAATGCCGATGACTCAAGGACGTACGGTGATCAGCTCAAGGAACTTCTTGCCGGTATGCAGCGGAACCGCCTGCTGGATCAGATTTACGGCATGAAGGATCTCTTTGTTAAAAAATCCATCTGGGCCTTTGGCGGGGACGGATGGGCCTATGACATCGGTTACGGCGGTCTGGATCATGTCATTGCATCCGGGGAAGATGTCAATATCCTGATTCTGGACACGGAGGTCTATTCCAATACCGGAGGCCAGGCATCAAAATCCACTCCATCCGGCGCCGTAGCCAAATTTGCCGCATCCGGAAAGAAAATCGGGAAAAAAGATATGGGCCGGATGGCCATGACTTATGGATATGTGTATGTGGCATCGGTTTCGATGGGTGCAAACAAACAGCAGCTCTTAAAGGCGTTTATGGAAGCGGACCAATACCCTGGGCCGTCCATTGTTATCTGCTATGCGCCCTGCATCAATCAGGGGCTAAAGAAAGGCATGGGAAAAACTCAGCTTGAAGAGCAGCTTGCGGTTCAGGCGGGTTACTGGCCGATTTACCGCTATAACCCACTGCTGGCGGATGAAGGGAAAAATCCGTTTACTCTGGATTATGACAAAGCACCGGATGGCACCCTTCAGGAATTCCTGTCCGGCGAGAACCGTTATGCCCAGCTTGAAAAGACTTTCCCGGAAGAGTCGAAAAAGCTTCGCGCCCAGATCGAGAGGGAAGTCCTTCAACGGTTCGAAACCCTGAAGCAGATAGCCGATCCGCAGGCGGTATGCAAGTCTGAGGGATAGGGGTAATAAGGGGTCAGGAGTCAGGAGTCAAAAGCTTCTGGCTCCTTTTTTCTTTCTTCCGGCTATTGTCTTCTGACTCCTGAGACAGGCGGTAGACCGTCTCAATTTCCTGCAGGGTCAGGTCAAACGCCCTTCGGCTCAGGTAATTGACCGATCCCTTCCGCATGAGCATCCATCCCATGCTGGCGGCGATGCCCGCCGGAGTTGTCTTTTTGATCAACCGGTAAATCAACAGCGGCCATTGCATCCATCGATAAGCGTTCCAGGATTTTTTTGCAAAAATTCCGGCCTGCCGGAAGAGCGGGTGTTCCGCGGCCGCTTTGATGCTGTACAGATACCTGAGCTCGATGCGGTGAAAACGGCTGAAAACCGGCAGCTTCTCCGTGTCGCAGACCGATTGCAGCCAGAATTGACATCTGACCAGAATTATGCCCAGCCTGGCTTCTTCGACCGGCGCCGAACTTTCCGGGAAATACGTTCCGGCGATCACCCGCAGCGCGTCCTCGAAACCGGATTTCCATTCCGTGTACCCGGGAGATGAGAAAATAAGCGTATTGATGCCTACCAGTCGATTTCGAATCTCCTGAATTTGCGGATCCGCCGGACGGAATTCCGGTTCGATCAATTCTGCCAGATCCGCCAGTTCCTGTTCGATTTCTCTGGCATCCTGAGGGATTGCCTCATGCCGGGATTCATGATCATAAGCCAGAATCGCCTGTCTGCCCGCAAACAGATAGAGATCCATTAAAAAAAAACGGGTCAGGGAGAGAATCGTCAACTGATTGGAAAGATAGATCAGCCAGGAAAAAGGATCCGGCAACAGAATGAGCCGCAGTACATTGGCGTGGCTGATCCATTTCCGGTAGCGGACATAAACCTTGACAGCCCGATACCTGCTGATTCTGTCATACCAGTTCCAGGCATTTCGAATATGCCGGATGCGAATGTTTTGAAACCGTGAAAACCCCGGCCTGTGCAGAATGGCCTGAAGCCGTTCGACAGCGCTGTGAGCGGCGCGGATCAGGCTTCCGGCAGTCATGCAAAGCTCCGGATTTTCATGATCCGGATGAAATGCAGCGGCAATATCCCGCAGATACCCGTCCAGACCGGTCACTTCCTTGATTTCCGGAAACCCGGCCCGCCAGATTCCCTGGCATCGATCCAGCACCACCTGAATTGCCTGTTCCCGGCAAGGCCCCGCGAAATCAAGCTCTTCCTTTAACTCACTGAATTCATGCTTTAATGAGCGCTTCCACTGGAGCATCCCGCGAAGGCGCCACACCACGGTCAGGGTAGCCAGCGCAATCAGCAGCGCCGCAATCCCTATCCCTCCGTGAAGGACATGATAGAACCAGATGGGGTCCACAGGGAAATCCTCTTGCTTTCACTATCGAGTCTGTCGTATATCCCCAGACATGGACAGCACCAGACAACTGATCATATCCGTTCTGATCATTCTTGCCATCGTTTTGTGCGGAGCCTGGGGATTCATGGCCATTGAGGGCTGGAATTTTCTGGATGCCCTCTTCATGAGCGTGATCACCCTGACTACCGTGGGGTTTGGAGAAGTCCATGAACTCAGCCCTGCCGGTCGGATATATACCATACTCCTGATATTTGTGGGAGTTGGTTTTTTGGGATTTGTGGGCGCGAAACTGATTCCTTACTTGATCGAAGGACGGATTCGAATCCTTCTGGGGAGGCGAAGGTTGGACAAGAAAATTACCCATCTGAAAAATCATTACATTGTCTGTGGTTATGGCCGCATCGGCAGAGTCCTGTGCATGAATCTTCGCCAAAAGCCCATTGATATCGTGGTGATTGAAAAAAGTCCGGAACTGATACCGGTCATGGAAGAAGACAAGATCCTGTACCTGACCGGCGATACGGCGGACGAGGCAATTCTCTTAAATGCGGGGATCGAACGCGCCAAAGGCCTGATCGCCGTTCTGGGAACCGATGTGGACAATGTGTTTCTGGTTTTGACTGCCAGACAGCTCAATCCCAAGTTGTTTATCATGGCTCGGGCGATTTACAAAGAGTCCAAGTCCAAACTGCTGGCTGCCGGCGCATCCGCCGTTGAATCGCCTTACGAAGTCGGGGCCGTGAGCATGGCCCACCGGATTATCCGGCCAACGGTTACCAGCTTTCTGGATCTGGCTCTGACATATGACCGCAAAGACATTCAGATGGAAGAAATTCCGATAAGCCCTTCATCGATGCTGGCCAACGCGATGCTCAAGAATTCCGGAATCCGTCAGGAATATAATTTGATCATCATCGCCATTAAGCAGGTTGACGGCAGCATGATGTTCAACCCTTCCTTTGAAACCCGGCTTGAGCCGGGAGCCACGGTAATCGCCGTAGGCCAGGAACAGGATCTGCTGAATCTGGAAAAAATATTGTGTCCGGTTTGACGTTTTTTTGAAAATTCCCCCTGGCCCCCTTTCCCAAAGGGGAGGACTTTGCTTTGAGTCCATGATATTGTGATGATGCCGGGGTATGTAAAAGGAGTCGGGAGTATGCAACATCAGGGGGAGTCTGCCCGCACCATTCTGGTTACCGGCGGCGGCGGTTTTCTGGGACAGGCCATTGTCCGGCTTCTCAAGAACCGGGGGGACCGGGTCATCAGTTTTTCAAGGGGGTATTATCCGGAGCTTGCGTCTTTAGGGGTCAAACAGGTTCAGGGGGATATTTCGAATCCGGTTGCGGTTGAAAATGCCGTGAAAGGCGTTGATACCGTATATCATGTAGCGGCTAAAGCCGGCGTCTGGGGGGATTACCAGGACTATTACCGGATCAACACCGAAGGAACCCGCCATGTCATCGCCGCCTGCCAATCCTGCGGGGTTTCCCGCCTGATTTACACCAGTTCGCCCAGCGTTGTATTTGACGGCGGGGATATGGAAGGCGTGGATGAAACCGTTCCCTATTCCGGCAGTTATCATGCCGCCTATCCGGAAACCAAGGCCCAGGCCGAGAAGGCTGTCCGGCAGGCGGGATGCCAGATGGCGGATGGCGGACGCCAGGGGGCAGGGGATGGCCTGAAAACCATCATCTTAAGGCCTCATCTGATCTGGGGCCCGGGAGACAAACACTTTGTTCCGCGAATCCTGGAGCGGGCAAAACGCCTCCGGCGAGTCGGGGACGGCAAAAACCGGGTGGATGTGATTTACATTGATAATGCGGCCAAGGCCCATCTTCTGGCCGAAGAGGCCCTGATCCGGCAGCCGGAGCTTTCAGGGAATGCGTATTTCATCAGTCAGGGAAAGCCGGTTTTTCTCTGGAAAATGATTGATGATATTCTTCAGGCAGGCGGGCTTTCTCCGGTCAGGCGCACGATGTCTCCGCAGACGGCCTTTCGGATCGGGGCAGTCCTGGAATGGTTTTACAAGTCATTTGCACTAAAGGGAGAGCCGCAGATGACCCGGTTTGTCGCCAGAGAGCTTGCAACCTCCCACTGGTTTGATATTTGCGCCGCCCGGAGGGATCTGGGGTACATTCCGGAAGTTTCCACGGAAGAAGGACTGATCCGGCTGGCAGCGTATCTGAAGTCCCAATAATTTGTCAGTCCGGCAGCATGTCGTAGAAATAGAGCATGGTGTCGGATCGGGTGATGATCCCGATAATGGCTCCGTTTTCAACGACCGGAAGCCTCCCCACATCGTGCTTGACCATGACGCGGGCTGCCTGCATCGGGCTTCTGCCCGGCTCAATCGTCAGGACATTTGTGCTCATGAAGGCTTTAACCGGGGATTTCAGCCGGCCGGCCCCCCTGATTTTTCGGAAATCCCTTCGGGAAATCATGCCGACCAGTTTTCCGTCGTCCACGATAGGGATGCCGCTGCATCCTTTTTCCCGCAGAATTTGCGCAGCCCGATCCATGGTGGTGTCGGACGGCAGGGTCACCACCGGGAAGGACATCAGATCGCTGATCTGGACCGAAACCTGCTGGTTTCCCTGAATCAGCTCCAGAATCATGGCTTCAACCGCTTCGGGATTGACGGATTTCAGCATGGCGGAGCCTGCCCCGGGGTGGCCGCCGCCTCCCATGCTGTTCATGATCATGCCCATGTTCAGCGCGTCCACGTTGCTTCGGCCAATGACAATGCAGCGTTCCCGCTCCCTGTCCGAAAATATGCCAAAAGCGGCATCCACGTTCAGAATTTCCCGGTACATGCGCACCACCACCGCCAGACTGTCCACATGCCCCTGAATGTCGAGCTTGTTGACGCTGACGCTGTAGCCGTTGAACCGCAGCCTTTCGGCGTTTTGAAGCATTTCAAAGAGAATGTTCTTCTGCTTTTCCCCGTATGCGGGCCGCAGAAACGATCCCAGAACGTTCAAGTCCGCTTTGTGTTCCAGAAGAAATCCGGCGGCAAACGCATCTTCAGCCCTGCTGGAGGGGAACATGAGATTTCCGGTATCCTCGTAAAGGCCGGTTAAAAACAGCGTGGCCTGAATCGGGGTCAGAAGGATGTCACGCTTGCGTAATTCCCGGATCATCAGCGTGATGTTGGCGCCCATTTCCTCATGGCATTCCCAGGTCGGCCGGATATCGCCTTCAATGGGGTGGTGATCCCAAAGGATGATTTCAAGACCTTCTTTCTGGCTGATCTTGTTGAACCGCTCGATCCGGCTCCAGTTGTTGACATCAACGATGATGATGCTCTTGACGTTATCGATGGCGATGTCATCGGGTTCGAGAAGATTCAGAATGTCCTTGTGCATGGAAATAAAGGATTTGACGTTGGGGTTGATGGATTTGGGAATCACCGGAACCGATTCCGGATAGAGCAACGTTGCGGCAATCATGGAGGCCAGTGCGTCAAAATCGGTATTTTTATGGGTGGTTACAATCTGCATATCCATTTCCTTGAAAAATGAGAAGTCAGGAAAATCGCCAATTAAGCGGACTGCGGTTTTTCGGCTGCACTGCCGGGATTTTCAGATGGCGTATCGGCTTCATCGGGACCATTTGTAGGCAGTGCGGATTCCGGATATTCAAGTTGCAGGGGTTCGCTGCTGCCTGCCGTCAGTTGAAGCCTGAATTTTTCAACTTCGGTCTGGCTGTCTATGGACTTTTTGGCCAGAAGATATCGCAAATAGATGATCCATAGCATGATTCCCAGGATGACAAGGGCGACAGCCAGAAAAAACCATTTGTAGCGCATGATGGTGTCCATCCCCACCTGGCCGATATACAGGATGAGGTTGGGCACGACCCAGTAGGTAAATACGGCCAGAAGCACCAGAAATCCAATGGTGAAAATGTTCAGGCGGCTGATGCCGGCCATCAGGATTTCCAGCCGGTTCCGGGCAATGGGCTCGGGGGCTCCGGAAGAAGAGTCGCCGGCGATTTTGTCGCCATAAACCAGGGCGGCAAATGCACGGGTGATAAAACCAAAGAGCAGAATGGCGCCAACCGGGATCCCGATGGCAGCCGCAAACCAGGCTCGAAAGGGAAATGGCTCATCCTGGGAGACCCAGTTCACCTGATACTGATCCAGGGGGCCGAATGTTTTTTCAAAATAATATTTATTGAAGCTGCTCAGGTTATTGCCTTCCGACACATGAATGATGTTGCCCCGCTGATCCTTGATTTCAAGCCAGGATTTTCTGCCGGAGTGAATGGCGGCAACGGCGAATATTTCGAGTTCGATCAAAAATATGCCAACGGCAATGAGAATGAACAGGGTCTTGTTTTCTCTGAACAAAGATGCCATAGTATGACTCGTCATCATGGTGTTGTCCTGTTAATATGGAAGCATCCAAGGGGCTATGTTTGAAACGCAAAAAACGATCCGAAGCCGATTGCCCGAAGCCCGGCTTCTTAATCCGTGAAAAGGTGAAATTGGGCTTATTACGAAGCCGTCATGATTTCAATGTATCACAGGCTGGGGAAAGTGTTCAAGCTGTAAAGGAAAGGTGACTATGAAAGAAATTCGAGATCAGGCCAGAAAACTGATGGAGGGGTTCTGCAGGGTCTGCCCCATCTGTGACGGCAGGGCATGCGCCGGCCAGGTGCCGGGCATGGGAGGCATCGGAACCGGTGCAGCGTTCCGGGACAATATTCTGGCGCTCTCGGAATTCCGGTTTCAGATGCGGGTGATCCATGATGTGGTGGAGCCCGATACCCGGACCGAAATCCTGGGGATTCACCTGGACATACCGGTTCTGGCTGCGCCCATCGGCGGGGTTTCCTTTAATATGGGCGGAAAGATCTCTGAAGAAGACTATATCGCGTCCAAACTGGAAGGGTGCCGGGAAAAAGGCATCATCGGCTGCACGGGCGATGGGGCTCCGGCTTTCATCCACGAAGCCGGGTTTCAGGCCATTGGCTCTCTTCAGGGGCATGGCATCCCCTTTATCAAACCCTGGGAAGACAGGGAGCTGTTCGGGAAACTGGAAGGCGCCGCAGCCGTCGGCGCAGCCGTGGTGGGCATGGATATCGATGCCGCCGGCCTGATCACCCTGAAGCTGATGGGAAGGCCGGTTTCACCCAAGACACCTGAAAAACTCAAGGAAATCATCTCCAGAACCCCGATGAAATTCATATTGAAAGGCATCATGACCCCGGACCAGGCCAGAATTGCCGTGGATGTGGGGGCAAGTGCCATCGTGGTATCCAATCACGGCGGCAGGGTCCTGGATCACACCCCGGGCGTGGCCCGCATCCTTTCGGAAGTCGCTTCGGCGGTCAAGGGACAGATCGTGGTTCTGGCGGATGGCGGTGTGCGGACGGGCGGAGATGTGCTCAAGATGCTGGCCCTTGGCGCCGACGCAGTGATGATCGGCCGGCCGTTTTCCGTTGCGGTCATGGGCGGGCTGAAAAAAGGAGCCATGCGCTTTATTGACCAGATCCGCTCGGAGCTGATCCAGGCCATGATTCTTACGGGCACTGAACGCGTCGCCGCTGTGGAACCTTCTATTTTATGGATGAAACCATGAAAAAAATCATCATTTCTGTTTTCGGCCCGGACCGGCCCGGAATACTGGCCGCAGTGTCCCGGATTCTGTTTGAACAGGACTGCAATATCGAAAACGTTACACAGACCATTCTGCAGTCCGAATTTTCGGGCAGCTTCATCGCCGAAATGCCGGTAGACCTGACTTCCGATGCGCTGTGCTGCTTTTTGTCTGAAGCCCTGACGCCGATGCGGCTTCAGGTCAACGTCAAACATCTGGAATTCAGCCCGCCGGCGCTTGGCGGGAAACCTGCCGAGCCGTTTGTGATTACAACCCGCGGACCGGATCGCAAGGGGCTTGTGGCCAATGTGACCCGGATTATCGCCGGTTACGGAGTCAATGTCACAAACCTTCAGGCGGCTTTCAAGGGCGGCCAGAACCCCAACGACAACATCATGATTTATGAGGTGGATGTTCCGGTGGATATCGACTCCCATGCTTTTCACCGGGATCTCCGGGACAAGGCCGCGGAACTGGGACTTGTCATCAGCATTCAGCATCGAAAGATTTTTGAAGCCATTAACCGGGTGTGAGGACGAGGAGAAAAATGCTGACTACGAGCGAAATTGTATCAACTCTGGAAATGCTTCAGAACGAACATCTCGATGTTCGCACCGTTACCCTGGGGATTAATCTTCTGGATTGCGCCAGCCATGACATCAACCGGTTCAAGGACAACATCTTTGACAGAATCACCGGACTGGCCCGAAACCTGGTTCAGGTCTGCAACCAGGTCGGGGATAAATACGGCATTCCGGTGGTGAACAAGCGAATCTCCGTCAGCCCCGTCGCCGTGCTGGGCGCCATGTTCTCTTCCGCGGAAATGGTTGAGGTTGCCAAAACGCTGAATGAGGCCGCCGTTTCGGTAAATGTCGATTTCATCGGCGGGTTTACGGCCCTGGTTCAGAAAGGGGTCGCCAGAGGCGACCGGGCTCTGATTGAGGCCATTCCCCAGGCGCTTTCAGAGACGGACCGGGTCTGTTCTTCGGTGAACGTGGCGTCCACCCGTGCCGGCATCAATATGGACGCGGTGCTGATGATGGGAAAAATCATCAAGGAAGCCGCCGGCAGAACCGCCGCTCAGGACGGCCTGGCATGCGCCAAACTGTGCGTGTTCGCCAACATCCCCGAAGACATTCCGTTCATGGCCGGTGCGTATCTGGGCATCGGCGAGTCCGATGCGGTCATCAATGTCGGAGTCAGCGGCCCCGGAGTGGTAAAAAAAGCCATCGACCGTGCGCTGGCATCCGATTCCAAGCCTGATCTGGGACAGATCTCGGAAATCATCAAGCGCACGGCATACAAGGTCACCCGGGTCGGCGAGCTCATCGGCCGGGAAGTGGCCCAGGTTCTGGGCATCCGGTTCGGCGTTGTGGATCTCAGCCTTGCCCCCACGCCCAATGTCGGAGACAGCGTCGGTGAGATTTTTCAAAGTCTGGGGCTGAAAAGCATCGGTGTCCCCGGATCCACCGCTGCCCTTGCCATGTTAAACGATGCCGTCAAAAAAGGCGGCGCCTTTGCCAGTTCTCATGTGGGGGGGCTGAGCGGCGCCTTTATCCCGGTGAGCGAAGACCTGAATATCGGCGAGGCGGCAAGAGCCGGGTTTCTGTCCATTGAAAAGCTTGAGGCCATGACCTGTGTCTGTTCCGTGGGGCTCGATATGGTGGCTATTCCCGGTGACACCTCAGCGGAAACCATTGCCGCAATCATTGCGGATGAAATGGCGATCGGCGTGATTAACAAAAAAACAACGGCAACCCGGCTGATCCCTGTTCCCGGGAAAAAAGCCGGAGACTTTGCTTTTTTCGGAGGCTTGCTGGGTCAGTCCGTCATTATGGCGGTCAACAACGGCGGCGGCGACAACCGGTTTATCCGCCTGGGCGGGTTGATTCCGGCGCCGCTGCAGAGCATGAATAATTGATACGAGGAGATGTAAATGATCAACCCGGAAAGACTGGCGGAGACTTTCAGCCGCCTGGTTCAAATAGACAGCGTATCCAGAAATGAAGCGGCCATTTGCAGTGAACTTCAGAATATTCTTGAGGCCATGGGAGCGGAAACCTTTGTGGATGATGCCGGAAAGTCTGTCGGCAGCAACACGGGAAATCTGATTGCACGGTTCCGGGGCAGCGTGGATGTTCCGGCCCTGATGCTGAATGCGCACATGGATACGGTCGAGCCTGGAAACGGCGTGAAACCCGTCTACAAGGACGGCGTGTTCACCAGCGACGGAACGACCATTCTGGGAGCGGACGACAAAAGCGCCGTTGCCATTTTATTGGAAGTGCTCACGGTGCTTCAGGAAGAACGCCTCCCGCATGGCCCGCTGGAGATCGTACTGACGATCTGTGAGGAAATCGGGCTTCAGGGCGCCAAACATCTGGATCTTGACCGGTTAACCGCAAAATTCGGCTATGCGCTGGATGCAACCGATACTGCCGGAATTGTAACCCGGGCGCCGGGCGCCAATCACCTGAATTTCATGGTATACGGAAAAGACGCCCACGCCGGTGCGGCTCCGGAAAAAGGCATCAATGCCATCGCCATTACCAGCAAGGCCATTTCCCGCCTGACGCTCGGCCGCATTGATCCGGAAACCACCTGCAATATCGGCGTGATTCAGGGCGGCGTGGCCACCAACATCATTCCCGGTCTGGTGACGGTAAACGGCGAGGTCAGAAGCCATGATCCCCAGAAGCTGGCGGATTTGACCCGGACCATTGTGTCAGCCTTTGAAACCGCAGTTCAGGAGTATGTCCCCCAGTCTGCCGAAGCCGGCAATCCCCGGCTGGAAGTTGAGATTTTGCCGGATTTTACCCGCACCCACATTCCCGAGGATCACCCGGTGGTGACCCTTGCCATGAAGGCCGCCCAGAATCTGGGGCGCACGTTGATTCCCAAAATCACCGGCGGCGGCGCGGACGCCAATGTCTTTTTCTCAAAAGGAATCATGACCGGCGTTCTGGGAACCGGCATGCGGGATATGCATACGGTGCGGGAGTGGGTTCGCCTGAGCGATATGGTGCTGACAGCGGAACTGGTTCTTGAAATTATCCGGCTTCATGCCCTTGGCGGTCAGAACCCCGATTAAAACGATCGGAACCAGTTCATCAATGTTGATTTCAGAGATCCGGCCTCTATCTTGTTTTTGCCGGTGGATGGCTGAACCGCCTCGGGTTTACGGGGCTGCTGAGCCCACCACTCCATGGGTTCAAAGTGAAACGGCAGCATCTTTTCAAGGGCAGGGATGAGATGCTGTTCGACAATTCGGCGTTCTCTTCCCTTTAACGCTTTGAAATAAATATTGATCTCTTCAAAATACCATCCCGGCGATTTGGACAGCGCATCCACCGGACATCGAAAGATGGCTTCAAAGTCTTCCTTGAAATGAGGGCGCAGGGTGTTTTCATTGATGGTGGAAAAATGACGGGTAAGATCCTCCTGCAACCGGGAATCCCCTTCGGTTTCCATGATAAAGGTCAGGGTCAAATAACCGCTCCAGTCCGGCCTGGAATAAGCGGATATTTTAAGCACGCCTTCTTTGCCGGGTTGATTCTCATAATCAATGGAAAATCCCGTAAAGGCGATCACCTTCTCATCGGTTTTCAGTGAGCGGGTGATTCGGCTCAAATCATAAGTGGTTTCCATAAGAGTGCTCCGTATCCAAAAGGTTTTTTGTGAAAAACTGATCCTCTCTATACGACGTGCAAAAACCCGAATGCAAGATAAAAACCGTATGAAATCTCCCATAAATTTCTTGCAACAGAACCTGAAGCGGCGTAAAAATGTGTATAGATGCTAAACCGCTTCCAATCTGATCGCTTTTCAGAAGATCGGACATCAGTTGCCTTTGAATCTCCGCAGCAATTTTTTTTACAGCGGAGTCAACTGCCTTTGACCTTCAGCCTGCCCACCTTTCGTTAAGGGGGAATGTCCCATGAGAAAATGGACATCACGATCGCTTTTTGCCGTGCTCACCCTTGCCGCGCTGGGTACCCTCGCCGCCCTTCAGTCCGGCTGCAAACCCGCGGGAGAACAGGCCGTTGCGCCTGAAAAAATTATTATAGCATATGTCAGCAATTCGGGCGCAGTTCTCATGCATATTGCCTTTAAAAAGGGGTTTCTTGCCCAGGAGGGCCTGGATGTTACGCCCCAGCCCCATGCTTTCGGGAAACTGGCGCTCGAAGCTGTTATCGAAGGAAAGGCGGATTTGGCGACCGTGGGGGATACGCCCATCATGCTGGCTGTCATGAACGGCCGAAAAATCACGGCGCTTGCCACAATCCAGACGTCAAACCTGAATGAAGCCATTGTTGCCAGAAAAGACCGGGGGATTGCAGCACCGGGGGATTTGCGGGGGAAAATAATCGGCGTCACACCGGGCACAACAGGCGATTTCTTCGCGAATTCATTTTTGCTGATCCAAGGCATCGACAGGGAACATGTTACATTCGTCAACATGAAACCGGATGAAATGTCCGAAGCCATCCACGCCGGAAAGGTTGATGCGGTCTCTATCTGGAACCCGACGTTGAAGCAGGTGCTTAAGGAATCGGGCAACAACGGTATCGCTTTTTATGGTGACAGCTTTTATACAGAGTTTTTCTGTCTCGCTTCGGATCAGGACTATGTCCGCAATCACCCCGAAGCTGTCCGAAAAGTGCTGCGCGCATTGATCCGGGCGGAAATATTCGTGAAGCAGCAGCCCGAGGACGCCAGGCGGCTCGTGGCCGATTTCATCCAGACGGACAAGGCCGCTCTGGATGAAATCTGGAATATTTTCTCCTTTCGGGTGACCCTGGATCAGGCCTTTCTTGTGGACCTCGAGGATCAGACACGGTGGGCTATCAAGAATGGATTCACCCTGCGTAAGGATATGCCCGACTATCTCGATTTCATTTATGTTGACGGCCTGCATTCGGTCAAACCGGATGCCGTCAGGATTATCCGGTAGGGAGTCAGAAGATGAGAATCCGGACCCGTCTGAGATTGACCACCTGGATATCCCTGGGCGCCATGATGATCATCTCCGGTGCATTTGGATGGTCGCTTCGGGAGATTTCCCGCGCGGATCAGGCAATGGGCCTGAGCAATGAGATGCGAAAATTGATTTTTGAGAGAGTCCTGTTGTGGGATGATTACCTTCTGCACAGGGAACAGCGGGCGAAAAATCAGTGGGCCGCCAAATCAGAAACCCTTCAGGGGCTGTTGGACCGGGCTGATAAACATTTCTTGCATCCTGATGATAAAATTCTGCTGCAGGAAGTGCGGAAGGATTTTGAAACGTCGTTTTCCATCTTCATGGAGATATTGAATAAAGATTCACATGCGGAGCTTATCGCCAAAAAAACGTTTGATTTCTCCGAAGCGGAGACAAGGCTGATCAGCCACCAATACCTGCTGTCCTATGTCATGAGAGACAGCGTCTACAGGCTGTATGAGTCGGCCCATCAGGCAGCGACCGATGCTCGCAACAGAGGCGCGCTCATTACGGTCATTTTTGTCATCTGCGGCGTGTTTACGATCGTCATCAATACCGCGGTTGTCAACAGAATGATCTCCGGGCGCATTGCGGCGCTCTCCCGGGGAGTGGGAATCATCGGCGCCGGCAACCTGGATCACCGCATTGCAGCCGATGGCGATGACGAGCTTTCGGATCTGGCCCGGTCCAGCAATGAGATGGCCGACAGGTTGAAGGCATCCCATACCTCTGTGGAGAATCTGCAAAAAGAGATAGCGGCGCGCAGGCAGGCGGAAGAAGAAATCAAGAAACTGAATGCAGAACTGGAACGGCGTGTTGTCGAGCGCACGGCCCAGCTTGAAGATGCCAACCGGGAACTGGAGATGTTTTCCTATTCCGTATCCCATGACCTGCGGGCCCCTCTCCGGCATATGATCGGTTTTGTGGAACTGCTGAACAAAAAGGCTCCGGAACCCTTTGACGAGAAGATCCGTCATTATCTGGCCGTCATCTCGGATTCGGCTACGCAGATGAGCATGCTGGTGGATGATCTGCTCTCGTTTTCAAGGATGGGTCGCACTGAGATGTCCACTGTCCGGGTCAGTTTCGACAAGCTGATCCAGACAGTGCTGAATACACTTCAGACAGAGACTGCCGGCCGGGACATCGTCTGGAAGATCGAACCACTGCCCGAGGTGAGAGGAGATCCCGCCATGCTTTATCTTGTCATGATGAACCTCATCTCCAATGCCCTCAAATTCACCCGCAAAAAAACCAGGGCGGAGATCGGCATTGCCTGCGCTCCCGGGAATGCGGGAGAGCCTGTTTTTTCAGTCAGGGACAATGGCGCCGGCTTTGACATGAAGTATTATGACAAACTGTTCGGTCTGTTCCAGCGTCTCCATCGCGCCGAGGAGTTCGAAGGGACCGGTGTCGGTCTGGCCAATGTCCGCAGAATCATCAAAAGACACGGCGGCCGGACCTGGGCGGAAGGGCAGGTCGGAAGCGGGGCCGTGTTTTTTTTCTCGCTGCCGGCTACGAGCGAGCCGGATTCGTGAAAGAAGCAGTAACATCAGCACCATGCAAAAAATGGTCTGATCGTGAGAGCGGAACCGTTTCACTCCCTCACGCTCTCACGGTAAACTGGATAGGAGAAGAATTCATGATGGAACTGAAGCGGATTCTGCTGGTGGAGGACAGTCCCAACGATGCGGAACTGACCCTGGAGGCTCTGGCCGAGATCAATCTGGCCAACGAGATCCAGTGGCTCAAGGATGGTGAGGAAGCCCTCGATTATCTGTACCGGCGGGGCGCGTATTCCGGGCGGGAGCCGATCAATCCGATCCTGATCCTGCTTGACCTCAAACTGCCCAAAGTGGATGGCAGGCAGGTGCTGCGAGAAATCAGAAACGATCCCCGGCTCAGGGCCATTCCGGTGGTGGTCATGACTTCATCCCGTGAGGAAAGTGATCTGGCAGGCTGTTATGCAACCGGGGTCAATGCTTATGTGGTCAAGCCCGTCAATTATGCAGAATTCGTGAAAGCGGTCAGGGCGCTGGGCGTTTTCTGGGCCGTCATCAATGAACCGCCGCCGGTCCGGACGTGATGGTACGGAGATATTGCGGGCTTTATATGGTTTCAGGAGGATGATATGGGAGATATTCTGCAAATTTTGAATCTTGAAGACAGCGCGATCGATGCTGAGCTGATTCGGGAAAAACTTCTGGAACACTGGCCCGGATGTCTGGTTGAGAGGGTTGAAACGGAATCGGATTTCATTCAGGCACTGGAGGGGGGCGGAATCAATCTGATCCTGGCCGATTATGCACTTCCGGGTTTTGACGGCATGTCCGCTCTGTCCGTTGCCCGTGAGCGTTTCTCGGATATCCCGTTTATCTTCGTATCCGGAACCCTGGGGGAGGAAACGGCCATTGATACGCTGAAGAGTGGGGCCACGGATTATGTGCTGAAGCACCGGCTCTCCCGACTGGCGCCGGCGGTAAGACGGGCATTGGCGGAAGTTAGGGAGCGCGCCGCCCGCAGGTCGATGGAGAATCAGATCATGTTTTCCGCGCGTCAATGGGCGGTTTCTTTTGATGCCATGGCGTACGGCGTGTCCATACACGGTGCGGACCGGACCGTCCTCAATGCGAACCGGGCGATCTGCCGGATGATCGGAAAAACCGCGGAAGAGGTCATCGGGAAAAAATGCTTTCAGGTGTTTCACGGTATGGACAGCCCCATTGCCGGGTGCCCCCTGGAAACCTCGATGCGGTCCAGACAGCAGGAATACATGGAGGTATTTGAACCCTTTCTGAACAAGTGGCTGGCCGTATCCACATCCCCGGTACTCGATGAGAACGGCGGCGTGGTCACAATGGTTCATACGGTCCATGACATCACTTCACAGAAAAAGGCGGAGGAGGAAAGGACGCTGCTCGAGGGCCAGCTTCGGCACGCGCAGAAGATGGAGGCGATCGGAACGCTGGCCGGAGGCATCGCCCACGATTTCAATAATCTCCTCAATGTGATCATGGGGTATGGATCGATCGTGATGGACGGGCTGGGCAAGGACAACCCGCTCGGCGGCCAGATGAATGAGGTGCTCGCTGCCGCCGAAAAGGCCGCGCAACTGACCAACAGGCTGCTTCTTTTCAGCAGAAAGGAAATGCCGGAGGTCAAACCCGTTAATGTCAATGAACTGGTTGTCGGCATCCAGAAGATGCTGCTGCGGATCATCGGCGAGGACATCGATCTGAATATGAAAATTGCGGACAAGTGCCTGCAGGTGATGGCGGACAGCGCTCAGATCGAGCAGGTATTGATGAATCTGGCAACCAATGCCCGGGATGCCATGCCAACGGGCGGAACCCTGACCATCACAGCCGGAGTTGAAGAGATCGGCGATGCGTTTATTGCCGCGTGTGGATATGGAAAGCCCGGAATGTTCGCCCGGATCACGGTTTCCGATACCGGGTGCGGAATGGATTGTGAAGTCCAGAAAAATATATTCGAGCCTTTTTTTACAACCAAGGAGATTGGAAAAGGGACCGGGCTGGGGCTTGCCATTTCCTATGGCATCGTCAAACAGCATGGTGGATATCTCAAGGTCTCCAGCCAGGTGGGGAAAGGCGCAACTTTCAAGCTGTATCTGCCGCTGATGGATGAATCCGCATTGAGCCCCGGCATGGCGGAAGCCTCTGCTCCCGTAACCGGCGGAAACGAGACCGTCCTGGTTGCCGAAGACGATGCCGCGGTCAGGGAATTGACTAAAATCGTTCTGGAGTCATTTGGTTACCGGGTAGTCCTCGCCATGGATGGAGAAGATGCGATCGCTCAATTTGCCGAAAACCGGGAAAAGATACAACTTGTCATTCTTGACCTGATCATGCCGAAGAAAAGTGGTCAGGAAGTGTATGAAGAAATCTCAAAAATGGCGCCTGGAATCAAAACGCTTTTTTCAAGCGGATATTCGGGGGATATGATCAGTCGGCTGAAAATCGACAAGAAACTGAATTTTATTCAGAAACCTTTTGCCCCGAAAGTCTTTCTCAACAAGGTCAGAGCGGTTCTGGATACTTGAGGGATTCCCTATTGCGCATTCTCCCCGGGTAACCATTTTTCCAATGCTTCCGACAATGCCTGCGGCGTCACCGGTTTGGATATATAATCGTTCATGCCTGCTTCCAGACAGTCCTCCCGATCACTTTGCATGGCTAGAGCGGTCATGGCGATGATGGGAATTTTGAGGTTCACGATTTGGGATTGAGTGCCCTGAGCTCTGTTCTCTGCTTCTTTCACTGCTTTTCCTGCTTCCTGCTCCCTGATCCGTCGGGTCGCTTCCAGCCCGTCCATCACAGGCATCTGAACATCCATGAATACCAGGTCGTAGGGGATGGTCTCAAGGGCTTTGACCACTTCCACGCCGTTGGCCACGACATCAACCCGCAGGCCAAGCTTCTGGAGGATGCGCAGCGCCACCTGCTGGTTAATGATATTGTCCTCGGCCAGCAGGATGCGCCACTTCCGACTGGTGAACCGGTTCAACATGGCACGGGCCGTGTGGCGCGTGGCAATGGGCCGCAGCGTCTCCGCGGCCCCCCCCCTTTCCGTCAGGGTCAGGGACAGGACATTCTTGAATTCCTGGTGCCGTATCGGTTTGGTCAGGTAGGCTGCAAATCCGATGTCTGCCAGGCGCCTGACATCCCCCCTTATCCCGAGGGAGGTCAGCATCACCATGCGGGTATCAGCTATGCGTTTGTCCGCCTGGATGAGTCGGCCCAGGTGCTCACCGTCCATGCCGGGCATCTGCATGTCGATCACGGCAATCCTGAAAGGGTCGTTTTCTTCCATCGCCCGATGGAGGGCCTGAAGTCCCCCGGGTCCGTCATGGGCTTCCGCCGGGCGCATCCCCCAGAAAGCCATCTGTGTGGTCAGGATTTCACGACTGGTGGTGTTATCATCCACAATCAGCACGCGCACACTGCGCAGGTCCGCAGGCGGGATGCTCTCCGCCTGCACGCCCCTGTCCTGTTTGCCAAGACGTGCGGTGAACCAGAACTCCGAGCCATTGCCCTCTTTTGTCTCGACGCCGATTTCGCCGCCCATCAATTCGGCCAGTTGTTTGGAAATGGCCAGGCCCAGTCCGGTGCCGCCGTACCGGCGTGTGGTCGATGCATCCACCTGGCTGAACTTGTCAAAGATATGGTCAAGCTTGTCGTTGGGAATCCCGATGCCCGTGTCGCTGACGGCAAAGCGCAGTAAAACGGATTCACGGTTCAGGGGTTCTTTCCCAACCCCGTCCTCTGATTCCTGATTCCTGATCCCTGGCCCCTCTTCCACCACCGAGACCCGGATCACGACCTCGCCGACAGATGTGAACTTGATGGCGTTGCCCGCCAGGTTCGTCAATATCTGTCGCAGACGTCCGGGGTCGCCGTACAGCAGCGTGGGTACCGCGGGATCAACGCTGCAGAGCAGCTCCAGGCCTTTTTCGTGAGCCCTTACAGCCAGGGTGGCGGAAAAATCGTCCAGCAGGTCCGACAGATCAAAGTTCAGGGCCTCCAGATCGAGCTTTTTCGCCTCGATCTTGGAGAAGTCAAGGATGTTGTTGATCAGGCCGAGCAATGATTCACCACTGGATCGAACAATCTCGGCGTACCGCCGCTGCTCCGGGGTGAGGTCGGTATCCAGCAGCAGTCCGGTCATGCCGATGACCCCGTTCATGGGGGTGCGGATTTCATGGCTCATGTTGGCCAAAAACTCGCTCTTGGCCGTATTGGCCATTTGTGCCTGGGCCGCCATTTCCCTGGCGATGAGAGTCTGCTGTTCCAGCGCCGTGTTCATCTGGCTCAATTCCTTCGCTGCCCGTTTGCGCTCGGTGATGTCCAGAATCACGCCGATAAGACCGGTTACGGAGCCTGCGTAATCGGTCAGCGATGCTTTGTGAAAAATGACATCCCGCATTTCTCCCCGGGCGTTTTTGACCTGCGATTCATATACTTGTGTACCCGGCCGTTCGAACAGCTCGAGATCTTTCTCATGATAGACCCGGGCCAATTCAACCGGGCTGATGTCTGAAACCGTCTTTCCAATCAATTCTTCCCGGGTCTTTCCAAAGAAGACTTCAAACGCCTGATTCACCCCCAGATAACGGCCCTGAATGTCTTTGTAAAAAACCGGCACTGGAATGGATTGCAACAGCAAGTTCAGAAATAACTCGCTCTCGCGCAACTGCTCCCGTCTTTGATACTCCTCGGTTACATCGCGGAAGACAAGCACCGCGCCGATGACAGTGTTGTCCGCGCCGTGGATGGGTGCGCAACTGTCGGCAATCGTGTATTCCGTGCCGTCTTTGGCGATGAGGGTGTTGTTGTTCGCAAGGCCGATGACAACGCCCTCGCGCAGGGCACGCGCCACCGGGCTTTCCGTTGTGGCGCGGGTCCCGGTGTTGACGATGCAAAAAACCTCCTCGACGGGGTGGCCCATGGCTCCGGCAGTGGTCCATCCGGTCAGTCGTTCGGCCACGGTGTTAAGGCTGACAACAACGCCCTCTGCGTCGCAGGCAATCACTCCATCGCCGATCGATCGAAGTGTGGCCGACAGGTGTTCTTCACTCTTTTGCAGTTCCGCCTGCTGGGCGCGGATGCCTGCATCGGTGTGGCGAAGCAGGACCAGGAGGAATCCGAACAGTCCGGCCACGAGCACCATCCCTCCCCCTGCCGCAAGAGCCATCAGTTTTTGATACGCTGCCTTTGTTTCGGAAATATTGCGCAGTACGAGCAGATCGCCCACCTCGACACCGGAAGCATCCCGTAGCGGGATGGCCATGATACGCCATGCTGCATCACCGAACGCTGCTTCAGCGGTTGCTTTGCCCTGCTTAATGCCTGCATGGCCGACAAAACGCCCGGCTTCGGCGGGAAACGGTGACAGGGACGAGTAAATCAGCACATCTTCGGTAAATTGCTCCCAGTCGGCCTCGCGCCCGAGCAATTTCATGCCCGCTTCCCAGTCGCTGCGTTTCAGAGCGCTCTTGTGCAGGACCATCGCCAGTTCGACTTCCGAGTGTTTGCTGATCTCGGCAAGGATATCTTCGATCTCCTTGCCCAGTTCCAGATAGCCGATTTGCGTTTCGCGGTCAAAGACCGGCATCACCACCCGCAGGGTGAAGGTGTCCAGAAGCCCCAATTCTATGCCAGAGGCGGTCCTGCCTGTACGCTCGGCCTCCAGGGCCGTGAATCGGTTGAAGCGGTCGCCGTATTTCTCTGGATCGTGAACCCGCAGCAGGCAGACGCGGTCCATGTCGGAAAAGTAGAAATGGGTGATCGCGTGCTCGGCCCTCAGCTTGGCGAATACCGGTGCATAATCAGCCAGCAGTTGCTGCCGGTCCCGGTCCTTGAGCGCTCCAAGCAGGCAGGCATCATGGACCAGGATCTCTTCCATCGCGGTCATCGCCTGGGTTTGTCTGGCCAGAATGCCGGACAGGTCGCTTAAAACATCCTTCAGCATCCGCCGGTGGGATTCGTTCAACCGGTCTTTCTGCTGGATCATCACCAGCGTGCCGAAACCGGCGACAAGCATGAGCAGCACAGCGGCCAGGGGAAGCATCAGGCGGCGCAGAACCGGTTTAGGCGACGCATCGACACGGCGCTTTGCTGCAATTGCGCTGACCACGCCGATGAGAAGCACCAGCATCAGGCCGACGGGCAGGGCCGACCGGGCAGCCACATCCCATTTCCAGGCGTGGGCATCAAAGTCCACTGCCAGAAAGACCGGAATTTTGTTTGTCCGCGGATCGGTGACTGGTATGCAACTGCTGATAAATGAGCCCCAGCGGTCCGTGAAGGGGCCTTCAACGGCAGGAATACCGGTCTCCATCACCCGCCGAAATCCTTCCGGTGCTTCATCGTAAATCATGCCGGCCGGTGATTCATCCCTGGAACCAGCCGTCACGTTATCCACGAAAAAGAAAATCGTGCCGTCGGCCTTTCGGCCCAGGAGGTAAATGAACCGGTATCTTCCGTTGGTCTGCATCATCTCGGCAAACTGCTGCTTGAGTCGCAGATAGTTCGGATTGTCAAGGTCGGCCTCCGTGCCGGTCAACGCCTTGACGTCGTCAATGTTTATGGCCTGTGCCAAAAGGCGTGACTGCTGAAGCAATTCCTGGCGCATCTCACGATCCGCCCGCGCCACCATCCACCCCGTACCCATCGCCCCGACGATCAGAGCTGCAGCAACTGCGCAAATGATCCAGAGACAGCTTCCGTTACGTATATCCATCGTTTGTTTGTCGTTCATCCTATCCATATCCCTCGACGCTAATGCCTTCGCACGGGAAAACAAGGGACCGGGCGGTGGCTGTTGTTACGCGGCAGGTCTCCAGATCTTTCTGGGCTGTCTTTCAATGGTGCAGGTGGAAACGGCCTGGATCAGGGCGCGGACTTTTTTGATATCCTTGCGTCCGGGACTGAACTCGACGCCGGAGCTGACATCAACGGCATCGGGGGCAGCTTCTAAAACAGCCATGGCAATGGTATCCTGGCCTATACCACCGGCCAGAATCAGGGGGAAAGATTGTCCAAAGGATTTCACCTCACCCCAATTCCAGGTCAGGGCGTTGCCGCCGGGAAGCCGGCCTTTTCCGCATTCCACCAGAAACGCCGCTGCCGGATAGCGCGCAGCTTCGCAGATCAAAGGGGGTTTGTGGATAAACAGGGCTTTGATGACCCGAACGCCCCTGTCACAAAGCATTCTGGCCATATCCGGGGGTTCCTGCCCGTGAAGCTGGACAGCCGTCAGCCTGCAGTCGTCGATCATCTTCAATATATCTGAAACCGGGGTGTCGACGAATACGCCCACACGGGCGGTTTGATCCGGCAGGGCCACACTGATTTCCCTGGCCTGCTGCAGCGTCAGGTGCCGAGAGCTTGGCGGGTAAAACACCAGACCGATGGCGTCGGCCCCGGCCTCGGCGCAGGCTACGGCTTCATCGGCCCGTGTCAGGCCGCAGATTTTTATTTCCGGTCGATAAAACGTCATGGGTTTTGAATGATTGTTATCCTATCAGGATCCGTAAGAAAGCTGCCGGATCTCTGGATCTGACCAGGCTTTCGCCGATCAGAAAATTAAAAATTCCGGATTTTAACAGGCGTTCGATGTCCTGCCGGTTTTGGATGCCGCTGGCGGCAACCGGGATCTGATCGGGTGCAAGCTGCAAAACCAGTTGCATGGAGGTGGCGATGTCCGTGTGAAAGGTCTGTAAATTCCGGTTGTTGATGCCGATCAGCTTTGCTCCGGACCGGATAGCGGACGCCACATCTGATTCCGAATGCACTTCTACCAGGGCGTCCATGCCGAGCAGATCACAGAGATTCAGCAGTTCGCCGAGCTGATGCGTGGAAAGGATGCGCGCAATCAGCAGCACGGCGTCTGCCCCCAGAATACAGGATTCATAGATCTGACAGGCAGAGATGAGAAAGTCCTTTCGAAGGACGGGAAGCTGCGTGGCAGCGCGGGCTGCCAGCAAGTCCTGCGGACTTCCCTGGAAAAACGGCTCGTCGGTCAGCACCGACAGACAGGCCGCTCCTCCGGATTCGTAGCTTCCGGCAAGGGCAACCGGGTCCAGATCAGGGCGGAGCATCCCCTTGGAAGGCGATGCCCGCTTGATTTCGGCAATGATGTTGACGCCTGTCTGTCCCGGCTGCCTGAGCCTTTCCAGAAACGGTCTTCGCTCTCTTGACCGGAGCGCCTGTTCCCGAAGTTCATTCTCAGGTGTTTTTTGAAGCAGGGCGGCGATTTCCCGGTGTTTTTGCTCAACAATGGCATCTAAGATATGGTTTGTCATGGATTCGCTTTCCAGGCTGTTATGCTGTTGTAAACCGGATCAGGCTGTCCAGCTTTGCCGAAGCTTCGCCGCTGTCAATGGCATGGGCGGCCAGTTGAAGCCCTTCATTCAGCTGTCCGGCTTTTCCGGCCGCTACCAGAGCAGCAGCGGCATTAATCAGGACCACGTCCCGGCAGGGGCCTTTTTCGCCGTTCAGGATATTGCGGGTAATGGTCGCATTGACGGCGGGATCACCGCCGGAAAGCGCCTCGGGTGAGGCAGGTTGTCCGAAAAACTGCTCCGGGTTGATATCATAAGTTCGGATCATGCCGTCCCGAAGCTCTGAGATCCGGGTCGGCGCGCAGATGGATATTTCATCCAGGCCGTCATGGCCATGAACCACGAAAGCGCATTTGGCGCCAAGGAGCCGCAGGGCCTGGGCGAACATTTCGGTCAACTCCGGCGCATAGACTCCCAGAAGCTGGCAATTTGCCCCTGCCGGATTGGTCAGCGGCCCCAGCATGTTGAAAATGCTGCGAAGGCCGATTTCTTTTCTGGCCCTGGCTGCATGACGCATGGCGCTGTGAAAGAGGGGGGCGAACAAAAATCCAATATTGATTTCCCTGATGGCTTCTTCAACCAGTTCCGGCCCGCAATTCAGGTTGACGCCCAGAGCCTCCAGCAGGTCTGCGCTGCCGCATTTGCTGGACACCGAACGGTTGCCGTGTTTGGCGACCGTCACGCCGCAGCCGGCCACAACAAAGGCGGTTGTGGTGGAAATGTTAAACGTATGCGCGCCATCTCCGCCCGTGCCGCAAGTATCCACAACGGTTGCCGCCGACGTCTGAACACGTGCGGCTTTTCGACGCATGATTCTGGCGGCGCCGGCCAGTTCCTCGAAAGTCTCGCCTTTGGTGGCAAGGGCAGCCATAAATGCACCGATTTGCGCATCGGTGATATTTCCTGAAAAAATCTCGGTCATCATCTCTGCCATCTCGGATTCGCTCAGGTTGATGCGATGGATCATCTTATTCAAATATTCTTTAAACATAACGGGCTTTCCTTTTAGAGTTCAGGGTTAGTGGATCGATCCGGTGATTTTTAAAAAGTTTTTGAGCAGTCGTTTTCCAGATGGGGTCATGATGGATTCCGGGTGAAACTGAATGCCTTCCGTGGCGTGCTCTCTGTGCCGGAGTCCCATGATTTCGCCATCTTCGGATTCCGAGCTGATTTCCAGGCAATCCGGAAGCCCCTGCCTGGAAACGGCCAGTGAATGGTAGCGCATGGCCTGAAACGGCTGCTTGATTCCTTCATACAGGGTTTTGCCGTCGGCATGAATGAAGGATGTCTTTCCGTGCATCAGCTTTTTGGCCGGGACAACCGTGCCGCCGAAAGCCATGCCGATGGCCTGATGGCCAAGACAAACGCCTAGGATCGGAATTTGACCGGAAAACCGGTGGATTGCGGCAAGGGAGATGCCGGCAGAATCCGGCCGGCCGGGTCCCGGAGAGATCACGATGCCTGCCGGGCTCCAGGAGGCGATGTCTTCGATGGTTGCGGCATCGTTACGAATCACCCGGACAGCGCCGCCGATTTGTTCCAGATACTGCACGAGATTATAGGTAAAAGAATCATAATTGTCTATCATCACGATCATGGCGTTTCTCCAGAATAAATCAGCTCAATTGCATTACGAACAAGAAATACCGAATGCCGGAAAAAAACATCAACCGATAAGCTGCAGTGCTTTTTCAATGGCTTTGGCCTTGTTCACGGTTTCAACGCGTTCGCGTTCGGGATCCGAATCTGCCACAATGCCAGCGCCGGCTCGAACCGTGAGCCTGCCATTTTCAATGCAGGCGGTTCGAATGGTAATGGCCAGGTCCATATTGCCGCTGAAGGAAATATACCCGACGGCGCCTCCGTAGGGCCCGCGGGGCTCCTGTTCAAGATCGGCAATGATCTCCATGGCCCTGACCTTGGGGGCGCCGCTGAGTGTTCCGGCCGGAAACGTGGCTCTGAGCAAATCCCAGGCATCCAGTCCGGACTTCAGATCGCAGGTGATGTTGGAGACCAGGTGCATGACATGGGAATAGCGTTCAACCACCATCAGATCCGTGACCTGAACCGACCCGGTTTCCGCAACCCGTCCCAGGTCATTGCGGCCCAGATCCACCAACATGAGGTGCTCTGCCCGCTCTTTTTCATCTCCCAGAAGCTCATTGGCCAGTGCCCGGTCTTTCTGCTCGCTTTTCCCTCTGGGCCGGGTTCCGGCGATGGGCCGAAGGGTGGCAATACCGCTTTCAAGGCGCACCATGGTTTCCGGAGAAGATCCGATCAGGGCTTGATGATTCATGCGGAGAAAGAAAAGATACGGCGACGGGTTGATAAAGCGCTGAGCCCGGTACAGCATCCAGAGATCCGGGGGGGAGTCGCAGATGAATTTCTGCGAAAGCACGGCCTGAATGATGTCTCCGGCCTGGATATGGTCTTTGACCTGCTGAACCTGCCGGCGATAGGTCTCATCCGGACAGGATGCCTTCAAGGGGGAGGCAGGCCGGGCAGCCGGTTCCGGTGCTTCGACCGTTCCGGAGCCGACCCGTCGAATAATGCCCTGAAGCGTTTCAGCGGCTTTTCGGTAATGTTCAGCAGGTTTTGTGGAAGGGTCCAGAAAGGATATCGCAATTGCCAGGAGGGTATGCCGGATGTTGTCAAACACCATCAGCTGGTCCGGAACCATCAACTGCGCGATGGGGATGTTCTCGGGCAGGCGGTTGGGAATTTTTTCAAAAAACGATACCAATTCATAAGAGAAATATCCCACCAGGCCTCCCCAGAATCTGGGAAGCCCGGGATAAGTTGCAGGATGGTATGCGCTCATAATCTGTTTCAGGATATTCAGGGGGTTGCCTTCGTGCAGAATGGATTTGAAGCACCGGGTATCATGAATCTCCACCCTGTCCCGAAAAACCTCAATGCGGGAACGGGCGGAAAATCCCAGAAAACTGTATCGCCCCCATCGCTCTCCGCCTTCAACACTTTCAAAAAGAAATACAGGACCCTGTTCATTGAGGCATTTATGCAGAAGGGAAACCGGGGTTTCCGTATCTGCCAGAATTTCAACGCACAGGGGAATGACATTGAATTTTTTTGCCATTCGGTTGAATTCATCTTCTGATGGAAACTGCTGGAGAATCATAAAAACTCCTTTTGTGAAAAAAAAGGGGGTCGTGGATTAATTTTCCACGACCCCCTTTGGAATAAAAAAAAGGATCATGGGCTTTGGGTTGTCCACGATCCTTTTTAGAGATTATAAATTGCTAATCAGCGTTCGTTGACGCACCCCTGGTATCGAGCCTGCCAGCGCCACCATCCTTTATAAGTATTCATATATATTGGAAACTGATCGTGTTTCATTTGTGTTATGGATTTCATCCTTTATTTTTAACTCATCTTTATCTATAATCTCACCGTTTTGTCAATAAATATTTGGACGCTTGTATCATGAAAATCAACTCGCCCGCTAAAATCAATCTTTTCCTTCATGTCATCGGGAAACGGCCGAATGGCTACCATGATATTCATTCATTGATGTGCGGGCTGGCCCTGTCCGACACCCTGACGCTGGATTTTCAAGCCTCGAAGATAACCGTTGCCTGCACGCATTCGGCTGTTCCGGAAGATGAAACAAATATCGCCTATCGCGCAGCCGAATGTTTTTTTGATGCCCTGGGACATTCGGGTGGCGTCAGCATTGACATCGAGAAACACATCCCCGTGGCAGCCGGTCTGGGCGGCGGAAGCAGCAATGCTGCAGGCGTCCTTTCCGGCCTGAACACTTATTATGGCCATCCCTTTTCAAACCGGAGACTGGCATCCCTGGCGTTGACACTTGGGGCGGATGTGCCGTTTTTTATCTGTCAAAAGCCTGCCCTGGCAACCGGGGTAGGGGAGAACCTGGTGTTTTTTGATCGAATTCGGGCCTATCCGATTGTATTGATACATCCTGAGATCCAGGTCAGCACAGCCGATGTCTATAATAACCTGAATTTGGGATTGACAAACTGTGAACAAAAGCTTAAAAGTTTTCCTTTGAATGAGGGTTTTAATCCACTGCGTCATCTGTGTAACGATCTTGAAACTGTTACCATTTCCTGGTATCCGGAGATATCGGATATCAAAAGAGCCCTGCTGGATCAAGGGGCGTTGGGATCGCTGATGTCGGGAAGCGGTCCGACAGTGTTCGGGATTTATTCGGATTCAGATCAGGCAAGGGAGGCATATAAAACCCTGTCCAAAAACCAGAGATGGTCGTGTTTCGTGACGCAACTGCTGGTTTAGCCTGTCTGGTTTTCATGCTGGGGCGTCGTCAAGCGGTAAGACACAGGATTTTGGTTCCTGCATTCGGAGGTTCGAATCCTCCCGCCCCAGCCAGTTATTTCGGGCGGGTCCGGGGCTTCCTGACATCCGGGAGTGGATATAAATATCGTATGATGGGTTATCAACAAAAGGAAGCATAGGAAGATTCCAAATGAGCGGGTTTGCGACAAACGGTCTGGCTATTTTTTCAGGAAATTCAAACCCTGATCTGGCTGAGAAAATATGTCAATATCTGGATTTGCCTTTGGGTGGCGCCAAGGTCAAAACATTCAGCGATGGCGAGCTTCAGATTGAAATTGATGAAAATGTCCGGTCAAAGGATATTTTCGTGATACAATCCACGAGTTCTCCGGTGAACGACCACCTTGTGGAACTCCTGTTGATGATCGATGCCTTTAAACGCTCGTCTGCCCGCAGAATTACGGCTGTCATGCCCTATTTCGGCTATGCCCGACAGGATAAGAAAGTGGCGCCACGGGTTCCGATCAGCGCCAAGCTGGTTGCCGATATCATTACGGTATCCGGCGCCAACCGGGTGATTACCATGGATCTTCACGCGGGCCAGATTCAGGGTTTTTTCAATATTCCCGTGGACAACCTGTTTGCAGCCCCGGTGATACTGGATTACCTCAAAAACAGATTTGAAGGAGATATCGTGGTGGTTTCTCCCGATGCCGGCGGCGTAGAAAGAGCCAGAGCCTTTGCCAAGCGCCTGAACGCAGGCCTTGCCATTGTGGATAAACGCCGGGAGGCGCCCAACAAAGCCAAGGCAATGGCCCTTATCGGGGATGTTTCCGGAAAAATCGCCATCATTCTGGATGATATGGTCGATACTGCCGGAACCGTGACGCAGGCTGCTGCCGCGATTATGGATAAAGGCGCCAGAGAAGTCCATGCCTGCTGCTCGCATCCCGTTCTCTCCGGCCCGGCGGTTGAGCGGATCATGACGTCTTCATTGAAAAGTTTCATTGTCACCGATACCATCCCCTTGAAAAACGATGCGGCCGCCTGTGGGAAGTTCAAGGTTCTCAGCATTTCCCGACTGGTAGGGGAAGCCATCATCCGGAGCCACAGAGGGGATTCCGTAACATCATTATTTGTATAAACGAGTCGCCATCATCTAAGATGGATTGAAGAATAGAATAAGGAGGTTTTTTTGGAAATACTTGAACTCACTGCTAATATGAGAACATCAGCCGGGAACAGTCCTTCACGAGCGCTGAGGCGGGAAGGAAACATTCCTGCCGTACTCTACGGACCCGGGTCCGAATCTGTAATGCTCTCAATTTCATCCCTGGATTTGGAGCATGCCCTGAAAAAGGCATCGGTCAGCCAGATTATCTTCAACATGGCGGTCCAGAACGCTCAAACCGGCAGCCGCACGGCCATGATTAAAGAGCTGCAGATTCATCCGATGTCCAGAAAATTTCTTCATGTGGATTTCTACGAAATTTCAAAAGACCGCAAAATCTCGGTTAATGTTCCTGTCGTTACCAAAGGCAAGGCAAAAGGGATTGAAGAAGGCGGCATGCTTCAGATCATCGAGCGGGAGATTGAAGTGCTGTGTCTGCCTTTTGACGTTCCGGAATCCATACAGATTGATATTACGGATCTGGGAATCGGGGATTCCATCCACGTCAAGGATCTGAAGGTTGCTGAGAACATTGAAATCCCGGCAGATACCAACTATACGATTTTAACCATCCTCAGCACCAAGTCCGATGAAAAAGTTCCAGGCGAAGAATTGGCTGCAGCTGTAGCCGCTCCTGTAAAATGATCCGGCAAACCGCTGTAGTCGTCGGATGACCCGGGATGGTTGAAACCGAATCCGAAGCAACCGAAACACAGTGTGGATGCCAGAAATGCTTTATGATCGTCGGGCTCGGAAACCCGGGACCCAGGTATGCAAAAACCCGTCATAATGTAGGCTTTGAAGTCATTGAGGCCATATCCCGTGAATATGTCATTTCCCTGGAAATGCATCCGGCCAATGCTCGGGTCGGCAGGGGAAGGATACAGGGTCAGGAAGTTGTCCTGGTGCAGCCGATGGCCTATATGAATCTCACCGGAAATCCGGTTTGCCAACTTGCTCAAAGTTTTGGTCTATCCTGTGAAGATATGTTAATTGTCCATGACGACATGGACCTTGCATTTGGAAGAATTAAAATTAAAGAGAAAGGAGGGAGCGGGGGACATAAGGGTATTCAGTCATTGATGGATGCTTTTGGCGGAGGAGACTTTGCCCGCCTTCGCATGGGCATCGGGCGTCCCGAAGCAGGAATGAATGCTGTGGATCATGTCTTATCATCCTTTAGTCTGGAAGAAAGCAAAGCACTGGAACACATCATTTCCCGGGCCCGGGATGCGGCAGTTACCGTCCTTTGTAATGGTGCAAAGGAAGGGATGAATCGTTTTAATCGGTCGATAATCACAATTTCAAGTCAAACAACAGATGGAGGGAAATAATGGATTACGTACTGGCAAATATTCCATTGACGTGTACGCTGGTTGGTGTAATTGGGGTCCTTTTTGCGATTGCGCTGGCTACGGTTGTTAAAGCTGCTCCGGCGGGCAATGAAAAGATGCAGGAAATTGCATCAGCCATTCAGGAAGGTGCGATTGCATACCTGAATCGTCAGTTAAAAAGTATGTCTATTGTCGGCGCTATCATTGTCGTCATCATATTTTTTACACTGGGCCAGAAATCAGCCGTCGGCTTTCTGATCGGCGCCGTGGCCTCTTTTATCGCCGGTTATGTCGGCATGAGAGTGTCGGTTATTGCCAATGTCAGAACTGCTGAAGCTTCAAGAAACGGCCTGGCTGCGGGTCTTGCGCTCGCTTTCAAAGGTGGTTCGGTTACCGGAATGATGGTTGCCGGCCTGGCGCTGACCTCCGTGGCCGGCTATTATTATCTGACCCATGACATCATGGCTCTGGTTGCCCTGGGATTTGGCGGCAGCTTGATCTCTATTTTCGCACGGTTGGGCGGCGGTATCTTCACCAAGGGCGCGGATGTCGGCGCTGACCTGGTGGGCAAAGTCGAAGCCGGAATTCCGGAAGACGATCCCAGAAACCCGGCTGTTATCGCGGATAACGTGGGTGACAATGTCGGTGACTGCGCGGGTATGGCTGCTGACTTGTTTGAAACTTATGCGGTTACCGCTGTCGCCGCCATGTTGATCGGTCATCTTCTTTTCCCCAAACTTTTGATTGCCGCGGAATTTCCGCTAGTCCTTGGCGCCATTTCCATAGTGGCTTCCATGGTCGCCATTTTCTTTGTCAGACTTGGCAAAGGCGAATACATCATGGGCGCTCTGTATAAAGGCATGTTCGGCGCAGCCATTATTGCGGCGATTGCCTTTTATTTTGTCACCATGAGATATATGGGCGGCCTCGGCACCATTTCCGCCATGAATATTTATTATTGTACCTTGATCGGTCTTATTCTGACGGTCGTGATTGTTATCATCACCGAATTCTACACCGGAAAATACGCACCGGTTAAAGGCATTGCAGATGCTTCCGCCACCGGTCACGGTACCAACATCATCGCCGGTCTGGCCGTCAGTATGCAGGCGACTGCCGCTCCGGTTATCGCCATCTGTATCGCCATTTTTGCCGCTCATTATTTTGCCGGACTTTATGGCATTGCCATGGCCGCCATGTCCATGCTTTCCATGACCGGTATGGTTATTGCCATCGATGCTTACGGCCCGATTACCGACAACGCCGGCGGCATTGCCGAAATGGCGGGCATGGATGAAAGCGTCCGCGCCGTCACCGATCCGCTGGATGCTGTTGGAAACACCACCAAGGCCGTTACCAAAGGTTATGCCATTGGTTCCGCCGGTCTGGCTGCTCTGGTTCTGTTTGCCGCCTATGTTCAGGAATTTTCATTTCTGGGCGCAAAGGGCGCCGAGGCCATCAGGTTTGACCTTTCCGACGTCAGAGTTATCATTGGTCTGTTTATCGGCGGCCTGCTGCCGTATCTGTTTGCCTCCATTGCCATGAAAGCAGTCGGTAATGCCGGCGGCGCGGTTGTTGAAGAAGTCCGCAGACAATTCCGCACCATTCCCGGGATCATGGAAGGAACCGCAAAACCTGATTACGGCGCATGCGTGGATATCGTTACCAAGTTCGCATTAAAGGAAATGATTATTCCGGCCATCCTGCCGGTCGTTGCACCGATCATCGTCGGCTTTCTCCTGGGCAAGGTTGCTCTGGGCGGTCTTCTGATCGGCAGCATTGTCACCGGTCTTTTTGTGGCCATTTCCATGACAACCGGTGGCGCTGCATGGGACAATGCCAAGAAATACATTGAAGACGGTCATCTTGGCGGAAAGGGCAGCGATGCCCATAAAGCCGCCGTTACCGGCGACACTGTCGGCGATCCCTACAAAGATACCGCAGGTCCTGCTGTTAACCCGATGATCAAGATCCTGAACGTTGTGGCACTGCTGATGGTTCCGTTCCTGATGTAGTCACTACGCTTCAAATCTCGTTGAGTTGTTTTAAAAAGGATTGGCGCCGCAAGGCGTCAATCCTTTTTTTATTGCTTGTTCAGTTGATGTGTGATAATAATCTATCTCAAGTAGGAGTATTCAGTTATCTTACTTCATGCGCAGTTTCCTCATTTCATGTCCCGGATTTCACGCCCCGATACTGGTTATACATGGTACACTATGAAACTTTATGAAAAGAAAAGTAAAGACAAGGTCCAACCTTCCACAACCTGCGTCAAGAAATTCCGGGTTGGTGATCTAGCTGTATATCCTGCTCATGGTGTTGGTCGCATCGATGCCATCGAATGCAAAGTGGTGAATGGAGAAAAACATGATTTTTACATCATGAAAATTCTTGAGAACGGCATGGTGATCATGATTCCGACATGGAATGTGCATTCCGTGGGCCTTCGGGATCTCATTCAGGAACATGATATCCCAAAAATCTATGATTTGATGAGAAATCAAAAAGATATCGGGGCTGAATCACAGACCTGGAATCGCAGGTACCGGGATTATATGGAAAAAATAAAGACCGGTTCGCTGTTTGACGTTGCGGAAGTGTTCCGGGATCTTTACCTGCTGAAGCTGACCAAAGATTTGTCCTTTGGCGAACGAAAACTGTATGATACGGCGCAGACACTTCTGATTAAAGAGCTTTCCACGTCCAGGCAGACAACCGAGGATACCATTCTTCTGGAAATTGAATCCCTGTTTATTCAGGAGACTGCCGAAGTTCAATGAACCCTCCATGACGCCTTCGCATGGCCCATTTTCTTTTTCTGTCTTGATTGAACATGCCGGAGAGCGTCTGGATAACGTGGTTGCGCTGCAGGTTGCCTGCTGTTCCCGTTCCATGGCCGCCAAATTCATTCGGGATGGACAGATTCAGGTCCTGGATGAAATCAAAAAACCCGGCTACCGGGTGAAGGCCGGCGATATCATTTCCGGTTGTATTCCCGCCCCAGAACCCATTGCCTGCGAACCCGAAGCCATCACCCTTGCTATTCTTCATGAAGATGACGACATCGTGGTGATCAGCAAACCGGCCGGGATGGTGGTCCATCCGGCCCCCGGCCATTTCTCGGGAACCCTTGTGAACGCAATCCTGTATCATTGTCCGGATTTGGAGGGTATCGGCGGCAAGATCCGCCCCGGAATTGTTCACCGGCTGGATAAGGACACGTCCGGCATTCTTGTTGTCGCCAAAACCGCAGCGGCGCAGGTGCATCTAAGCGCGCAGTTCAAGGGCAGAACTCTTCAGAAAACCTATCTGGCGCTGGTCTCGGGAAGGATGAAAACCTCAAGCGGCGTGATTGATCTGCCAATCGGCAGACATCCGGTGGACCGGAAAAAAATGTCTGTTCAGAGCAAAAGAAACCGGGATGCCAGAACCCTCTGGCGGGTGAAAGAACTGTTTGACGCGGCTTCCTTTCTTGAAATAGAAATCAAGACCGGCAGAACGCATCAGATTCGCGTGCATTGCGCGGCCATAAAACACCCGGTTGTCGGCGACACCGTTTATGGATATCGAAGTTCCGGCGCCCATCTGCCGGATATTCTGAAAACCGTAACCCGGCAGATGCTGCACGCCTGGCGTATGGCGTTTACCCATCCGGCAACCGGCGAAAAAATCCAACTGGAGGCGCCGATTCCCGAGGATATGCTGCAAGTATTGAACGGCCTAAGAATGAATCGGCAACAGAAGTGAAATATTTTTTGCGGAGGTGATCCAGTGAAACCCATTCGTGTGATGGTGAATGGCTTGCCAGGGAATATGGCGGCTACGGTGGCAGGACATGTGGTTAACGATAACCGGTTTGATTTGATTCCGTTTTCCTTGACCGGCGCGGATATTCCGTTTTCAGAATTCAAATTGGGAGACACGCTGATCCGGTTGCTTCATCCGGACAACCGGGATGCGGCAATAGGGGATATTGTTAAAAAATATCCCGGCATCATCATGGTGGATTATACCCATCCTTCCGCGGTCAATGCCAATGCTATGTTTTACGTGCGGTACCATCTGCCGTTTGTCATGGGAACAACCGGAGGGGATCGAAATACTCTCGAGAATACGGTTACGGCTTCCGCGACCGCTGCGGTCCTTGCGCCCAACATGGCCAAACAGATAGTCGGGCTTCAGGCCATGCTGGAATATGGTGCGGCCAATTTTCCGGACCTGTATAAAGGATACAGCCTGAAGGTTCGGGAAAGCCATCAACACGGCAAGGCGGACACCAGCGGTACGGCAAAGGCCATCATCGGTTACTTTAACCGGATGGGAATTCCCTTTACGGAAAACGACATCTACAAGGAACGTCGTCCGGATGTCCAGCGAAAAACATGGGGCATCCCCGAAGCCTATATCGGCGGGCACGGATGGCATACCTATACCCTGACTTCCGAAGATCAGACCGTTACTTTTGAGTTCACCCACAATGTCAATGGCCGGGATGTCTATGCCCTGGGGACTCTGGATGCCATCGTCTATCTGCATGCTAAAATCAGCCAGGGAATTCAGGGCCGGGTATTTTCCATGATCGATGTGCTGCAGGGCGCCTGATTCTGTCCTTCTAACGTAGCCCGGGGCAATAACATTGGTATAAACTTTATGGCATCGAATCCCCACAAGGTATTGTTATAGTATGAACGATAACCCACCGGAAATGCTCTCACCGGAAGAATGTAAGAATAGAATATTTGAGCTCAGCGGACTGGCATTTGAACCGGATATCTGCGCCGACCTGTGGCCCAAGATATTGAAGCACAAGTGGCTTCTCTCGGAAAAACTCGGCCGGGATGTGGGATTGCGGACTGCCTGCATCGATTTTCTGGAGAACATAGAGCAGGCTCCTGAAGAATACATCACTCATCAGCGGAAGAGTATTCTGCATGAGATGGGAGCGCAGACCATCGGCAGGGAAATCTGGGATACCATATCCGACTCCCAGCCCCCCAAGCAGTTGGTCCAACGCAGAATCATCCTGCCCCTTATGGAGGAGCGTCTTTCGATAAAACACGGGGTGGTTCCGCCCAAGGCAATTGTTTTCTTCGGGCCTCCCGGTACGGGAAAGACCCATTTTGTAAAGGCAATAGCCGGCATCCTGTCCTGGCGGTACGTAGAGATCTTCCCCAGCATGCTTATGGCGGACGGGGTTGAGAAGATAGGCGCCAACTTGCGGGAAGTCATGGAAGAGGCAAGGCATCTTGATGAAGTGGTTCTCTTTATCGATGAGTTCGAAGAGATTGCAGGCAGTCGGGATACGGCTGACCGGATTGACAAGTCCATTACGAATGAGTTTTTAAAACAAATTCCTTTGCTGAAGAATCAGAAGAACAAGATACTGCTGATCTGCGCCACCAATTACATCCGGCAACTGGATGCCGCAATGCTGCGTCCGGGAAGGTTTGACTGCATCATTCCGGTTGGGGGATTGGACAGGGAGGGCAGGACAACGATTCTTGAACATTATCTCTCCAAGCTCAATACCGGACAAATCGATCTGGATCGCATCGTCGAAATGACTTCGGGGTTCACCCCTTCCGATATCCAGTATCTTTTCCAGCAGGTGGCGCATTTTGCATTCGAGCAGGAGCTTGCCAGTAAAGAAGACTACCGGGTCACCGCCGAGACGTTCCTGCACATCCAGCCGAAAGTAAAGCCGTCTTTGAGCGATACCGTGATTGCGGAGTTTGAAAAGGACAGCGTCAGCTATTCACGCGTATAAAGGGTTTCTGCAAGCAAACTTCAAGCCGGCCTACCTGCTTAAAAACCAGACCAATCATCCTGTCGTGAATGTTATCAATTGCACTGGTTGATGATGGTCGGGAACATGCGGTTGAGGTGAAGGTGTAATTCAATGAAAGACATGAAGGGAATAAAACACTACTCGCCGATAGAAGAAAAAATTAACATTGTTTCTCACGCTATCGGTTTTGTTTTAAGCATTGTCGCTTTGGTGCTTCTGGTTGCTCGGGCGATTCAGTACGGCAACGCCTGGCATATTGTCAGTTTCAGCATTTTCGGATTCAGTTTAATGATATTATATGCTGCTTCCACTTTTTACCACAGCGCCCAAAGCCCGGCGCTGAGAAACCGATTGCACATCGTTGACCATGCATCGATTTATGTCCTTATTGCCGGAACTTATACGCCGTTTACGCTTGTCACGCTGAACGGCTCAACAGGCTGGGTGCTTTTCGGCATTTCCTGGGGACTGGCATTAACCGGGTTGATTTTGAAACTTTTCTTTACAGGCAAATATAATATAATATCGACTATCATGTATGTATTCATGGGTTGGATTATCGTTTTCGCCATCAAACCGTTAATTCATCATTTGCCTTTGGAAGGGTTGCTCTGGCTTTTTGCAGGAGGAATATCCTACACGATGGGCGCGATTTTATACAGCATTGATAGCATAAAATTCAATCATGCCATATTCCATCTATTGGTTTTAATGGGTAGCTTTTGTCATTTTATGTCGGTGTACTTTTATGTGTTGCCCATTGCATAAATCAGCGTCTGTTTGTGAAAATGAAAACCGCGACATCTTCGATGAACCCATTACTTCCCATATAATGAACGCCCCGTGAGCTTGAACCGGATATTTATAAGGTTTGTCAAAAAAATTGCTCTGATTTCAGGCATCTTTCTGTGTTGTAACGCGATTGTCCTCGCCGGCATTGTCCTTTATCTCCATTATCATCCTGAACGAATCAAATCGATGATTGAAAGGTCCCTTTCCGTGGCTACCGGGTTTTCCTGCACCATGGAAAGCCTCTCCTGTTCTTTGCAAACCGGGGTCGTCGAGGCCCGGGGAGTTGTTTTTGAAACTCCGGGGCCGCAACGGGCCTTCTCAATGGCGCTTCCTTTCATCCGGACGGATTGGGTCCTTGGAGGGCCATGGGGTCACAGATCCCTTATCCTGGAAAATGTACAGATAAACGGCATCCTTGTAAACTTCACGTTGCCTGCCAGCCTGTCCGGGGAAAAAAGCTCCTCTTTTTCGGCCAGGATGGTTCAGGGCCTTGTGGGAATCTTTCTTTTCAGAGACATCGTATTTCAGTCAGGGGAAATGCTTGATGGCCATATCTCGGCATCCTGGGAGGATCAAACCATTCAGGTCGATCAAATCCATGCCAGGGCCGGTACTGACAAACCGCTTTTTTTATCATTTGCCATGGAAGCCCAAAATGCTTCCCGTAACATGCATCTGACTGCGCCGAACGTGAATATTTTCAGCGCAAATGCGTTGGATATGAATGATCTCAAGTTCAGCGGCACTCTCCAGGCCGAAGATATCCAACTCCTGTTTCAGAACGAGGTCGGGAGCCTGATGGGAGAAAACATCTCCCTCACAACCCAGGTCGAAGGCGTTGTCGATTTACAGCGATCCAGTATGACCTTTGCCATTGTTTCAGAAGCCAAAACAGGAGAGGCCCTTTATGACCGTTATTATCTGAACCTGGCAAAAAACCCCATTGTCACGTCATGTAAAGGGACCTACCAGTTTCAACAAAAATCGCTGCAACTTTCCGAGTTCAGGTTTAACCTGACGGATATCCTGCCCCTTGAAATCAAGGGATTTCTTAATCACGGACCAGAGCATGATGCCGATTTTGCGGTGAATATCCCACAGGTATCCTTGCAGCCGATTTTTCAGCTCCTGTTGCAGGAGCCCTATAAGACCGAGATGCCCTTGCTGGCGGCGCTCGAGACCGGGGGAACCGTTTCCGCCGAATTCAGGATAAAAGAATTTGAAAATTCACGGCAAGTTACGGGTCGAATCGGGTGGCGTGAAGGCAACCTCGCCCTGCCGGACAGGGGTATCTCATTAAAGGGTATTCACTTCGATCTGCCGGTCTGGTACCGGACCGGATCGGCCCCAACCCCTGTCGAGGCGCTCAATGGCAAGTTGGAGATTCAATCCGTGACCCTACCCCCGCTGCCGGAACAACCGATGAAAATTCTTCTGGATGCGGGACCGAACAGGATATCCGTTGATTCTCCGACCGTCATCCATGTGCCCGGAGGGGATCTTCACCTGGGATCCGTGCAGGCCGAAAACATTTTTTCCCCGGATATATCCGTCCAGTCCCGCATGGCGTTTAACGGGATTAACCTGCGGTCTCTCCTGTCCGGAATCATGGTGCTTCCCCCGCGGAGCACCTTAACCGGAATACTGGATCCCGTCCGATATGAAAAAAGTAAGGTGACCAGCCTGGGGGAAATTGCGGCTGAGGTATTCGGCGGCAAGATTATTGTGTCGGATCTGGGCGCATCGGGGCTCTTGACAACCACGCCGGTTTTCAGGCTCAGTGCACACTGGGATGATCTTCTGCTGTCCGAAATAACGACGGATACCGCATTTGGAAAGATAGAGGGCGTTTTAAAAGGCCAGATCAACGATTTTGAGATTGCCTACGGTCAGCCCCAGAAATTTGTTCTTTTCCTGGAAACGGTTCAAAAAAAGGGAATCCCTCAAACCATCAGCATTCAAGCCGTAGACAACATTGCACAGATTGGCGGAGGACAGAGCCCGTTTATGGGATTGGCGGGCGCCTTTGCATCGGTTTTCAAAAAATTTAATTATGAAAAGATCGGCTTGCGGGCCTGTCTTGAAAACGATATGTTCACGGTCAACGGCACCATCCGGGAAGACGGCACGGAGTATCTTGTAAAAAGGCGTAGCTTTTCGGGGGTAAACATTATAAATCAAAATCCGGATAACCGTATCAGCTTCAAGGACATGATGAAACGGATCCAGCGGATCACCCACAAGGGCGAGATGGTTGTCGAATAACCCAAGGAGGCGTATATGAAAAATAAACGATTGTTTTTGTGGACGTCAGTGATGATCGGAGCGCTGACCCTTTTTGCCTGTGTAACCATCAACATCTATTTCCCGGCCGAAAAAGTTGAATCCGTTGCTGGTGACATTGTCAATGATATCCGTGGCAACAAGCCGGCTAAAGAGGGAGGCCAATCCAGGAACCATCAAGGGATTATTGAAAAGATCAGTTTTGCCCTGGCGCCTGCCAGTGCGTGGGCCGATGGCGAGACAACCGTTTCCAATCCGACCATTCGTTCACTGAAGGAAAAAATGAAAGCCCGGTTTCAGGAACTGACGCCCTATTACCAGAAAGGGGCCCTGAAAGAAGGGGCCAACGGTTACCTCGCGGCAGTGGATGCCGGCGGGTTGAGCCTCAAGGATAAAAGGGATCTCAACGGCCTCGTTGATGCCGAAAACAGCGATCGCAGAACGCTGTACGCGGAAGTGGCAAAAGCCCTGAAGATAGACCCGGGTCAGATCGAGCAAATCGCGGAGATTTTTGCCAAAGAGTGGCAGAAGCCTTTGCGTTAGTTGAACAATCTGACAGGCATTAAGAGGTTTTCTGGAGATCCATAGTTGACAAACCCGGCATGCTGAGAGTGATCTCGATCAATTATTGTGACCATTCTCATCTCAATCCGCTCAATATAAACGAAGAATCGAATGGATTTTATTGCAAACTATACGGCGTCCGGCATATTTATATTGACGTATGACAGAAAAGCGTGACATATTAATGTCGCTCTTTTCTGTCATACGTCACTACGTTTGGTTTACGAATCTGTTTTTTTCGGTGTACTTATGGGGAGAAACCTTATGTCTCGGATGGTGTCTGCGGAAGAATTAGAACTGATTTTGCGGGTGATTGCAGAACATCCCGACGGGATTGGCATTTCAGCGCTTGAAAGAGAACTGGCCCCTCATTTGCTTAAGGCCATGAATCGTCGCACCCTACAGCGCCGCCTGGAACGCCTACTGTCAGATAAGCGTATTGCCACCAAAGGGGAAAGCATCGCGCTGGTATACAAACACGCTCCCCGCATGATCGCCCCCAAGGCGTCTTTATCGGCAAAGACGGACATTCATGAGGCGGAATCCTATATTTCGGTTTCAGTGGAAGGCGGAATCATCCGCGATCTCCTGCGGAAACCGCTGATGCTGCGGCAACCGGTCGGTTATCAGCGGTCCTTTCTGGAAGCGTACGAACCTGGCGTCACTTTCTATCTCTCTGAATCTCTGCGCGCCGATCTCCATGAAATGGGACGCACGCCATCAAGCGAACGCCAGGCGGGCACCTACGCCCGAGAAATCCTGCACCGGTTGCTGATTGATCTGTCCTGGGCGTCGTCTCGTCTGGAGGGCAATACCTATAACCGTCTCGACACCCAGAAGCTCATCGAATTCGGTCAGGCCGCAGAGGGCAAAGACATACGGGAAACCCAGATGATCCTGAATCATAAGGCGGCTATTGAAATGCTTGTTGAAGAGGCTGATCAGATCGGGTTCAACACGTTCACCTTTCTTAACCTGCACGCCATCCTGTCGGAAAACCTGCTTCCTGACGAAGATGCCTGTGGGCGGTTACGGCGCAGACCTGTCGATATTTCCGGGTCTGTCTTTCATCCGTTGGCCATGCCCCAGGTACTGGAAGACTGTTTTCGCCTTCTGCTGCAGAAAGCCGCCAACATTCCCGATCCCTTCGAACAGGCCTTTTTCGTGATGGTGCAGATGCCCTATCTCCAACCCTTTGAGGATGTCAACAAACGTGTCTCCCGTTTAGGAGCGAACATTCCTTTGATTCGAAAAAACCTCTGTCCCCTCTCTTTCGTTGATGTGCCCGAACAGGCATATGTGGATGGCACCATGGGTGTTTATGAATTCAATCAGGTCGACCTGATTCGCGATGTGTTTGTATGGGCCTATGAACGTTCATGCCAGCGCTACCTCGCAATCACCCAGACCCTGGTCGAACCTGATCCCCTGCGTATCCGTTACCGTGAGGCATTGATCCATGCTGTTCAGGCAATTATCCGTGGCCGTAAGATTCCATCCGTGCGTAACATCCAGCAACTGACGGATGGACTGGTACCGAAAGACGATTCCGAAGTCTTCGCCCAAATGGTGCTGGATGCCATTCAGCGACTGCATGAGGGCAGTGTTGCCAGATATCGCCTGAAATTGTCAGAATTTCAGGCGTGGAAGACCCGCTTGGAGCAGCAGTCCCCTTGACCACGGCAAACCAACCGTACAGCCTCCACCTGAAAATTGCAATGCAGGGCAATGATTTCCGTGATGTCGTCCGTTGCAGATCAAACAACTCCGAACGTTCAAGTTTTTTTCCCACCTGCGCCGCACTGAATTGTAATTAAAGGGTCATATATAACCACCGGTTAAATATGACCCTTTTTTACGGCCGCCAATGACAGTTATATAACTGTATTATTAGCCTAATTATTTTATAAAATCAGAAGGATGAGTGGTATGACGCTGGATGTTGGAAACCTGGCATAAAGCGTGCAATCGTATAATCAGTATATAATCAGATACGAATTTGTCATACTTACATATTAACCGTGCGATCGTGGAATCGCACATCTAAAAAAGGAGAAGTGAAAATGAAAAAAGCGATTCTTATGTCAGTGTTGATGGTGTTTGGATTGGCCATGTTTTCGGGATGCGCCACGATGACGGGCGAAACAACAGGTGAAAAAATTGACGACTCAACGATTTATACGAAAGCGACTGCGATAATAGTTGAAGACCCGGATGCCAAGTATTTAAAGATCGAAGTGACGGTTACAATAGATGAGGTTGTACTTACCGGTTTTGTGAATAGTCCAGCGACCGAGAAACGGATTGTAGCAAAGATCAAGGAAATCAAAGGTGTGAAAACCGTAAAGAGTCTCCTGAAGGTAGAAAAGAAATAATAAATGGATAAGGGACATTTCGAGAAAGCTCTCCCCATATATCCTGAATTATCGGGATGCCCCTTCAACTGCAAGTGTTACGACATCACACTGCTCAATGGGGAGGGAGAATCAATCCCTTCTCCTTCAATGCGCAGCGCCAAAGGAGAAATATTATGCCGTTGATTCAACTAGTACTTGTTCTGGTTGTCGTTGGGGTCATCCTGTGGGTGGTCAACAACTACATACCGATGCAGTCCACCATAAAGCAACTCCTCAATGCCGTTGTGGTTATTGCAGTTGTTCTCTGGCTTTTGAGTGTTTTCGGACTCATAGGAGACATCTCAAGGATTCGTATCGGGAAGTAAAATGTTTGAAAATGCTTTAATAAAACTAAAAAAGTTTGCAATGAAGGACAAATGAAAAGCGTCCGAAGAAAAGTTCGAGGCGCAGTCGCCGGACCCATCGATAAGACGTTTGGCGCCCCGGATTTGTGTCAAAAAAAGAGGATGAAGTGACCATGCTGCTGCGTATCACCACCTGTCTCAATATTACCGGCCGCCTGTGCGCGGCCTCTCTCTGTCTCATGCTCCTTTTTCCATCTCTCCCCGCGATGGCAGCGGACAGGGCAGGCGATGAATTTCTGACCGGTTATGTTGCCTCCATCCTTGAGCGGGACCTACAGTGGGAGAGAGACAGCTATATTTTGAAGATCGTCAACGGGGTTGCCACGATTACCTTGTATAAAGAGGACCCGATGCGACAGGAGGCGGCCGACAAGCAGCTGCGCGCAATCGATGGGCTCAATGGGATAACGATTGTGGTGAAGCCCGCAGATGCTGACAAGCCGGAAGCGGTGAGCAGTTTTATGGGGGTAACCGGCCAAGGGGAAGCTTTTCCAGTCGGCGACCTTTTCCGGCCGCTTATCGCCGACCCGAAGCAGCCGCAGTTCTTTGTCAGTTTTCTCAACTTCAGGTCGTCTGATTTGCGATACAACATGGCGTCAGTCGGTTTCGGAGAGACATTCGGCATGTACAGGTTCTTCGGCAGCCGCGAGGGGAACGGCCTGCAACTGAGCCTGGAAGGCGCTCTGTTCGCCCAATTCAACCTGGACTCAGCTTCTTCAGACCTCATCAACGCGGACTACACCATCGGCATTCCCGTCACCTACCGGTACGGCGACAATTCGGTCCGTTTCCGCCTTTATCATCAAAGCTCCCACCTGGGGGATGAATTACTTTTGAGCGCCAATCATCCGGATCGGGTTAATCTCAGCTACGAATCCACTGAGCTCATCTATTCCCGTGAATGGCGTGAATGGCGGGTATACGGCGGAGGGGAGTACCTGGTCCACAAGGAACCGGGTGATCTAAAGCCGGCGATTGCCCACTGGGGGATCGAGTATCGCGGCGGAAAGCCACTTATTTGGAATGGCAGGCCGATTGCCGGGGTGGACATGAAATGCACGGAGGAGAATGACTGGTCCGTCGATACCAGCATCAAGGCCGGCCTTGAGTTCGGTCATCCCAACCCCGGGCAGCGCCGCCTGCGCCTCATGGCCGAGTGGTACAATGGGTATGATCCGCACGGGCAGTTTTACAACAACAAGGTTGAATACTTCGGCCTGGGGGTCTCTCTGGGATTTTAAACTCAAACGTGAATGCACATGCTTTGGCCAACCATAACGTTCTTTCAAAATTAGAAAAAATATTTTATTGATCGATTCAAATACACCTTGTATATAAACCAGTCAGGAAATTTGATAACAACCCATAAATAAAGGGTATAGCCCTTCGTTGAAGTTGCAGGGCATTGCTTCGGATTCGTAAAGATGCTGGGAGATGACAATGGCTAAGGCAAAACAGGTTGTTGATGTTCTGGAAAAATGCCCGACGGGCATCAAGGGGCTGGATGAGATCACGAAGGGAGGGATTCCGAGAGGCAGGACAACCCTGATCTGCGGCAGTGCGGGTTCCGGCAAAACGCTTTTCGCCATGGAGTTTCTCATGCGGGGCGCCATGGATTCCGGAGAACCCGGGGTCTTCATGACCTTCGAGGAAACGCCGGAGGATCTCGCGAAAAACTTCATTTCCCTGGGTTTTGATCTCCATGACATGATGTCGCGGGGGCTCATCGCAACGGACCACGTTTATATCGATCGAAGCGAGGTTGAGGAGACGGGTGAGTACGACCTGGAAGGATTGTTCATCCGCCTGGGAGATGCCATTGATTCCGTTGGAGCCAAACGGGTTGTCCTGGATACCCTGGAAGCGCTTTTCTCCGGACTGCCAAATGCTGCGATCCTTCGGTCGGAGCTTCGCCGGCTTTTTCGCTGGTTGAAGGACCGCGGCGTAACAGCCATCGTTACGGGGGAAAGCGGCGACAAGCTCCTGACACGCTACGGACTCGAGGAATACGTGGCCGATTGCGTGATTTTCCTCGATTTTCGCACCGACGCTCAGATTTCCACCCGCCGAATGCGCATCGTCAAGTACCGCGGCTCATCTCACGGTTCCGACGAGTATCCCTTCCTGATAGATGAGCAAGGTCTTTCTATCCTGCCAATTACTTCCCTGGGGCTCGATTATCCGGTTTCCTCGGAACGCATCGCCACGGGCGTCCCCAAGCTGGATGCAATGCTTGAAGGGAAAGGGTTTTACCGGGGAAGCACCATTCTTGTCTCCGGTACGGCGGGCACGGGCAAAACAAGTTTGTCGGCAACCTTTGCCGATGCCGCCTGCCTGCGGGGAGAGCGCTGCCTGTATTTTGCCTTCGAGGAATCGCCCAGCCAGATCATCCGGAACATGGGCTCCATCGGCATGGATCTTACCCGATGGGTGAAGAAGGGGCTTCTCAAGTTTCATTCCGTCCGGCCTTCACTTTACAACCTCGAGATGCATCTTCTTACCTTCCACCGGGTGATTGAGGGTTTCAACCCCCAGGTTTTTATTGTTGACCCGATCAGCAACCTGAGCGCCGCGGGAACAATTTCAGAGGTCAAATCCATCTTAACGCGCCTGCTTGACTATTTGAAGATGAAAAAGATCTCCACTTTCCTGACGGATCTCACGCATTTTACAGGCAGCCTCGAGCACACAAGCGAAGAGATATCTTCCCTGATCGATACATGGCTTCTCCTGCGGGATATCGAACGCAATGGGGAGCGCAACCGGGGCCTCTACATTCTGAAATCCCGCGGCATGGCCCATTCCAACCAGATTCAGGAGTTCCTGCTCACGAGCCAAGGCATTGACCTTATCGACATTTACACCGGTTCCGGCGAAGTCTTGACCGGCAGTGCCCGGGCGACCCAGGGAGCCGAGGAAAGGGCCTCTGAGCTGGCGCGCCGGCGTGAGGTGAATCGCAGGCTCCGTGAGCAGGAGCGCAAGCGGAATGCCCTGGAAGCAAAAATTGCAGCCCTGCGTGCCGAGTTCGATGTGGAATCTGAAGAGCTGCTTTTGATGGCGGAAGAAGAGCGGAAAAGACAGATTGTCCTGGCGGAAGACCGGCTGGATATGGCGCATCTTCGCAAGGGAAAATCTTCGGCAGTCCGGCAAAACGTTCGAAAAAGAAGCGGAAAAGGCGAGTGATGTAATGGCAATGGATATGAAAAAAGGGAAAACGAGCACGAAGGCATTCGAAAAAGCGGCAGCCAAGCCAGACCGGGCAATGTACGTCCTTTGTCTGTATGTTACGGGATTGACTCCAAAGTCAGTCCTGGCGATCGCCAATGTTCAGAAACTCTGTGAAACACACCTGACAGGCTATTACGAACTCAAGGTGATAGATATCTACCAGCAGCCCAAGCTGGCCAGGGAAGAGCAGATTATCGCCACCCCGACGCTCATCAAGAAACAACCCCTGCCGGTCCGGAGGCTCATCGGCGACATGTCGGATACGGAAAAATTTCTTGCAGGTATCGATCTAAAACCCAGGAATTCATGAGTACGAATCAATGAGCAAATCGAACAGAACACGCCAGCAACTTCTGGACGAGCTGCAGGAACTCACATCCCGGATGATGGAAGCCGAGGAAACGCTGAGGGCTATCCTGAGCGGCGAGGCGGATGGTCTGGTTGTCTCAACGGTGAACGGAGATCGGGTCTTTACACTGTCGGGCGCCGATCATTCTTATAGAATCATGGTCGAAACCATGAATGAAGGGGCCGTCACCCTGGCCTCCGACGGTACGATCCTTTTCTGTAATCAACGTTTTGCGGATATCGTCAAAGGGCCTCTGGAAAAAGTATTGGGATCTTCAATCTTCCAATATATTTCTTCAACAGATCATGAATTATTTAAAGGATTGCTGGAGCAGGGTCTGAAGGGGAACAGCAAGGCGGAACTGGCCTTGCAGATCGTGGGTGAAAAATCCGCACCTGTCTTTCTTTCCATAAGCACCCTTCAGCACACGGTTCTGCCCGGTGCGGCATGCATGGTGGTTACCGACCTGACGGTGCAAAAGCGAAATGAAGAGATGCTGGCAGAGGAAAAACTGACCACTCAAATCCTCAATCAAGCTGCGGAAATATTTGTTCTCTGCGACCACCAGGGCCGCATCATCCGTGCAAGTCAGTCGACCAACAGGCTCTTTGGAGAAAGTCCAATTTTTCAGGCATTTGACGAGACATTTCATCTCCTCTATCCTGACGGGACTCCCTTTGTCCTTTTATCTGAAGTGCAGGACAAGTTCCTTCACGCGGTTGAGGTTGCTTTCAATCATGGGGATAACGGGTCTTTTTCCTTTTTATTGAGCGCAGATTCACTTGTCACGCATCAAGAAGTCATCGGCATTGTTGTCGTAATGGTGGACATCACCGAGCGCAAGAAGATGGATCGGGCACTGCAACAAGCCCATGACATGCTCGAACAGCAGGTCGAGGAGCGAACGGCCGAACTTGTCGTTGCCATGGAAGCGGCGGAAAAAGGAAGAGAAAAAGCTGAAACCGCCCTTTTTGAAATACAAAAATTGAAAGATCAGCTGGAAGCGGAAAAAGCCTATCTGATAGAAGAAATCAAACTGGAAAATAACCATGAGAAAATTATCGGCCAAAGTGATGGGCTTAAATATGTCCTCTATAAAGTGGAACAAATCGCCGGCAGTGATACCACCGTGTTGGTTCTGGGCGAGACGGGAACCGGCAAGGAGTTGGTCGCCCGGGCCATTCACGGCTTGAGCGTGCGCAAAAATCGGTCTCTGGTAAAAGTAAATTGCGCTGCGCTCCCTTCAAACCTGATTGAAAGCGAATTGTTCGGTCATGAGAAGGGGGCTTTCACCGGTGCGCATACCAGACACCTCGGGCGATTTGAGGTGGCAAACGGCGCTTCCCTTTTTCTGGATGAAATCGGCGAATTGCCGCTGGAACTGCAACCAAAACTGCTCAGAGTGCTCCAGGATGGTGAATTTGAACGGCTGGGCGGATCTCGCACCATCAAGGTTGATGCACGGATCATTGCCGCCACAAATCGTAATCTGGAAGAGGAAGTCCGAAATGGCCGTTTCCGTGAAGATCTCTGGTACCGGTTAAATATTTTTCCGATTACCATGCCGCCGCTCCGCGATCGCATGGATGACGTGCCGCTTCTGGTGGATTTTTACGTCAATAAGATTTCCAAACGGATGGGCAAGGCCATTGAAATGATTCCGGTGAGCGTAATGCGTGCTTTACAGGATTATCACTGGCCTGGAAATATCCGGGAGTTGGAAAATGTCCTGGAACGTGCGGTGATCAACTCGTCGGGTACCAAGCTGCACCTGGTTGATGAACTCAAGAAACCGGTCAAGAAAGGGGTAAACATCAGCCAGAAAACCCTGGAAGCGGTTGAGCGCGACTATATTGTCCAGACACTTGAGCAGACCCATTGGAAAGTCGGCGGAAAAAACAGTGCGGCAGAAATCCTCGGGCTCGACCGCAGCACCCTGCGCGCGCGTATGCGTAAACTTGCCATTCAAAAACCATAAATTCTCATCCCAATGGAGCGATCTGCAAATGCAAATCATATGCAGCTGCTCCGCCTGAAAAATACCATGCAGCGACAATTTTTATTATAATGTCGCCTATAGCCTCCCAAAACACCAAGGATGCCGAATAAAAGTCATATATGACCACTGGTTATATGTGACCTTTTTCATAAGACTCTTAGTGACAGCCCTGTGAATGCTTGATTAACTAATTATTCTTATAAATCATAGTGATGGGTGATGTGACACTGATGGTTGGAAACTTGGCACAAAAATTGAAATTACAACAATTTGATCTGCAACCCTTCACGAATTTGTTTCGGCCCAGGGATAAATAACCGGAGGAGCGACGTTCAGGCTTTTGGGCGAAATTGAGCCCTGCCTGTCGTCTGAAAGCGGATCGGTTGATGGCGCGTCCATCACCGACAGATGGCTCGCTCCCGACTGTTCCGGGTTGTGGAATGCACGGTCTGAGGCCAATTTAATTTGGATCGCACATTATTTTAAAAGGAGCCCCTGATCTGAAAATTTAATTTTAAAAAAATAGCCCATGAGGTATAAAATTCAGAAATGGCACCAAAGAGAAGAAATTTTGCTAAACAAAAGGGAGGGCAGGAAAGAGTAGGTGGCGTTAGTCTCAGGCGTTTTGCCCTCACCTATCTTGTTCTGATGGGTGCGTTTTTCATCCTGATCGGATTCGATCCCGTTCTGAAACTGTTCGATATCAACGGACTTTACACACATGCGATCGTAGCGATAACGGCAAGTATTCTTTCCATTCTGGGCATCGCATCCACTTGTCAGGGTTCGATTATCGAGCTTTTTTCCATTTCTCTGGATGTAAAATTCGGATGCAACGGGCTGGAGGCGGTCATGATCTATTCGGTAGCCGTCATCGCCTTTCCCGCTTCCTGGAAGAAAAAACTCATCGGCATCGCATCGGGTTTTGCCGTGATACAAATCGTAAATATTTTAAGAATTGTGGGGCTGGCTTATTCCGGAATCCATGCCAGGAATCTTTTTGAATATATTCATATCTACATTGCACAGGGGATGATGATCGCCATTTCTCTCGGCGTTTTTTTCATCTACCTGAATTATGCGAAATCCACGGGAAAAGTTGCTCCACAACAAATCACTCATCATTAAAACGGTGCTGATATTTCTGTCAGCCTATCTGATCACGCTCTTACTCTGGATACAGATCAAGGATACCTACGGCTATGTTATCACAGCCGCGGCATCAAAGCTCGTTGCTGAGGTGAAAAATGTCCGGGTGGAAAAAATGTGGCAGGAAAAGGGTATTGTCTATGCCAGCTTTTGCCGGTCGATGCGAAAAGAAGACCTGGTAGTCGATCTGGCTTTCAAAACCTCTTCCTATACGTTTAATGTGCCTTTGACGCTTTCGATCATGGCATCTCTTTGCCTGTTTATCACCCGAAGACGTCGGGCCTATGCAGAGGCTGTCTTACTGCTTGTCGTTGTTCATTTTATCTACGTGTTTTCCCTGGGTGCTGAACACCTGACGGTGATATTCATGGGCAAGGGCATCGAAGGCATCAGTCGTCTCAAGCTGTTTCTCTTTCAATTTCTCTGGGGATTTACCGATAACATGCTGATTCGCTGTGAACCATTTCTCATCGGGTTTTATATGTACGTCCGTTTCAAAAAACAAGATTTCAAAAAACCAATTCCGGTTAAGATTCCGCGTCGGTGAACATTCTCATGATTTTAGGCATTCTGCGCGAGTCAAACTTAACTTTGGAAAAACATTCGGTATTATGAGTACAAAACAATGATAGAAATTAGCAGGTAGCATTAACGATTATCAGCAGGATAAGAAAGAAAGGGGGGATTGAAAATGTCGGAGATAAAAAATATCCTTAAACATATGATGTACTTATGTCTCATAGTAAGCATGGGATTCGCTGCTCTTCTTTATGGAGCGTCTCCATCTTTGGCCGCAATATCACTTGGTTCTGCGCAAAGCTTTGGGGTCCTGGGTGGCTCGACAGTGACCAATACCGGCGCGAGCGTCATTACTGGCAACCTTGGTGTCAGTCCAGGTTCCGCAGTCACCGGCTTTCCTCCTGGGACCGTGACTCCGCCCAGCTCAATACACTCTGCCGATGCGGTCGCGGCTCAGGCTCAGGTTGATCTCACCACTGCGTACAATGCCATCCTCGCCACGCCGACCCTAATCGATTTGACTGGTGTAAATCTGGGTGGACTCACGCTCACGCCAGGCGTTTACGGTTTTAATTCTTCGGCTCAGTTGACGGGAACACTCACTTTAGACGCCCAGGGAAACCCTAATGCGGTCTTTATATTCAAGATAGCAAGCTCGCTCACAACCGCAAGCGGTTCGTCTGTTCTCATGATCAATAGCGGTTCAAACTGCAACGTGTTCTGGCAGGTCGGCAGCTCCGCAACTCTTGGTACAGGCTCTACGTTGCCAGGGAACATTCTGGCGCTTCAAAGCATCACATTGACTACCGGCGCAAACGTGTCCGGTAAAGCTTTGGCACGGAATGGTGCAGTAACGCTGGATGGCAACCACGTCGATGGGTGCCCACCCATCGACTGCCCCATCATCACGCTGAGTCCGACTACGCTGCCGGCCGGTGAGGTCGGGACTTCCTACAGCCAGTTGGTCACCGCTGCGGGCAGTACAGCCCTGCCCTACACATACACCGTTTCGAGCGGAGTGCTACCGACCGGGCTGTCTCTCGTAACAGGTAACATTACGGGAACGCCGACCACGGCCGGAACCTTCAATTTTACGATAACAGCCACGGACAGTAAAGGCTGTTTCGGCATCCAGCCGTACTCCATCGTGATTGCGTCAACCGGTTGCCTCCCCATCACGCTGAGCCCGATGGCGTTGCCGAGTGGCTTCATTGGAACAGCTTACAGTCAGACGGTCTCGGCCAGCGGCGGCATCCCGACATATACTTACTTGGTCTCTGGTGGCTCGCTGCCAAACGGCCTGTTGCTCAATATCTCAACGGGTGAAATCACCGGGACGCCAACCCGGGCCGGCATCTTCAATTTCACGATCAAAGCCACGGACAGTAAAGGCTGCGAGAGCGGCTTGATGGGTTACTCAATTACAACGACCGCCGCCCCGCCCGCCCCCCCCGCCACGGCTGCGGCCGTCCCCACGCTTTCCGAGTGGGGCATGATCATCTTCATGGTGTTTGGGGGACTTATGTCGATTTATTACCTGAGGAGACAGAGAAGATAAAATCCTAAAACGGTTTTCAAGAAAAATGCGTATGAGGGCGAGGGAATTTCTCTCGCCCTTTTTTTGTCTGATTACTCCGACGTACCGCCACCTCCGGATAGATCCGCGCCTCCCTTGCCGCCCATAACATCCAAGAGACCGAAAAGGGGTCATAATTGACCATCGGTTAAATATGACCCTGATTATAGGGCTGATAATGATGTGCCAGTAAATGCATTTATTACTGATCATTCATAAAAATCAAAATGATGGCGATATGGTGCTGAGTGATAGAAACATGGCACAAAGAATGCAATCATAAAAAAGAATAAACAAAACGAAACTCAAAGAACGAAAAGGATTACAATTGTGCTGCACAAAGTTAAAACACTAAAGGGTTACACATTGGACAGCCTTGACGGTGAAATAGGCAAGGTCAAAGAATTCTACTTCGATGACCAGCACTGGGCGATTCGTTATCTAATCATCGATACAAAGAACTGGTGGCCGGGAAAAAAGGTCCTGGTTTCACCGCAATGGATCGAGCGCGTAAGTTGGAGCGAGTCGAAAGTCTTCGTCAATCTTTCCAGCGAGACCATCAAGCAATCACCGGAATACACAGAGGCGTCTTTGCTGACCCGGGATTACGAGACCGGGCTGCATCGACATTACAATCGTAAAGAATACTGGGTCAGTGGACCGGGATGATAAGACACAGCCGTCGAATTAACCTTCATGGGCGGGGGCGGACCATTCCTCCTCCACCATTGTCTTTTGCCTCCCAAAACAACAAAGATGCCGAATAAGAGGTATGCAATAAGGAGAATCGACAATGGCAACAACAAATAGCAAATTAGCGATCACCGGAAAGCCTGTTTGGTTTATTACGGGTTGCTCGACCGGCATCGGCCGAGAGCTTGCAAAGCATGTGCTCGAGTGCGGCTACCGTGCGGTGGTGACCGCCCGCGATCTGAATGACATAACCGACCTGGCCGTTAACGGAGATGCCTTGGTGCTCAAGCTCGACGTCACGGATCAAGGTCAAATCGATGCGGCTATCAAGGAAGCTGAGAAAAAATTTGGTCGCATTGATGTGCTCATGAACAACGCGGGCATCTGCTATTTCTCATCTGTTGAAGAAAGTGAGGAAGATCAAGTGCGCCGAATGTTCGAGGTTAATGTGTTCGGTCTGAGCCGAATGATACATGCGGTTCTGCCTGGAATGCGCAAACGCCGCAAAGGATTCATCGTCAATCTCTCTTGCATCGGCGGTCTTCGCTCATTTCCATCGATCGGCTACTACAATGCGACGAAATTTGCGGTCGAAGGATTGTCCGAGGCGCTCTGGCAGGAGGTGGAACCGCTGGGCATCAAGGTGATGCTTGTTGAGCCGAGTGGATTCCGCACCGGTTGGGCCGGGCGTTCAGCGAACGAGAGCAAGCGGCAAATTAGCGATTACGCTGCAATGTCGGACGCATGGAGCAATCAAGTGCGCGCCATCTCCGGCAGACAACCGGGTGACCCGGTTCGCGCGGCACACGTAATCGTAAAGGCGACAGAGTCCCTGAATCCGCCACACCGCCTTCTTCTTGGCAACAATGCTTACGAAGCTGCTACGAAAAAGCTCGAAGAGCTGCGCAAGGAGTTCTCTGCGTTGGAAATGGTTTCTCGCATGGCTGATTTCCAGAAGGATATGCAAGGACAGACGACTTGGACTGTATCTAAGTCAAGAAGGTGATGGGTCGTTTCACCGGCAGGATATGCAGCATTATTGGGTGCACCCTGTCGTAAAAGACGATTTTATGAAACTATCGGTGGTAATCGCTTATTTCTTTCTTTTGCATATGATATGAGAAGGAGGATGAAACAATGGCTGGTTCCGAAGATAAAAGAGGTGACAAACGTATTGCCTGTAAGATCCCGGTTTCGGTTCAAATATCCTTTTTTGATTCAAAACGTTCCATTGAAGCACAGTTGGTAGACCTTTGCATGAATGGCATATGTTTTATAACAGACCAAGCATTCTTTCTGGGATCATCAATTATATTGAAGGTAGCGTACTGCTCTTTGAATGGTTTCAGCAGCAGTGATCTTGAAATCCTGCCGAGCATAAGCATCGGAGAGGTGAAGTGGTGCAGGAATCTGCCTGCTGAATCATCCACAACGTTTGGCGTTGGGGTCAAGTACTACCCGCAGGTTTATTAAATGTAGAGTAGGGCGCAGGCTTCGTCCATGAGATTATCCAACCTCTGTTACTTTTTCTATTTTCTCATTCCTCTCAATGGGCGGTTCGTTTCATGTTTTCCAAAGAGGGATTGATAGTGGATTTACGAACAGAACTTATGTGGGCGCCTGCGCCTGATTGGGATATAAACTGGGATCAAGCCGATAACTATGCAAAAAATCTTCGGGCAGGCGGCTTCAGCGATTGGCGATTGCCGTCTCGTCAAGAACTGGAGGGTTTGTATAACCCATCGTCAAGCAATAAAGTCCATCCTGCTTTTCATGTAAAGGACATGTGGGTTTGGGCTGAGGAGTTGTCGGGTTCGTTGTATGCATGGGCCTACTGCTTCACCAGCAGCGGCATTGAGAGCCCGGAGATGCGCTCCCGCCACGGCGATTACAAGGTGTTGGCAGTGCGGTTTCGAAAGTGATATGGGGTATTATGATTTGGTTGCTTGCAGGGAGTTCAGAGAGGGCTCCTCACTCATTTGAAAAAAGCCGCTTAACAAAAAAGTGTCCGTTTTTACTTAACCAGGTCACAGAAAGAACAGGGAAATCAAAATGCCATCCATTGAAAATAAAGGACCACTGGAAAAAGTAACGGACAAGCTTCGTTCCCTCATGGGTCAGCATGATCCGCAAAATATAAAGGGTGCTTTGCCTCCTAAGACTCAATTCAGCATCTGGTATGCCATGGCGGCCATATTCATATTTACCTATCTGCAGCAATATTATTTTTCCGCAAAAGTGGAGACGATTCCCTACAGCCAATTTAAACAGTACATCGCTGAGGGCAAGCTGGCCAAATTGACCATCGGCCCTGATAATATCAACGGAACTCTGGCAGGAAAGCCGGATCAGGAGTTTGCGACGGTTCGGGTGGATGATCCTGGTCTGGTGAAGGAGCTGGATGAACGGAAAGTCAACTATTCCGGTCATTATGAAAATAAATTCCTGAGCAGCCTTCTCTCCTGGATTATCCCCTTCGGCATTTTTTTTCTGATCTGGCGATTTGCCATGAAAAAGATGGGGCCGGGAATGGGGGTCATGTCTTTCAGTAAAAGTAAGGCCAAGATTTTTGCCGAGAGCGAGACAAAGGTCACCTTCATGGATGTCGCCGGTATTGATGAGGCCAAAGAAGAGCTCCGGGAAGTGGTTGAATTTTTAAGCACACCTGAAAAAGCACAGAAACTGGGGGGAAGGATACCCAAAGGGGTGCTTCTGGTTGGCCCGCCGGGGACCGGCAAAACCCTTTTGGCCAGGGCTGTGGCCGGGGAGGCCAAAGTGCCTTTCTTCAGCATCAGCGGGTCCGAGTTTGTGGAGATGTTTGTCGGCGTGGGAGCGGCCCGAGTCCGGGATCTTTTCTCTCAGGCCGCTCATCAGGCGCCCTGTATCATCTTCATAGATGAGCTGGATGCTTTGGGCAAGGCCCGGGGGATGAATGTCATGGGCGGGCATGATGAAAGAGAGCAAACGCTCAATCAACTCCTGGTAGAGATGGATGGGTTCGAAACAAATAAAGGGGTCATCATTATGGCTGCCACCAACCGGCCGGAAATTCTGGACTCGGCTTTGCTGCGTCCGGGACGGTTTGATCGTCAGGTTCTGGTGGACCGGCCCGATATCAATGGACGGGAAGCCATCTTGAAGATTCACTCCAAAAATGTGCTGTTAGGTCCCAACGTCGATTTGCGAATCATTGCCGGCCGAACCCCGGGCTTTGTGGGAGCAGACCTGGCCAACATCATCAATGAAGCTGCGTTGCTGGCTGCCCGGAATGATAAAGAAATGGTGGAACTGGCGGATTTCGACGAGGCCATCGACCGGGTGGTTGCGGGTCTTCAGAAAAAGAATCGAGTGATCAATGCCAAGGAGAAAGAAATTGTCTCCTTCCATGAGTCCGGACATGCGATTGTGGCTGAGTCTGTTGAGCATGCCGACCCTGTGCATAAAATCTCCATTATTCCCCGGGGGATCGCTGCGCTCGGATATACCCAGCAGCAACCCACGGAGGACCGCTACCTGATGACGCGTTCGGAACTGCTGGACCGGCTGGCCATTCTTTTGGGCGGCAGGGTAGCGGAAGAACTGGTTTTTCAGGAGATCTCAACCGGCGCCCAGAACGACTTGCAGCGGGCCTCGGATATTGCCCGGTCCATGGTCACGGAATACGGCATGAGTGATCGACTGGGACTGGTGAGTTATGAGCGCCCTCGCCAGCCGATGTTTCTTCCGGAAAGTTATTCTCCGGGTAAAAATTACAGTGAAGCGAAAGCCGCCCAAATTGACGAAGAGGTTACCCGGTTTATCGAGGAAGCCCATCAGCGCGTGCGTAAAATCCTTTCGGAGCGGCGGACTGTCCTTGATGATTTGGCTCATCTCCTTTCTGAAAAAGAAAGTGTGCAGGGAGAGGAGCTTAGAAAGATGTTGTCGGCAGCCACATCCGGGGGGAACCCTAACTGATGCAATTGAATATTCGGTTTGGAGCAATTTCGATTGAAAAACCATGAGCGAACAAACACGAGTCAGCCACCCTAATACTCTCAAGTGTCACATCTGTTCAATATAGATAGCCTATTCTCTCATAAAAATCAAAATGATGGCGATATGGTGCTGAGTGATAGAAACATGGCACAAAGAATGCATTTATCGTAATAGGCAAAGAGGAAAATTGTTTTCCCGCAACCACAATTTGTAAATGAAATCAAAACCAGAGAAAAACAGTCATGGCAAAAAAATGGAAATATAAATATGAAATCTGTGGAAATATTTTATTAATGCTTCACGCAAGAACCTCAAAATTGAAAGGAGTACGGAAATGAAAAAATTATCATTTTTATTAATTGTCGCATTAATTTTTGGGATAACCAACGTATCGATCGCTGCGAATGCTGAGGATTATTCGAATACTATCACCGTGTTTCGGGATTCACCTGTCGTGGCAAAATTCTTCAAGAATTCATACGGCTACGCGGTCTTTCCAACAATCGGAAAAGGCGCATATGTCGTTGGCGGCTCCTATGGAGAAGGGCAGGTCTACAAGTACGGCAAAGTAATGGGGAAAACAACGGTGATCGAGGGATCGATCGGGTTCCAGGCTGGAGGCGAAGCCTTTAGTGAAATTATCTTCTTTAAAGACAAACGGGCCTATGATGCATTTACCAGCGGCAAATTCGAATTTAACGCCACTGCCCAGGCAGTCGCCATAACGGCGGGAGCAGAGGCCCAGGTCGCAACCACAGGTGCCACTGCTGGCGCCACTGGCGGCCCTCGCAGCAGCGCCCATGCGAAAACCAGATATGTTAATAGCATGGCCACTTTTGTACACGCCAAGGGCGGTCTCATGCTGGGGGTCTCCATAGGGGGACAGAAGTTTACATTTGAACCCAAGTAATGTTTGAGGAAGCCGCAACCTTTGATCTCAAGACCCGATAATGTGGTAGGGAATTTATGGACACTTTCTTAAGGAGTGACGTCCAGGCTTTTGGGCGAAATTGAGCCCTGTCTGTCGTCTGAAAAAATGAACGCCCGGAAAATGTATTCCGGGAACAGCAAAAAGAAAGGGAAAAAGAATCGTGAAAAAAACAATGTCTTGCTTAGCGCTGATAGTAACTGCGGTCTTTTTGTCTTTGATCAACGGCAGTCTGTTCGCATCCGAGACAGATGACCGCATCGCATCCTCAGCAAAACAGACTTATGTGTTCATGACCTACCTCAAGGCCGATGACATTAAAATCCAGTCCACGGATGGCGTAGTCACCTTGACCGGGACTGTTTCCGAAGAACCCTACAAATCATTGGCCCGGGAGACGGTTGCGAACCTGCCCGGAGTAAAAAGCGTGGACAACAAGCTGGAAGTAAAAGGGGAAGTCCCTGCAGTGCACTCGGATGCGTGGCTTATTGCCAAAGTGAAAACCACATTTTTGTTCCATCGGAGCGTGAGCGCCACCGAAACTGAGGTTTTGACAAAAGATGGAACCGTCACCTTGCGTGGCAAAGCCACCAGCGCGGCTCAAAAGGATCTGACGACTGAATATGCCAAGGATGTGGAAGGCGTCAAAGCTGTTAAAAATGAGATGACGGTGTTAACTGCCGCAACGAAACCGGGCGAAAAAACGTCAGGCGGAAAAGTGGATGCCATGAGCGAATCGGTTGATGACGCGTCCATCACCGCCTTGGTCAAGACGACATTGCTGTATCATCGCTCGACCAGTGCTATCAACACCACTGTCGGGACGAAAGAAGGTGTGGTCAAGCTGGAGGGCAAAGCCAAGAACGCGGCTGAAAAAGACCTGGCCACCAAACTTGTGAGTGATGTTCACGGCGTAAAAAAGGTGGTCAACAAAATGACCGTTCAGTGAACTGAGTCCAGAACCAAATAAAATGAATAAACGTCAAAATGTATGTAGGTTGACGGGCCGTTTCAGCAGCTTTCTTCTGCGTGTTGTGCGCGGTTTCAGAAGCAACCAGGGATTCTTGCTGGCCGGCGCCGTTGCCTATTATGCCCTATTGTCAATTGTACCCCTGTCAATCCTCGCTCCCATAGTGTTGACGCATTTTATAGAAGAGCAGCAGTTGATTCACACCTTGTCATCGTACCTGGAAATGGTGATTCCGAGCTATGCGTCAATTTTGATTGAACAGGTGCGGGCATTCCTTGAACATAGAAATGTAGTCGGTATCATCGGCTTTCTTGACATGCTGTTCTTCAGTTCTCTGGCCTTTTCGATGCTTGAAAGCGCCATGTCGGTGATCTTTTTTCAGCAGGACAAGATTCATCGCCGCTACCTTCTCATCTCCGCAATTATTCCTTATGTGTATATCATTATGATGGGGCTCGGCATCGGACTGGTGTCGTTTATTGTGGGTACCATCGAGACACTGGAAAGCAAGCATTTGAAAATTCTTGGCTGGAGTTTGAACCTTGGAGGTGCTACCGGAGTGGCGCTGTATGTCCTGGGGATAGTTGGCGAGGTGTTGATGCTCACCTCCATCTATCTGGTGATGCCCGTGGTGCGGGTCAGGTTTCGTCACGCACTCATCGGCGGAATAACCGCAACGATTTTATGGGAAATCACCCGCCGGGTGCTGATCTGGTATTACGCGGCCATATCCATAGTGAATGTCATTTACGGTTCCATCGCCATTACGGTGGTGGCACTTCTCAGTATTGAGGTTGTAGCCGTAATCTTGCTGTTTGGCGCCCAGGTCATTGCAGAACTGGAGCGCCAACCCAACAATTTGGCCGGTGAGGTAGACCCTGGATTTGAGATATGAAATTCTGATCTGCTGCAGTTCTGATTGTGGCGGGCGAGGGAAGAATCCAAAAAAAAGTCATATATGACCACCGATTAAATATGACCTTTTTTATACGACACTTAGTGACAGCCTTGAGAACGCCTGATTAACTAATTATTCATAAAATCCAGAATGATGGATGGCATGACACTGAGTGTTGAAAATCTGGCACAAGGAATGCATTTTGAAATGAATGCAACAATACAATAAGGATGTTCGATAATGGCAACAGCAAATAGCAAATAGCAAATAGCAAATTAGCAAATAGCAAATTAGCAAATACCGGCAGGCCGGTTTGGTTTATTACGGGCTGAGCGACAGGCTACTACAATGCGACGAAATTTGCAGTCGAAGGTTTATCCGAAGCACTCCGGCAGAAGGTGGAGCCGCTGGGCATCAAGGTGATGTTCGTTGAGCTGAGTGGATTCCGCTCCTACGGTGCCAAGCGTTCGGCGAAAGAAGACAAGCGGCAAATTGACGATTATGCCGCGACGGCGGGCGCATGGAGCAGTCAAGTGTGCGCCACCTCCGTCAGACAACCAGAGGATACGGTTCGAGCGGCATACTTAATCGTAAAGGCGACTGAGTCCCTGAATCCGCCACACCGTCTTCTTCTCGGCAACAATGCTTAAAAGCCGCAGCAAAAAAGCTCGAAGAGTCGCGCAAGAAATTCTCTGCGTTGGAAGTGGTTTCTCGCATGGCTGATTTCCCATTCATATAAAAGTAAGGAAGAGACAAATGAAAAACCAAGAAATGAAAAGAGTTGGCTATTTGACAGCAGTAATGGTTTTTGGATTGATTTTGATTGCGGGCTGCGCCTCAATTCAAATATGGCCCGATTATCAAAGAACTGCAGAGAACAAGTTGTTTGTCATCCAGGAGAAGATTGGAGATGGGCTGAAAACCGGCGTACTTAGCCTCGATCAGTCACAGAGTTTTCTGATGAAATTGAAAGTGATTCGAGCAGATTATGCAGCGATGAAAGACAAAAGTGTCTACCGGGATGAGTGGGACAGCCTTATTGTCAGAATTGATGCGCTCGGAGAAGAGATTGACAGGGCGCTTGGCCGGACGACAAGAATTCAAGAACCCGGAAGTGGAGACAGAATTGTCGCACTCCAGAGGATAATTGATGATGGAAGAATGAACGGGCGCTTGTCTCTGGCAGAGGGGAGAGATTTTCAAGCTAGACTGGATGGTATTCGGAGCGATAATTCGCGGATGACGGAAGGAGGCAGAGCCCCCACGCACGAGGAGACAACCGGCATTTCACGTCGGCTTGATGCGCTCGGAGACGAGGTCAACAGGGCGCTTGCTCGGACGACAAGAATTCAAGAACCCGGAAGTGGAGACAGAATTGTTGCACTCCAGAGGATAATTGATGATGGAAGAATGAACGGGCGCTTGCCTCTGGCAGAGGGGAGAGATTTTCAAGCCAGACTGGATGGTATTCGGAGCGATAATTCGCGAATGACTGAAGGAGGCAGAACCCCCACGCACGAGGAGACAGTTGATATTTCACGCCGGCTTGATTTATTGGAAATTAATCTAAACCGGTTTCGGTAGACTTTTTCAATAAATCGGGTTTCAGAATTGACTTTCTGGATTAGTGAGAAGGTCCCTCCTACTCACCTCACCATAGCCCAAGCGGGCTATGGTGATCTTTTAAAATTGACCTAAAAATGATCGTCCGAGAAAAGTATTCCGGGAATTATAAATAATTACATTCAAAAATGGGAAAAAAACCGTGAAAAAAACAATGTCTTGCTTAGCGCTGATAGTAACCGTGGTCTCTTTGTTTTTCGTCAATGTGAGTCTGTTCGCATCCGAGACGGATGACCGCATCGAATCCTCCGCAAAAGAGTCTTATGTGTTCAAGACCTACCTCAAAAGTGATGACATTAAAATTCAGTCCAATGATGGAGTTGTCGCCTTGACCGGGACTGTCACCGAAGAATCCCACAAATCACTAGCCCGTGAGACTGTTTCGAGTCTGCCCGGGGTTAAAAGCGTGGACAACAATCTGACGGTAAAAGGGGAAGTCCCTGCTGAGTACTCGGATGAATGGCTCATTGCCAAAGTGAAAACCACACTTTTTTTCCATCGAAGCGTGAGCGCCACCGAAACTGAGGTTTTGGCAAAAGATGGGATCATCACCTTGCGCGGCAAAGCCACCAGCGCGGCTCAAAAAGACCTGACGAACGAATATGCCAAGGATGTGGAAGGCGTTCAATACGTTAAAAATGAAATAACAGTTTTAACTGCTTCAACAAAGCCTAACAAAAAATCGGTTGGCGAAAAAGTAGATGTCGTGACCGAGTCAATTGATGACGCGTCCATAACCGCTCTGGTCAAGATGACGCTGCTGTTTCATCGATCGACTAGTGCCCTCAACACCACAGTAGTGACGAAAAAAGGCGTGGTCGAGTTGGGGGGCAAAACCAAGACCGTTGCTGAAAAAAACCAGGCCACCAAAATCGTGAGCGACGTTTACGGCGTAAAGAGGGTGGTCAGCAAAATGACCGTCCAGTAATCCGAATCCAGAACCAACCCGCAACAGCTGACTCGTTGCCGGCTGTTGCGGGTTGTAAAATGAACGGTCTGAGGCCAATCTAATTTGGATCGCACATTATTTTAAAAGGAGAACGAATCATGTCAATCGGTGCCATCTTATAAATCAAACATGAGACAGACCATGAAATCAAGCACAAAAGACAACGCAGAAGGCAAGAAGCACCAAGTGAAGGGCAAGATCAAGGAGACCGTCGGAAAAATAGTCGGGAATAACGACTTGGAAGCCGATGGCAAAGTCGAAAATTTGTGATAGCCCGTCATCTTTTCGAATTCCGGCGCCGTTTATCGCCAGGATTGTTATACCAGAGGTATGTATATTTTTCCCCAAGTATAGAGATTGCAGATTTTGGTAGTAAATTCAAATATGAGAAACAGGTATTCATCATGACAAAGCAACAAGAAAAAGAACAAATGAAGGCAGGGGAGCCTCGGCAGATGACAAGCGGCAAATCCTACGGTCACTGGCCGGGCGAACAGGAAGAGACTAAAGGGCGCTCCAAAACAGAAGAAGGGAAGATTGGGTGGATTTTACTTTGGGCATTGGGAATCCCAACAGGACAAGGAAACCACCACCACGACGACCGAGAGTAATTAACGGCAGTTATACTCGTTTTTACGAGCGCCCCCGGAAGATTTGCCGGCAATTGGAAAACATTTAAACAAATCGAGGACGGG